>Ga0307474_10000711_pt1 | contig 23887 bp, 22 predicted proteins | sample atmos_gasesECM1C_2_FD_203312 | JGI IMG/M metagenome (GOLD analysis project Ga0307474, IMG submission 203312) | Hardwood forest soil microbial communities from Morgan-Monroe State Forest, Indiana, United States - atmos_gasesECM1C_05 | ecosystem: Environmental > Terrestrial > Soil > Temperate... | reverse complement strand
GGATGATCGAGCAACATCGTTGTCTCCAGGTTGATGTGTCAGCAACCTCAATCTGGCCTCAGACCCGGTCGCTATCCACTCCCCATGGAATCTTCGCTTACGCTCGCAATGACGGGGTGCGCTGTTGAAGATTGGAACGCCCACCGACGTCGTCCTGGCGAACGCCAGGGACCCATAACCCCAGGGAGCGTTTCTTGCGATGATCGTCCGCCGCTGTGCGCAGCGAGATTCCGCGGGTCAGGGTCCTGGCGTTCGCCAGGACGACAAAGGGGCTCAGCTCGCCGCTTCCAGCCGCACTTCCGTGAGCAGCCGCATCGCGGCGTCGGCGTCCATCGGCTCGCCGAAGGCAAAGCCTTGGGCGTATTCGCAGCCGAGCTGGTAGAGCTCGACCGCATCCGAATCCGTCTCGGCGCCTTCGGCGACGACGTCCATGCCGAGGTCGTGGGCGAGTGCGATGATCGACTTTAAAATCACAGGGCGCGTGCCGCGGTTGGTGGTGCGGACGAAGGACTGATCGATCTTGATGGTGTCGAAGGGGAAGCGTTGCAGATAGGACAGCGAGGAATGGCCGGTGCCGAAATCGTCGAGCGAAAGCCCCGTGCCGAGGTCGCGGATGCGCGCCAGCATCTGGGCTGCATGCTCGGGATTCTCCATGACAAGCGATTCGGTCAATTCAAGTTTCAACGTGCCGCGCGCGACGGAGGAGCGCGACAGCACAGTGCGGATGTCGTGGATCAGATCATGCCGCAGCAATTGCCGCGAGGAGACGTTGACGGAAGCGAAGATCGGGTCGCGGGAGCGCATCGCGCGCTGCCATGCCGACAATTGCCGCGCGGTCCGGTCGAGCACGAAGGTGCCGAGATCGACGATCAGCCCAATCTCCTCCGCTATGGTGATGAACTCGATCGGCGACATCCGTCCGAGCTTCGGATGATCCCAGCGCGCCAAAGCCTCGAAGCCGGCGATGGAACGATCCTCGAGACGCACGATCGGCTGATAGAGGATACCGATCTCCTCGCGCTCGATGGCGCGGCGGAGCTCGCCCTCCAGCGTGAGGCGATCGGTCTTCCGGGCGCGCATCGCGGGCTTGTAGACGTCGATGCGGTCGCCGCCGATGCGCTTGGAGTGATACATCGCAAGCTCGGCGTCCTTGACGATCTCATCCGAGAGCTGCGTCTGCGGATCGGACAGCGCGAGCCCGATGGAGGCGGTGAGGAAGATTTCGCGGTCGTTGAAGGCAATCGGCGCGCGGATGGTCTTGCGGATGGTCTCGGCAAAGGCGGTGATGCGTGCCGGGTCCTGCTCGGAGAGCAGGATCAGGCCGAACTGGTCGCCGGCCATGCGCGCCAGCGTGTCCTGGGGTTTGAGGATGCGGGTGAGGCGGCGGGCAAGTGTGAGCAGGATGGAATCGCCGACCGCGATACCGACGGAATCATTGACCTGCTTGAAGCGGTCGAGATCGATCACCATCAACGTCGGCCGCAAGGTCGGCATGGTCTTCGCAAACGTCGCGACCGCGTTGAGGCGGTCGAGGAAGAGCCTGCGGTTCGGCAATCCCGTGAGATTGTCATGCACCGAATCGTGCAGCATGCGCTCTTCCGCGTTGCGGATATCGGTGACGTCGGTAAGCGTGCCGACCACGCGCGAGACTTCGCCGTCGGAGCCGACGACGGGGCGCGCCTTCAGCGCAAACCACATGAAATGACCGTCCGGCGTGCGCAGGCGGAAATCCTGCACCAACCTGCCGCGGCGCTGATCAAGCACGCTGTCGAGCGCGGCGCGGAAGCGGTCCTGGTCCAGCGGATGCAGCACTTCCAGCCATTTCGCGGCAGGGCCTTCCAGCGTGCCGCGCTTCAGGCCGAGGAGATGCTCGGTCTCGGGGCTGGTGAACACCTTGTCGGCGGAGACGTCCCAGTCCCAGATCAAATCGCCCGAGCCGGTCAACGCCAGCGCGCGGCGCTCGACATCGGAGACGACGCCGGTGGTGGCGCCACCGCCGGCGAAGGCGTGCTGCATGACGGTGAAGCCGATCAGCATCACGATCAGCACGAGACCACCGAGCAGCGCAGGGCCGACGATGTCGTTGGTGACGGACCCCGCAATGGTCATGCCGGCCGCGACCACCCAGACCACCAGCAGGAACCAGGTCGGGATCAACAGAACGGCGCGGTCGAAGCCGTGGGTGGAGAGATAGACGATCAGCGCAAAACCCGCGAAGGCGATCATGACCAGCGACATGCGGGCGATGCCGGAGGCGACCGCGGGATCGAACAGCGCGAGCGCGACCAGCGAGCCGAGGAAGAACAGCCAGCCGAGGGTGATGTGGGAATAGCGCACATGCCAGCGGCTGAGATTGAGATACGCGAACAGGAACACCAGCAGCGTTGCCGACAGGATCGCTTCGCCGCCTGCGCGCCAGATGCGCTCGGCGTTGTTCGACATGTCGAGCACCTTGCCCCAGAAGCCGAAATCGACGCCGATATAGACCAGCACCGCCCAGGCGAGCGCAGCAGCAGCCGGGAACATGATGCTGCCCTTCACCACGAACAGGATGGTGAGCACGAGCGCAAGCAGGCCCGAGATGCCGATCACGATGCCCTGGTAGAGGGTGAAGGAGTTGACCTTGTCCTTGTAGGCGTCGGGCTCCCACAGATAGAGCTGCGGCAGCTTGTCGGTGCGCAGTTCGGCGACGAAGGTGATGACGGCGCCGGGGTCGAGCGTGATGCGGAAGACGTCGGCGGTCGGGCTCTCCTGGCGGTCGGGGCGGTCGCCGGTCGAGGGCGTGATGGTGGCGATGCGCGAAAGGCCAAGGTCGGGCCACAACAGGCCGGAGCCGACCACGCGGTAATGCGGCGCGACGATCAGGCGGTCGAGCTGGTCGTCGGTGTTGTTGGCGAGCGCGAACACCACCCAGTTCTGGCCGCCCTCGCGGGCGCGCACCTCGATGCGGCGGACGATGCCGTCGGTGCCGGGGGCGGTGGAGACCTGCACGCGGTCGGTGTCGCTGTGCAGGTGCTCGAGCACGCCGGTGAGGTCGATGGCGGGCGCGTCACTGCGCACGCTGACGGCGTCAAGCGCGTATGCCGGCGCAGCCGCGACAACAATCATGAGGCCCAGCGCAAGCAGCGCAAGGCGCCTGATCAGGCGCAATGTCAGTTCTCCGCGTTCGACGCTTATGCCGACGTGACAAGAGTTAGAGCGAGAGACGCTTCCCCGACCCCGGAGCAAATGCGTTCGTGTGGTGAGCGATCATTGCCACGAAAGCGAAAGAATTCAAAGACTTTCCACAGGGGCAGGGCGTTGCCGGAATCAGGTAAGCAACACAATTTTGCCAATATGTTCGGAGGTCTCGATGCGTCGGTGTGCGTCGGCGGCCTTTTCCAGCGGAAAGCTGCTGTCCATCAGCGGTTTGATACGCCCTTCGCGCAGATAAGGCATCGCCTTGGCCTCGATTGCGGCGACCATCGCCGCCTTGTCCGCGTTACTACGGGGGCGCAAGGTCGAGCCGGTGTGGGTGAGGCGCTTGACCATCAGCCTGGTGAAGTTGACCGTCGCCTTCGCCGAACCGAGGAAAGCGATCTGGACGATGCGGCCGTCGACGGCGGCGGCGTCGTAATTGCGCTCGATATAGTCGCCGCCGACCATGTCGAGGATCACGTTGGCGCCGGTGCCACCGGTCGCGGCCTTAACCTCGGCGACGAAGTCCTGCGTCTTGTAGTTGATGGCGAGGTCGGCTCCGAGCCTGGTGCAGGCTTCTGCCTTGGCGTGCGAGCCGACGGTGACGATCACCTTGGCGCCGAAGGCCTTCGCAAGCTGGATGGCCATGGTGCCGATGCCGGACGAGCCGCCATGGATCAGCAGCGTCTCGCCGGCCTTGAGGGCGCCGCGCTCGAAAACATTGTGCCAGACCGTCATCAGGGTCTCGGGCGTGGCGCCGGCTTCCGCAATCGAGAACGATGGCGGCACGGCCATCGCCTGGGCGTCTTGCGCAATGCAATATTGGGCATAGCCGCCGCCGGCGACCAGGGACATCACCTTGTCGCCGAGCTTGTGCTTTTTGGCGTTCGCGCCGACCGCCGCCACGCTGCCTGCGACTTCCAGGCCCGGCAGGTCGCTTGCTCCGGGCGGCGGCGGATAGGAACCGGCGCGCTGCGCAACGTCGGGACGATTGACGCCGGCGGCCCCGACCTTGATCAGGATCTCGTCGGGACCGGGTACCGGCACGGAGCGCGTTTCGGGAATGAGCACCTCCGGACCGCCGGGCTTGGAGATGGCGACAACGGTCATTTGCGCAGGCAGCTTTTCCATGGTTTGTCCTTGGGCCAAACGCCTAATTCTTGGGTCGCTTTGATTAGCCAGCCGGAGCGCTGCTGGCAACCGCTTCGAGGGCGGCCGGTGAGAGGAGGAGAGTAGCGATGGCGAGCGAGGACGACGATCGGCCGCGGAAGAAGATCAGCCACGAGATCGGGCAGGATTTGTCGCTGCTCTCGGTGGAGGAGCTGACCGAGCGCATCGCGCTGCTCTCCTCCGAGATCGAGCGGTTGAAGGAGGCGGTAGCGAAGAAGCGCGCCTCGCGCGATGCGGCCAACAGCGTCTTCAAATCGTGATGTTGGCTCAAATCATCATGCTGCAGTGCGGCTCGGCCAATGGCCGAGATGGCTAACGCTCTTTAAAAAAATCGCGGCGTTTACGATCGATTAAGCTTTCAGCTTTATGACTGGCATTGTCCTCGTTTGGACGCCGAGTGGCTCCTGTCCACTCTGTTTGACGCCTCCCTGTTATCAACTTTCAAAGCCGCCGCTTTCGGCGGCTTTTTTTTACCCGACGGGTGGCTGTGCCAATTCCGCACGTCGTCTCGCCGATGTCATGGGCTAATGCCCCACGGCTCGTAAACCTTATATTCGCTTGTCACTGGACTCCTGATGAACGGCGAGCAATGATTTGTTCATCATAAGCCGGTGTGTGAAGCCGGTAAGCGTGCACGAGTTGCGTAAGAGGCGTTAACTATGACCGAGCGTTCGCATAGCGACAGCCATCTGGTTCAATTCAGCGAGCGGCTCACCAATTCGGCGGCGTTCGGCAATCTGTTTCGTGAAGGTATGGACCTCGTCGAGGAGACCGCCGCTTATCTCGACGGCGCCGGCCGCGCCGAGGCCAAGGCGCTCGACCGCGCGGCGAGCCTCACCTACGCCACCGAGAGCATGCGGCTGACCACGCGGCTGATGCAGCTCGCCTCCTGGCTGCTGCTGCATCGGGCGGTCAAGGAAGGCGAGATGACGCTCGTCCAGGCCAATCGCGAGAAGACCAAGGTCAAGCTCTCGGCCGCCGATCCTGGCCCCGCCGACGTGATCGAAAAACTGCCGCAGCAACTGCAGGACCTGATCGCCCGCTCGATGAGCCTGCAGGAGCGGGTGCGCCGGCTCGACAACTCCATTCACGCCGCGCCCTCCGAGCGCAGTGCGATCGGCAACCCGCTGGTGCCACAGCTCAACGCGCTGAAGGCCGCGTTCGAGCAGTAAGCTCCCTCAACCCGATCTGTCATTCCAGGTTCGATGCTACCGCATCGCCCCGGAATGACGGCGAGCATCTGTCCAAAAAACGAAACGCCCCCGCGAAAAGCAGGGGCGTTCTTGCCGCGCGGATCGCGCAGGGCTGAAAAAGCCGATCAATCCTTCTTGAGGAAGCCGGAAAACTTCTTCTGGAACCGGGAGACGCGGCCGCCGCGGTCGAGGATCTGCTGCGCGCCGCCGACCCAGGCCGGGTGCGACTTGGGGTCGATATCGAGGTGCAGCTTGTCGCCTTCCTTGCCCCAGGTGGAACGGGTCTGGTACTCGGTACCGTCCGTCATTACGACCGTAATGGTATGATAGTTCGGGTGAATTTCGGCTTTCATGGCATGTCCTGTGGGGCGCTGCGCGCCCATCTTCGGTCTGAAATTTCGCGGAATTTGGCGGCTCTATAGCCTATGAAACCGGGCAAAACAAGCCGACGACCTTCGTATCTTCCCGGATTTGCCAGCTCCCCGCGAGGGGCCTATGTGGGGCGTCAAGGCACAATGGGTTGGATCGCATGAGTGCAGTGGAACGGCTTGAAGACGGGCAAAGCGGACTCACGCCGCAGCCGGACGGGGTGGTGGCGGAGGCGCTCGGCATCGACGGGGCCTCGCCCGCGCAGCGCTCAAAGCTTCGCCCGCTGCTGGCGCTGTTGCCCTATATCGCGCGCTACCGTGGCCGCGCCATTCTTGCGCTGATCGCGCTGACGATCGCCGCCATCACTACCTTGATTGTGCCGGTCGCGGTCCGCCGCATGATCGATTTCGGCTTCACGCCGAAGGGCATTGCGCTCATCAACAGCTATTTCAGCGTGATGATCGCGGTGGTCGCGGTGCTCGCGCTTGCCAGCGCCTCGCGCTACTACCTCGTGATGACCATCGGCGAGCGCATCGTCGCCGATCTCAGGCGCGACGTGTTCGCGCATCTGGTCTCGCTGTCGCCATCCTTTTTCGATTCTGCTCGCTCGGGCGAATTGATCTCGCGGCTGACCGCCGACACCACACAGATCAAGTCCGCAGCCGGCGCCTCCGTTTCGATCGCGCTGCGCAATCTGCTGCTGTTCCTCGGTGCCGCCACCATGATGGTGGTAACGAGCCCGAGACTCTCCGGTTTTGTGCTGCTCGCGCTCCCGCTGATCGTGCTGCCCCTCGTCGCATTCGGCCGCTGGGTGCGGCGGCTGTCGCGCAACGCGCAGGATACGCTGGCGGATGCGTCCGCCTATGCCTCCGAGCTGGTCGGCGCGATCCGCACCGTGCAGGCCTATACCGGCGAGAAGCTTGCGAATGCGCGCTTCGGCCAGGCCGTCGAAGGCGCCTATCAGGCGGCACGCGTGTCGACCCAGGCGCGTGCGGTCCTGACCGCAATCATCATCTTCATCGTGTTCACCAGCGTGGTCGCGATCCTCTGGGTCGGCTCGCATGACGTTTTGACCGGCGCCATCACGCCGGGCCGGCTCGGCCAGTTCGTGCTGTATGCGGCGTTCGCCGCCGCCGGCCTCGGCCAGCTCAGCGAGGTCTGGGGCGAGGTCTCGGCGGCCTCGGGCGCTGCAGAACGGCTGTTCGAAATCCTGCGCGTGAAGCCAGAGATCATCGCGCCCGCCGCGCCGCTTGCGCTTCCATCACCTGCGCGGGGCGACGTCGGCTTCGACAAGGTCAGCTTCGCCTATCCGGCGCGGCCCGATGTGCGTGCGGTCGACCAGGTTTCGTTTGCCGTGCGTGCCGGCGAGAAAGTCGCCATCGTAGGTCCCTCAGGTGCCGGCAAGAGCACGCTGTTCCATCTGCTGTTGCGCTTCTATGATCCCACCTCCGGCACGATCTCCTTCGATGGCGTCCCGATCAAGTCGGCCGATCCGCAAAACTTCCGCAGTCGCATCGCGCTGGTGCCGCAGGATCCGGCGGTGTTTGCGGCAAGCGCGCGGGAAAACATCCGCTTCGGCCGGCCCGAAGCCAGCGATGCCGAGTCCGAGCGCGCCGCCGAGCTTGCGCATGCGACCGAGTTCATTCGCCGCCTGCCCGGTGGTTTCGAAGCCCAGCTCGGCGAGCGCGGCGTGACGCTGTCCGGCGGCCAGCGTCAGCGCATCGCGATCGCGCGCGCAATTCTCCGCGACGCGCCGCTCTTGTTGCTCGACGAAGCCACCTCCGCGCTCGATGCCGAAAGCGAAACGCTGGTGCAGACCGCACTCGAAGAACTGATGCGCCACCGCACCACGCTGGTGATCGCGCACCGCCTCGCCACCGTGCTCTCCTGCGACCGTATTCTCGTCATGGACCAGGGCCGCATCGTCGAGCAGGGGACGCATGCCTCGCTGGTCGCAGAGAATGGGCTGTATGCAAGGCTGGCAAGACTGCAGTTTGAGGGGGCGTAATTCTCGCAGCCGCCATTGCGAGCGCAAGCGAAGCAATCCAGAGCGTCACACCTGGACCCGGATTGCTTCGTCGCTATGCTCCTCGCAATGACGAAGTACCCTTCCAAACCATCTTCAGCACCGGTCGGCCCGATGTCGGATTAACGTCAACACCGGCATGCGCAAAAGCGTTGCGCTCGTAGAAGCGGATGGCGCGGGCGTTGTCCTTGTTGACGAGGAGGGTGATACCGTCGGGCGACAGCCGCTTGGCTTTATCGACCAGGAGCCGCGCGACGTCGGAGCCCCATTGCTCCGGCGCCACCACGAGCTGGTCAAGATAGCCGCCCCTGTCGATAGTCACGAAACCGACGAGAGAATCGCGCTGTTCGGCAACCACGATCGAAGCCACCGGCACCAGCTCGCTCCGCCAGCGCTCGCGCCACCAGGCAAGGCGCTCCGCAAAATCGATGGACGGATAGGCCAGTTGCCATGTCCGCTCCCACAGTGCGATCGCCGCCTCCTCGTCGTCCGCGCGGTAGGGGCGCAGGCTAAGCTTTTCTTGGGGCATGATCTCGTCCGAAAACCGGTGCCCACTTTTCGGGATCATGCCCTATCGTTCCGTCAGCTTCAGTTCGATGCGGCGGTTGCGGCGGTAGGCGTCTTCGGTATTGCCGGGGTCGATGGGCTGGTATTCGGCAAAACCGGCGGCGACCAGGCGCTGCGCCGGCACGCCAAGCGAGATCAGATATTGCACCACCGAGATGGCGCGCGCCGACGACAGCTCCCAGTTCGACTTGAACAGCGGGTTATTGGTGATCGGCCGTACGTCGGTGTGGCCGTCGACCCGCAGCACCCAGGCGATTTCGCTTGGAATCTGCTTGTCGAGATCAGTCAGCGCGCTGGCGACCTTGTCGAGCTCGGCCTTGCCCTCCGGCAACAGCGTCGCCTGTCCGGTGTCGAAGAACACTTCCGACTGGAACACGAAACGGTCGCCGACGATGCGGATGTCAGGCCGGTTGCCGAGAATGGCGCGCAGCCGTCCGAAGAACTCGGAGCGGTAGCGCGACAGTTCCTGCACCCGCTGCGCCAGCGCCACGTTCAGCCGCTGACCAAGATCGGCAATGCGCGTCTGCGATTCCTTGTCGCGTTTCTCCGAGGCATCGAGCGCCTCCTCGAGTGCAGCAAGCTGGCGCCGGAGCGCGCTGATCTGCTGGTTCAGCACCTCGATCTGCGCGAGTGCACGTGTGGAGACCTGCTTTTCGGATTCCAGCGCCTTGTTGAGCTGGGTGGCGCGGCCCTCCGCGTCATTGCCGGCGTTGGCGAGCCCTTCGTAAAGCCCCTTGACGCGGTCGCGCTCGGCCACCGCCGACGCAAGTCCAGCCTTCAGTTCCGCGAGCTGGTCGCCGAGCGAGAGCTTGCCGAGTTTCTCGAGCGACAGAGCCTCGCTCAGTTGCGCGATCTTGGCATTGAGTTCTTGCAGCGCCTTGTCCTTGCCGGTGACTTCTTGGGACAGGAAGAACTGCACCACCAAAAACACTGACAGCAGGAACACGATCGACAGCACCAGCGTCGAGAGCGCGTCGACAAAGCCGGGCCAGTAGTTGAACGGGCCTTCGCGCCGGGCACGTGCAAGCGCCATGGATATCTCCGCTTAGCTCTTCTCGGGCTGGCGGGCGAGCCGTTCCAGGAGCCGCTTGATCTCGCGGCTTTGCTCGCCCTGGCCGTCGGCCCATTCCCGGATCATCTGTTGCTCGGTGCGCATATGCGCAACCAGCCCCTGGATGGCTTCCGCCAAATTCGCCATCGCCGCTGTGGTGTGGCGGCCGCCGCCTTCCTCCACCGTCGTTCGCAGCCGTTCCAGGGCGCCGGCGATATCGCCGCCGACGGTGTTATCGCTGCCATATTGGCGGACGGTGGTGGCAAGCCAGTCCTCGAGATCGGTGTAAAAGCGGTTCTGCGCCTGGCTCGATTGCAGATCGAGAAAGCCGAGGATCAAGGAGCCGGCAAGGCCGAACAGCGAGGACGAGAACGAGATCCCCATGCCGCCGAGCGGCGCGGCGAGGCCTTCTTTCAGCGTGTCGAACAGCGCGCCCGCGTCGCCGCCGACCTTCAACCCGTCGATCACCTTGCCAACCGAACCCACGGTCTCGATCAGGCCCCAGAAGGTGCCGAGCAGGCCTAAGAACACCAGCAAGCCGGTCATATAGCGGGAAATATCGCGCGCCTCGTCGAGGCGGGTGGCGATAGAATCGAGCAGATGCCGCATGGTCTGCTGCGAGATCGTAATCCGCCCGGTGCGTTCGCCGCCGCCTAAAATCGCAGCCATCGGCGCCAGCAGCCTGGGGTGGCGGTCGATCGCGAGCCCGGGATCGGCTATGCGGAAATTGTTGACCCAGGAGACCTCAGGATAGAGCCGGATCACTTGGCGGAAGGCCATGATGATTCCGATCAACAGCACGAAGCCGATCAGGCCATTGAGAAAGGTATTGGCAAAAAATGCAATCAGGATCTGCTTGTACAAGACGACCGCCACCAGCGCGCACAGCATCAGAAACACCACCATGCGCACCAGGAAAATCCGCGGCGACGACAGTTTGTTCAGTTCGATCTCCATGGCGGAGCGGGGAGAGCCGGAAGGCATTCTGACATCCATGACGGGGAACCGGTTTCACGCCTCACTATGGCACAGCGGCGGCTGGAAAAAAGCGGCCATCGCCCACTTTCATGGCACGACGATGGTCGGAAGCGGCCAAACACGTCAGGGTTGACGACCTATCCGTCCGGTAGCGCCCGGTCGGCGCATCCGACTCGAATTATGCACGCGCCGATGACGCTTTTACTTGAAAGCCCTGAATCTCAACAGCGGTTTTGCTGTCGATCCTGATGGCGGGAAGGGTGCCGTGCGCGCCTTCAACCTGGTGCAGCGATTACTTCGACGCCGCCTTCAAGATCTTCAAAAGCTCGCCGTGGACGTATTCATTGCCGCACACGACGTGACCTGATGTGACCGCATCGTCCTCACCCTCGACGCCTGAAATGGTGCCGCCGGCCTCGCGGATCAGGATCTGGCCCGCGGCGACATCCCAGGGTGACAGGTTGCGCTCCCAGAAGCCGTCGAGGCGGCCGGCCGCGACAAAGGCGAGGTCAAGCGCAGCGGCGCCGAAGCGGCGCAGGCCCGCAACCCTGTTTTGAAGCGCCTCCATCTCGGCGCGGAACTGGGCGTGGTCGCCGCGTCCGATGTGCGGCAGGCCACAGCCGATCACGCATTCATTGAGCTGTCGTCGTCCTGCGACGCGCAGCCGCTGATCGTTGAGGAACGCGCCCTTGCCGCGCTCGGCGATATAAATCTCGTCATTGGCGGGGTTGTAGACCACGCCGGCGATGATGGTGTCCTCGCGCTGCAGCCCGATCGAGATCGCGAATTGCGGAATGCCGTGCAGAAAATTGGTGGTACCGTCGAGCGGATCGACGATCCACGTGTGGCTCTTGTCGGTACCCTCGCGGGTGCCGCCTTCCTCGCCGAGGAAGCCGTAGCCGGGACGCGCCTTGGAGAGGTCGGTATAGAGCATCTCCTCGGCTCGTTTGTCGGCGAGCGAGACGAAGTTCGCCGGTCCTTTCAGCGACACCTGCAGATGCTCGATCTCGCCAAGATCGCGTTTCAAGCTGCGGCCGGCGCGGAGCGCGGCCTTGACCATGACGTTGATGAGAGCTGAATGCTGCATGAGCTCGGCTGGCGGTGTTTCGCGGAAAAGACGTGCGTGCACTGCGGAAGCGCGTACGTCAAGGTCGGTTATTTGGTCGCGGTTGTGGCCGCAGCGGTGGGCGTGGCGGCAGTGCCGAGCCAGAGCTTGGCGGCGGCGTCCACCTTGGCGCGGTCCTCGGGGCTGAGCTGCGCATAGGCCTCGTCCAGGAAAAGGTCGCCTTTGCCGGCGGTTTTCGCGACCAGGTGCCATTTCAGGCCGTCGATCTTGTCGACCGGTACGCCCATGCCGGAGACCTCGACATGGGCGAGACGGTTTTGCGCAATCGCGTTGCCCTGCTTGGCCGCCTTGTGCAACAGCGCCACCGCAGCGGGGATGTTCTTCGGCGTGCCGGTGCCATTGAACAGCGCAATAGCATATTCGACCTCGGCATCGGAATTGTCGGCGAGAGAGGCGGCCTGCAACAGCCCCACCGCCTTTTCCATATCCTTCTCGACCCCGGTGCCCTCCTTGTAGAAGGTTGCGAGCGCGTATTGCGCTTCCGGGTTGCCCTCGTCGGCTGCCTGCCTGAGCAACTCCGCGGAGCGCTTGACGTCCTGGGGCAGCGTCTGCCCGTCGAGATAAAGCAGCGCGAGATTATAGGCCGCCTTGGCCTCGCCAAGCTTGGCGGCCGAGGCGAGCAGCTTGACCGCCTCCTGCTTGTCGGTCGGACCGCCGCGGCCGGCAATGCGCATCATCGCGAGCTCGAGCATGGCTTCGCGGTCGCCACCGTCGCTGGCACGCTTGTACCAGTCGACGGCCTTGGCATAGTCGCGCTTGACGCCGAGGCCGTTGGAATAGAGCACGCCGAGCATGGTCATGGCGTGGACGTCGCCCCCTTGCGCGCGCGGGGTCGCAAGGTCGAGGGCGGTCTTGTACTGGCCGCGCTGATAGGCGGTGTAGACCAGGTCGACATTGGGGTCATCAGGTGCCGGCGTGGCCGCGGCCGCTGGCGCAGCCGGGGTCGCGGGCTTGGCCTGGGCGGCGGGCGCGGCCGGCTTCTTGACCATATGCGGCTTGGTCGTGGTCGGCTCCGCGGGTGAGTGCGCCGGCTTGGCTGGCTCGGCCGGCTTGGTGGCTGGCGGCTGGACCGCCGGCGGGGTGAGCGAAATCTGCGCCGCGGCGCCCGTCGTGAGCAGCGTGGCGGCCAGGATCGATATTGTTGCGTGCGGCGTCTTCATCGTTATTCGAAATTACCCCTGCGCCGCTTTGGCAGCTTTGCAGGCGGTGGCATAGGCCCGCCGCATCGCCTGGTCCAGATCAGAAAGCGCAGCGGTCGGCCCACGCGCGTCCGCCCAGACGAGATCGTCCACCAGCACGAAATCGGCGCCGGCCAAGACGAATTCCGGGACCTCGTCGGGTGAGGCGGCATAGCCGACGCAAGGCGGCTCGAACAGCTCCGCCCACCAGGACAGGCGCTCGGCGATCGCCTCCGACGATGGCCGCTTGCCGGCAGAATCCGGTTCGCCGAACAGCACATAGTCGGCGCCGCGCTCGCCGGCGCTCATGGAATCGTGGCGGGTGATCAGTCCGCCGACGCCCGCAATGCGGTCGGGCTTGAGGCTCGGCAAGGCCTCCTCCAGCGCGTCGATGCCATGGAGATGCGCGCCATCGGCGCCCCCGCGGGCGACGAGCTCGATATGGCCGTCGAGCAGCAGAGCGCTACCTGGCGCCTGCACGACAGGTGCAATCGCCTTGACGCGGGAGATCATGCCGCGCTGGTCGGTCTCCTTCAGCCGCAGTAACACGGCCGCAATGTCGGCTGCGGCTAGCAGGCCGGGCAGATCTGCAATGAGCTTTGCGGGATCGTCGACGACCGGCGTCGCGAGATAGAGCCGCGGCTCCGGCCGTGCAGGGGCGGATTTGGTGGACAATCTAGGCCGCCTTCTTTTCCAGCTCGCTCGCCCACTCGCCCTTGCTCGCAAGCGCATTCATGCGGGCGCGGTGGGTGAAGGCGCGTTGGCCTGCGGCGACGTTCTCTGCTTTGCCGGCCCAGGCCTTTTGCGGCGCCGCCTGCAGCGCGCGGCCATAGGAGAAGGTGAGCGGCCAGGGCAGCGGGCCCAGCTGATTCATGGCGTTGAGATGCGCGGTCGCCTCTTCGTCGGACTGCCCGCCGGACAGAAAGGCGATGCCAGGCACGGCCGCCGGCACGCAGGCCTTCAGCAGACGCACGGTCTTCTCCGCGACCTGCTCGACCGAGGCCTGCTTTGGGCACTTCTTGCCCGAGATGGCCATGTTCGGCTTCAGCACCATGCCCTCCAATTCGACCCGCTGCATGCGCAGCTCCTGGAAGGTCTTGTTGAGCACGCGCTGCGTCACCTCGTAGCAGCGGTCGATGTCGTGATCGCCGTCCATCAGCACTTCCGGCTCGACGATCGGCACAATCTGGTTCGCCTGACACAGCGCGGCATAGCGTGCCAGCGCATGCGCATTGACGTGGATCGCGGTCCTGCTCGGAATGCCGGTGCCAATGTCGATCACCGCGCGCCATTTGGCAAAGCGCGCGCCGCGCTCGTAATATTTCGGCAGGCGCTCGGCGAGCTTGTCGAGGCCTTTCGTCACCAGCTCGCCGGGACAGGCGGGCAGCGCCATCGTGCCCTCGTCGACCTTGATGCCGGGAATGGTGCCGGCCTGCTCGATCAGCTTGACCAGCGGCGTGCCGTCCTTCGCGTTCTGCCAGATGGTCTCGTCATAGAGGATGACGCCCGACACATACTTGCTCATCGCCTCCGTGGCACGGAACAGCATTTCGCGGTAGTCGCGCCGGCTCTCTTCGGTGGATTCGACATTGATGGCGTCGAAACGCTTCTTGATCGTCCCCGAAGACTCGTCGGCGGCGAGTATGCCCTTGCCTGGCGCAGCCATGGCGTGGGCAACCTTGTTGAGTTCGCTGAGGTTCATGACATCCCTCCGAGACACGGGGTTTTGCGACCAAAATCCCGTTCTTTTGACGCGTTTTCCTCGCGCAGGTCAAAAGCCGGCCTGCACTTGCCCGGGAAAATAGACGGTTCTCGGGCAAGCGAAAGAGGATGTTCGTCGCAGGGGGAAGGAGTTCCGCGGGCGCCGCGGGGGCAGCTCTCCCGAAGGGAGAGGTGAAGGAGGGAATCACCCAGCTCAGGCCACCTTGGGATCGAGCTCGCCCTTGGTGTAGCGCTTGGCCATCTCCGCTGTGGTCAGGACCTTCTTGATCTTGCTGGCCTGGCCGGCGGTATTGAACTCCTGCAAGCGTTGCTTGCAGAGCTTGGCCATCGCCTCCATCGCCGGCTTCAGGTATTTGCGCGGATCGAACTCTTCCGGGTGCTCCGTCAGCACCTTGCGGATCTGGCCGGTCATGGCCATGCGGTTGTCGGTGTCGATATTGATCTTGCGCACGCCGTTTTTGATGCCGCGCTGGATTTCGGAGACCGGCACGCCCCAGGTCGGTTTCATCTTGCCGCCATTGGCGTTGATGATTTCCTGCAGGTCCTGGGGCACCGAGGAGGAGCCATGCATGACCAGATGGGTGTTCGGAAGCTTGCGGTGGATCTCCTCGATCACATGCATGGCGAGAATGTCGCCGTCAGGCTTGCGGGTGAACTTGTAGGCGCCGTGCGAGGTGCCCATGGCGATCGCGAGCGCATCGACCTTGGTCTCCTTGACGAATTTCACGGCTTCGTCCGGATTGGTCAAAAGCTGGTCATGGGAGAGCTTGCCCTCCGCGCCATGGCCGTCTTCCTTGTCGCCCATGCCGGTCTCGAGCGAACCGAGCACGCCCAATTCGCCCTCGACCGAGATGCCGCCGAGATGGGCCATGTCGGTGACCGTCTTGGTGACGCCGACATTGTAGCTCCAGTCGCCCGGGGTCTTGCCATCGGCCTTGAGCGAGCCGTCCATCATGACGGAGGTAAAGCCGGCCTGGATCGCGGTCATGCAGGTCGCGGGCTCGTTGCCATGGTCGAGATGCACGCAGACCGGAATCTGCGGATAGATCTCCGTCACTGCATCCATCATGTGACGGAGCATGACGTCATTGGCGTAGGAACGGGCGCCGCGTGAGGCTTGGATGATGACGGGCGCATCGACCTCGGAAGCCGCCGCCATGATCGACAGCGCCTGTTCCATGTTGTTGATGTTGAAGGCCGGCACGCCGTACTCGTGTTCCGCCGCATGATCCAGCAATTGACGCAACGTAATGCGTGCCATTGGTCCTGTTCTCCCGCGCTTTTGGGCTGAAATGCCCGTTGATGCCTAGAGCATGATCCGGAAAGGTGTGAAGCGGTTTTCCGAAAAGATCATGCTCAATTAAAGAGCTATCGCACTTTCAAAACTTCGACGCCCGGCAGCGGTTTGCCCTCCATCCATTCAAGAAACGCGCCGCCGGCCGTGGAGACATAGCTAAAGCTTTCGGCGACGCCGGCCTGGTTCAGCGCTGCCACGGTGTCGCCGCCGCCGGCGACCGAAAGCAGTTTCTTCGCCTTGGTCCGTGCGGCTGCGTGCTTGGCGGCGGCCGCAGTGCCGCGGTCGAAAGGTGTCAGCTCGAAGGCCCCGACCGGGCCGTTCCAGACCAGCGTTGCGGCATCGTCGATTGCGGCATGGATGCGGGCGCTGGATTGCGGGCCGACGTCGAGGATCATGCCGTCGGCGGGAATCGCATCCAGCCCATAGGCATGCGAGGGTGCGTTGGCCGCGAAATGATAGGCGACCACAGCGTCCACGGGCAGGATGACGGCGCAGTTCGCCGCTGCCGCCTTCTCCAGGATGCGCAGCGCGGTCGGCGCCAGGTCCTTCTCGGCGAGCGATTTGCCGATCGCTACCCCTTGCGCATGCAGGAAGGTGTTCGCCATGCCGCCGCCGATCACGAGCGCATCGACCTTGGCGACGAGGTTTTCGAGCAGGTCGATCTTGGTCGAGACCTTGGCGCCGCCGATGATGGCGATCACGGGCTTCGCCGGCGCTTCCAGCGCCTTGGACAGCGCTTCCAGCTCCGCCTGCATGGTGCGCCCGGCATAGGCCGGCAGCTTGTGGCCGAGGCCCTCGGTTGAGGCATGGGCGCGATGGGCGGCGGAGAAGGCGTCGTTGACCCAGATGTCTCCGAGCTTTGCCAATTCCGCGACAAAGGCCGGATCGTTCTTTTCTTCCTCTTTATGGAAGCGGGTGTTCTCGAGACAAAGAACATCGCCGTCCTTCATGGCGGCGATCGCCTTCGCAGCCGGCTCGCCGATGCAGTCGTCGGCGAAAGCAACCGGCCTTTTGATCACGCGCGACAGCTCGGTCGCGACGGGCCTGAGCGATTCCTTCTCGTCACGCCCTTTGGGACGACCGAAATGGGCGAGCAGGATGACCTTGCCGCCCTTGTCTGCGATTTCGGTGATGGTCGGTGCAACGCGCTCGAGCCGCGTGGTGTCGGTGACGCGACCGTTCTCCATGGGCACGTTGAGATCGACGCGCAGCAGGACGCGCTTGCCCTTCACGTCGACGTCATCGAGGGTACGGAACTGTTTCATTGGACGTTTCCCTGTCCGTCGTTCCCGGGCGGTGCAAAGCACCGAACCCGGAACCTCGAGGCTCCGGGTTCGATGCTGGAGCATCGCCCCGGAATGACGGGTGCTAATAAACGAATGCCCGAGCTAAGCCCGGGCATGACAAATGGCTCGTTAGAGCAGCTTCCCCATGGCCACGGCAGTGTCGGCCATGCGGTTCGAGAAACCCCACTCATTGTCGTACCACGACATCACCCGCACCAGGTTGCCGTTCATGACCTTGGTCTGGTCCATATGGAAGGTGGAGGAGTGCGGATCGTGGTTGAAGTCGATCGAGACGTTGGGCAGGGTGGTGTAGCCGAGGATGCCCTTGAGCTGCTGCTCACTGGCGCGCTTCATTGCCTCGTTGATTTCCTTCACATCGGTCGCGCGCTTGGCGACGATCTTGAGGTCCACCACCGAGACGTTCGGCGTCGGAACGCGGATCGCAACGCCGTCGAGCTTGCCCTTGAGCTCCGGCAGCACGAGGCCGATGGCCTTGGCCGCGCCGGTCGAAGTCGGGATCATCGACATCGCAGCCGCGCGCCCGCGGTAGAGGTCCTTGTGCAGCGTGTCCAGCGTCGGTTGGTCGCCGGTATAGGCGTGAATGGTCGTCATGAAACCGGTCTCGATGCCGACGGTGTCGTTCAAGACCTTGGCGACGGGCGCGAGACAGTTGGTGGTGCAGGAGCCGTTGGAAACGACGAGATGCTGTTTCGTCAGCGTGTCATGGTTGACGCCATAGACGATGGTCGCATCTGCATTCTCGGCCGGCGCGGAGACCAGCACGCGCTTGGCACCGGCGGTGAGATGCGCCGATGCCTTTTCCTTGGCGGTGAAGATGCCGGTGCACTCCAGCGCGATATCGACGCCGAGATCCTTCCAGGGCAGTTTTGACGGATCGCGCTCGGCGCTGACCTTGATCTTGCCGTTGCCGAGGCTGATCGAGTCACCTTCCACCGTCACGGTGCCGGGGAAGCGGCCGTGCACGGAGTCGAAGCGCAGGAGGTGTGCATTGGTTTCGACGGGGCCGAGATCGTTGATGCCGACGACTTCGATATCCTTGCGGCCGGACTCGGCGATTGCCCGCAGGACGTTGCGGCCGATACGGCCAAAGCCATTGATCGCGACACGGACTGCCATCTGTTCGTCTCCTTCAATGACGCCTGTTGCAATGGCGTCTGTCATCCCCGCGACATGCCATTGTCACGGGGGTTTTATAGGGGCCGACGCCCGGTTCGGCCGGACGGGAGCGGTTTGTATGGCCTGCTAGGTAGACCTTTTTCCGGGCAAGCTCAACCGCCCTGGCCGGCCGCACCGACGTGTGCCTCTATGCCTAACGTGCAAGGGCTTGGTCGTTTCCATGAGGAACTTCAAGCCCAAAGCCTTACCCAAAGAAATTCTTTGGCGGCCCATCAGAAGTTTCTTGGTCAGCGGCCGGGCCTGAAGCCGCTATCCGAGCCGCTTCAGGGCGGCGTTAACCGCGGCTTCGGCGGTAATGCCGAAATGCTTGAAAAGCTCCTTGGCCGGCGCGCTTCCGCCGAAGCCGTGCATGCCGATGAACTCGCCGTCCTTGCCGATCACAGCGTCCCACCCCCAGCGCACCGCGGCTTCAATGGCGATATTGACCGGGGCGTTGCCGATGATGGCCTGCTTCTTCGCTTCCGGCTGCGCCAGCAGAAGCTCCAGCGAGGGCACCGAGACGACGCGGGCGGCGATGCCACGCTCGCTGAGCTGCTTCTGGGCGTTGACCGCGATCTCCACCTCCGAGCCCGAGGCAAAGAGCGATACCTTCGCGTCACCCTGGGCTGCGACCAGCTCATAGCCGCCATGGCTGCACGGATTATCGGCAGGGGCGTTGGTGCGGAGCTGAGGCAGGTTCTGGCGCGTCAGGACCAGCACGGTCGGGCCGTCGGCGCGGTTGAGCGCGAGCTCCCAGCATTCGGCCACCTCGACGGCGTCGCAGGGGCGGAGCACGCGCATGTTGGGAATGGCTCGCAATGCGGAAAGATGCTCCACCGGCTGGTGGGTCGGGCCGTCCTCGCCAAGCCCGATGGAATCGTGGGTCATCACGTAGACCACACTGGTGCCCATCAGCGCGGCCAGCCGCATGGCGGGCCGTGCATAATCGGTGAAGGTCAGGAAGGTCGCACCATTCGGCGCAAAGCCGCCATGCAGGAAGATTCCGTTCATGGCCGCGGCCATGCCGTGCTCGCGGATGCCGTAATGGATGAAGCGGCCCTTCGGCGTCTTGGCCGAGAAGTTAACCGCCTCTTTCGGCTTGTTGTTGTTGGAGCCGGTAAGGTCCGCCGAGCCGCCGACGAATTCCATCGGCATCGCCGCGGCGATCACCTCGATCGCGGCCTCGGAAGATTTGCGGGTGGCGATGTTGAGCGGGCTCTCGAGCAGCTTCTTCTTGTGATCCTTGAATGCTTTCGCAAGCGAGGCCGGACGCTCATGGCGCAGCCGCCGCTCGAACTCGGCGCGCTTGCGGCTGCCGAGCTCGGCAAAGCGCGCCTCCCATTCAGCGCGCGCCGCGCTACCCCTGGCTCCGATCTCGCGCCAGGCTTTCAGCACGTCGTCGGGCACCGAGAACGGCTCGAGCGAGATGCCGAGCTTCTCCTTGGCGGCCTTCAATTCGTTGGCGCCGAGCGCCTCGCCATGCGCCTTGTTGGTCCCGGCCTTGGTGGGCGCGCCGTAGCCGATGGTCGTGCGGCACGCGATCATCGACGGCTTGTTGGATTTCTGCGCGCGCGTGATCGCAGCCGCGATCGCCTTCTGGTCCTGGCCGTCGATCAGCTCGGCGGCCCAGCCGGCGGACTTGAAGCGCTTGACCTGGTCGACGGAGTCGGCAAGCGAGGTGGGGCCGTCGATCGAGATGCCGTTGTCGTCGTAGAGCACGATCATCTTGTTGAGCTTCCAGTGCCCGGCCAACGCGATCGCTTCCTGCGACACGCCCTCCATCAGGTCGCCGTCGGAGGCGAGCACGTAGGTGCGGTGGTCGACGATCTTCTTGCCGAACTCGGCGCCGAGCATCTTTTCCGCGAGCGCCATGCCGACCGCGGTCGCAATGCCCTGGCCAAGCGGGCCGGTGGTCGTCTCGACGCCCTTGGTGTGGAAATTCTCAGGGTGGCCTGGCGTGCGCGAACCGAGCTGGCGGAAACGCTTGATCTCGTCGAGCGTCATTTCCGGATAACCGGTGAGATAGAGCAGCGAATAGAGCAGCATCGAGCCGTGGCCGGCCGACAGTACGAAGCGGTCGCGGTCGGGCCAGGCGGGGTTGGCGGCGTCGTATTTCAGAAATTGGGAGAACAGCACAGTGGCGATATCTGCCGAGCCCATGGGCAATCCCGGGTGGCCGGAATTCGCCTTCTCAACCGCGTCCATCGCGAGTCCGCGAATCGCATTGGCCATACGGGTGGGGTCGACCTGCGTCATGGTGAAAATCCGTCTGAAATGAGGTGCCAGATTGGCCGAAAGCGGGGGTGGGGCCTGTTACCCAGGCGAATTACGGGGCTGATAGCACCTGAGTCCCTGGAGTCCAACATTTTGAAGTGACGAAAAGTTGCTTTGCGGTGCATAGCTCGCCCTCGGCGTTGCGCGGAAAGCTCAGGCCACGTAAATTTCGCCCGGTAAGCGCTTGCCCAAGCGCGGGTTTTCTCAAGTCCCCGGCGGCATCTGGAAAGGCCTGGCGTAGCCTTCAATGAACGATCGTCCCGCGAGTTTTCCACCCCCTGCCGAGCCGCTAGCAGCGGATATCGAGGCTGCCACGCGGCGGCTGATGATAGCGCTGGACGCCCTGGAGAGCGCGGTGGAGCGGCGGCGGGAGGCCGACCGCGACGAGGACGAGCTGGCGAGCCGGATCCAGGCGCTCGGCGCCGACCGCTCGCGGCTTGCTGACGAACTGGACGGCTCGCTGGTGAAGTCGCGCAAGCTCGAACGTGTCAATCGCGAGATTGCCGAGCGGCTGGACGGAGCGATCGAGACCATCCGCGAGGTGCTCGGCGTCGGTGAGCATACCAAGAACGGCGCCAACGGCGAAGACGACGACGCCGGAGAGGACGAATGAACCATATCAACGTCACCATCAACGGCCGCCAATACCGCATGGCCTGCGAGGAAGGACAGGAAATCCGGCTCCTGAAGCTCGCCGAGAGCCTGGAGCAGCGCATCGAGACCCTGCGCGGAAAATTCGGTGAGATCGGCGACGCGCGCCTGACGGTGATGGCGGCGCTCACCGTGTGCGACGAATTGCTCGATGCCAATGCAAGGCTGCGCGCCATGGAGGAAGAGCTCGCCAGCCTGCGCGACGTCCGCACCGCCGCCGTCGACCGCGCCAAGGCAACGCAAGCTGTAGTTGCCAACGCCCTCAATGCTGCCGCCGAGCGGATCGAGCGCACCACCCAGGTCTTAAATCGCACCATCGGCGGTGGGGTGGCAATCGGGTGACCCTGTCTCTGCAGCCGCCGCCTCCAGGGGCGGGGAGGAAGGCGCGCGATCGTAAGCCTGTGGAGGCCGAAGCCGGTCGTAGAACACGACCGCTGGCGGAATTGGCCCGCCATTGCTACATTGGCTCCCGCGAAGCTGTGTCGCGCGTCAGGAGCCATATATCCCCGGGGCCTTATCGATCCTTAAGGGAACTGTCCCTGGCCGGGTCCGTGGATCCGGACATATGGTGCCCACCTACTTTCGTAGGGAACTCCGGGATCGAGCGCTTCAACGGCGATTGCGGCCTCGCACTTTTGTTGTGTCATGAGTTTGCGTCAGGCCCCGCCAACGGGTCCGCGTGAATGCGCGGCCCGATGACAGGCTCCGGCGGGCATCCAGTAAGCCGAGGCTTCTCGGTTAATCACGATCGCTGTTGGAATACTGGATCACCCGCCTTCGCGGGTGATGACAATGCGAGGTGACGATGGCTCAAACCGCCCGGAATCCGACCAAGGCCGATCTCCGTGCTGCTTCCCTTGCGAGGCGCGACGCCATCTCGCCGGACGAGCGCGCCGCTGCGGCCGAGGCCATCGCCGTGCGCGGGCTGCCGTTCGCGATCGCGAAGGGCGTGGTGATTTCCGGCTATTCGCCGATCCGCAGCGAGATCGATCCCGTACCGCTCATGCAGAAGCTCGCAAGCGCAGGTGCAAGGCTTGCGTTGCCGAGCGTCACCGCGCGCGGCCATTCGCTGATCTTCCGCGCCTGGTCGCCCGGGGAGCGATTGATGCTGGGGGCACTCGGCATCCCCGAGCCGTCGCCGGCGGCCGCCGAGGTGGCGCCCGATGTCATGCTGGTGCCGCTCGCCGCTTTCGACCGTCTGGGCCATCGCATCGGCTATGGCGCGGGACATTATGATTTCACTTTCGCGCACCTGCGGAAGATGAGGCCCGTGGTTGGGGTCGGGCTTGCCTTCGCCGCGCAGGAAACCAGGGCTATCCCGGCCTTGTCGCACGACGTGGCGATGGATTATGTGCTAACGGAAACGAAAGTGTTCGACTTCCGGAGCAGTTAGGTTGCGCATTCTGTTTGTGGGGGACGTCGTCGGTAGGGCCGGGCGCAATGTCGTCGCCGAACATCTGCCTGGCCTGGTCCGCGACTGGTCGCTCGATCTCGTGGTCGTCAACGGCGAGAACGCGGCCGGCGGCTTCGGCATCACCGAGACGATTTATCAGGAATTGCTTGATGCGGGCGCGGATGCGATCACGCTCGGCAACCACGCCTGGGACCAGCGCGAAGCGCTGGTGTTCATCGATCGCGCGCCGAAGCTTATCCGCCCGGTGAATTTTCCGCGCGGCACGCCCGGCCGCGGCGCTGCGCTGATCGACACCAAGACCGGCAAGCGTGCGCTTGTCATCAACGCCATGGGCCGCGTGTTCATGACCCCGTTCGACGATCCCTTTGCGGCGCTGGAGCGCGAGCTTGCCGCCTGTCCCTTGCGCGAGGCGGCGGACGCCATCGTGGTCGATTTCCATTGCGAGGCGACCAGCGAGAAGCAGGGCGTCGGCTTCTTCTGCGACGGCCGCGCCAGCCTCGTCGTCGGCACACACACCCATGTGCCGACCGCCGACCACCAGATCCTGCCCGGCGGCACCGCCTACATGACCGATGCCGGCATGACGGGCGACTACGACTCCATCATCGGCATGCAAAAGGACGAGCCGCTGCGGCGTTTCACCTCGGGGATTCCTTCGGGCCGTTTCGAGCCGGCGCAGGGAGTCGCGACGCTCTCGGGCGTTGCGGTCGAGACGGACGATGCAACGGGACTAGCGGCGAAGATCGCGCCGGTGCGGATCGGCGGCCGGCTGGAGCCGGCGCTGCCGGGGTTTTGGAAGGCTTGAGTTTATCCACCGTCATTCCGGAGCGCGCGTGAAACGCGCGAACTCTGATGCGCTCTTGCACATCTGAGAATCCCGAGATTGCGGCGCGAGATTCTCTGGTGCGCAATTGCGCACCAGGGTTCGATCGCTGTCACCAGCGCCCCGGAATGACATCGGAAATCAAAACCCGAAGAACTTCGTCCGCAGCGCGTCCTCGTATTTCGCCTTGGCGTCCTTCACGGCGCTGCGCATCTCGTCTTCCTCGAAATGCGCCTGCTCCCATTGGTCGACATCGGCGATGTCGTGAGCCACGGAGGCGAGCGCCTCTTCTTTCCGGATTGCGGTGATCCAGTCTTCGACGGCGTTCTTATAGGTGGCCTGAAGTTCGTCCAGCTCAGGATGTTCGCTCATCGAAGGCTCCCGTGCGATCACACGGGAGCCTTATAGG
>Ga0307474_10000710_pt1 | contig 23896 bp, 17 predicted proteins | sample atmos_gasesECM1C_2_FD_203312 | JGI IMG/M metagenome (GOLD analysis project Ga0307474, IMG submission 203312) | Hardwood forest soil microbial communities from Morgan-Monroe State Forest, Indiana, United States - atmos_gasesECM1C_05 | ecosystem: Environmental > Terrestrial > Soil > Temperate... | reverse complement strand
AGCCAGATCGGCGGGCTATCGCCTCGCTGCTTACGACAGCATCGGCTCGACCAACGCGGAAGCCTTGTTGCGTGCGCGGTCGGGCGAGCGCTCCCCGACATGGTTCGTGACCTCCGACCAGACCGCAGGCCGCGGGCGGAGACATCGCGCCTGGATCGCTCCACGCGGCAATCTCGCCTGCAGCGTTCTCGAAACGCTCGACACTTCGCCGGCGATTGCCGCAACGCTCGGCTTTGCCGCCGGGCTCGCGCTGGAGGCGGCGCTCCAAAAAGCGAGCCACGAGGGCCTTGCGAGGGGCGGCGGATCGGAAGATCTGAAATTTTCGCTCAAGTGGCCCAACGACGTGCTGGCAGGGCACAAGAAGCTCGCTGGCATTCTCTTGGAAGCGGAGGCGATGCCGGACGGCCGGCTCGCGGTCGTGGTCGGCATCGGCACCAACGTCATCGGCGCGCCAGAGGGCACGCCAACGCCCGCGACATCGCTCAAAGCCCTTGGCATGGCTATCGGCTCGGAGGAATTGTTCGCAACCCTGTCGGACAGCTGGGCCGAGTTTCGCAACCTGTGGGGTGGCGGACAGGGTTTTGGCGAAATTCGGCGGCTCTGGCTCGCGCGCGCCGCCGGGCTCGGAGAGGCGGTTAAAGTCCACACTGGGGGGTCCACGGTCGCCGGCACATTCGATACCATCGACGATGCCGGCAGCATGATCGTCCGGACCTCCAGCGGCGAGGCGATTGCGGTAACGGCAGGCGACGTCTATTTCGGTTCGGCCGCCTCAGCGGGGGCGGCCTGATGGAACAAGCGAACGAACTGACCTTCGCGCCTCTCGGTGGCGTCGGCGAGATTGGCATGAACCTGTCGATCTATGGCCTGGGCAGCCGCCAACAGCGCTCCTGGCTCGCCGTCGATCTTGGCGTGTCCTTTGGCGACGAGGAACATCTGCCGGGTATCGAGACGATCATGCCCGACGTCAGCTTTCTCGAGCAGGAACGAAGGAACCTGGTTGGGCTCGTGCTGACGCATGCCCATGAAGACCATTTCGGCGCCGTCATCGACCTTTGGCCGCGCCTGCAATGCCCGATTTACGCGACGAAGTTCAGTGCGGCGTTGTTTGAGGCCAAATGCGCCTCCGAGCGTAACCCGCCGAAGATTCCGGTCACGGTGGTGCCCTCAGGCGGCCGCATCGATCTCGGGCCGTTCAATGTCGAATTCATTCCGGTGGCGCATTCGATTCCGGAATCGCATGCGCTGGCAATCCACACCTCGGCCGGCACGGTTCTTCATACCGGCGACTGGAAGATCGATCCGACACCGATCATCGGTCTTCCGACCGACGAGCGGCGGTTGCGTGGACTTGGGGAAGCCGGCGTGCTGGCGTTGATCGGCGATTCCACCAATGCGGTGCGGGACGGGCGTTCGCCGTCGGAAGCCGAGGTTGCCCGGACCATCATTGAGCTTGTGCGGGCAGCCAAGGGCCGGGTCGCGGTCACAACCTTTGCTTCCAATGTGGCGCGGTTGCGGGCAGTCGCGGACGCCGCGCGCATCTCGGGCCGAGAGGTCGTGGTGGTCGGCCGCGCCCTGGAGCGCGTCGTACAGGTGGCGCGGGAAACCGGGTATCTCGAGGGGGTACAGAATTTTCGGGGAGCTGACCTGTTCGGTCACTTTCCGCCCGACAAGGTGCTGGCGCTGTGCACGGGAAGCCAGGGCGAGCCACGCGCGGCGCTGGCGCGCATCGCCAATGACGACCACCCGGAAGTAACGCTCAACAGGGGTGACTGCGTCATTTTCTCCTCACGCACCATCCCCGGCAACGAAAAGGCGGTCGGAGCGATCATCAATGGATTGATCATGCAAGGTGTCGAAGTCATTACCGACCGGACCCATCTCGTTCATGTGTCGGGCCACCCGCGACGCGACGAATTGCGCGACATGATCGGCTGGGTGAGGCCGCAATTGTTGATCCCCGTACATGGTGAAGCGCTGCACCTGTTCGAGCACGCCAGGCTGGCGCGAGCCGCGGGTGTGCCGAAGGCGCTGATTTGCCGCAACGGCGATCTGGTGAAACTGGCGCCGGGCGAACCCGGCATCATCGATGAACTGCCTTCGGGGCGACTCTACAGGGATGGCTTTATCCTGGAGGATTCCAAATCGCGCGCGGTGGTCGAACGGCGCAGGATGGCTTTCGCCGGATGCGCCTTCATTGCGATTGCGATGACCGAGAAGGGTGAACTGGCCGACGATCCCGAGATCGATCTGGTGGGGATTCCTGAGAAGAATATGGCGGGCGAGATCATCGACGATATCGTGTTCGACGTCGTGGTGTCGACCGTGGAAGGGTTGCCGCGCCCGCGACGGCGCGACCCTGACGCGACAGCGGAATCGGTACGGCGGGCCGTGCGCGCCTCAATCAACGAGCAATGGGGCAAGAAACCGTTGTGTCTTGTTCACGTCCTGGTGGTGTAGCACTCGCGGATCCGCTCAACCTCGATACGGGACGACCGACGGTTTTGCGCAAGCCGTACACGCAAGCTATAAGGAAAGCGGAGGAGTTTTCCATGCTGGGCCGGCTCAATCACGTGGCGATTGCTGTAAAGGACGCCGAGAAGGCCGCGAAAATCTATGGCGCCGTGTTCGGCGCCGACGTTTCCGCAGCCTTACCGCTACCCGAGCACGGCGTGATCACGGTGTTCGTGGCGCTGCCCAACACCAAGATCGAATTCATCCAACCGCTGGGCGAGGCCTCGCCGATCGCGAAATTTCTCGAGCGTAATGCGGACGGCGGCATCCACCACATCTGCTATGAGGTGCCCGACATCGTCGCGGCGCGCGACACCTTGATCAAGGAGGGCGCGCGGGTGCTCGGCGACGGTACTCCGAAAATCGGCGCCCATGGCAAACCGGTTCTCTTCCTGCATCCGAAGGATTTTTCGGGTGCGCTCGTCGAAATCGAGCAGGCGTAAGCTAGTGCCGCCTATTTGAAGTTCCTGAACCGCTTACCGCGAGTCCGACCAGGAACTTCAAATAGAAAAGCGGCACTAGAATCATAGATTTGCTAGTGCCCTTGGGCTTTCCGAAGTTCGTGCAAGAGGGTGCCGCGACGTTTCACGAACTTCGGAAAGAGGGCACTAGATGGCCTATACGATCTCGACCGGATTTGCGATCTACTTCGTCTTGTGGTGGATCGTGCTGTTTGTGACGCTTCCATTTGGAGTGCGCAGCCAGCATGAGGACGGTGGAGGCAGCCCGGGTACCGATCCCGGCGCGCCGGTCGCAAGCCAGATGGGTCGCAAGCTGATCTGGACAACGCTGTTGTCAGGCGTGATCTATGCGGCCGGCTTTGCCGGCTATCGTAGCGGTTTCCTCACCATCGAGCGGTTGTCCAAGCTGATGGGAATGCCGTTCTGATCGTTGCGGCAATTCGGTAATTCGTGAAAGAGACACTGTCTGGGAGTGGGGAAGGGAAATGACGTTTCAGCGGATTGTCGCCGGACTCCTGGTTCTCATCGTTGCCGGCCTTGCCGCCTCCTTTTATGTGAACTGGAAAATCTATTCGCAGCTTCAAACGATGAAGGCGTTCGTCGAAGGATCCGCCTTCGCGGAAGCCGTGGCGGCCTGCGAACGAGCGCAGAGTACGACGCCGTTCAGATGGAATGGCGGGACCAGCACCAGGGTGATCGGCTTGAACTCGGTCAAGCTCGACAAGTACAGGATCGTGGCGAGCTATACCTTGCTTGCCGATGGCGTCTATTGCGATTTCGATCCGATCAGGAGAAAAGCCGACATCGGTTCGAATTTCCTTGAGCGGGAGTGAGCTCGTCCGGTGCCGAAATCTGCGCAGAAGAAACTCGCTGAAAAAAAGAGCAGGGCGATAAGCCCTGCTCCAGAAATTGTGTCGACCCTATTTTCCCGAATATGAATTTGATTTTGATTGGACGGGGCGACGCTGCTTGTGCGCGTCAGGGCTCCTCCCGAGACTTGGACCACCAGACGATCTTGCGATCTCTGAGGCCGCTAGTCCTAGACTATAATTTTCATGTTGTCATCCATTTCAGCAACGATTGTTCAAAACTGAAGCAACTTCTGAAATGAATGGGATTTGGGCAGCCGCGAATGCCAATTTTAGGTCTCTTAGGTGATTGGTTTCATAAAACAATTTCGTATCCAGGGCGACCGCACAAGGACCTACGGTGCCGGCTCAGATTTGAACAAACCTTCGGCACTCATTGCGGTGTCGAATCTTGCCGGCGGATCCGACTTGTTCCAGCCAAGGCTGATCGGCAGCCGATCGTTCCTGATCGAGTATTTAAAGCCTTCGCCGACTGATGATCATCGACATAATTATGATCATCGACATGAGGTCAGGCGGCGCTTTCCCACTGCTTCCGGGTTTCCGAATGGGCTGAAGAGGGGAAGGCGAGCGGCCACACCAACACCGCGGCGACGAGCAGGGATTTTTCAATGGACGTGAGCGCTCATATCGATTGCTGGCGCCATGATCCCGAGAACTCCGACGATCATGATGACACCGAGCCCCAGCGCGATTTCGAGGAGCGTGCTGCGCACGAGCCTTTCATTGGTCAGGAGGCCTTGGTCGATTGCAGCCTTGGCGCAAAGTCGCGGCAACAGATATTGCCGGTTGACGGTGGCCACCCCGAACATGACGATGAACAGGGCGATCTTGAGGAGGAGCAATCGGCCATAGCTCGTATCCGTGAGGCTCGATATTCCACCAACCAGGAACGATACGTTGACGGTTCCACTAATGATCAGGATGCCCACTGCGAGAATGCCGAGAGAAGAAAAGCGGCTGGCTGCGTGACAGGCGGCTGTAACCCATCCTTCCTCGCGAAATCGCTGCAGATAGATGAGCAACAGCGCAAGCGGGATCAGGCCTCCGAGCCACAAGCCGGCAGCGAGCAGGTGCAGGAAGTCCGCCGCGAGATGAAAGTCTCTTTCAAACCCCAGCCCTTCCTCGCCGTGTCCCGCAAAGGCCAGCGCGCCCAGATAGCCGCCGGCCAGCAAGGCGGCCAGAACACGTTGCCATGTAGGCGCTTCGTCATTCGGTCGCAGCAGCAGGCACGCGCCCAGCAAGATGCCGAGCAAGATCCGCATCCCCCAGCTGAGACCGAACTGGGTTTGGAGAAGAACGGTCCAGACCGTGCCGTCGGCGATCACCGTTTCAACCGGTTTGGCGGCGATCCGAGCCGATAACAGGCACAGCCAGGCGAGAGCCGAAGCGATAGAAAGGATCAGACCGATCCACAGAATCCTTCCGGTCCGTTCCCTGAAAGAGGATCCGGTCGCTGGCAGCCGTAAATTCGTGCGCAAGATTGGTGCGGCGATGAAGAGCTCGAAGAAGACGATGCCGGCCACGATCACCGATGTAGCGAAGTGAATATCCCGCACCACGATCAGCGGATTGATCAAAATTTCCTCCACAATGACAGGGACGACGGTATGACCCGTCCCTATCCGAGAAGTCTGTCGCTGGCAGCCCTGTCTCTTGAGCTGCCGCTTTCTTCACTGCTTCACATGGAACGTGAAGCTGCCTTGTGTCGTGTGGGTGTCGACCGACAAGACTTGCCAGCGAACCCTGTACGTTCCGGGAGGCAGTTGCTTCAGCCCGACCCGCATGGTGCTTGCGCTGATCGTTGGCTTGCCGAGATCGACGCGCGCGCCGTTGGTGTCACTTACTTCAACCGTACTGAATGCCGCTTCCAGGTTTTGCGTGTAGAAAAGTGCGACTTCTCGCGGGGCCGTGGGTACGGTGCTGCCGACGCGCGGTTCTGCGTGATCAAGAAAAGCGTGGGCCTGTATGCCAGTGCTTGGCATGACGGCAAGCAGGATTGCCGCTGCTGGAATTGAGATACGCATGGTGTTGCCTCAAAAGGTCAGCTTACGGGTTGGGGTCGAGGTTCCTCCGAACAGCGGCTGCCCAACGCTCCTGGGGAACATGTCGTCCAGATAGAGGTGGAGCTGGGCCAGAACACCCACCCCCGTGCCGCTCTCGCGGTTGATGGGGATCATGGCCTCTATCCCGACCTGGAAATAACTCCCGACCCATATCACGCCCGGATTCACGGTTCCGGTCGTGGTGGAGGGATTGCCGAAATTATTGGCCATCGGCGTCGTCAAGCTCACTTCGACGAGCGGAATCAAATGATTGATGAATTCCGGAAGCCCAAGATCGATGACCTCCGATTTCAGATAGGGCATGCTGTACTGCAGTGTCCCTCCATAAACCAACTGCTGAGGGTTGAACACATTCTGGGTGAAATCGAAGGAGTCAGTCGGGATTTGATAGCCCACTTGTGCAGTCACGGCGAATGGACGAATCCAGCCCACGCTGTCCGGTAAGTCACCGAACCCTTTGCCAATATTGATCGTCGGAGTGATGTGGCTGAACCTGTCGGCAAATCCTGAGGCGGTAGAACCGGTGTGCCCCCAATCGACAGCGAGTCCCGTCAGAACCGCCAATTCATGCGACGGGTCCTTCAACACCTGAAACTGGAAGGCCGTTGTCAGATTTCCAAATCCTGAAGCGACCGTGCCGTCGGGTTGACGAATTTGGGTCCAGCCTTGACTGAAGGTTACGCCAAAATTCTCGGTAATCCGTTTTGAGAAATCGATTGAGAGGTCCAACTGCGAGGCAGGCGGCACGTCTGCGGTCTTGGACCAGCCAACGGTCGGGATCGACATTTCGTCGGCTACGCAGGGATCATCGGTCAAGAGCGTAGCTGGAAGGAAGCGGGCGCCGACGAAGCAGTGGGCGAAAGCGTTAGTGGTGAATGTCACTGCCACAAGACTTGCAAGCGCAAGCGAACGCGGCAGTATGAATCGGAACATTGGGATTCCTCCGGTCAAACGTGAAAGCAGGTACGGGCAGTCGGTCGCGACTGCGGTGCATCACGCGCTGAGCGGGGGACCTCTCGGACGGGCTACCGAATATAGCGAAGACGAAGCTAGTTGCAGCGGACGGATGGTTTGGCGAAGCTTACGGCTTTTCCCATCAAAAGCTGCGACTGTTGACGGAGCGGGGGCGCCAAGAAGGTGGAATGTGCCGGAAAAACAAAGCAGACAGTGGTCATTTGCCGGATGTCCCTGCTGGTCGGCCGGCGCGGCGGGACTGCCGCCATCTGTCTGATGCACACACAGGGAAAGCGAAAGTTCGTCGACGACAGAAGATTGGGCAGGCGGCGCACCGAGCACCGCAAGCAGGAGCGGCTGCGTGACCAACGCATAAATCGTGGCGGCGCCGACCAGCTTTCGCAAGCAGCGAAGCCACAAACGCGCTTGATTTGACGAGGTCCCCATGATCACGAACTTAGGTCGACAGATAAGGCAAGTTCGGTAGCGTAGTCCGTCGAAAGCTTGTCAAGTATAATAGGTGGTATGAAAGTAGCAACCCGGATCGCGCATCGCGATCGCTCGTTGTGTCGCGTCGGACCAAGCCGAAATAATCAGACAGCCAGGAAAATAAAGATGAAGACCATCCTACGTACGCTTTGCAGTGTCTTGTTTTTGGGCGCTCTCATGTCCGCTCCGGCCCGCGCCGAGGAGGTCAAGGCCGGCGATCTCGTAATCACGCAGGGCTGGAGCAGAGCTACCCCGGGCGGCGCCAAGGTCGGCGGCGGCTATCTCACGATCGAGAACAAGGGCTCGACAGCGGACCGGCTGATCGGCGGTTCGGCCGAAATCGCCGGCAAGGTTCAGCTTCACGAGATGGCCATGAACAATGGCGTGATGACGATGCGCCCCGTCGATAAGGGCCTTGTGATCGAGCCCGGCAAGACGGTGAAGCTCACGCCCGGCGGCCTTCATCTGATGCTGCTCGATCTCAAAAACCCGCTCAAGCAAGGCGACAAGGTGCCGGTCACGCTCGAGTTCGAAAAGGCTGGAAAGGTCTCTCTCTCGCTTGACGTGCAAGGGATTGGTGCGCAGGGCCCTGCAAATTCGGATGGCTCGGGCAGCCAGATGGAGAAGAAAATGCCCGGCATGAAAATGTGAGAATTGAGAGGCTAAGGAACGGCCCCTGCTAGTGGAGTGGATTTGACATTCGCTACCCATCTGGCCGCAAGCTCGGTAATGCGAATGTCAAATCCAAAACTCCACTAGAATCCTAGATTTGCTAGTGGTCCTTTGATTCTAACATTCGCAACGGTGTCTGCTGAGATGGGATGCGAATGTTAGAATCGGACCACCAGACCCCTTTGCGCCCCAATCGCGGGCTCAAACCCCGGCGTCAAAACGACAGGAGAATCCGCCCCCTAACCCGTTTTACCAGCGCTTACCCTTGTATTTTTGCACCCGATCCGGTTTGACTGCCGACTACCCGTGCCGATTCCTCTGGTGTGCCCATGCGACTGTCGCGTTTCCTGCTTCCGATCCTTAAAGAGAATCCGAAAGAGGCCGAGATCGTGTCGCATCGGCTGATGCTGCGCGCAGGCATGATCCGGCAGGAAGCTGCCGGCATCTACGCCTGGTTGCCACTCGGCCTTCAGGTGCTCAAGAAAATCGAGCAGATCGTCCGCGAGGAGCAAAACCGCGCTGGCGCGCTCGAGCTTCTGATGCCGACGCTGCAGCTTGCCGACCTCTGGCGCGAAAGCGGTCGCTATGACGCTTACGGCCCGGAAATGCTGCGCATCACCGACCGCCACAAGCGCGAGCTGCTCTACGGGCCGACCAACGAGGAAATGATCACCGAGATTTTCCGCGCTTACGTCAAATCGTACAAAAGCCTGCCGCTCAACCTCTATCACATCCAGTGGAAGTTCCGCGACGAGCAGCGGCCGCGTTTCGGCGTGATGCGCGGCCGCGAATTTTTGATGAAAGACGCCTATTCGTTCGACATCGACGAAGCCGCGGCGCGGCGCGCCTACAACAGGATGTTCGTCGCCTATTTGCGCACCTTCGACCGAATGGGGCTGAAGGCGATCCCGATGCGCGCGGAAACCGGCCCGATTGGCGGCGATCTCAGCCATGAATTCATCGTGCTCGCGGAAACCGGAGAATCCGGCGTGTACTGCGATAGCGACGTGCTGAACCTGCCGGTGCCTGGCGAGGACGTCGACTACGAGGGCGACCTCACGCCGATCATCAAGCAATGGACCTCGGTTTATGCCGCGACCGAGGACGTCCACGACGCCGCGCGTTTCGAGCGCGAAGTTTCGGCCGAAAAGAGGGTGCATACGCGAGGCATCGAGGTCGGCCAGATTTTCTATTTCGGAACGAAATATTCGGATTCGATGAAGGCTCTTGTTGCCGGGGCCGATGGCGCGGAAGTCCCCATTCACGGCGGCTCCTACGGTGTTGGTGTTTCCCGGCTCGTGGGCGCCATTATCGAGGCGTGCCATGACGAGGCCGGAATCAAGTGGCCGGAATCGGTCGCCCCGTTCAAGGCCGTCATCCTGAATTTGAAGCAGGGCTCCGATGACACTGACACCGCCTGCGAACGGCTCTACCGCGAACTGTCGGCCAAGGGCGTCGAGGTCCTTTACGACGATACCGACCAGCGCGCCGGCGCCAAATTCGCCGCGGCCGACCTGATCGGCATTCCCTGGCAAATCCTGGTGGGCCCCAAAGGCCTTGCCGAAGGCAAGCTCGAGCTCAAACGGCGAAGCGACGGGTTGCGTGAGAATCTGAGTCCGGCGGACGTCCTGGCGCGGCTGGCTTGAGCGTTATCCACCACTCAGATACCGGCCATTACGGCCACAATCGGCCCGAATCGTGTGAAAATCGAACCAGGGATGAAGCCATGAGCGAGCCAGTTCGAACCCGACCTTTCGCGCCATTCGAGTGGCTGCTTTCGGGGCGCTATTTGCGGGCACGCCGCAAGGAAGGTTTCATCTCCGTCATCGCGGGCTTCTCGTTTCTGGGCATCATGCTCGGCGTCGCCACGCTGATCATCGTGATGGCCGTGATGAACGGCTTCCGCAAGGAGTTGCTGGACAAGATCCTGGGCCTCAACGGCCACCTTCTCGTGCAGCCGCTGGAATCGCCGCTGACCGACTGGAAGGACGTCGCCGACCGCATCAACCAGGTTCCAGGTATCAGGCTCGCAGCACCGGTGGTGGACGGACAGGCATTGGCGTCTTCGCCCTTCAATGCGTCCGGCGTATTGGTCCGCGGCATTCGCGCAGACGATCTCAACAACCTCACCTCGATCGCGAAGAACATCAGGCAGGGTTCTCTGGAAGGATTTGACGAAGGGCAGGGCGTGGCGATCGGCCGACGGTTGGCCGATACGCTGTCGCTGCATGCCGGTGACAGCGTCACCTTGGTAGCGCCTCGAGGCGCGGTGACCCCGATGGGCACGACGCCGCGAATCAAGCCTTACAGGATTACGGCGGTGTTCGAGATCGGCATGTCGGAATACGACGCCAGCTTCGTGTTCATGCCGCTGCCCGAAGCGCAAGCCTATTTCAATCGCAACAATGACGTGACCGCGATCGAGGTGTTCACCTCCAATCCCGACAGGATCGAGGGTTTCCGCAAGAGCGTGACCGAGGCGGCGGGTCGGCCTGTGTTCCTGGTCGATTGGCGGCAGCGCAATTCGACCTTCTTCAACGCCCTTCAGGTCGAGCGCAACGTGATGTTTTTGATTCTAACCATGATCGTGCTGGTGGCGGCGCTCAACATCGTTTCCGGCCTGATCATGCTGGTCAAGGACAAGGGCAGCGATATCGCGATCCTGCGCACCATGGGCGCCTCGCAAGGGGCGATCATGCGGGTGTTCCTGATCACGGGTGCGGCGATCGGCGTGGTCGGTACGATCACGGGATTTCTGGTCGGGATGCTGATCTGCCTGAATATCGAGTCCATCCGCCAGTTCTTGTCCTGGCTCACCAATACCGAACTGTTCTCGCCGGAGCTTTACTTCCTCTCCAAACTGCCCGCCGAGGTCGATTTCGGCGAAACCAGCGCGGTGGTGATCATGGCGCTGACCCTTTCTTTCCTCGCGACCCTCTATCCATCATGGCGTGCCGCTCGTCTCGATCCCGTCGAAGCGCTGCGATACGAGTGAGGGCAAGATGGCGGAGCAGACGGAAGAGGATGTGCCGGTCATCTATCTCCATGAGATAAAGCGCCAGTACATGCAGGGCGAGATGCCGCTGACGATCCTCAACGGCGTCAAACTCGCGCTCTGGGCCGGGCAGTCGGTCGCGCTGGTTGCGCCCTCCGGCTCCGGCAAGTCGACGCTGCTTCATATCGCAGGTCTGCTCGAGAGCCCCGACGAGGGCGAAGTGTATGTCGGGGGCACGCCGACCTCGGGCCTGCCGGATGTGGAGCGAACCCAGATTCGTCGCACCGAAATCGGCTTCGTCTACCAGTCGCACCGGCTGCTGCCGGAGTTCTCGGCGCTTGAAAACGTGATGTTGCCGCAGATGATCCGTGGCTTGAAAAGGTCCGAGACCATCAAGCGTTCGACCGAAATTCTCACCTATCTCGGCCTCGGCGACCGTATCACGCATCGGCCGACCGAACTGTCCGGCGGCGAGCAGCAGCGGGTCGCCATTGCGCGCGCGGTCGCCAACGCGCCGCGGGCACTGCTCGCCGACGAGCCGACCGGCAATCTCGATCCGCATACGGCCGATCACGTGTTCCAGGCGTTGATGCAGTTGGTGAAGGCCACGCGAGTGGCCGTGCTGATCGCAACCCATAATATGGAACTTGCGGGCCGAATGGACCGACGGGTGTCACTGGTCGAGGGCGAAATCGTCGAACTGGATTAGGCGAAGGCGCATATAAATTGAGCCTCGCCAAGCTGACACGCATGTGATGGCGCCGGGGGCTGGAAAGCCCGTCATCGACACGGCATAGTTGCGCCCATGAGAAGATCTGACGTCATTTGCCCGAACTGCAACGCCGGTTATCGGCGGATCGAGTTGACCTCTCGTCCCGGGGCTAGAGGCGAGTTTCGCTGTCTGCTCTGCGGTGAGCTCCTCGAGGTGTTTGATGGCTCAACCGACATCGCCATCCGCCTTACCGTGCAGCCCGAAAAGACCTTCGAATAGCGCAAGTCGCATTGGAACTTACAATGCAACAAACCCTTGCCCCGCAAGGATAAATTAAATTTTCGTAAGCCTCGTTTTCGGGTGAATGTTGCGACGCGGCTACAGCAATACAATCACGCGCTGATAGACTTTCATCGTGGGGCGCTGCGATTCCAGGATTGGAAATCAAACGATGAAGAAACTCCTGCTTTTCACGACAGCCGCTATCGCGCTGGGCGCCGCGCCGGCCGTTGCCGCGGATCTTCCGGCACAACCTTATACGAGGGCGCCAATGCTCGCTCCGATCTATGACTGGAGCGGTTTCTACATCGGCATCAACGGCGGCGGCGGCTCAAGCCACAAGTGCTGGGATGTCATCAACGACGGCATAGGACCAGTTCCCCTCTCCCCGGAAGGCTGCCACGACGCAACCGGCGGCACCTTCGGCGGACAAATCGGCTATCGCTGGCAGGCCGCAGCCTGGGTCTTCGGCGTGGAGGCGCAGGGCAACTGGGCCGATTTCCGCGGCAACAATCTGAGCCAGTTTTTTCTCGACGCCACCAATCAATCCCGGATTGACGCGTTCGGTCTGTTCACCGGCCAAGTTGGCTGGGCCTGGAATAACGCGCTACTGTACGTAAAGGGTGGCGCTGCCGTGACCGATGACCGATACCGGGTTTTCTCCACTTCGGGCGGATTTCTGACCGATACGGCCAACGAGACCCGGTGGGGTGGCGTGCTCGGCGTCGGCTTCGAATATGGCTTCGCCCCGAACCTGTCGGTCGGCTTCGAATACGATCACATGTTCATGGGATCCAAAGACGTCACCTTTACCGCGGTTGACGGGACGTTCGATGGCATCGATCACATCCGTCAGGACGTCGATATCTTCACGGTGCGCCTCAACTACAAGTTTGGCGGTTTTGGCGGGCCAGTGGTCGCGCGCTACTGACCGCGAACTGGTCTAATTCCCAACGCATCAGAGCCCCGGCTTCGACCGGGGCTCTTTTATGCCTCTTGCGCTGGGGTACACAAACCAGTGCCTCGCGATTTTACCGCCGGCGACGCCCTTGCAAGGTGGTCTTGGGCCCCCAGAATTAACCACCGGCACCTTTTCCCATACGGATCGGCGAAGCCCCTTGACCCCAGAACAAAAAGAGAACTATGTTCTGCTTATGTTCTGGAGGAGGTATTCATGTTGAAGGTATTCGTCGAGGAAGCAGCGGCGTTGGCGTCGATTGTATTGTTTGTCGGTATGATCGCGGTCTGGGCGCAACTGATTACCCAACTTTGAAGGCGCAAAAGGGGGGATCTTGGGTAGCCCCCGGGAACGTGCTGGGGAAAAGGCGGACGGTGCCTGACCATAAAGGCTTCCGCGTGGACTCATCCTGTCCGAGGCGGCACCATTGCGGGTCCGAGTCGGCAATCGAGGCCACTCGGAAAGCCTCAACTCCTCAGTGATTGCTGATCCCCGCCCATGTCAAAGCTCGCGGCCTTGCCGTCCAATGCCGGATTTGTCCATCTCCACGTCCATTCTGCCTATTCGCTGCTGAAGGGATCGATCAAGATCGCCAAGCTCGGCGAATTGGCGAAGGCGGATCGTCAGCCGGCGCTGGCCCTGACCGATACCGACAACATGTTCGGGGCGCTGGAATTCTCCGACAAGATGGCGAGCTACGGCATCCAGCCGATCATCGGATGCGAGCTTGCGGTCGATTTCGGCGACCAGGATCCCAATGCGCGCACGGCATCGGCGGCGCCGCCTTCGCGCATTGTGCTCTTGGCGGCGCGCGAGCGCGGCTATCGCAGCCTGATGCGGCTGAACTCGCGCGCTTTCCTGGAAACGCCGGTCCATCAAACCCCGCATATCAAGTTCCATTGGCTCGAAGGCGACTGCGACGATGTGATCGCGCTGACCGGCGGACCCGATGGGCCCATTTCGCTGGCGATTTCGGCCGATCATGCGGCATTGGCCGCATCGCGCTGCGATCGGCTGGCGGCTCTGTTCGGTGACCGCCTTTACATCGAATTGCAGCGCCATGGTGCCGAGAAGGAGCGCCGCGTCGAGGCATCCCTGATCGATCTTGCCTACGCCAAGGGGCTTCCTCTGGTCGCGACCAACGAGCCTTATTTTGCGACCTCCGACGATTACGAGGCCCACGACGCGCTGCTCTGCATCGCCGGCGGGCGCTTGATCGCCGAAACCGACCGCGAGCAGCTGACGCCCGATCATCGGTTCAAGAGTAGGGCCGAAATGGCCGTGCTGTTCGCCGATGTTCCGGAGGCGCTCGCATCCACGATCGAGATCGCCGAGCGCTGCGCGTTCCGCCCGGTGATGCGCAAGCCGATCCTGCCCCGCTTCACGGTCGGCGCGGGTGCGAATGCCGCGGACGCTGCCGGCGAGGAGGCGGGTGAACTACGCCGCCAAGCCGAGGAGGGCCTCAGTCAACGTCTCAGCGTTCACGGGCTTTCGGCAGGGGCTTCCGAGGAAGATTATCGGACGCGGCTTGCGTTCGAAATCGATGTCATCGCCCGCATGAACTATGCGGGCTATTTCCTGATCGTCGCCGACTTCATCAAATGGGCGAAGGCCGAGGGCATTCCGGTCGGCCCCGGCCGCGGTTCCGGCGCGGGCTCGCTCGTTGCCTATGCCCTGACCATTACCGATCTCGATCCGATCCGCTTTGGTCTTCTGTTCGAACGCTTCCTCAATCCGGAACGCGTGTCGATGCCCGACTTCGACATCGATTTTTGCCAGGACCGGCGCGGCGAGGTGATCGACTATGTGCAGCGGCGCTATGGCCGCGATCAGGTGGCGCAGATCATCACCTTCGGAACGCTGCAGGCGAGGGGCGTACTGCGCGACGTCGGGCGGGTGCTGCAGATGCCCTATGGGCAGGTCGACAAGCTCACCAAACTGGTACCGCAAAATCCAGCCGCGCCGGTGACGCTGGCAGCCGCGATCGAAGGCGAGCCGAAACTCCAGGCGTTTCGCGACGAGGACCCGGTGGTGGCGCGTGCCTTCGATATCGCCCAGCGCCTTGAGGGTCTCACCCGCCATGCTTCGACCCATGCCGCGGGCATCGTGATCGGCGACCGGCCGCTCAGCGAGCTGGTGCCACTCTACCGCGATCCGAAATCGGACATGCCGGTGACCCAGTTCAACATGAAATGGGTCGAGCCCGCCGGCCTCGTCAAATTCGACTTCCTCGGGCTGAAGACGCTCACGGTGCTCGATGTCGCGGTGAAGCTGCTTAGCCAGCGCGGCGTCGAGGTCGACCTTGCGACGCTTCCGCTCGATGACGCCGAGAGCTACCAGATGCTCGCGCGCGGCGACGTGGTCGGCGTGTTCCAGGTGGAAAGTCAGGGCATGCGGCGCGCGCTCGTCGACATGCGGCCGGACCGTTTCGAGGACATCATCGCGCTGGTGGCACTGTATCGGCCGGGTCCAATGGCGAACATTCCGACCTATTGTGCCCGCAAGCATGGCGACGAGGAGCCCGAATATCTGCACCCGATGCTCGAACCGATCCTCAAGGAGACGTTCGGCGTCATCATCTACCAGGAACAGGTGATGCAGATCGCGCAGGTGATGGCCGGCTATTCGCTGGGCGAGGCCGACCTGTTGCGGCGCGCGATGGGCAAGAAGATCCGCTCCGAGATGGAAAAGCAGCGCGCCCGCTTCGTTGCCGGTTCGGTCAAGAACGGCGTGCCGAAAGGACAGGCCGAGACCATTTTCGAGTTGCTGGCAAAATTTGCCGACTACGGTTTCAACAAGAGTCACGCCGCGGCCTACGCGCTGGTCTCCTATCACACCGCCTACATGAAGGCGCATTATCCGGTCGAGTTCCTCGCCGCGTCGATGACGCTCGACCTCAACAATACCGACAAGCTGTCGGAATTTCGGGCCGAGGCCCAGCGGCTTGGGATCAAGGTCGAGGCACCTTCGATCAATCGCTCCGCCGCCACCTTCGAAGTCCACAACGGCACGATCTATTACGCGCTCGCCGCACTCAAGGGCGTCGGACCGCAGGCGGTCGAACTGATCGTGGAGGCGCGCAGCCGTGGCCAATTCCATTCATTGGCCGACTTCGCGGCCCGCGTTAATCCGCGCGCAATCAACAAGCGCATCATCGAGAGCCTTGTCGCGGCTGGCGCCTTCGATGCGCTCGATCCCAACCGCGCCCGCGTGTTCGCCGGCGCGGAGGCGGTCCTGGCCGCCTGCCAGCGCAGCCACGAGGCGGCGTTGATCGGACAGAACGATATGTTTGGAGGAGCCGCCGACGCACCGACCATCATTCTGCCGCAGGTCGAGCCCTGGCTGCCGGCCGAGCGGCTGCGGCGCGAATATGACGCGATCGGTTTCTTCCTGTCGGGTCATCCGCTCGACGACTACGCAACCGTGCTCAAGCGTTTGAGGGTGCAATCCTGGGCGGAATTTTCGCGCGCGGTCAAAACCGGCGCGACCGCCGGCAAGGTCGCCGCTACCGTCGTGTCGCGCATGGAGCGGCGGACCAAAACCGGCAACAAGATGGGCATCATGGGGCTTTCGGATCCGACGGGCCATTTCGAGGCCGTGCTTTTTTCGGAAGGACTTGCCCAGTATCGGGACGTGCTGGAGCCGGGTGCGGCGGTGCTGTTGCAACTGGGTGCTGAGCTGCAGGGAGAGGACGTCCGCGCTCGCGTATTGCACGCCGAGCCGCTCGATGACGCCGCCGCCAAGACCCAGAAGGGGTTGCGCATTTTCGTTCGCGATACGAAGCCGCTCGAATCCATCGCGAAGCGGTTGCAGATGGGGGAGCCGGCAGCGCAGAATGGAGCGGCTCGTGCTGTGCAGACCAGGCCCGCGGCCGGAGGTACAGACGGGGATGTTTCGCTGGTGATGATGCTCGATCTCGAAACCGAAGTGGAGTTGAAGCTGCCGGGCCGCTTCAAGGTCTCGCCGCAGATTGCGAGTGCGATCAAGGCGGTGTCGGGCGTGGTGGACGTGCAAACACTGTAAGAGCAGGAAGGAGCTTCCATGTGCCAGATGTGCCGCCAGGATTCGATTCAACAGTTTGGGCCTTCGCGCCGCAGCCTGCTTGGCGCGGCCGCTGCAACGATGGGGCTGTTACTGGCGGGCACGGCTGACGCCAAGGAGAAGGCAGCGCCGAAGCCGCAGAATGTGTTGACGCCGGATGCCTCACTCAAGCGCCTCTTGAAGGGAAATGCACGCTACGTCGAAGGCGTCGCGGCACGTCACGATTTCAGACATGAGCGGGAGGCGTTAGCCGGAGGTCAGAACCCCTTTGCGGCGATCTTAAGCTGCGCTGATTCCCGCATCGCGCCCGAATACGCCTTCGATAGCGGCAGAGGCGATCTGTTTGTTTGCCGCGTAGCAGGCAATTTCGCCAATGCCGAAAGCGTTGCCAGTCTGGAATATGCGGTTGCGGAGCTGGGCACTCCCCTGATCTTCGTGTTGGGTCACGACAAGTGCGGCGCGATCGATGCGACGATCAAATCGCTCAAGGACGGCACTACATTACCGGGACACTTGCCCTCGCTGGTCGAGGCTCTGGCCCCTTCGGTGAAGGCGGTATCGCAGCAGGGCGGCGATGCGCTTGCAAACGCCATTTCGCAGAACGTGATCGACAATGTCGCGAAACTTCGTTCGACGACGCCGATTTTGAGCGCGGCGGTCGAGCAGGGCAAACTCAAGGTGGTCGGCGGCATCTACCGGCTCCGGGATGGCAGAGTGGAGATGGTTGGCTGATTTTGGCTTGTTGCGCCTGCGCTGCCTTATTGCCAGTGCCGCCGATTTGAAGTTCCTGCATCACCCGCTGCAAACTCCAACGGGAACTTCAAATCGAAAAGCGGCACTAGCGCTTTTCGTTCAAACCATGTTCAGATAATCCGACGTTCAATGCTTACGCCGGGTTGGTTTCGAGCGGGCAAGGAAGACAAGCACATGATCAAAACGTCTTTCGTTCTTTCGATGTGCCTGATCCTGTTTTCCGGGGTTGAGGCATCCCTGAGCTCCGCGGCTGCGCAGCAGCAGGAAAAGCGGATCGCGCTTGTTGTCGGCGACGGCGCTTACGCCAAATCCCCCCTCGCAACTGCCGCCAACGATGCCGGTTTGATCGCGCAGACCTTGCAGGCGGCCGGTTTTGACGTGGTCGGGGCCCGCGATCTAGATGGCGACACGCTGCGCCGAAGTTTTCGCGACTTCGTGCAGAAGGCGCAAGGCTCGGGTCCGGACACGGTTGCCATGGTCTATCTCGCCGGCTACGGCGTGCAGCTTGCAGGCGAGAACTACTTCATACCCGTTGATGCCCCGCTCAGTCGCGACACCGAGATCCCGATCGAAGGATTGCGGATCAGCGACTACCTACGCGAGCTGGGATCGCTTCCGCTGAAGGCCAGCATCGTTGTGCTCGATGCCGCGCGGCAACAGCCCTTCATCGAGGGCGGTCAGCCGATCGCGGGCGGTCTGGCTCTGGTCGAGCCGCAAGCACGCATGCTGATCGCTTTCAACGCCGCGCCGGGCACGGTGGCTCCTGAAGAGCAGGGGCCCTATGGAGCATACGCCCAATCGCTCGCAGAAATGATCCGCACCGGCGGACTGCCGCTGCCGGAGGTTTTCAACCGCTTGCGTCTTCGCGTCAATGAATCGACCAAAGGCGCGCAAGTGCCTTGGGATGCCGAGAAACTCGACGCGCAGTTCGCCTTCTTCGATCGAGCACCGGACGCTCCGGTGCAAGCGCCGCCGGATCAGGCGGTCGCAGCCAGGAACCGGCCGATCCGCGATCTCGGCGTACAGGACGCCTATGCGGCTGCGCTCGAGCGCGACAGCATGCAAGGCTATGAGGAGTTCCTCGGGGCCTATCCCGGCGATCCGCTCGCCAGGCGCGTGCGCGCGATCGTTGCGGCACGACGCGAGGCGATCACGTGGCTTCGTACCTATCGCGCCGACACGCCGCCAGCCTATTGGTCCTACCTGCGGCGCTATCCAAATGGGCCCCATGGCTGGGATGCGCGGCGCCGCCTTGTCATGCTGACCGCGCCGGTCGAGCCGCCGCCGTCGTTTGCAGCTTACGACTACGACGTGCCGCCACCGCCGCCCGACGAGTTCGCCTACGTTGATCGACCGGTGCTGATGTACGGTGATCCCGATTTTGGCTTTGTGCCGCCGCCACCGCCGCCGGTATTTTTCCTGCCGCCCCCGCCGCCCGATTTCATCGTGTTGGCGCCACCAATCGCAGCGGTCGGGCTGTTTATCCTGCCGCAGCCTCTGTTCGTGCCGATTCCGGTCTACGTCCGGCCGCCGATCTATGTGGCGCCGCCGCCGAACAACATCATCTTCGCCAACATCCACAACACCACGGTGATCAATAATGTGATCAATCAGCCGCCGCAGCGCGGCCCGACCGGGCCCGGTGCCGGCGCCGCGGGCGTTGGTGGCACACCGCCGTCAGCCGCATCTCCAGGTCTGCCACCCTCGGTGGCGCAAAGGGCTTCTCTGATCCAGCAGGGAAAATTGCCGGTGCCGCCAAGCGCGTCGATCAATCCGGCCATCAAGCCCGCCACGCTGGGTACGCCTTCTGGTGCGGGCCCAACGCCAAACAAACCACTTTCCACGAACGTGACCCCCAACGCACTGCCAAAGGCCAATGCGCTGCCAGTGCCCGGTCAAAAGGGTGCACCTGCCTTGCCATCCGGCGTGGCGCCGAATGTAGCGAACCCCAATCCGAGATTGCCGCCTGGAACGACAACTCCGACCGCTACGGCGCCGAATGTCCCGGCAGGCGCGGGTACGCCAAAAACACTGAACACGGAAACTCCTGCCGCGAGAGGACCGAAAGACGGTGCGCTGGCTCCTCAACCAAACAAGCCTGTTCCGGAACCGACGCAGAGGAAAAACGTGGCGACGCCTGCGCTGCCCCCGCCGGCGCCGCCGCCACCACCCAAGCCGGACATGCGCCGGGTTGGCCCCACGCCGCAAGCAGCAAGGCCAACGCCCCCTCCGCCGCCAAAGCCGGCGCCCCAGATCGCGCGTCCAGCGCCGCCGCCACCTCCGCCAAGGCCTGCTCCTCAGGTCGCACGGCCGGCGCCGCCACCGCCACCTGCGCGTGCGGCTCCGCCGCCGCCAAGGCCGGCTGCGGCAGCGGCAGCCAAGAAATGTCCGCCCAACAATCCGAAGTGTTGAGGTCCTCGCGTCGTAAGCTGCATCTATAAATTCGACAGCGGGGCGCTCGCCGCCGCTACGTCTTGCCGCTTCCCGATATCATTCGAGCTCAGGCCAGCGTCATGGCCTGGCCCGAATCCCTTCTTCGCGTGGAAGATGGCGAAGCAAGCTCCGGCTGAAGCGGAGGTGAGTAGATCCTGAGACGGAAGAGGAAACGAAACTCCTCCGCCGGCAACGGCTTGCTGAAGAGATAGCCCTGAACCTCATCGCATCCATGGCGCCGCAGGAAAGCGTCCTGCTCGGTGGTCTCGACGCCCTCGGCGATCACGGTCAATCCGAGGGCCTTGCTCATGCTGATGATTGCCTTGGCGATGGCCCGATCTTCCGGACTTTTCGCAAGATCGCGGACGAAGGATCGATCGATCTTGATGGTGTCGATCGGAAATTTCTTCATCAGCGACATCGAGGAATAGCCTGTGCCGAAGTCATCGATGGCCAGCCGGACACCCCGGCTTCGGATTTTGTCGAGCAGGCTGATCGCCCGTTCGACATTCTGCATCACCATGCTCTCGGTGATTTCCAGCTGTAACAGATGAGCCGGCATTGCTGTAGAAGCCAACACGCCATCGATGTCGCCGAGCAGGTTTGGGTCCAGGAATTGCCGCGGCGAAAGATTGACTGCCATCGAAATCGGAGGAAGTCCCTCGCTGTGCCAGATCATGTTCTGAACGCATGCTCTGTTGAGTACCCAGCGGCCTATGGGGATGATTAAGCCGGTCTCTTCGGCAAGCGGAATGAATTCGGTGGGCGGAATATTGCCGAGATTCGGATGGGCCCATCGGAGCAGGGCTTCTGCGCCGATGATCCGACCGGACGCGACGTCGATCTTGGGCTGATAGTGCAGCGTGAATTGATCGAGCTCGAGCGCGTGACGCAAATCCGTTTCCAGTTTCAACCGCTCGATTGATTGGCTTTTGACCTCGGCGGAAAAGAAACGAAAATTGTTCTTTCCATCGTTCTTGGCACGGTACATTGCCATGTCGGCGTTCTTGGTAAGGGTTTGCACATCGTCGCCGTTGTCCGGATATACGGCGATCCCGATGCTCCCTGTGGTACGGCACTCGTGTCCGGCAAGGACAACGGGTGGCAGAAGGGCCCCCAGAACCTTTTGCGCTATGGCAGCTGCTTGCTCCCGTCCGGCAATCCCGTCGACAACGATGACGAACTCGTCGCCGCCAAACCGGGCGACAAGGTCGCTTTCGCGCACGCAAGCCTTCAGCCGATCGGCCACCTCAATCAGCAATGCGTCGCCCGCCTCGTGCCCAAGCGAGTCGTTGATGACTTTGAACCGGTCGAGGTCGATGAATAGCAGCGCGCTTTTGCGGCCCTGGCGATGAGCCGACTTGATCGATTGGTCGAATAGCTGATGAAAGGTCACACGATTGGGCAAGCCCGTGAGCTCGTCATGCGTCGCCAAATATTGGATGCGTCCATCGGCCTGTACTTTCTCGAAGGCGCGATCGAAGTTCTCCAGAGCCGCGGAGACGGTTTCACCCATGCGCGACAAGAGTGCGATGATTTCCTTGTCCGCCGCCCAGGACTTGGTGACGAAAAACAGGATCACGCCGATGCTCTGGCCGCCTTTGACCAGCGGCACGGCGCAGCTCGCGACCACGCCGCCCTGGCGGCTGTTTTCGCGCCACGGACGCCCCTGTTCCGAGTTGAGAATGTCTTCATTGACGCAGGCCTTTTTCGTCCGAAACGCCTTTCCGCAAACGCCCTTGCCATAGGGGTTATCCCCATCGATCGAAAATCGCGACTGCCTGACCAGGCCCATGTCGACGATCTGGCCAGTGCCGACCACCGCCTGCAGCCACGGAGAGCCCGCCTCGGCCAAAAGCACGGTGGCGGCCAGCGATCTGCCGACATGCACGGCGGCGTCGCACACCAGTTGATAGAGCTCGTCGGCTGTCTTTGCGCGCAGGATCGCCTCGTTGGTGGCGCTGAGCGCCGCAAACATCTTGGCCAGTCGACGGGCCGCTCGCTCATTGCGCTTGCACGCTTCTTCGCGGTCGATGTTGTCCAGTCCGAACGACAGATTTTCGACCATGCGGGTGAGGAGCGAGACGGCCTCTTGGTCGAGCGCGTTGATCTCGTCAAGGACCACCAGCAAGACCCCGACACTCTCTCCGCCGCGGATCACGGGAAGGCCAGCAGCGGCGCGCGCGCCAGCACGAACTGCAGCGTCGTGCCAGGATTTCAACCGTTCGTCGTTGAGAAGGTCATTGCTTATGCATGGTTGCTGGGTGCGACAGGCAATTCCGACAAGACCATTGCCGAGCGGTGACGACGCGGAGACGGAATAGGTTCGGGCACGAAGCTCAATGTCGTTACCGGCCCCGGCCACGGCCCTCAAATTGTCCGTTCCGGGTTCGCGCAGCAGGATCACGGCTGCGATGAAATTGCCGCTCTGCAGCGCGGCGTCACAGACCTGCTGAAAAAGCTTCTCCTTCGAATTGATCCGCAGGATGGCCTCGTTCGTCGCGCTCAGCGCGGCAAACATCTTGAAGAGGCGGGGCAGGCTTTGCCCGGCTTTAGCGGGCAGGATCGGGCCTGTTGGGACTGTCTGCACGGACATGAGACTTTCTTTGCAACCGAAGTAACGCCAACTTGATCGGCCAGTCAGGGAACAATACCGGTACCAACCTACCCAGAAGAGCAAAATAAATTATTACGTTCATTTGGGTTGGCCTGCTGCTAGAGATTGCGCGGAGCTGGTGCGAACTTTTTAAGCGCCACCTCCGTAGTGGAGGCGCCCGATATGTCGTCATCATAAGAGCGACGGACGGCAACAAACGGCTTGCAAACGTTCGATTAAGATTCTTTTGACGATAAATATTCGGGCAGCAGGTCAATTTCCCGGCGCGATGCGCAAGACTTCGATGAAACGCGCGCGGAAGAAAGCGTTTACCTCATCCGCTCAAAAGGCTGGTGAGCGACCGCTTCGGGGTCAGATTTGTGAACTTCAGACGACGAGGCATGGCGCTGTTGCGAGGCATGGCGCTGTTGCAACCAAGCGTTGTCTTGGCTAAGGACGAGGGGGAATGGCCACTGGCCTTGGGTGGAATGGCCACTGGCCTTAGGTCCACCTCATGCGCCTGTTCGAGAGATCGGTGACAAGTGACTGTCCGGTTGAATGGGTTGCGGTGACTTTTGACGGCCTGGCTTGCAATCGCCACACGTGGACTTCTGGTGTTGTCGATCGCGGCACTCGGTTGTGCGGCCGCCCGAGGGGCGTCGGGTCAGCCTCCCGGCGCAGAAGCCGTGTACGCCTCCGCGCCGCCGCGCCTGTTGCAGATTCGCACCTTGCTTGCGGGTGCCGGCCAGCAGACATCGAACGGCTCGGCATTCCTGGTCTCGGCGGACGGGCTTGCAATCACCAACTACCACGTGGTCTCGCAAGTCGTTCTCGAACCAAATACATACCGGCTCGAATATACCGCGGCTGACGGAGCGCGCGGCGACGTCCGACTCCTTGGCGTTGATCTTCCCAATGATCTCGCCATCTTGCGCATCGACAGGCAGGAGGCTCCGTACTTCACCTTTGATCCGGCTGCCATTCGCGGCGATCTGGCGAAGGGCGAGCGCCTGTACGCGATGGGCAACCCGCTCGATCTGGGCTTCACCATTGTCGAGGGCACCTACAACGGTCTTGTCGAGCATAGCTACAACGATCGAATCC
>Ga0307474_10000709_pt1 | contig 23901 bp, 19 predicted proteins | sample atmos_gasesECM1C_2_FD_203312 | JGI IMG/M metagenome (GOLD analysis project Ga0307474, IMG submission 203312) | Hardwood forest soil microbial communities from Morgan-Monroe State Forest, Indiana, United States - atmos_gasesECM1C_05 | ecosystem: Environmental > Terrestrial > Soil > Temperate... | reverse complement strand
CGAGTTAGCTCCGCACACACGAAATATCATCGTGCTCAGCCAGGTGCCGGCGCTTCGAGTAGGCGAGAATCTCAATCTGCGCGAATTCGTGACATGGCATTTCAAGAGGTTCGGACGACTTCCTAGCATCGTCCCGGATGCCAATGAATCGGCTCGAAGGTCCTCCATTGCTACGATCGAAGCCGTCGCCCGCGATTTCCGCCAGCTCCGGCTAGTGCGCGTGGACCCGATCTTTTGCTTGGAAGACGGATCCGTCCGATATTCATTAGGACGCAGCTTTTTTTATGCCGATAACAACCATCTGAGCGATGTCGGAACCGAACAGGTGCGCCCGATTCTTACACGCGCGATCGGCGCGATCAAACAGGCCGGTTCTCAAAACTGATAATCTTCGAATTCATTCCATTCAATATGTGCTGGAGCATTCCTGATCTCCGCCCCTAAACATTCGCAGCGAGGTTTTGTAAAGTCGGTAGACGCGGTCTGCGGAAGCTCGGCACTTTTGTTAGCCGCGTACCGTCTTCCGGGCCTCGTGAAAAGAGCTTTGCCGCAGGTCGTAATTGAGGGCCTGTATCGAATAAGAAAGCGGATAAGAAGGAGGCTGTTGAGCCGCGGTTTACCTTGGAACAGGGTTTTTGAACAGCCTCTTGAACACATGCTATCGAGCGCATCGATGTCGATCGTTGGCCCTATCCACGATGCTCCTTTGGTCACAAAGCGCTGCCTCGCAAGCCTGGAACGCGACGCTACGAAGTCGGAGATCATTCTTCTGGACGACGGATCTCGCATTGCTGAGACGGCCCGCGTAATCAGAGAGTTCAGCAGCCGGAACGGATGGAAGGTCATTTGGAATACCGAAGCACGCGGACATAGCGCAGCGTGCATCGCAGGGGCTCGGCTGGCAAGCCGTCCTTATCTTTGTCTCTTAAATTCCGATACTGTAGTGACGCCATGGTGCTGGCGGCCTATTGAGGAAGCTTTCGAAACAGATGCCGCAATCGGCGTTGCCGGCCCCTGTACGAGCACATCGGGGAATGAACAAGCTATCGCAGAGCCTTGTCGATTGTATTGGAATGACAGTCAAATATGTGCCTTTGCTGAGCGATTGACGGTCGCTCCTCCCCAGCCTGCGATACAGGACTTGCCGTGGGTTTCAGGGTTCGCCTTCTTCATACGCCGTCGTCTGTGGGAAGAATTGGGTGGGTTCGATCGCAACCTGCCGGATTATGGTAACGAAATTGAACTCTGCAAACGTGTCACCAATTTGGGATACCGGACGGTGTGGGTCCGGAGCAGTTATATCCATCATTTAGGACGGCAGAGTTATGCGAATGAAATCGGCGATCACGATATCGAGTCTCGAATAGTGGCAGCTTACCAATACATCCGACGGGGACACAGTCAGCAGCCTATCGACAGCCCCCGGTAAGCACAGTGAGACAGATCAGCTGAAAGCGGAGAATTGGAAGGAGGACGGAGTATCGCTATGAACGAGCAAGAACTTCGGACCCGAAAAGCTCAAATCGAAGCACAATTCGGACCTTGGACCGCAGCCAGCATTCCTCTGGCGCACGGCATCGTAACGAACCCGCAACGCGCCTGTCCGCCCCTGCTTCTCCGCAGGACCATTCAAACGATTGCTGACCTTTCCATGAAGCCGTGGCATCAACTTCGCATCCTCGATCTTGGCAGTTTGGAGGGATTTTACTCACTGGAATTTGCCTCACACGGTGCCGAAGTTGTTGCCATAGAAGGACGGGAATCGAACAATGTCCATGCGCGGTTCGCCGCTGAAGTGCTCGAGTACCGAAATGTACAATTCATCACCGATGATGTTCGGAACCTCAGCCGAGAAAAGTACGGCCAGTTTGACGTCGTGTTTTGCTCAGGCATTTTGTACCACCTAACCGGTGCCGATGCGTGCCAGTTCCTCAGTTCGATTAAGGAGGTTTGCAAGCAACTCACGATCATCGACACTCACGTCGGATTGAATCCAGAGTGCTCGATTCGCTGGGAAGGGCATAGCTATTCCGGTTTCGTCTATCGGGAGCACGCACCGGAAGATACGCCGAAGCTGAAAGAAAGCAAGAGATGGGCCTCGCTTGATAACGAGACCAGTTTCTGGTTCACAAAACCTTCTCTCTTGAATCTGCTTCGGGACGTTGGATTCACTGGCGTTTTCGAGATACTTAATCCAAAAAGTTCCTCGGACTATTCGGATCGACTGACCTTCGCTGCGATAAGCGGCGAACGGCAGACATCGAGGATGTCTCCGGAACTGGAGCTTACTCCTGAACCTGATTGGCCGGAGCATTCGACCCTTGCGCCATTTCCGGCTCAGGCAACGATTTCGGCGCGTCCGTTGTGGCGCCGAGTCGCCGGACATATTCGCCGTGGGGTTGCGATGTAGAGTCACGTCAGCTATCCGACTAGGCTTGACGCGGGTTCCAAGCAGTTTTCAGATGGCGGCCCACGCTTTTTGCCGAAAGACAGCTATGGTTTCAACGATATTATTGCCCCTATCTGCCTCGGGCTGGCTCTCGAAAACGGTTTTCCAGTTCCGGGGCCGAGGACCTGGGGTCCGAAGAAGCTATACCCGTCACTGGAGCCAAAAGCTACAGACAGGGTAATGGACGCGAGAGAGATTCAGCTGCGCGAAAGAAACTGGTCTGCCGAGCCTATGCCGCGACCCCGGAACATCCAATTAGCTATCTGCATCGCGACTTTCAGACGGCAGCAATTGCTTCGCGAGTTGCTCGGCGGAATTGCTCAGTTGACGTTTCGCAAGGTGCACGCCCCAGATATAAGGATAATCCTCGTGGATAACGACGAGGTAGGAAGCGCCGAAGAGGTTTGCCGAACAGTTTGCGTTCCCTGGCCGATCAAGTATGTGGTTGAGCCACGGCGCGGCATTACTCATGCACGAAACCGCGGAATCGCCGAGGCCGGCTCCGTGGATTTCGTCGCTTTCATTGATGACGATGAGGTTCCGTCTACTCACTGGTTGGACGAGCTTCTTTGGGCGCAGGCAGAGTTCACCGCAGATGTCGCCTCCGGCCCGGTGTTACCCAGATATGATTCCGATGTGGCCGACTGGGTGAAACGCGGAGGATTTTTCGCCGGAAGAGTATCCGCCACCGGCACGACACGGAGAGCATGTGCAGCCAACAATGTGCTGGTCGGAACCCATGTGTTCAGGCGTGTACCGAGGTTCGATGACGCTTTTGCATTGTCGGGAGCCGAAGATACAAGCTTCTTTCTTCGAGTTTGGCAAGCTGGGCATAAGATCGTCTGGTCGCAGGAAGCTGTTGTCAGTGAAGCGGTTTCTGCCGAGCGCGGAACTGTCGCCTGGCTGCTCCGCCGGGAGTACCAAACCGGAAATGGGTGGGTTTTCTGTGAAGCCGGAGTGGATAACCGGCTGCGCAGTTGGGTGGTCCGGTCTTGTAAAGCCTGCGGGCACCTTGTAATCGGCTCGACAAGCGCTATCTGGCGGTCAGTGCTGTTGGACCGGGCTGCTATCGTCCGTTCCCTTCAGCGATTAAGCCTGGGAGCTGGCATGCTTACGGCGCTCGCCGGCCACAGATTTCTCGCGTACAAGAACGCGGACAAAAATCAGGTAAGAGCATTTAGTACTGTAGCTGCCAAGGTCGAGAAAACGTCCGAACCTTAAGACATTACGTAGGCAGGCTTGTCAACTAGCGGAATTCGAGTAAATCGCGGTTGCATGAGCACAGGACCTAAGGCGGCACAATGGTGAATAAGGTGGCCCTCGTCATGAGCATGCTAGCATCTGCCTCTATTGCTCGAAAAGTAGCACGGATGTTTTACCGGCGCCGTGTCAGAGACCCCCGCGCCTGTATTCTGATCCGGGTTCCCGAGCATTCCGTTGCGCGGAGATTGGCGTATACAAAGGACACTTCTCCGAGCTGATTCTGGAGTCGAAGCGACGAAGTTGCACCTTGTTGATCCGTGGACGTTTGAAATAGATCCCGCCTACGAGTCCAGTAGGTACGGTGGTCCTTTGGGGACGAGTCGGGACGAGTCAGGCCAAGATGGACGCGATCAATGACTCGGTTATAGACCGGTTCCGCTCTGCCATCCGATCGGGCATTGTTGAAGTTCATCAAAATATGTCTGCGAGATCCTGTTCGCAGTTTCCCAACAACTACTTTGATTGGATTTATATCGATGGGAATCACCAGTATGAATTTGTGAAACTCGATTCTCAGATGTATCTGCTAAAAGTTAAGCGACACGGCCTGGCCGCCGGCGACGATTACGGCAGTCCCGACTGGTGGCAAGACGGTGTGACGCGGATGGCCGATGAAGCTATCGCTAGTTGCCGGTTTGAGAAAGCTCTCATCGACAATCATCAAGTTCTTCTGAAAAAGCTCTGACTCGATACGGGGCCTGTTAAACGATCCCTTGGAAACCCAGTAACGGGAATGAAGATTAGCAACCGGGAGGTCGTGATGTATGCTTGCGGTTCACCGTACCCATGTGGTTGTCATTGGGTGATTTTGTGAGAGCACCCAAGATCCGCCGGTTGATCGAGCTGGTATACGCACAGCTACCTCTAAAACGACCGGTTTTCGAAGTGATGCGTCGCACTGTCCGATTGCCGAGAGGTCTGACCTCGCACCTGCGTTTTCGCGGGCCGTTTACTGTGAAAATTGACCGTTGCCACCATTTTCGGCTTGAGCATTGGGGTTACATGGTGGAAACTGATCTCTTTTGGAACGGGTTCGGTAATGGATACGAGGGAACATCTCTCCAGATTTGGCGCAGATTGGCCCAACACGCACAAGTTATTTTCGACGTTGGGGCAAACACGGGAATCTATGCGCTGGTCGCGAGCTGCCTTAATCCGACTGCAACTATAGTTGCACTGGAGCCAGTAGAACGGGTCTTTCATCGTCTCCAGCGAAATATAGAGTTGAATGGCCGTAATGTTACTCTAGAAAAGGTTGCGGCGTCCGACACCACGGGAGTAGCCGTGATTTACGATCTTACCAGCGATCACGAGTATACCGCTTCTCTGGACCATTCAATGTCGCAGAACTGCAGCGGCGTTTTTGAGTACTCCGTCGCAACGAAGCGCCTCGACGATGTCCTGACTGACGCTGGTTTGGAGAGTATCGATCTCATTAAAATTGATGTTGAACTGTCGGAGCCGCAGGTTCTTCTTGGCATGGGTGAGTTCCTGTCGCGCTGCAAGCCCACTCTTTTGATCGAAATTCTTACCGAACGAGTCGCGAGGGAGGTAACTGAGATAACACGCGGTCTCGGGTACAACATTTTTCGAGTTGTTGAGCAGAGCGGTCTTCAGCCCACAAGCCAGATTCGAGCAACACAGCAGGAGCGAAACTACCTGTTTGTTCAGGACAGAATCGTCGAGGTGGCGAATATTGTTGAGTTCGTTGTGCGGTGAGATTTGTCGCAAATTCCCTCTCGTAACGCATTTCAGCGGTAACAGATGAAGCTCCTACAAACAGCAAAAAACCTTACGTGGGTGACTTCTCACCCCCAGTGCAGGTCGCATCCACTGCTCTTCTCAATGCGAGTTTTGCGATGGGAATGGCATCGCATGTGGGGTACACCCATTTTACTGCCGCTTTCCGACTTCGTGATTCGAGCGAGGCCGTCCGACGGCATGGGCCGGCTCATTTGTTACTTTCGAGACGGGGCCGACGAACTGTTTGCTTTCATGAAGCGCTATCTACGACCGGGAATGACTTTTGTTGATGTTGGTGCCAATATCGGCTCGCACACAGTTCATGGCGCACGCCTGGTTACAGCAAGGGGCAGAGTTTTCAGCTTTGAGGCCGACCCTGAAACCTTTGTGTTATTGGAGACAAATGTAAGACTAAACAGCGTTCCCAATGCTACTTTGTACAGTCAATGCGTATCCGATAAACAGGGAACGGCAACTTTCAACATAAACGCGGACAGCGCCCGCAGTTCACTACTTCGGAAAGGAACTTCACGGAAATTGGTGCCGACAAGCACTCTGGATAGCCTTCTTCCACCTGACATTCAGGTCGACCTTCTCAAAATTGACGTCGAGGGGGCGGACTACCTCGTTCTTGGTGGTGCGACGCGAATCTTTGAGACCAGTCCCCCTCGAGTTGTGGTTATTGAAGTGACTTCCTGCGCGAGAAAGATTAAGGAGTTTCTATTGGCACACGGATATCGGCTGTATCGATTTGATGAAGGCAGATCAGGTCTTGTGGAGGTGGAATGGCCGGTCTTTAACACCTATGCCGTTCGCTCCTGTATTCGGCACGAGCTTTCACAGTTTGGCTTTTGATGGTCTTAGGCTTAAAGCGGTCTCTTGCAGACTCGCAACGTTTTTCGCTCTACAATAACATTCCTAACGTACCGATGCGGGTGTTACGGAATAGTCTTACCATTGAGGGAACTCGCAGCAAAAAGATCGACGCCAAATGCATGGCGGTCGTGATGCCCGCCTACAACGCGGAGAAAGACCCTCGAGCTCACCATGCGTGAATTGCCCGACCTCGTGGATATTTACACCCTGGTGGATGACATTGGCTCAGACTCTACGGTTGCCGCTGGCCAATCGCCTGGGCTTGCGCGTCTTCCAGCACGACCGCAACTACGGTTACGGACGCAACCAGCAGGCATGCTGTCGCGAAGCCCCGGCCGGAGCTGAGGTTGTCATTATGCTGCATCCCGACTATCAATACACTCCGCAGCTGGTTACGACGATGGCCAGCATGGCGGCATACGGAATTTATGATGTCGTGCTGGGGTCGCGCATCATCGGCGGAACCGCAGTGAGCGGGGGTATGCCGATCTACCAATATGTCGCTAACCGCTTGCTTGCGGCGTTTGAAAACATTTTTTTTGGGGTCAGGCTTTCCGAATATCACACCGGATACCGCGCCTTCAGCCGCCAGGTTCTTACCCAACTGCCCCTGCTCGACAATTTCGACGCCTTCGTGTTTGACAACCAGATGCTGGCCAGATCGTCCACTTCGGATTCCGTATCGGTGAAGTTCCCTGTTTTACGGAATATTTGGAAAAAGCTTCATCCATCAATTTTCGTCGCAGCGTGGAGTACGGATTGGGCGTACTGGCGACCACTCTTCAGTATTTGCTGCCAAGGGTCATATCCCGCACCTTTCCCGCTCAGCGACGCAGGGTGCAAGCTTCACTTCTGCCGTTCCTACTACGCACACGTACCAAGCCATCATGCTTGGCGTGATTGCGGAAGTACGTTTTCAATCGCGTATTCGTTGCTTGGACACGTCGCCATCTTCAGGGAACAACTGGCCTTTTCTCAGGCGGCACCCCGGGGGGCAAGTCTTGACTGTCAGCAATGGATGGCCGTTGCGATTCCGGTTGGATCCGTTTCTATTAAACCCCTTTGCGTATGAATGCCGGTAAAAGTCCTGCCAGACCTAACTACATTCTCCTCTTGTTGTTTCTCGTCTTCAACTCGGTATCCACACTTCTAGCTGGTACCGCAGACGCACCGTTGACCGTCAAGGTTACATCTCCCCTCAAGCTGACCGTAACTCAGGGTGACGGAGCTCTGCGTTCGCAAGCTTTCATACTCAGAAATGCAGACAAGACCAAGATAAAGTGGGCAGCGTCCTCAAATCAGGCATGGCTTCGGTTTGAGCCCGCTTCGGGTTCACTTTCTCCGTATGCAACAGCTTCGATCGACGTCATTGTAGATCCGGCAGGCTTCGCGCCAGGAATCTATGAGGCGTCGGCGCAGATCGCCAGCCCGAATGCAGCGCCGGATAGGTTCGACGTTACCATGACGGAGCAGTCGGCTTTCACAGGGGATCCCATCGGGAGGGCAGAGCACATTTTCCCCCCTGACTCGGGAATGGTAAATGTAAAAACGCAATATGGGGCGAAAGGAGATGGCGTTAGCGATGATACCGCGGCTATCCAGTTGGCGATTTCAGCCACGGTACATCATCCCGGGCTAGGTCCTAGAATTATTTATTTCCCAGCCGGAACATATCTAGTATCCCGCCCGCTCCTTGAGAAGAATTTGAAGATGCAGTGGGACTCTCTGCTCACGTTGCAGGGCGAAAACCGCGCCACCACAATAATCAGACTGCAAGACAATGACCCGTTGTATCAAAGCCCCGGCTCTCCCGCAGAGGTCCTGGTTTTCGCATCTCAGAACGGCAACCGGAAGGGAGGAGGGAACGCTGCGTTCGACAATAACATTTTCGACATAACGATCGATGTAGGCCGGGGAAATCCTGGAGCAATTGCTCTCGATTTCCTGGGGAATAACTATTGCGCCCTGAGAAACGTGACTCTTCAATCGAGCGATTCCGGCCATTCCGGGGCGATCGGCCTGGCATTGCTAAGGTATGCCACCGGTCCTTGTCTCATGAAGAACCTGGTGATCAACGGCTTCGATTACGGCATCAAGGTAGCCAACAATGAGTACAGCGTTACATTTGAAAATTTGACTCTTTTGAATCAGAAGCTGTATGGCATCTACAATGCAAGTAACGTTCTCTCCATCCGGCACATCTTGTCCACGAACGCCGTGCCAGCAATCTATAATGTCAATGCGGCGGGCTTAGTAACGCTAGTAGGTGCCATGTTGCACGGTGGTTCGCCGCAATGTTCTGCGATTCAAAACCAAGGGACTCTTTATGCAAGAACTCTTACTTCATCAGGATATGCTTCAGCGTTACAAGGCCAGGGTTCTGCGATCAACGAGTACGATTCTGGACCGGTGTTTAGTCAATTTGGAGGTAAAACTTCATCGTTAAACCTCGGAGTCGAGGAGACGCCGCTATTTGAAGAGCAAAGTCTCGATAATTGGAAGCCTGTTACCGCTTATGGAGCAGACCCGACTGGAAAGGCCGACAGTTCGGCTGCAGTTCAGGCAGCAATTGACTCCGGAGCCACGACGGTTTACTTTCCGACCGGAGTATATCGGGTTACTCGGACTATTCTGGTTGGTAACAAAGTCCGCATGTTGGAGGGTTTTAACTCCTCATTAAACCCTTCGGGAGAGACGTTCGCTAATGCTCAAAGTCCCGCGCCCCTCTTGAGAATTGAGGGTGGAACATCTGACATTACTTTGGACCACTTCAGGATAGGAGCTTTCAACCCTCATCCTTCTCCGGGCGTCATCTTTGTTCAGCAAAATTCAGCTCGACCATTGGTTTTGCGTGATTCTTTGATCGGTGTGCAGCCCACAACCGTTGCGTATCAGAACACGAGCCGGGGAGCAGGGACGCTGTTTGTGGAAAATGTAGCCGCGGAGCCGTGGCAGATTTTGTTTCCCCAAAATGTTTTTGCCAGGCAAATTAATGCCGAGGGCAATACTACAAAAATAATAAATAAAGGTGGCAAGTTGTGGATTTTGGGGCTGAAAACGGAAGGCATCGGCGCGAACATCGAGACCGAAGACGGCGGATCGACCGAAGTACTTGGTGGTCTTGTCTACCCGGTCTGGAAGACCTCTCCCGATTCGGTGAGCTTCGTTGTGAACGATTCAAGGGCATCCTTTGTCTATGCCGTTAGCAACTTCAAGCCGGGCGGTAATTTTGCAATTCAGATTAAAGAGACCCAGCACGGGGTAGAAAAATCTCTTCTCAGCACATCCCTGCCTGCGCGAGGGCTTGGAACCATGACGCCGCTCTATGCTTCAGGAGACCCTTCAGCGGATTTCAGAAAAACAGCAGGATCGGCGGATTCGCATTAGCCGACTTACGAGTTGCCTCAAACGTCGGTTCTCACATTCCAGACTTCATAGCGGCGGCATACCACTTGGTGCTTATTGCGGACGCGACCTCCTCCATCAGACCGCGTTCCGCGATGACTCCGGAGCCAGTTCAGGGGCTTCTGGGCCGCCCCTCTTCAGCAGCCCCCCATATCATCATCGCTGAAAAGAAGGAAATGGCGAGAAGCGAAAGTACCGCTCCAGCCGAAAAATGTCGCTGTAGTCATCCGTCCAGAGTCGGGGAGGAATCCGCATTTGGGTAGAGAGCGAAGTTTGCTCCAGTCCTTGAATATTAAGTGCGCCGGTAGTTCGCGCGAGCAATACCCAACGGCTATTCTTGCAGGGAAATGCGGAGGCGTCGTCATCGACTATGGAAGCGGCGTGGAAATACGCGGTCGCTCCTTGCAGCACTGGAGACAGGTCAATGTGCCCGCTGGTGATGTTCACGGCGATGATTCCACCATCCGGATCCAGGTGCTGCCAGTAAGTGTCAAAAGCTTCCCGGGTGAGCAGATGGACGGGAACTGTGCCCCCGGCGAAAGCGTCGAGGACGAGGACATCGAACTTCTGGATTTCTCCCTTCGCCAGTTCTCGTTCCAGCAGTAGACGTGCATCACCCAGTTCCACGTCAACGCGGGCGGCCGCGTCGCGAAGGTAGGTGAACACCGGCTGTGGACCCATGGAGAGCTTCACCACATCGGGATTGATTTCGTAGTAGCGGAAGTAATCGCCGGGCTGACCGTAGGTCGCCAGAGTTCCGGCACCGAGACCGACCAATCCAACGCGAAGACTCTCCCCTGGCATGTTCCGTTTGGGATGGTTCTGCAGCAGGATGCCAATTGCGCTGTTTTTGCCGTAGTAGGTCGTACCTACCCGGTCGTTGGGCGGATCAAGCTGCAAACCATGCACGGTGCGGCCGTGCACCAGCACCCTGTCGTGAGCTTCGCGGAAGACGCGAACCGCTCCATAAAAGTTACGTGAACTCAGGTAGGGCTCGGGTGAAGAGCGTGTGCTGCGATAGAGCGCGGCCAAGGCCAGCAGGGCTAAGCAGCCAACGTAGACCTGCACGAAACGAAAGCCTCGGGTATGTGCTGGCCATGGTAGCGGCGATCTGCGCTCTTTCGGCCGCGTTTCAGGCTCTCCTAGCTGTTCCCCACGCAGGCGGTGACCAGAGCCTTGGCCTCTGCCCAGAATGTAAGTGCCCAGGATGACCACGGCACCGATTAACAGGGTAACCGGGTAGAAGTGCAATCTTTCGAGCAACTGCGGAACACCGAGGCGAAAGCGGCGGCTAGCAAGGTAGGCAGTGAGAATGGCGCCGCCGGTAATCGCCACCGGCAGCCACAAGCCGCGCCCGAAGATCCACGAGTCGGGATCGAGAAATAAGCAGACCAACAACAAGATGACAATGGAAGCCAAGGTCAATTGAAACTCAGTAAAGAAAGTGAATATGCGGGGCGCGACAATGCCTACGAAGATCCCTCCCGCAGCGCCGCCGGCGGAAACGGTTAAGTAGAACGAAGTGAGGCGCTTCACGCCGGGCTTCAGGCGCACGAGTTCGCCGTGGCAAATCATGCAGCCCAGAAAGAGCAACGCGGGAAGGAGGATCGCCTGACTCAGAATGTTTTTGACGATCAAACCCGCGCAAGTCAAAAACAAGATGACTGCAAAAAGCGGGTGGAACAACGTTCGCCTATACCACCGCGGGTCATCAAAGCACAAAATGAAGCTGAAAAGGTAGATTGCAAGCGGTAATACCCAAAGCAGCGAAACCGTTGTCACTTGCTGGCAAAGAAGGTTGGTAGTGGCCAACAGCAGCGATGATGGGCATGCAGCCAACAGGAGCCACATCGCATAGGTGAGTACGCTGGTTGGACCTTCGGCGGTGGCGCCGGCGACGTTTTGGCTAGCCGGCGTTTCTTCGATCTTCGTTTCTTCAGTTGCGTTTCTGGCTTTCCACGCGCAAATTGCACATCCGACAATGAATGCGCCAAACAGTAGCGCCCAGACTCTGCCCTGGGTCGTGATTCGAAGCGTGGGCTCCAGAAGAAAAGGGAATGTCAAAAGTCCCAACAACGAACCCAGGTTGGAGATGGAGTATAGCTTATATGTGCCCGAGCCTCCGCCTAGACGAGCGAACCAGCGCTGTAGCAGAGGTCCGGTGGTGGAGAGAACGAAGAAAGGAAAGCCAGTTGAGACCAGGATGATGGCCATCACATCGCGCGTGGGATCTCCGCCGGCCCGCGGTTTCCAGGAGACGCCCGGAGTGATTGCCGATGGCCACATGAAGGATAGCGCGAAAACCATCAGGAATGCTATCAGCAGCAGGGTGAGATGAATCCGCGTCTGTGCAATCGCCGAAACCTTAGCTGAAATCAGATGGGAGTAAATGTATCCTCCCAGCAGCAAGACTTGGAACACCAACATACTCGTCGTCCATACCGCAGCGGAACCGCCGAACCAGGGCAGAATGCATTTGCTGACGATCAATTGCACCTGGAACAGCAGAAAGGCACTGAGGAACGATGTAGAAGCGAAAAGCAACGTTTTGGGCTGCGTCGTCTTTCGGCACAAATTGGAATCTAAGACTTGGGAAGAAACTGCTGTGCTGGGTCTCATATTGCTTTCTTCATTGTGGATGGGAATCGCAACAGACAGACGAATTCCAGGCGCCATCACCTTATCCTTCATTTTGCCTGCAACTCTGCTCACCGCCGAATACAAACCATCTCGTAAAGCAAGCAGAGGTTGAGGGCCACAACTTTAGAAATGGCCAACGCAGCCTGCAGAAGTGGGAGCGCTGATTTTAACTCCGTCCCCGCGTCATGCATGAGGAGCGCTGGCTGGAACTGTCGGATCAACTTACCACAGCCGTGGCATAGGGGGGTTGGTCATTAGCAATAAATTAATGTTTTGTTCATCCCTTTGTAGCTGTTATCCAACATGAGGGTACTTTACATTCTTGTTCCGAATAACGAGTGTCGACTCGCCCCCGCCTTCTAAACTTTTGGCGCGGAAAGTGATGTTACAGGGCTATCATTTGATCAGCTGGTTAAAGCTCAAAGGGAGAGAATATGAAATGAAATGTGCTTTGTGCTTATCGTGCTGGCGCTCGGCTTAGAATTGACAACGTTGTAGGTCGCTATGAGTCAGGACACGAACTGGGACTCTGTTATCTTGTCGTTCACGACAATCGAAGGCAACCTCGTCGTGCTGAACAATGCGAATTGCAGTTTCCAAAATGGTGGTGATGGCCAATGTGTCGGCCGGAGAAGAACGCTGGTCTCATTGTCCTAGGCAGCTTTAAGGCCAGTGGCTGGCTTCAGGCGAAGCCTGTGCCTTTGCAGCTTTCAACCCCTACGGCTAGGGTTCGACAGTTCTTGGACGGTACGTACAGATCAGCAATTGCACTGCAAACTCACCGGCACTTGGCACTGACTCTCCAGCAGCCGCAGCTCTTCGCAGTTTTGATCCTAACAGTTTTATCGGCGGTGACTTCGAATTGTGATTATATCTTGTAGAACTTGTAGAAGATGATTGCCCGTCGACGGCTATGTGCCGGAGTCTTGTCGGTTATCGTATTGTTGGGGGTCGGCATCGCTTTATTTACGATCCGACAACCGATTCTCCGGGCAGCTGGGTGGGCGCTTGTTGTCAACGACCGCGTTGAACCCGCCGACGTCGTCATAGTGATGGTCGACGCCCATGGCGCCGGCGTGCTAGAAGCCGCCGACCTTGTTCACAGCGGTGTGGCCACGCGGGTCGCAGTGTTCGACGAATCTCCGGACACCATTGTAGAACGCGAGTTTATGCGGCGCGGCATCCCTTACGAGGATGAAGGCGCGCGGTCTGTTCGATACCTCAGGGCGCTTGGCGTCCAGACGGTCGACCTCATCCCGACCTATGTAGCCGGAACCGAGGACGAAGGTCCTGTGCTCGCCGACTGGTGCGACCAACACGGATTTAGGTCAGTCGTAGTGGTGAGTACTTCGGATCACTCACGGCGTCTCCGCCGAGTACTCCGCCGTTCGATGAAAGGGCGTCCGACAAGATTTGCGGCTCGTTCCGCGCACTATTCTGGGTTTGATCCTAACCGATGGTGGCATTCTCGCCGCGGTATCCGAACTGAAGTTGTCGAACTTGAGAAGTTATTGCTGGACGTTCTGCGTCATCCGTTTTCCTGAATGGACCACAGCCACCAAACAGTGCGCCACTTTCTCTTTATTACCAATTGCTTTCTGGAGCCCTGCCGCCGGCGGGGTATGCACGCACCGACCCTAACCGCTTACTTTGCCTTTCCACCCACCTTCCTCTCAACGTACGATTCAGCCAAAGATGTATTGTGGCCGCTTCTTGGTCCCCCGTTGGCGCCGTTTGTGAGCCATTCGGTCGTCGAGGGGACACGAAATCGACCAAACCACCTTGCCTCAGGACCGGTTTATCGGGGCTATGGGTTGCTCGATCCTAGGAAATTAACACTTTATTCATCCTGCTGTAGCTGTAATTCAACATGGCGTGGTTTACATTCTTGTTCCGAATAGCAATGAGTGTCGACTCACCCGGTGATTCAGTAGCTCGGTAATAGAAGCCTGTAGTTTAGTGTCGTTCTCTGCAGCTTTCTGTGGCACACGCCAAGAATGTAAAACCGGATCGGAGGTTCAACCTCCCAAAGCCCAGCCTGCTCGGGAAGTTGGTGAGCCCATGCACGTGATTGAAAAGAAGAAGGTCTTCAACCGCAGAGGAATCAACGCCCAAAGCAGAAGCGAAATGCCTCAACTTTGTATTATTACGGAACGTGAATCGAGCGTCGGAAAGCTTGCGATGACTTACCTTGGGCAAGAGGGTTTTGCAGTCCGTGTTCTTCCCATAGGAGACGACGTAATTCAGAGGGTGGAGCACTTGCGCCCAACCTTAGTCATGATTCAAACCACCGTGGCGAGGGGAACTGCACTAGGACTTTGCCTGGGAATTCGAAAAGCCAGGATACCGGTGATCTGCTTTTCGGCGGATGCATCGGAGGAAGAGCGGATACTTGGTCTGGAGGCGGGGGCGGACGATTACATTACGGAGTCGTCCAGTGGCCGCGAGATTGTGGCTCGTGTACGAGCCGTAATACGCCGCGTCGCTCGGCGAGAGGCGAATGATTGGACTCGTATGCTACCGTCATTTTTCGACACTGCGTTAGGAACACTCAATCCCAGGATGAAAACCGGAGACATCGAGATGGATCCGGGTGCGATGAGGATTTTGGTTCGCGGCAGCGAAATCGAAGCCACAAATCTCGAGTTTCGCCTGCTGTACTACCTCATAAACAACCATGCACGCGTATTCAGCCGCGATCAACTGCTGGATGCAGTCTGGGGCGCTCAGAATAATGTGGAGTTGCGGACTGTGGACGCGTGCGTGCGGCGCCTTCGATTCAAGATTGAACCGGATCCGTTGCGCCCGACTTACTTGAGGACCGTGCGGGGGGCAGGATACCGTTTAAAGGCCGCGGCGGACTAGCTTTCGCTCCAAGTGTCGAGCCAAGCTTTTGGACTCACCCCCATCTTTATGAGGGACCCTCGATCCATTCTGGAGTATCGGTCGGCTCAGTTGATCCGCGAAGTGGGGATCACAGTGCGGAACCTGGATTTCATGACTGACCAGTTAGAAGATGGACGACGGTTCCGGCAACGATCATGGGTTTGTCCACAGGGAGAGTCTGGCCAGCGAAGTGGGCGCAGGGATTGAAAGGCTGGGACGTGGTGTCGACCTTGAGTGAGATTCGACGGAAGCGCGGTGTTTTCAAGCCAGGACCCAAGCTTTCCTTCTTGCCCGTTGAGGAGGCAGCACGCCTTTTTCTATTGTGCTGGGGTCCCATCAGTTCCGGTTAGTCTCGAGACATTGCAATAGCTCGCCGGTGTCCCAATGCTCCGGGTTCACCTTACTCGCTTTGTCAACGTTGAGCTGGCCTCCCTGTCTTTATCTTTGGCTGCAGGAGCAGAGCGGCCTCGAAGAAGCTGATCTTGGGGCACGCTACTCCGACTTAATGGACAGAAGACGCTGTGAAGGCACGGACGATCAAATTTGCCACGGCATGTCCCATCGTCACTGATCGTCACATCACTGCTTTACAAAGACGATCGACAGCGAATCGCCGTAGATCACAGTAAACCGAGAATCTGAATTGAGCAGACGTGCCAATGGCGTTTCCCCTGGAAGCACAACTAGTCTGGCTTCATTGAGGTAAGGATCGTCAATGTAGGATACGTCGCCGTTCTCGGTTTTGTAGAAGCGCATGTCGATCTCGTCGCCGTAGAGATCGGTGCGTCCGTCGACGGCCACTGGATAATCCGGCAAGTACCAGGCGATAAACCCACCCCAATTGAAGGTGTTGTACAGTGGCCCGGGTTGCGGATGGCTGCGAAGGAAGTTGATTGCGCGGACAGGATAGTGGGAAGCAATGGCCAGGCGCATGTCTAGAGTGTTCACATTCAAAAGCCGTGCGTACAGAAAAATGAGCACCGCCAGTAAGGCCGCAAGACCACTTTTCTCGATGATGGTCTCTCTAGGCGCTGGGGTTTGGCTCCCGAAAGCTTCGGCCAGGCATGCCGTAGCTGGAATGCAGATGAACCAAGCATCCCGCGCCGTGCGGAATCCCACGATAGTGGCCACTAACAAGAGGATCAGCAGAAAGGGGTCCAGTGGTCTTCTGCGTACCAATGTGAAGAATGCAAATAGCGCCAACAACAGCTGCACGAAGTCGGTGTACGTGTGGAAGCGAAGAGGCTGAAATTCAGCAATGTAGGCGTAGGGAAATTTCGAAGTTGCGTAGTTGAGAATCACGGAATAAAGATGATAGGAGTATGGGCCAATGCACGTAGCCAGCACGCAAGCTCCCAGCCAGACAAGCAGCGTTCGCGAAGGCAGCAATGGTGAATCGAGAAAACCTGTCGCAAGCCCCCGATGCGACGCCCAATCCTGCACGAGATTTGCAGCTACGAATAATCCAGCAGCAAACAGTCCATATATGAATTGGACATGCGCGTTCGCCCAAACCAGAAATAGGGGTGGCAACCAATAGAGCAGTTGCAGGCGGCCGGTTCGCCGGGCCTCCAAAAGTAACGTGAGCAAAACCGCGAAGAACATCATGGAGAAGAATGCAGGCCGCGGGTAGATTTTGAAAAGAAATGCGGCGCAGCAGAGAGTGGCCAGCAAAGACGGTCCCCAGAAACGGCCGGCGAGACGGCGTGTCATCCAAAAGACGCTATAGGTGACTGCCAGTGTGAGTAGGAGGCCGTAGACGGCAACACCCATCAGATGGAATCTGTAATGAAAGAATGAGAGCAGCACTTCGTAGATCCAGCTATAAGCCATCCACGGGCGATCAGCGGCCGTACGGGACAGAATTCCGGTGTGAGGGAAGGCGGAGTGCTCAATGATCCAATCTCCGACCTTTAGGTGCCACCAAATGTCGTTATCGACGACGCTGAACTTGGGCAGTAAGGACGGAGCAGCTACGATGGTCAGCAGCAATGCAAGAGCGAGAACTCGCAGGGACCGACGGTCGAAAAATCCATTTGGCAACCGCTTCTTGCGGTGCTCGCTAACTTTGATCGGATGGGACAGCCGCTTTTCTTTAGGTGCCTTAATTTGCGCCGAATGATCCTTGGCTGTTCCGGTCAACTCCCCAGACTCCTTACTTGAGATGACAATCGAAGCTTGTGGTGCTCGGTCGATGCTTCCGTTACCGCTCCCGCAGCTGCAAAGAGCGGCAGGCGTGGATTGCAAATCATGCAGGCAACAAAACGATCATCAGCGGCACGATTGACACCCGATTTTCAATCGCGCGGACCGTATAACGCTCAAAGCCCTCGCCCCGATACGAGAAGTGGAGCGAGGGCCACGGAATTAAGGCAAATAGTAGCGGAACGACGTGAAGAACATGTTGTCGATTCCGTGAGGCGAAGAGAATCCTATTCCGTTCGTTCCCGTCCATGCGTAACGGGCGACATAGGAGTATTGCGGACCGAACTGGAGTCTGCCATGAGGCCCATTGTGAGCCTTGATCCAGAAGCCCACCGTGCCTTCGACTAAGCTCTTCGTATCCGCGTTGCACTTTGAGAGCGAGCCGAACGTAAAACCATTCGTTCCGTTTATGGGTGGCGCCGTTTCGGTGTAACAACCGGTCACGTTAAAGAACTGAGAGCCGTAGCCCACTGGCGTATATGGACTGACAGGATTGTTTGGATCAAATTGCCAACGTCTCTGGACGTACTCCTCGCCAGCGTTTGCATAAAAGTCCAACCTCTTCGTATGCCACTCAACGGTAGCCAGGCCTTGATAGCTCCGCAGAGGAGCCAAAGTGCCATCGGCATGAACGGTCGAATCCGGTAGACCGCCGCTGCCATAGCGGCCAATACCCTCGCCGGTAAGAAAATGAGCCCCGATATCCAGTTGCTTGAACAAGGTGATGCGCGCGTTCCCCCCGAATCCACCAACGTGGAGAGAGTTGTTGAAGGCGCCCAATGGTGAAATTGCGCCGTTGCAGTTCGAAGCAGATGCGGGCTCGGCGCAAGGATAAATGCGATCGCGGAAGCGGCTGAGAATGGCGAACACTTCATAGTGTCCAAAGCCAGGTTCCCCGGCGGCTTTCACAATGAAATCCGGCATAGCGTTGAAGGAATAAGTGGCAGCCGGAGTGCAACTGCTCAAGACACTGGTGATCGTTCCGCCGGTCCCGGTTACCGTGGTGGTGGTGCAGTTCGTAATGCCCGAGTTGTACAATCCACCGCCGTTACCAGGACTGCCCAAGGCAAAGTTCGCCGCGTTGCCGCGCGCTGCAAAAGTGGTTTGCGGATTTTCCAGAGAGGCGCCTATCCAGAAGCGATTGCCGAAATTCTGGACGAAGCGGACGCCGTATTGCCGAGCCCAGCTAAAACCGACGGTGTATTGCGGGTCGATAGTCATGGGAAGGGCTTCCGATCGATTATCCAAGCCGTGCTTGGTTTCGGTCAGCAGGCTCCACATCTGCCCGCCGGTCAGGCTCGAACTGCGCGAGGCCACTTGCCCCCATACCTGCCGTTGGCGGAGACCGTAGCTGTTGCTCTGGTTGTTGTTGGCGGTAATGCCCGCTGAGAGGAAGTCAGCTTCGTAGTAACCGCTCATCTTGAAGTTGTCCAGCTTGCCTTCCGCGAGCAAAGAAATGCGGGACTGGCGACCGGAACCAAAGAACTCCGACACCGCATTCTGGCCAGCCCCAGGCATGTTGATGCTGTTGAAGGGCGTATTGATGTCGGCTCCGAGAGCACGATTGCGAGTGACAGATTCTGCGGCCACGAAACCGCCAGGGGTAAGAGTGACGCCTTTGAAGTGAATAGCGAGCGGGCTCTCAATTTCTTCCTTCACCGACTTCTGCGTGTCCTGAAGACTCTGGGCCATGTTCGTTGTATTCAGCTTCAAGTCGGTGACGTCATTCGAGAGAGTCGCGACGGTTTTTCCCTGCTCAGCGGTTTGTGAGGAGGCAGAATCCGCTTTTGCCTGCGCCTGCGTCACCGCGGTCTGGCTCTGACCAAGCTTTTGTTCGAGCTGCTCAATGCGTTGGTCGCGGCTCTGAAGCTGCTGGCCCAACGCCGTTATCTGCTGTTGTTCGGCCTCGATCGCCAGTTTCATCTCCGCGAGTTGCTGAGCCACGGATGGTCCGGAGGCCTTTTTCTTAGTGCCCTTGGATGTATCCTGTGCTTCCGCAAGGAACAGGCTGGATACCAGTGCCAGCGACAGCGCGAACATTGAAAATCGTTTCATTTATAACCTCCTGAAGAAAACAAATTTGGATGAGCGGCACAGCAACTGAGTCTCCAACGAGCAATCCAATAGACAGCAACCGGGGAAGACCAACCTTAACGGGCTGCGAAACTTTTTGAAGATGAGTCTCCAGACGGGCTAAAGCATCAGCGCTGAAGATCGCGCCCTTCCCGTCTTCTGAACTATTCCCTCTTCTTGTTGAGATTCCGGGAGTTGCTCCGTTTCGACGCGCGCTTTGCGAAAGACGCTGCGGCGGCCACCTGGCAACTTGTGGAACTCGTGACATCGCATGCCTGAGCAAGATAGCCGATTGCCACTTGGCCTGAAGTGAACAGGTCGGTTTCTTCAAAAAACCCATGGTTGTCGTCGACTAGGTAGTATTCGAAATAAGGACCCGCTCCACCCGTGTTCATGAATGTGCCAGGGATACGGCCGAACTTGTCAGCGGGCAAAACAAACGTGTCCAGAAGCGAAGGAGGGAGGCCAGCCCCTGGGAAGTCGTTGTTACTGGTATTGTCCAGCGTTCCCGTCAGCGTGCCAGCGACTCCGTTGATCCTGGACTGCATCGTGCCACTGCCATCGATTTCACTGGGGCCTTCCGTGAGGCTAAACCCGTAGGTCTCCGGATTGCCGAAGGAAAGAGAGGAAGCATTTGCCGACTGGGGATAAGCGATTCCGGTTCCAATCGCCGGAAAATTTTGGTCTTCTCCCTCGGCCCAGAGAATCAAAGGCGGCGTTCCATTGCCGGTGAGATATGCCAACAGGGTAACCTGGGGCTTCGGAGAGGGTCCCGAGAACCTCGGCGCCAAATCTGCCCGTCCAATTTGGGTCGCATCCAGAGAGTATTTCCCCGTAAGTGCGTTGGCCGTGTAAGCTGTAGAGTCGCCTGGATAAAAAGTATCGTTGATCCCGGTAATCGCGCTGCTGCCATCGGCGTTGATCACACCGGCCGACGTGAAAGATGACGGCACGGCCGCGTTGATGTCATACCCCAGAACGCCGTATACGTAAGGCCCGGTTAGAGAGGCAGCGGTAAACGTACCCGCGGCGCTGCCTTGGTTGACGGCGATTCCAGTTGTCAGGAACCCTCCTGCACCGTTGATGTCATCGCTCTCAATCAGGCGGATGTGCATCGCGTCCACGATATAACCGGTGAACTGAATGGAAGCAGGCAGCGTCTGCCCAAAACATGTAGCTCCGGTGAGCGTTATCGTAACCATCCCGAGCGAACTAGGCTGCGACACGCTTCCAGTCACGCCAGTTGGTGGCACGCAGCTCAGAAGCTTCCGCGCGCCGGCAGTAGAGTTGTAGTAATCCTGATCGGCCAGGCTGCCTGCACCTGAGATCGAACCCGTCGATGGATTGTTGTCAATGTTGAAGACACCGCCGAAGGCAGTGGGGACCGGAATGCCTTGACCTGGACCGTTTGCGCTGCCAGAGTCGCTGCCGTTCGTGACGAAAGCGTATGCGCCCGTGGGCATGGTCGTCGCGGCAGATGGGTCTTGTAGCTCCAGTGTACCGGAGGCAGAATCCCCCAGACTCGGCTCTACGTCCGCCACCAGCGCCTCTGCGCTGGAGACGACCATGAAGGTGTAGGTTTGCTGAATCAAGGCAGCCGTTCCGGTCTGCTGCAGGTTCAGTGTTATCAAACCACGGCCATCCGGACCCACGAAATAGGTGCTTGGCGTAGTTGAGCCTTGGACGGTGTAGGTGGCGGAAAAGCCAAGTACAGTATTGATCGTCTGCTGTCCGGAGGTGATATTGCCGTTGCCGTCAAAAAGAAATACTCCCGTTGTTTCGTAGGGAAATGGGTTGCTGTCAGAACCCCGCACCTGGAGTACATAGGTCCCGTTGAGGACGGCGGCATAAGAGGTGATAGTGATCGGAGTAGTCACATTCTTCGTGTGATCGGCGGTGGCGAAAACCGTTACATTGACGGTCAGACTGCCGGTACTGATGAAAGCGGGAGGGATGTAGTTCACTGGCGTTCCGCTTGCTGAGTGAAACGTCGGAATGCTGAGGGTCCCGCAAGATCCGACTGTTAATGTGCTTTGAGAACAGGTGACAGCCCAGTCGACCCCCGCATTGTTCGGATCATTGTTCACCGTGGGGTTGAGCTGGATTCCCGTAGTGTTTCCCACGGGTATAGAAGTGGCACTCGGAGCCGGATTTAGAGCGATGGAAACACCGGGAGCAGACTGGCTGGAATGGCTGGAATGGCTGCTGCCACCGCATGCGGCCAGGAAACAAATTGCCCCCAGCAAGAGAAATGTGGGAATCCGTCGTCTCGCTACCACGGCTAACCTCCGTCTGAATAATGTGAGCGTCATAAATGGCATAGCGTGAAGCAAGAAAGTATCCGACGATGATTTCGGGCCAGGTTCCGGCGGAAAACTACATCCCGATTCCTCGCAAGTAAATCGTCTGTACCGACCCTATCTGGGTTGACGTGTTGTAGGTGAAAGTGATCTTTCCCGGGTCGAGTCCAACAATCGTTGGCGCGAATATCACTGTTACCGTGCAACTTTGGTTGGAAGCCAGTGTGGGAGGGCAGGTATCAGTCTCGATATAGTCGGCTCCCGTGACCAGCTTAGCGGTGAAATTGACAGTGCCAGCACTGGGGTCCGCCGGGTCATTAAAGAGCGTGATGTTTAAAGGACTGCTGCCGGTACCTTTCGCCACGCTTCCGAAATCCATCCCGGCGCTCGGAAACATCCGGAGGGGACTCGGCGGATTCGTCTTGATCTCGACGGGAAAACGACCACTATCAATCTCGCAGGTGGGTTCCGCGGGATTGTTCGGGTCACCACACCACATGCTGTTCAGTTCCAGAAAGTCGTCCAAGCCCTGGCCAGCATTCAATGCCTCCGCCCAAGTCGCTGGCTGGGGTACAAACGTGACTTGCAAACTGCAACTATTGCCCTGCTGTCCGAAGCCTGCAAGCGTTTGGCCCGAACATTTATCGTGTGAGATTTGGAGATTTGGAAGTCCACTACCGCCTTTGGACCGAGGTGGATCCGTTTCGCAAAAAAAGTCCACGGTCGGGGCGTTGACCAATGGAGGTGAGATATTATTTTGATTCAAAATGGGGCTACTAAAAGGTCCCAGATTGGCCGTTTCTGCGAGCTGTATACCGGATACCATGGGCTGCCCGTTTGAAACCGGCGGGCGAGGCACTGCCAGCGGTTGGGAAGTTACCGAATAAACGCAGGGCTCGCCGGCGGGCAGGATTGTGACCGGACTCGGGCCCTGATTCGTGAAGGTGAGCGTCTTGGGAGGACTCGCCTCGCCAAACGCTTCCCACCCAAAATCAATCTCGGGAACAGACGGCACAACTGAGCTCAAGCCGGTGCCAGCAACCGGCACCGAAAATTCCGAATCGCCGTCGGCACTACCGCTGGGAACGGTGACCGTAAGCGAGGCAGTCAGCGGCAGCGGGCACTGTGCGGGCGCAAGTCCAGCAATGCTGGCGCCTCCTTGTGGCTGCGGGAGCCACGGGCAACTCTCCTGAGGTGAGAAGAAAACGGTGATGGTGCAACTGGCTCCGGAATTCAGGGTGATCGATCCCTGCTGCGTACAGTTGTCCTGCTCGGTGAAGTTACTTACACCGTTATAGTCGCCACCGCCGGACGTATAGAACAGCAAGCTATCGCGATCGCTGAACAGAAGTTTCAGACCGCTCAACGCTGAACTCGAATTGTTAGTGAGCGTGATCGTTTGCGTGGTCGGAGCCGACCCGAGTAACTGAGGCGGGAAGCTCAAAGAAAATGGCGTCAGGGTGATGGGCTGATTACATGCTTTCGAACTTCCCAGCGCGAGGCAGAGATTTCCGGCGTCACCGCCCGAGCAAGATTTTGTGGTGAGGACGTAACCACCAAGGCCGTTTCCGTTCAGATTGTGAACCACATACCCATTCTGCGTGCTGTCGAAGGTTACTGCTGTTGGAGGATTCCCCGATCCCGGGGTTTGACCAATTTGCCCGACGGGGGCGCCGTTCGTGGAAAAAATCTGCAAGAGAACGCTATTGCCGCTGATCGTGCCGTTTACAGAAGCCGTACTCATGCAGGGATAATTATTCAGAAGAGTGACCGGATCTTGGAACAGGAGCGTACCTGTAACACTGGCGCGGGCTGCTCCCATATTCGGACCTTGGGTGAAGGTACCGGACAACGAAAAATTCTGATTGGCGAAACCTGCGCCTGTGGTGCTATGGAAAAAGCCTTGAAACCCTCCTGTAAGTGGCGGCACCAGAGTAGCGCTCCAGTTTCCAGCGTCATCGGCCGTGCCACAGGCTACCAATTGACCATTCACAAGGGCATAACCGGACGAGACGCTGTAGGTGCCTTTCTGGATCGAGGAGTTATTGGCGCTGAGAGCGC
>Ga0307474_10000708_pt1 | contig 23907 bp, 14 predicted proteins | sample atmos_gasesECM1C_2_FD_203312 | JGI IMG/M metagenome (GOLD analysis project Ga0307474, IMG submission 203312) | Hardwood forest soil microbial communities from Morgan-Monroe State Forest, Indiana, United States - atmos_gasesECM1C_05 | ecosystem: Environmental > Terrestrial > Soil > Temperate... | reverse complement strand
TACCAGACGGCGGCGCGATCGGGAGTCGCGGGCGGAATTGCCACGAGTTGCATATTGTTGGCGGCGACTGCTTCCTGCATTTGATCGCCGCTCAACTGGGCGAGCGGCAGGCGTGGCTGATGCGGCGCCCAGAGGTTCAAGGCAAACGACAGTTCCACGGTTCCGTCGAAATCCGGCGTCAGTGAAACTTGAGTCGCGGCCAGATGCGTCGAGGCCTGGCTGACAAAGGTCGTGACCTTGACCTGTGTGCTGCGAGCGTGATCGACGTAACGGTAACTCGTCGTCAACGTCGCCTCTTTCATATTCAGCGTCTGACGGTAGTCCCTGAACAGCGCGGCATTCACGGGGACCTGATTCATCCAGAAATGGCCGGCGGCGGAGTCGCCCGTCGAGTAGTCAATTTCGCTCCAACCCGGAATGGCAGCGGGGCGTGACTCATCATCCTTGGTGTAGTCCATGAAGGCGACCATGTAGGCGAGATTGCCCTCGGTACCGCGCGGCGCCGTCAGGGTGGAGAAATAGCCATTGGCCAAGTAGCTGGGAAAATAGCGGCCGAAATCCTCGGCGCTCGCGCTAAGACTAAACGTGTCGTCGGCGGCGGCAAGTGCGGGGATCGCCGGCGCAATCAAGAGTAGCGGCATAAAGAGGACTTTGAATCTCGGACATTTCATCGCCAGCTCCCGATTTGCGCGTCACGGTCTATTAAATGCCGAAGCGGCTGCGGTGTCGATCAAGCGCCTTGCGTCCGGGTCTCGCTGGCCGCATCCTGCGCAAAACGGGTGTTGGACTTAAGGGCATGGCGGACAGCATCAACCGCGGCAGACGCGATCTTCTCGCCTTGGGCGCGCTCGCCGCCGTCGGCTGGCGGCAAGCTGCATTCGCCGCGCGCGAAGGCGCGGACGCCCCGCCCTCTGCGCTCTCGGAATTGGCCTATGGCCAGGTGCGATTGAGCGACGGCCCGCTGCAGCGGCAGGCGCGCGAGAATCACCGCTTGGTGTTGGGGCTTGACGAAGACGCATTGTTGCGGCCCTTCCGTGTCCGCGCAGGTCTTCCCGCACCGGGCCAAGAACTCGGCGGCTGGTACGACACCTACGCCTTCGCGCCCGGCGCCACGTTTGGACAGTGGATGAGCGCATTGTCGCGCTATTACGCGATCACGGATGATGCGGCGACGCGCGCCAAAGTGCAACGCCTGGTTCGGGGCTACGCGGCGACCATCGATGCGCGCGGCAGTTTCTATCGCCGCAATCGCTTCCCCGCCTACACCTACGATAAGCTCGTTGGCGGCTTACTCGATGCGGAGAAGCTCGGCCTGGATGAAACCGCCCGCGCAACGCTCGCACGAACCACGCGAGCCGCCCTACCCTATTTACCGCCGCACGCCATGCCGCGCAACGAGCATGCGCAACCCGGCGAGGATTTCAGTCAGCACGCCTGGGATGAGAGCTACACGCTGCCGGAAAATCAATTTCAGGCGTGGGCCAGAACCGGCGAACGAGTTCATCGTCAACTCGCGCAGCGATTTCTCTATGACGAGTTCTTCGCAGCACTGGCGCGCGGCGACAATGCGCTGCCGGGAAAGCACGCCTACAGCCATGTCAATGCCTTGAGCTCGGCGGCACAGGCCTATCTCTCGCTCGGCAATCCGCTGTACCTCGCGGCAGCGCAACAGGGTTTCTCGATGATCTCGGCACAGAGCTTCGCCACCGGAGGCTGGGGACCGGATGAGCACTTCGTCATTCCCGGCAGCGGCGCGCTCGGCGCCAGCCTCGAGGCGCAGAGCAAGAGTTTTGAGACCCCCTGCGGCGCGTACGCCCATTTCAAAGTCACCCGCTATCTGCTGCGCATCACCCGCGACTCGCGCTACGGCGACAGCATGGAACGCGTGCTCTACAACACCGTCCTTGGCGCGCTGCCGATCCAGCCGGATGGTCATGCCTTCTATTATTCGGACTACACCCGGCAAGCCAAAAAGGCTTTCCACCCGGATCGTTGGCCCTGTTGCTCCGGGACGCTACCGATGGTTGCCGCCGATTATGCGATCAGCACCTGCTTTACCGATGCGCAGGGCATTTATCTCAATCTCTATGTGCCGGCGCAAATCAACTGGACACAAAACAACGTGCCCTGCGGCCTCTCGATCGAGACCGACTATCCCTATGCCAGCGGCGTGATCATGACGCTGCGGCTGCCCAGTCCGCAGCAATTTACGCTAAACCTGCGCATACCTGCCTGGGCGCGGGACGCCTCTTTGCTGATCAACGGCAAGCGCGAGCCGACGCCGCGAAGCGGACAATTCGCCGCGCTTCGACGCCAATGGCAGTCGGCCGACCGCATCGAACTCGAATTGCCGGAGGCACGACGCTTGGAAAGCGTCGATGCGGAGCACCCAGACACCGTCGCCTTGCTTGCCGGACCGCTGGTGCTGATGCGCACTGTCGAGGCCGACGCGGCGGTTGCGCCTCTGCGGCGCGACAGCCTGCTGAAAGCGCAGCGAGACCGCAACGGTCGGCATGAATGGCAAGTCACGACCGACGCCGGCGCCGGCGCCGTTAAACTGAAACCATTCATCGATATCGACGGCGAACGCTACAGCGCGTACCAGACGGTTCTGCCGTCCTGATTGCCAAAACCCGTTTCGCACTGATGGCGGCGCTCGTCGGGTGCGGCGCGGTGCGCTGGGCCAGTGCAGTTGCGTCGCGGCCAGAGGGAGAAATTACCACCGCCGAGACCGCCATCGTCGTCGCAGCCGGTGAACACGCGCCCCGTCTTCTGAGACTCAAGCTTCGCGGTGCGGCAGCTTGGGAAAATACGAGCGAAGACGCGCTGCCCGAGCGCGTCGAGTTTCAGGGCGCAGCGCTATCGGTGCTATGGCGGCTGGATCGCGCCGCGAGCCGCTTCGAATCCAAGGATATTCAAATCGTGTACGTCGCGGATTCGCCGCGCCTTAGAGCCGTGTGGCGCTGGCGCGCCCGTGCGGACGCAGGACCAATCGAGCACAGTCTGTCGATTCAAAACTTAGGCAGCGAGCTGGTATGGCTGCCGCTGCAACCCAGTTTACGCTTCGACTGGGCGGTCGATCCCAAGGCGGCGTTGCAACGATTTTGGATCGAAAAGGGCGCCGATATCCCCTCCGCCGAGGGCTCGCATCTCGATACGTTGGCAGACGGCGATGCCTGGCAGGGCAGGTCCAGCACCTACGCAATCCCGAGACCTGACCGGCCACGAGAAATGATTCCCTACTTGCTGGTCGATGAGTCCACGGGAGATCGGCGCGGCTGGTATATCGGCATCGAATTCAGCGGTCGCACCCGCATCTCGCTTCAGCGCGCCGGTTCTTCTTTACGCGGCGAGGCGGGACTCGACCCGAGCCGAGGCCCCTATCGAACCCGGGTGCCGCCCGGCGGTAACTTCGAGGCACCGACGACTTTTGTCGGCGCATTTCGTGGCGGCCCGGATGGGGCCGGCAATATCCTGCGTCGCTGGGTGCGAGAAGTCCTCAACAACCCGCGCACGTTGGCTGACCCGTCCTACCCGTGGCTGGTCAATAACAGCTGGGGCAGCGGCATGGCGGTGGATGAAGCGCTGGCGCATCGAATGATTGCGCAGTCGGCGCAGCTCGGCTTGGAAATGTTTCACTTGGATGCGGGCTGGTTTCGAGACGTCGGCGATTGGCAGGCGAACCTGCGCAAGTTTCCGCACGGCATCGCGAGCGTCGCCGACGATGCGCACCAGCACGGGCTCAGGTTCGGTCTTTGGGTGGACTGGACCCAGGCCGGCACCTCGAGCGAACCGGGCGCGCTCAATGTCCACGATCCCACCGTCAAGGACTGGTTGATTGCCGATCCGCCTGCCGACTGGAAACACAACGAGCCATTCAAGGGCATTACGATCGATCTCGGCGTTCCCGCGGCCAGACTCTGGGCGCAGCGCGAGCTCGAACGCATCGTCAGCGACTATCGCCTCGATATGCTCGAGCACGACGGTTATCTGGTGGCACAGGGCAGTTCGCGCGCGGATCACGCCGCTGCGCCGCCGGATCCTGCAACGCTGCGTGTCGTCGAAGATTCTGGATATCTTTGGGTCGAAGGCTCCAACTCGACCGATGTGAGCTATCACGCGACACGAGCCTACTACGCAATCTATGAGCATCTGCGCCAACGTCACCCGAACCTTCTTCTCGAGGTGTGCAACGACGGCGGACGCATGGTGGATTTTGGCAGCGCCGCGCACGGCGACTATTTTTCCGCGACTGACACCTACGATCCTCTGGCCAACCGACGAGCCTTCTTCGATGCCAGTTATGTGCTGCCGCCCGCCATGCTGGAAAGCTACGTGCAAAACTACCCGGCACCGCGCCTCGAAAATCTGCGCTACATGCTCCGCAGCGGCATGCTCGGCTGGTTCTCGCTGATGCTCGATGCAAGCCAATGGACGGCGCAGCAGCGCGAAGCCGCGCAGCGAGAGTTCGCACTCTACAAGGCGCGGCTGCGTCCGCTGATCCGCACGGCCGATGTGTATCACGTGGCTGATCGTCCCGACGGGGTGCATTGGGACGGCATGGAATATTATTCGCCTCAGGTAAGGCGCGGCGTGCTGTACGCGTTTCGCGGCAGCGCGAGTGATCTGCCGACGCATCGTTTCCGTTTGACCGGGCTCGATCGTGGCCGCCGCTATCGACTCGAGTTTCAAGACAACCCGGCGGCCAACCGGGAACTGACGGGCCAGTCGCTGATGCAGATGGGCGTCGACGTCAGGCTAGCTTTGCCCTTATCCTCTGATCTGATTTTCTTCGAGGAAGTACCCTGAAGCTGCAATCAATCCTGCGCCGCGCGCTGATGACCGGGGTGCTGCTCGCCACGGCCGCGTTGCCCGCCGTGGGAGATTCCGATTCTGGGCCGCGGCTGTCATTCGATGTGAATGAAGGGCCCAATCTCAACAGCTTTCTGCGCGAAGGCCCGGTTGCGGCACACCTGCTGCTACGCGCAGGATTGGATCCTCGCGTGTTGGTCGCCTTTCCCGCCGGCAACAGCGGTGTGGGTCTGTGGTTCTCGCACGGCACCGAACCGGTGAATTGGGCCTTGCGGGGACGCCCCCAGCCGCTCACCATCCAGGACGCGCGCGGACGGCCTCTGTACGGCATGACACTCGAAGCGATCGCGACGGGCGCTGAGTTGAGATTCAAGCAAGCGGTGCTCTCCAGCGTGCGGGTATTGCGCGACTATCAGGCACTGGGCACGTTTCCCGCCGAAGTGGCCGCCCGCCCGACGACTCAAGGCTCGACCATCACTTGGGCGCGCGATCGGCTGGACGGCGCGGCCGGATATCGGCTCAGCATCGAGGTCACCCACGGGGCGCTGCATGCCGATCGCGTGACGGCCGGGCGTGATGGCAAGATCGACCTCAAAATTACCGCGTTGAGCGGTGAAGTGCCGCTGACTCCGCTTTGGGGCGCGCATTTGCTCAACGAGCGGGCGCAGCCGGATGCTGCCGCTCGCAATGTGCTCACATTCTTGAGTTACCAAGAAAAGTTTCTCGCGGGCTCCTGGCGCTTCAACACCTATTTCGGGCGAGACACCTTGATGTCGGTGCGCTTGCTGATGCCCGTGCTGGCACCCGAGGCCGTGGCAGCCGGGTTGGGCGCGGTGTTGACGCGCCTGTCAGCACAAGGCGAAGTAGCGCACGAGGAGGACATCGGAGAATTCGCCGTTCTGGATCATCTGCGCGCCACCGGCGAGAAGTCCGATGCGCCGACTTTCAATTACAACATGATCGACGGCAGCTTCATGCTGGCGCCCGTGGCGGCCCAATGGCTGCTCGATGACGCGCGCGGCCGCACGCTGGCCGCGGCATTTCTCAAGCGAATGGACGCGCGGCACGAAAATCCCAAGGTGCTCGGCGCGGACCTGGTCGGCAACCTCAGGTTCGTACTCAAAGCCGCCGCAGGATTTGCGCAGGATCCGCGCGCGCCGCATTTGATCGCACTGAAGCCCGGATTCGACGCGGGCCAATGGCGCGATAGCAATGACGGATTGGGTGGCGGACGATTCCCCTACGATGTCAACGCGGTTTTCGTGCCGGCGGCGCTCGACGCCGCCGGTCGTTTTTTTGAAAGTGGCCTGCTCGATCCCTACTTGGAAGCCAATGACCGTGAATTGTTCGCGCATGCCAAGGCCATGGCGGAGACCTGGCGCGACAAGGCAGGACCGCTTTTCGATGTGAGTGTGCCGCGCGCAACCGCTCGCCGCGACATCACCGACTATGCGGCATCCTTGAAGCTTGCCGACGACGCCGCGCTGCATTCCGTGAACGATTCGACCGTCTCCTTCCCCGCGCTCGCGTTGACTGCGGACGACAAGACCATTCCCGTGATCCACTCTGACGTTGGTTTCGAACTGCTGTTTGGGCAGCGAACTGAAACGTCGCTCGCGCAAGGGATCACGGCGCTCATGCGGCCATTCCCCGCAGGCCTGCTGACACCGGTGGGAGTCGTAGTCGCCAATCCCGTGTACGCCACGCCGGCCATCCAGGCCAAGTTGACTCGCAGCGCCTATCACGGAACGGTAGTCTGGTCGTGGCAGCAAGCGGTACTGGCGGCGGGATTGCGACGACAACTACAGCGCCCAGATCTGCCTCCGGCGCTGAGGGAGAATTTGCGCGCCGCAGAGACCCGGTTGTGGCGCGCCATCGGGGCCGCACATCACATGCGAAATTCCGAGCTCTGGACCTGGCGCTTCGCGAAGGGTCGCTTCGAGATCGCTCCTTTTGGCGCGAATGCGTCCGACGCGGACGAGTCCAACGCCGCACAACTTTGGAGCACGGTTTACTTGGCGATACCGGCACCTTAAAGGGCCAATTGGACCTTCCCTGCACCGGCCCCGACAGCTGTGGCGAATTAGCTGCATGGGTTGCTATTGAACAAAATAACAATTACATTGAACGAAGGTGTGGTCATCGGCGACATGGCTCTGAAGCTGAACCATCGGCGAAAGAAGACTGCTTTAGCAGCCAACTCCGGGGGTGAAAGTTCGTTCGAGGACCTTCCCGTCCGCGGTTCCAATACCGCACAGGTGCTGAGCACTGGGGGAGTAGAATTTGCAGTATTTACAGGGCGTTCGGGCTGATCGCTACGCAACCAACGAGTTTATTTTGATTGAATGCCGTGCTGCGACGGGCCTGCCGCCGGCACCTACCTCGCTTTGCGATGCCCTGGCATCTGACCGACGCCAAGGTGCCGACAATTTCAATTTATCCATGACGCATGATTGCTTGAACTAGTCTATCCGGGGGTTCTGCCGTCGCCGAGACGGTTAGCGTTTTTACAACATCAGTCATTTGCCAGCGGATGCTGGTTGCGACCCAATAACGTATTAGGGGAGATCGTTTCATGACACACAAAACCGATAAAGTGCGCCGCGGGCGCCTCGCGCAAACGCCACAGTCGACCTTGCAGCCGATAGGCCGCGGCGCGAAGCTTAATTCCCTGGCGGTCGCGATCGCGGGAATCCTCTACTGCGCCAGCGGCGCCTACGCAGCCGACGAACAGACCGCCGCCCCGGTAGCCACCGCCGCCGTGAGCACCGGCAGCAACTCGCTCGAGGAAGTCGTCGTCACTGCCTCAGCCCAGGGTGTCAGAAAGCTGGACGCGAGCTTCAACATCGTCTCGATGAATCTCGAAGAAATTCAAAACGCGAATCCCCAGAGTGCGGCCGAGATCTACAAAATGTCGCCTGGGATCTGGCCGGAAGCATCCGGCGGACAAACCGGCGTCAATATTGACGTGGCCGGCTTCCCCAACGGCGGCGGCGACTCGCCGTATTTTACGACCATGCTCCAGGGATCGCCTCTCTACGGCGCTCCCTTCTTGTCTTTCATGGACAACAGCTCCCTCATCCGCTTCGACGACACCATCGAGCGCGTTGAAGTCGTGCAGGGTGGAACCAGCGCAATTTTTGGCCCCGGACAGCCGGGTGCGACGGCGAATTTCATCTTGCGGACCGGTTCGGACAAAACCGAAGGGTCGATTGGCTTCACGTACGGATCTGAGGGAGCGGAACGTGTGGATGCGTTCATCAGCGGCAAGATCATCGACGGATGGTACGGAAGCCTTGGCGGCTTTTACCGCGTATCCGATGGTGTCCGTGATCCGCAATATCCGTCCGACATCGGCGGGCAAATCACCGCCACATTGAAGCATGATCTGGACAATGGCTCGATCATGTTTTATTACCGGATGCTGCAGGACAAAAATCAGTGGGTCGCCGATTTTCCTTACCAAGTTGTCAACGGCAACCCTCAGCCTTATCCCGGTTTCAATCAGCTGAACAACACGTATAACAGCAAGCAACTGCAAAATTTCCTGATACCAAGTCCCGCCGGCGGTTTTGAAAACGACGATATCAGCAATGGCCGTGGCGCCGCCCTGAACTATTTCGGTTCAGAACTGCATATGAATTTTGGTAACGGTTGGTCCATCAGCAATAACTTCCTGTTCGATGGCGGATACGTCAACACCCAAGCGCTGGTCAACAACGGCAATCCCACACCATTGTCGACCTTCATCGGCGCTTTGACGGTACCAGCGCCGTTGACCACGGCCGCAATCACGGCCAACTATGCAAACGGTGCCCCAGTCCCGATGGATACCAGTGTGATCACCGAACAAGTCTGGTTCGTGCGCAAGAAGATCCTGAATCTCACCGACGAATTTCGCTTATTGTGGGACATGGGCAATGGCAATACATTGACCGGCGGCCTCTATGCGGCTTATTACACGGACAACGATCAGTGGTCGATCAGTTCCAATGTGCTGATGAATAACGTGCCGAACGCGAGTCCGATCCTATTGCAGGGCGTCGCGGGTGGAAATATCTACGACGTGACGAGCCCTCAAGGCATCGTGAACTCCAACGGGGGTTACTACATCGAGGAGCAGGGCAAAGCCACCAACGTTGCCCTCTATCTTTCGGACTCATGGAAAATTGGCAGTTGGTTGGTCGATGCCTCAGCTCGCCTCGAACATATGAACTTGACGCAACAGACCACCAATCAATCGCCGGTGCAGATGGGATCGGCGTTCGACCTGTGGGATAACGCGGTCGATTTGCCCAACGGCACGTACTCGTACGCGAGCAAGGTCAACACCGTGCCGACGTTTTCTCTCGGCGCCAATTACGAGTTCACCGATCATATGAGCGCCTACGCGCGCGTCAATAATGGCGTGGAATTCGCCAACTTCGACGCTGTCCGCAGCAATGTCGTCCAGCCCGTCGGCACGGCTGCGAATACTCAAAGCACAGCGGACCCACCCCTTCAAAGGATCATGAATTACGAAGGCGGATTCAAGATTCAGAATCGCTATACGTATATCGACGCATCGATCTATTACAAGGAGTTTAGCGGGTTGGTTAATACGCCCGTGAATTTACAAAACCAGCAGATTGGGCCGCCTGAAATCTATGGCGCGCAAGCCAAGGGAATACGGCTCATTGGCACCGTGAGCCCGGGGGTGGACGCTGATATCGAAGCCCTCCAAACCTTCAAGATCACGGTCAATGCCAATTACGTAGACGAAAAATATAAGGACTACCAAGGTTGCTTCCTTTACGTCAACATCGAAAACCAGACGATCTGCGGCACGATCAACGGCCAACCGCTCGCTCGTATACCAGACCTTCGGTTCAGTGTGACACCCAGCGACCTGCAGACATTTGGCTGGGGCACGTTGTCCGAATTCATGACTTACGAGCACGTCGGTCAACACTTCCAGGACGGGACGGGCTTGAATCCTTTGGGCACCTACTACGACATCGGCGCGGGCATCGTTGCGACGATCGGCGCAAATTGGCAGCTGCGCCTTTTGGGCTCGAACCTCACCAACCAACTTGGTTTGACCGAGGGTAATGCCCGATTTGGCGGCAACGCCGTGCAGAACAGCGTTGGTTTCGGACGTTCCATCGTCGGCCGCGAAGGCAGCATTCAACTCAAATACAAATTCTGAGTGTTGGCGTGATTCTGAATTCCGGCAAACCGCTCTTAAAAAGGCGGTTTGCCGGGAATCGGACGGTTAAAAAAATTCACTCGGTTCAGCTGCCCAGATCCGGGACCACGTCGAATGCGACGGTCAGGCGCGGCTGTTCGCTCTGGAAGGGCAGCGTGCCATGCCAGAAATACGACGGGAACAGCACCAATTGCCCCACTTCGGGTTGAAGCGAAAACTCGGCCTCTAGCGAGGGCGACGTGATCATTCCCGGCGCGCCAAAGCTCAGGATTCCTTCGGCCGTGTGTCCTGCTCGCATGCTATCGGGCAGCTGAATATAACAAGCCGAGGATATCCATCCCCGGGGGTGCACGTGGCTGGTGTGATAGCCCGCGCGGTGCAGACGCACCGACCAACTGCCGTTGAATCGCGAAGCGCCCCGATTACGACGCCGGAGCGGATCTTGCCCTTGGCCGATGTGATTACGGTAGCGCGCGATGGGTGCCGCAAAGCTGTGAAAAAGCGCCTGAATCACCGGATCCTGACTGCGCGAAAGATCTTGCGTGGTCTCGGTGCCCTGGCGCAGCGATTGGTAGAGGAGTCGATGGCCGTGCGGATTGTGCAGGGCATTCAAGCGCGAGGTCACTTCGGTCAGGAAGCTGATGAGATCGGACCATCCTGGAGGGGTTTCGAGGAACTGCGACAGCACCATTTTGTCGTAGTCACAGAGCGCCTCGTAGCGCGGGTCGTTCAACAGCCGCAGCGCCGTGGCCTGCATGGCGATGAGATATTGATCGTCAGGAGTGGCCTGCAGCAGGGTGGCGCACTCGGCCAAGGCGGCGGCGCCCTCCCCCACGCCCAAGTATGCGGCGCAAAGCAGTTTCCGAGCAGTTGGGTTGTTGGGCTGAGCTCGCATGGCCTGTTGTGCGAGTTTCAGGGCGGTGACGGGTTCGAACTCCAGCGCCGCGAGCCCCGCGCGGATGAGCAACATGGGAGGGGCCTGGGGTCGTGCGGCGCGTTCGGCGAGGCACGCGTAAGCGCCGCGCGCGTCGCCCGCTCCCTGCAGCAAGACGGCTTTGGTCGCCCATAGGGCATCATCATGCTCATATTTTTCGAGCGCCTGATCGAGGACCTGCGTCGCCTCGATGATATTGCCGGTGCGCATCCAGATGAGTTGCGCCAGACTGTCGTGCGCCTCAGCGAGGTGCGGCGCCAATTTGACGCATTCGCGCAAGGCCAGCTCGGCTTGGTCGAATCGCTCCAAAGCGATGAGGCTGCGCGCATGCGTGTTGTACAACGTCGCCGTGGGTCGCGTGCGGCTCAGCGTCCGGCGCGCTACGCGCTCGCCTTCCTCGGGCTGGTTGGCCGCGTTCAGCGCGACGGCCAGGGTATGAGTGAGCACAGGATTGTCCGGAGCGAGTGCCACGAGACGACGGTAGTGCGCCACCGCTTCGCTCTGGCGACCTATAGCGGCGTACGCCGCCACATGGAGGGCCGACAATTCGTCGCTGACCTTTTCGCTATTGCATAAGGGTGTCGCAATCTCGAGTGCCAATGCCGGCTGGCCCGCGTCCAGGTAGTGGCGAACCAAGAGAAGCGCGGCCCGAGGGTATGGCATGGAGCCTTGGACTGCACGCTGCAACACGGGTACGGCCTCGGCGCTGCGACCCGCCATGAGCAATAGCTCCGCGAGCGTGGTCAGTGTGGGGGGCCATCGGGGGTCGATTTCGAGCGCGCGCCGCAGCAGGGACTCGGCTTGCGCGACGTCGCCCAAGACTTGTTTGGTGCCCGCCAGTAGCCGCAGGCCCTCCACGTAGTCAGGATTTGCGCTTACCAGAGTTTCCAATTGCGAGTGCGCCGCGCCGTACTGACCGGATTGCAGCAGCGCGCTGATGCGGCGCATGGACTCAGCCAGCATGGGTGACATGGGATTCTCGCGTTCGATCGCGCGCGCGAACCTTGATCCAGGACTGCAGCGGGCCCATTGGACCTTACTCTACAGATAATTCAGATCATGTTCATCCTGGCCAGAGCGCCATGATCCAACAATTCGATCAAGGTTCCGGCCGGGTCGCGAATGAATGCGGCAAACGCCGGACGCTCGTTTGGAGCCGCGGGATCGGCCTCGCCTTTCATCGGTTCAGTTGGATCTCGCTGAACCGCTGCGATGTCGACGCCGCGGCTCACCAGCTCTGACAAATGAGATTGCAAATCGGGAATACGGAAGGCCATGTGCTTGGTGCCACCGGTCAGTAAGTCAGTATCGGGATTTCTGCGCAAAACCGGCACTTGTGCACCGGCCCCGACCCGCCACAGTTCGATCCAATAGGCGTCGCGGCGGAGAAACGCGCCTTGCGCCGAGATCGCCTCGATATTGAAGCGCGAATGGACCGCAAAGCCCAGGATATCGCCGTACCACGATATGGCTTCTTCCATGTCGGGGACAGAGATGCTGACATGGTGCTGATGCAGAATCGGAATCGCGGGTGAATTCAACAGACCAACCCCCTCTTCAACTTCGATGCCGACGCACCCGGGGACACCGACGCAACCCGGCACTTCTATTTGATGAACTTGTAGCGCGCGGCGCGCCCTTTTCCCTCAACCGACAGGTCGGTAAAGGGATTGCGCTTCGGATCGGTCACCACCTTGTACAAATCGTAGAGCCGCGGCAAAAAGACGCCCCAGTTGCCGATTTCCTGTCCGCAATGCTTCGCCCAGACAACACCGTCTTCCTTGGTTTCTTTGCGCCGAGTTCCGATTCCGGAGGACTTGCCGACGACGCCATAGTCCGTCGCGGACCATTGATGGATGCGGTATCCCATCGGATCGGGCTTGCGCATGGATTCCTCATCCATTCCGAGTCCCGCGCAAATCATCACATGTTCGTGAACGATGACATCGCGGATGTGATCCGGAACGTCTTCAAATCTTTCGAAGCGAATGAAAATATTCTGGCGGCGGCCATCGTCCCAGGTTTGCGGTGCGTTATGAATGGCCCCCAGCGGATTGCCGTGCATCACCGGCACCGGCCACAGCAACGGTTCATGCTGCTCCGGATGCCACAGGATAAATCCCTTCTCCATGTTGCTCCAGAACCAGTCAATCATTCGCGCCGTCACTTCGTCGTGCTTCCAGTCGAGATGCGTGCCCAACTCATCATGCGAAATGCCGTAATCCATAGAAACGCTCCTCAACAATGTGTCGCGCCGCCGTCGATCCGAAAATCGGCCGCGGTCACCCAGGTCGATTCATCCGACGCAAGATACGTGGCGCACCACGCAACATCTTCCGGCTGCCCCAAACGCTGGATCATGCTCTTCGCGAGCACGGCGGCCGTGAAGCCGGGCTCTTGCAGGCGCGGGGCGGTGGCGCCCGTGACCACCAAGGCGGGCGAAATCGTGTTGGCGCGAATGCCGTGTTCGGCGCCTTCCAGGGCCAGTTGACGCGTCATGGCCAATACACCGCCCTTCCCCGCGCAGTGCGCCAGGGCGGGAGATCCTCGCAGCACCACGTGCGCGTTGGCAGAGGCAAAATTGATGATGGAACCGCCGCCACGGGCGATCATCTTTGGCCAAACGGCTTTACAGGCGAGAAACACCACGTCCAGTTCACCCTTAAGCGTGCGGCGCCAGTGATCCTCGAAATCCATTTCTTGAATCGGCGCGAAAGCGCCAAAGGCAGCCGCGTTCACTAGAATGTCGACACCGCCAAATCTTTCCACCGTCGCCTCGACCAAGCGTTCCACGTCCTGTGGATTGGTGAGATCGCAGGGATGAATACTCGAGACGGCGAGCTGATCTTTCCGCGCGAGCTTTAGGCCCTCTTCAGCCGTGGTGGCGTCTATGTCGCAGCTCATCACTTGCGCGCCATGTCGCGCGAACATCAGAGCGCAGCCCCGTCCAATGCCGCTGCCGATACCGGTAACGATGGCAACCTTGCCTTTCAATCGATTCGACAGCATTACGTCTCGTTCCAGGACTTATAGCCCTGGGCATCGATTTGGCTCTCCAACGTGCCCGATCGCAAAACCGCGGGGAGCGGGCTTTCCTTGCCGGGAACCGAATAATCATAAATGACCCGCTCGGTCGTCACCATCGAGAAGGTGCCTTCATCGGCGACGAACTTGGCGCCCGCAGAACGAATCTCCGGGTAGGCATTTGGGTCGCTGCGCATCAGCGCAAGGTCATGCAAAGAGTTGAGCCAGATCTCCTCGATGCCGCCGTACTGACCCACGCCGCCGCGCTCGAACAAGGTGCCCTTGAAGATTTCAGGGTTCAAATTCAACTGCGGATTGAGGTGATATTTTCTCAATACTCCCAGTCGTTGCAGGTGCTTCACAACAATCGGCGCGTATTCAGTCCGCCAGTGATTCACAAATTCTTCCTGGGAAACCCCCGGCCTGCGCTTCAGAAAATGAATGAGCTTGATGCCGCCGGACTTGAAGCCAGGGGCTTCGAATATCGGGTGCGTACTGGTGAGTTCCAACGCAAAATTGCTGTCGCCAAAGCTGTGCGGCTGCATCCGCTCACAATAGTCTGCCGATTTGAACGGCAACACCAGGCTTTCGAGATCTTCCACCCAATGATCCGCCATGTTGTCCCACGCCATGGGCGAGAGCGGATAAATGAGACGATCGCTCAAGACCCCCTGCACCGAGTAGTGCTGCGCGTAACGCTTGAAGCTGCGCATCACGGATGGCGTCGTCACCATCAAGGCCACATGGACAATGCCCCACTCGTAAAAATACCGTTCCTGTGTGTCCTGAGGTTTCCGTCGCGCAGCCAGAATGAATTTCATCATGTGAATCGTGCCATTCCTGTACACAAACAATCACTTGGACTAGTATGGCCAGACTGTACCACTGGGCGATACTGCTGTCTCATAAGAAATAAATGCGGGACGAGGCGCAACTTGGCCGGACTCGATACTGAAGTGCTGGCTCGCACTCCCGGGAAGGTCCAGGGATTTACGCTGCTTTTGCCCTGCACGTTATCGACGATGGGGATCGTGCTGCTGGTCCCCATCGTTCCGCAAATGTACGCGCACTTCAGCGCGGTGCCCAACGCCGATTACCTCATACAGGGCGGCGTTCTGACAATGCCGGCGCTTTGCATTGCCTTGTTTTCGACCTTCGCCGGCTGGATCGCGGACGCGGTGGGCAGAAGACGCTTGCTCATCGGCGCGGTGATTCTCTATGGCGTGGTCGGCATTGCTCCCATTTTTCTCGACAATCTCTACGCCATCATCCTCAGCCGGATCGGCGTGGGCTTATGTGAAGCGGCCATTCTGACGCTGAGCACCACCATGATCGGCGATTATTTCAGCGGACACGATCGGGAAAAGTGGCTCGCGAGCCAGACTGCGGTTGCCTCCATTTCCGCCGTGTTGCTGATCATGATCGGTGGGTGGCTCGGAAGTCTCTACGGTTGGCGCGGACCTTTCGCGGTTTATGCCAGCGGCTTTCTACTCGCCGTTGCGCTCATCGCCTTTACGTGGGAAGTCGACCGCGCGCCGACGCCAACCGGCGCGGCCCGGTCAAAAGTGGTCGCGGCATTTCCTTGGTTGCGCATGGCAGGCGTCTGCGGCGTCACGCTGCTCGCCTCAGTCATGTTCTATTCCATGCAGACTCAGGGTGGGTTCGCATTAAATATTCTGGGCATTTCCGATCCCGGGAGAATTGGCTTGCTCACCAGTATCGCGAGCCTCGGCGTACCCGTGGGCACATTTATTTTTCGCGGCGCCACCAAGCGGCTCTCGACCAGCCAGTTGCTGGCCATGGAATTTTTCATCATCGCCACCGGCTTCATCGGCATGGGTAACTCGCATGATTACCGGCCCTATCTGGTGGCCGCGAGTTTGAATCAAATCGGCTGCGGGATGATATTGCCGACATTGCTGATTTGGGCGATCCGCGGCCTGCCCTTTGAAATTCGCGGCCGCGGAACCGGTCTGTGGACTGCGGTTTTTAGCATCGGGCAGTTCGGATCCGGCATCACCATGACTTACTTTGCAAAAATCATGGGGGGATTGCTGGCCGCCTTTTCTGTCCTCGGCTTCGTCAGCCTGCTTGCCGGCGCGATGGCAGTCCTGGCGCATGTTCAATCCCGCTTACATCAAGCTAAGCAACTGCAGAGCAAGGAAGTCCCGCCATGAACAAAGCGCCCGACATCGTCGTACTCGGCGCCGGACACAACGGACTCGTGGCGGCGGCGTACCTGGCCAAAGCCGGCAAGAAGGTATTGGTCCTCGAGCGCAAGGCGTGGGCCGGCGGTGGCGTGTCGACCCGCGAACTGAATACCCCGGGATTTTGGCACGACGAGCATTCGAGCGTGCACATCATGATTCAGGGCAATCCCCTCATCACCTCGGATGAGCTCGGCTTGTTTGGCCGCTTCGGACTGAAGTACAACTATTCCGATGTGCCGCACGCGACCATCTTCGATGATCAAAGCACTCTCATTACCTATAAGGATTTGGACAAAACCTGCGAGTCGATCGCCAAGGTGTCGGCGCGGGACGCCGAGGCTTACCGACGATTTGCGGCGAACAGCGCGAAGATGCTGCCGCTCATTCTATCCGGCCTCTACGCACCGCCGCTGCCCCTGGGCGCGCTGGTGGCGATGCTCGATCAGAGTGAGGAAGGCAGGATGATGTTCGATGCCATGCAGCGCAGCTCACTCGAAGTGGCCAACCGCGCATTCGAGAGCGATAAGGTCAAGATTCATTTGCTGCGACTGGTGTCCGAAAATCTACAAATGCCGGATGAATTGGGCACCGCCATGGGACTGTACTTGATGCCGGGCATCATCCACAGCTACGGCGTCTCGCAACCGGTCGGCGGCAGCGGCAAGTTATCCGAGGCCCTCATTCGCTGCATTGAGCACCATGGCGGCGAAGTTCGCTGCAACAGTGAAGTCAGGCGGGTGCTGGTGAACTCCGGGCGGGCCACGGGGGTTGAGTTGGCGGATGGCGAATCGATCTTCGCGCGCGATGCGGTGATCGGCGCCATCCATCCGCACAAACTGCGTCAATTCGTGAGCGGGGTTGATGAGGGAGTGCTGGAGCGGGCCGAAAAAACCACGCTGGCAAGCTTCAGCTTGTTTGTCAGCCACTACGACTTGCACCGCCCCGCCAAGTTCCACGCCGGCGAAGAAGTCGGCCGCGCAACCATGTTGGAAATGCTCAGCACCAGCCACCTGTCGGAAATGCTGGATGATTTCGATTCCTTGCGCCGCGGCCGCATTTCCGAAAGGCGATTGATAGCCGGCGGGGACGAAAGTATCAATGACGCCAGCCGCGTTCCTCCGGGCAAAGGCCTGTTCCATGGCATCACTTTCGCCCCGTACGACCTCGCGGATGGCGGACCTGCGAGGTGGGATGCGATCAAAGAGGAAATCGGCGATCGCAGCCTCGACGCTTACCGAAGATTCGTCTCGAATCTGACTCCGGATAATATCATCGCTCGATCGCTCTATTCGCCGCTCGACCTCGAGCGTGGCTCCCCGAACAGCATGGTCCGCGGCGATGTCCATGGAGTCGCACCGTTTTTCTACCAGTCGGTCGCTCATCGACCGACGCCTGATCTGGGACAGTACACGGTGCCGGGCGTCGAGCGCCTCTATTTGGTGGGCCCCTTTATGCACCCCGGAGGCGGGGTGTTTGGAGCCGGGCGCGCCACGGCGATCAAGATTTTCGAGGATATGGGCATGAATTTCGCAGCGACGGTGGAGCCTAGCGCCTCCGCAAGCAATGCGGCGGCCGGATGCCGTCGCGCGGGGGCGGCGGATGCGCCGAGCCTCGGCCCCCCGCACGTGCAACGTGCGGGCATGACCGTCTATGGCGCCCAGGATGAAATCCTTATGAATGTGACGGCCATTGAGTCTCAGGGCAATGAATTGGTGGTGAAGGGCAGGATTTTCGGCACGATGCCGATGACGGCAAAGATTCGGCCGGAAGAGATGCGCGCCGCATTTCGCATCTTGAGTTTCAAACGGATTTTATTCTTGCTGTCGCTCGTGTTTCGCCGTTCCTCGCGCAAGCCGGCGAAGTAAGCTCGGCACGCGAGCGTTGTACATCACAGGTTTGTTGAGCGCTGCAAATTCAAAGGGAGAAAATATGTTGCTGAAAAAAACATGCGTGTCGGCGTGGCTGTGCGCCCTGTTCGCCATGACTGCCAGCCAGTTCGCGATGACTGCCAGCCAGGCTGCCGAAACAAAATGGGTCGCGAGCTGGGCCAGCAGCCCGCTGGAAGGGAAAATCGTGATCCCCGGCATTCCGCCTGAGAAGATTCCGCCCTCACCGATCCTTCGTGGGACAGTGCGTTATCGATTGCCTCTCAATCAGGGCGGCGCTCGGCTGATGTTGCGTATCACAAACGAGGCCAACAGGACGCCGCTCACGGTCGGCGCGGTGACCGTGGCGATTGCCGATGCCGGTCTCACCGCACGCTCGGCGACCATTCGGACAGTTACATTTGGGGGTCGCTCGAGCGTAACGCTGCCGGGCGGCACACCCGCACTGAGCGATCCTGTCGATTTGTCCACGAAATCCGCGGACGCGGTGATCGTCAGTATCTTCCTGCCGAACGATACCGAATGCCCGCTCGGCCAACGAGGGATTCAAGCAGTGACACTCGATGGACGCGACGCGACCCAGATGCCGACTCTCGAGGGCGCCGCGCCGACGATTGGGCGGACCCTGGTCAGCGCGATTCTCGTGGCGAGCGGACCTGATGCGAAAACCATCGTTGCGTTGGGCGATTCCATCACCGATGGTGCGGTCACGGATACGCCGGACGTGCGCGGCTGGCCCGGGCATTTGGCGCTTCGGCTGATGCGATCGCGCGCTCAGGTGCATTTTGCGGTGGCAAACGAAGGGATCGGGGGTAACCGGGTGCTGAGCGATGTCATCGGATTGAGCGCTCTGGCCCGATTCGATCGAGACGTGTCGTCGCTGCCCAATGTGACTCACGTGATCTTGCTGGAAGGGATCAACGATATTGGCTTCTCGCGGCTCCCCGACAACACCAATCCCGGGCCGCCCATTGAAGCCGGCACGCTGATCGGCGCCTATCGACAAATCATTGGCCGTGCTCATCTACGCGGCATCAAAGTGGTCGGCGGCACCTTGGGGCCGTTTCAAGGCGCGATGTACTACTCCGAAGCGGGTGAACATATCAGGCAATCCGTCAACGACTGGATCCGATCGGGCGGTGAGTTCGACGCGGTAGTGGATTTTGATCGCGCGCTACGTGATCCGGGAGAGCCGCACAAACTCGCCGCGGTCTACGATTCGGGCGATCATTTGCATCCATCGGACGCCGGCTACAAGGCAATGGCGGATGCCATCGAACTCAGCATGTTCTCGGGCTCAAAATGATCTGATATTCGCATCATTGCAACGTGACCTTGAAGAACGTGCCGTTGCCGCTGGTGCCGCCGGCGCCGGTCGATCCATACAGATTGCCATCGCTGCCCTGGACCAGATTTGCCGTGGGATTTGCGCCATCGCCGCTGCCCCCGGTGAAGGTGTGCAAAATGGTCTCGGTCCCGCTCGGCGTGAGCTCGAATACAATGCCGAGTCCGCTGGCGCCGCCTTGCAGGGTAGTTCCGTAGAAATTGCCATCGCTGCCCTGGATCACACCGGCCTCGGGATTCGCGCCGTCGCTGCCAGCCCCCGCGAAGGAGTACAAGACGGTCTCGGTGCCGCTCGGCGTGAGCTTGAAGACGGTGCCATTGCCGCTCGCGCCGCCTTGATAGGTGGTTCCATAAAAGTTGCCATCGCTGCCCTGGATCACGCCGGCATAGGGATGTTCGCCGTCACTGCCCCCGGCGAAGGAATACAAAACCGTCTCGGTGCCGCCCGGCGTGACCTTGAAGACTGTGCCAAAGCCGCCGGCGCCGCCGAAATAGGTCGTTCCATACAGGTTGCCGTCGCTGCCCTGGATCAGACCGGCGTAGGGAGTTTGGCCGTCGCTGCCGGTCTTGGCGAAGGCATGTAAAACGGTCTCGGTCCCGCTCGGCGTGATCTTGAACACCGTGCCGTCGTCGTTGGTGCCGCCGGCTCCGGTCGTTCCGTAGAAGTTGCCATCGCTGCCCTGGATCAGACCCGTATAGGGATCGCTGCTGCCTGCGGGGAAGGAGAACAAAACGCTTTCGGTGCCGCTCGGCGTGATCTTGAAGACCGTGCCGCGGCCGCTGGTGCCGCCGCTGGCAGTCGTTCCGTAGATATTCCCATCGCTGCCCTGGACCAGACCGGAATAAGGGACCGTGGCGAAAGAATAAAAGACAGTCTCAGTCCCGCTTGGCGTGACCTTGAAGATCGTGCCGTCATTGCTGCTACCGCCGGCGTTTGACGTTCCATAGAAGTCGCCATCGCTGCCCTGGATCAAAGTGTGGTAAGGATCTGCGGCGTCGCCGCTGCCCCCGGCAAAGGAATGCAGAAGGCTGAAATTCGACACGCAGGCGAGACTGACGCTCGTGACATCGGCTGCGCCCATGGTGCCGGTGCCATTGCTCACCGGGCACACGAGGCCCGCCGGCGGTGTCTGAACCGTGATGGCGTAAGCAGCGCCGAAGGCAACATCCGTGTTCATGGTGAACTGCGTGGCGTTGGCACTGACGGTAATCGCATCGCCGCCGTTGTCCAACAGCACCAGGCCGCTCGCCGTGAGTCCACTGATCGTGCCGCCCACGGTATACGTGTTGGCTGAGCAGGTGACGGCGATATTGGCGACCGCTGCGCTACCCATCGTGCCCGCGCCATTGCTCACCGAGCAGGTTAGCCCCGTCGGCTGCGTCTGCACTGACACGGCGTAAGTGCTGGTGTAGGCCACCGCGGTGGGCATCGTGAAGCTCGACGCCCCCGGCTGCACCGCGAGCGTATCGCTGCCATTGACCAGCACCATGCCGCTGCTGGTGGGCCCGCTGATCGTGCCGCCCACGGTGTACGACTGATCTGAGCAGGTGATGACGACGCTGGCGACGTTGCCGGCCGGCATCGTCGCGGAGGCGTTGCTCGCCGTGCACGTCAGGCCCGCTGGAGCGGCCTGCACCGCCACCGAGTAGGGGCTGCCAAAGGCAACCGGTGTGGGCATGGTGAAGCTGGTGCTGCCGGCGGCAACCGTGTACGTATCGCCGCCATTGGTGAGCGTGAGCCCCGCGTTGTTGCCGAGACCGCTGATCGTCCCGCCGAGGCTGAAGGGTTGATCGGTGCAGGTGATGGCAACATTCGTCACCGCACTTGCAGGCATGGTGCCCATGCCGTTGCCAACCGCACAGGCCAGACCGGCCGGCTGCGTCTGGACGGTGACCACGAAGCTGCTGCTGTAAGCAACCGGGGTGGGCATCGTAAAGTTCGTGGCTCCCGAGTTCACGGCAAGCGTATCGGCGCCGTCGGCCAGCACCAGACCCGAACCATTCAAACCGCTGATCGAACCTGCGAGCGAATAGGCCTGATCCGAGCAGGTCACCACCACGTTGGCCACGTTCGCCGATTCGATCATGCCGCTGCCTCCCGCGACGGTGCACGTCTCACCCGCGGGCTGGGTCTGGACCGTCACGGAGTAGCTGGTGCCGGAAGGCACCGAGTTGGCGAGCCCCTGCGTGGTCTGACCCGCGGCCACGCTCACCGGGGTGGCGTTGATCGTTTGCAAGCGCTCGGACGAATTGAATTCGTCGACGACGAAAGCAGCTGCGACGGGCGGAGGTGCGTTGACGCCCTGGCGCTCATGGACCATCAGCACGAGCCCCGAGGAATTGAGTCCGCTAATCGTGCTGCGGAGGGAATAAGTCCGCCCCGCTACGCTGCTGCCATTGCTGGCATCGCTGCCGCCGCCACCCATGCAACCGCCTAGCGCGGCCAAGACGCAGAGGATCGCCGCGTTCGTCACGCGCCGTGTCCGAGAGAGCTGATGCACAAATTGAGGCATGGCCACAATGTAGGTCAAAGCCTTAACGAACGACCGTGTGTACGATCTCAGTTATTCGCCGTCAGGGGGGTTCGAGCAGCGCTTCAGTTCCGGCCGTGATGCAGTTCACGGACGCAGTTCACGGATGCAGTTCACGTTTTATCAGCGATTACCTGATCGGTATGCGGACGGAGTAACGCCGAAATGCGCCTTGAATTCTCGACAAAGATGCGAATGGCTCGCGAAGCCACAGCCCTGCGCGATTTCGCCAATCGAGATCTGCGGCTTCTGGAGCAATCGCTCAGCTTGTTCGATCCGCAGTCGTCTTAAGTAAGCGCCCACGGGAATTCCGAAGAAGCGGCGGAATTCCCGCGCCAGGTGAATCTCGTGGCGCCCGGCTTCACGCGCGATCTGCGCCATGGAAAGTGACGCGAATGCGTTCTCGTGCATAAATTCGCGCGCCGCGCGAAGCCAGGCTGGGGGTTTGGTATTGGCCGTCGCTGCGGCCCGTTTTCGGCCGAACGCGGCGACAATTTCCAGCATGATTCCTTCGCAAGCGACCGCCGAGAATCCGTCATCGTGACGCAATTCTTGGAACAGCTTGTCGCCTAAATCGCGAAAGGTGATCGAGCAGGTATGCGGCGCCTCGTCGAGCTTTGCCTTGCAATCCGCGAGATAATCAAGCCAGCTGTCGTCGGGCTTGAAGATAATCTGCCGAGCGCCCGTTGTACCGAACTTCTGGGAATGCTTCGTTGCCGCCGGACAAAATGCAGCGGTGCCCCGCGTATACGTTCGCTCATCCTTGCCAATGCGTTCCAGGAAATCGCCGGCTACGACGATATTCATCGATGCTTCGTCGTGTTGGTGCGGCGACATTTCAGTATTGGGTTGGTAGCGAGAAATTCGCAGGCCAGTCTGGGCGAACACGGGTGACTCCAAATGCTTGCCCTATGCAAGCGCGCTAGGAACATGGAAGACCGAAGATCTGCATGAGTATAGTATTCCCACGCTTTTGAGGTGTCATGCCATGGGTTTGCGGTCGAATTTCGTTTGTTTCGGATGTGCGGCACTGTTGACGGCGTTTTCGTTGATCTGTCAGGCGCAGAATGTGATGACGCCGGCGCAAGCATTGGCCTACCGCCGCATCTCGGATCTGCGCCTGTCTCCCGATGGATCCAAGCTTTTATACGTCGTGACCAGCTACCTGTGGGACTGGCAGCCGCACCTCTGGCTCATGGAAGTCGCCTCGGGCAGTGCGCGCGAACTGACGCAGCCTAAGAAATCCGAACGCCTGCCGCAATGGTCTCCGGACGGCAAGATGCTGGCGTTTTTGTCCAATCGCGACGGCAAACCTCAGGTGTATACCGCGCATGCCGACGGCAGCGAAGCCACTGCGGTCACGGCGCGCAAGTACGGGGTGTCAAGCTTTCACTGGTCGCCTAACGGCGCAAGCATTGCCTACCTGGCGAAGGACGACTCTGCCCCCGCTTTGGACATCGGCCCGCAGGTGGCGGACCGCGAGAGCGATTTGTCCCGATTATGGGTCACTGAACTTGCCTCCGCCACGACCCGGCGCGTGGGTAAAACGGGTTATCGGATCGATGATTTCCAATGGCAGAATCCATCGCAAATCCTGCTGGCCGCAACCGATGAACCGCGCGTGGAGGCGTTTAACAACGCGGTATACGCTGTCTCGGTCAGCGACGGCGCCCACAAGCTGGTCAGTCGTCCGCCGCAGCCCTTTAGCGGCTTACTCACTTCTCCGGATGGCAAACAGTTTGCCGTGCGCTCTACCCGGGCAAACGGACCTGACCCGCGCGATCTTTTCGTCGGCACGATAGGCCGGGACGATTTGCGCGACATCTCCGCCCCGCCCGACCGCTCTGTCGCCGAAGTGAAATGGCGCGATCAGTCCGCGATCTGGGCGCGCGTGGTGGACGGCTTCCGCAATCGTATCTGGCGCTTCTCCGCAAAGGCCGCGCCGATGCCAATCGATTTACCGCTCTCGGTGGATTCC
>Ga0307474_10000707_pt1 | contig 23915 bp, 16 predicted proteins | sample atmos_gasesECM1C_2_FD_203312 | JGI IMG/M metagenome (GOLD analysis project Ga0307474, IMG submission 203312) | Hardwood forest soil microbial communities from Morgan-Monroe State Forest, Indiana, United States - atmos_gasesECM1C_05 | ecosystem: Environmental > Terrestrial > Soil > Temperate... | reverse complement strand
CTAACCGGCTGATCGAGATTGCGTTCAAAGCGCAGGTCGCGATTGGTCAGGATGCCGACGAGGCGTTGACCCCGAGTGACGGGCAGACCCGACACTTTGTACTTATTCATGATGTCGAGGGCCTGGCGGACGGTCAGTTCCGGAGAAATGGTTACGGGATCGACGATCATGCCGCTTTCGGAGCGCTTCACTTTGTCGACTTCTTCGGCCTGGCGGTCAATGGTCATGTTGCGGTGAATAAAGCCAATTCCGCCCTGGCGGGCGATGGCGATGGCCAGGCGCGCGTCGGTGACCGTGTCCATGGCCGAAGCGACGATCGGAATGTTCAACGCGATTTTGCGCGAGAGGCAAGTGCGCGTATCGGTCTGCGTGGGGAGCACGGAAGATTTGCCCGGGAGCAGCAGCACGTCGTCAAACGTGAGCGCTTCGGGAATGGGTCCATCAATCATTCAAACTCCTATGATTCAAAGAAAGACGCCCTAAAACGCAAACGCCCAGCAAAGTTCGCTGGGCTGAAAGGAGGTGCAGATGTGACAAATCGGTTGCATCAGGGAAGTTTATATTTTAGAGGCAGAGTGGAATGAAATCAAGTTGCGCCGCAGGGAGAACGAATTCGGCATTGTTCTGGCGCGCGAGTTCGGTTACGAATGTAAGGTGCAAGCCGACGACATTCGAGTGCGGCGACTGATGCCGGAAGATGCCGCGCTCTATCGGGAAATTCGCCTGGAGGGACTGCGGCTCAGTTCCGAGGCGTTTGGAAATACGTTTGAAGTGGAAAACGCGCTGCCGCTCGAGTTGTACGCAGAGCGGCTGCGGGGTTCGGAAACGCTGGGGGCGTTTGAGGGCGCCGAGATTCTGGGAGTTGCCGGGCTGCGGGTGAATCAGGGGCCGAAGGAGTCGCACAAGGCGACGCTGGTGGGCATGTACGTTCGCCCACAGGCGCGAAATCGCGGCGTCGGACGGCAGTTGGTTGAGGCGGTGATCGACCTAGCGCGCGCTCGAGGAATTGAGATGCTGCAACTCGCCGTAGTCAGTGACAACGAACCGGCCCGGAAACTGTACGCCGGGTTGGGATTTGTAGAATACGGAATCGAAAAGAAATCGCTGAAGCAGGGCGGCCGATACACTGATGAAGTGCTGATGGCCAACGACCTGATGCGCGAGCCGTGATGAGAGCTGCGTTCAGGTTATCTCGGCATCTCGCAGGTATTGCACGAAAGGCGGGCACTCCTTACGATGGAAGTGATGCAAGAATTCAAGCCACATCCTCTGCTGCGTAATCCCCATGCCATGACCATTGCCGCGAATTTCTGGAGGCGGCGGGCGCCGTTGCTGCCGCCTAGTGTGACGCGCTGGTTCGAGACTGAGCCGGGCACCAAGGTGCGGGCGGAATGTCACTGGCAGGTCGATCCAGCGTGGCGTCCGACGCTGGTGATATTGCATGGCCTCGAAGGCTCATGCGATTCGGGGTACATCCGCGGGACGGCGGAGAAGGCCTGGGTGGCCGGATTCAATGTGGTGCGGCTGAACCAGCGGAACTGCGGCGGCACCGAGAAAATGTCGAATACGCTGTACCATTCGGGGCTCAGCAACGATGTGCTGGCGGTGGTGACCGAACTGATTGAGCAGGACGGCGCGCGAGAAGTATTCGCCGCCGGATTTTCCATGGGCGGAAATTTGGTGCTGAAAATGGCGGGCGAATTAGGCCCCGACGCTCCGGACGAATTGCGGGCCGTGGTGGCGGTGGCTCCAGCACTGGACTTGGCGGCGTGCGCCGATGCGCTGGCCGAACCCAGGAATTTCATCTACGAGCGACACTTCGTGAAGCGGCTAAAGAAGAGAATGCGGTTGAAAGCGAGCCTGTTCCCGGAATTATTTCCACTGGCGGAAATCATTGGATTCGGCGACATCGCCACGGTGCGTGATTTCGATGACCTAGTCACCGCCCGCTTCTGCAATTTTCGCGATGCAGGGGACTACTATGCGCGGTCGAGCGCGTCGGTGGTCACGTCCGAAATTCGCTTACCGACATTGATCATAACGTCGAAGGACGATCCATTTGTGCCCTTTGCGCCGTTTGAGAATCCGGCGATACGGAATAACCCGAACATTACGCTGTTGGCGACCGAACGGGGTGGGCATTGCGCTTTCATTTCTAGAGAAACGGGCGCGGAGCGTTTCTGGGCGGAGTCGCGAATCGCGGAGTATTGTGTGCAGAACTCGCGATTGAAGAATCAAGAAAAGGCCGGCGCGGTGCCTTTGACCGCGAGTGTTTAAGCAATCGGTTTTTCCAGCGAAGGCTGAAAACCGGCAGTGAGAAGCTGCGCCGGGCCGGATTCAGCGATGACCATGTCGTCTTCGCAGCGCAGGCCGTACTCGCCCACCACGTAAATCCCCGGCTCATTCGAGAAGGTCATCCCCGGTTTCAGAATTGTTTTGTTGCCGCGCACCAGATAGGGCCACTCGTGTTCGTCGAGGCCGATACCGTGGCCGAGGCGATGGGTAAAATATTTGTAGTTCGGACCAAACCCGGCGTCGGAGATGATTTTGCGTGCGGCGTCGTCCACCGATCCACACTCGTGGCCGACTACCGCTGCGGCGAGTGCCGCGTCCTGGGCTCCGCGAACGATTTCGAATGCGCGCTGCAATTGCGCCGTGGGCTTTCCTAAAACCCCCGTGCGAGTGATGTCCGAAGGATAGCCTTCGATCACGGTGCCACCATCAATCAGAACGCCCATACCCTCGCGCAGAGTCTGCTCTTCGCGCGTGCCGTGGGGCAGGGCAGCGGAAGGGCCGAAGAGCACCAAAGCTCCGCCTTGCAGGCCCATTTTCGCGAAACCCTGCTCGAGAAGGCCGCCGACTTCTCGCTGGGTCATGCCCTCTTTCAGGGACGCGAACAGCGCCTTGTAAACATCAAACGTGGCGGCGCAGGCCAGGCGCATAAATTCAAGTTCGTGGTCGCTCTTCTGGGCGCGGCAACCGATGGTGATGGGATCGGCACTCACAAAAGTAAGAGATGGAGCTGCGAGGCGCATGCGGTCGAAGAAGGTGTAACGCGTAGTTTCCTCGACGCCCACTTGACCCTGCGTGACGCCGCGGTCCACGAGGCCCTTGGCAGCAACCGCGAATGGGCCGTCGTCCTCCTGCCAAGTGCGAATTTCGATAGGCCAGTGAAGTTGCTCGCGAAGGCGCCCTTCTTCGAACGCCGGACAAACCAGAAACGGGTCACCCTGGCGGGGAATGAGCAAAGCGAGGATGCGTTCGCTGGGCCACCAGCGAATTCCGGCGAAATAAAACAGGCTGGTGCCGGGCGTGATGTAGAGAGCCTGGAATTGCGGTTTCGCATCGGTCATTAATTTCTGTGCGAGCGCGACGCGCTGCTGATACTCCTCCGGACGAATCGGTTTCACGCGGTCGCCAAGCGGTTTCAAGGAGGCGAAAGCCGGCGGAAGCGATGACGCGGAAGGATGCTGTTGCGCAGGCGCGCCGCGAAGCGAAGAGGAAGCCAGCGTTGCAGCCGTCGCGGCGCCGATGGAAGCGAGCGAAGCAGCCTGAAGCATTTTGCGACGCGAGATGGTCATGAGAATCTCCGGGCTCTAATGGAAATGCGAGATGAGCACGGCGTCCGTGAGAGCCTTACCCTGGGCAAAAACGATCTGCCTGCCATCGGGGGATTGGGCGAAGGCGTAGACGCTGCTCTCCGGCGGGAAGCTCATGATTCGCCTGGCCGTCATCGCGGGGCTGCCGGTGGCGGTTATGGGCTGAGCCCAGAGGCCGGGTGTTTCGTCGGTGACGACGATGAAGATGACGCTGCGGCCATCGTTGGTCCATTCGAGTTTGTGACCGCCCTCGCCCTGAACGGCGGTTTCGCGGGGCACATCAAACGAATTGCGAATTTCTCCGCTATTCATATCGATCAGATTGAGGCGCGGCGGTTTGAGGAGATCTGGAACGGAGAACGCCGCGATAGTTTTTCCGTCGGGTGAGACTCGGGGCGAAGTGAAGATCCCCTTCACAATTTGGGTTGGAGCACCACCGTCGATACTGACGCGCATCAAAGCGGGCGTGTCGGAAGCATTCAGATAGACGACCGTTTTTCCATCAGGCGTGCAGGAAGGTAAATCTCCGTAGGAATCTGAATCCAGCTGTTTCGGGTTGCTGCCATCGAGATTCGCGCGCCAAATCGAAATTCCGCCCGAAGTATTGCGCGAACCATACACAAAATATTGTCCATCCGCGCCGCAGGAGGTGGGAGAAAACACTTCGGTAGCCGGAAGAGTAACATCACGCGAATCTGCTCCGTCGGGCGCGACGGTCGCCAGACGAATGGAGCCGGAATTGTAATACTCGTACAAAATTTTATCGGCTGCGGGCCAAGCCACGCCGCCGATGCCATCCGCGCGTCCGATGCCGGAGGTGATCTGGGTGGGCGGAGACAGGGCCGCGCTGCTGCCAAAATTTGTTTTCCAAAGGCTGCCGGTGAGGATGACCTGCACCGTCGCCAGAGTTGAACCGTCTGAAGTGATGCTCAGACCCTGATAGAAATTGAGATCGTTGGTAATACGGCGTTTTTCGCCGCCGGGAAAGCTTACCGACCAAATCTGCGGATTGGCGGCGACGCGGTTCGCGGCCGAACTGAATACGACGGCTGAACCGTCAGGAAGCCAGGCCATTTGGCGAGGGAAAGCCCAGTTGTCGCTGCCCAGCTGAGTGGTCGTGCCGGTGTCCACTGCGACGGTTTCGAGCACATACTTCGCAAAATCGCCTGGGGTCTGAGCGATGGCGATGGTTTTGCCATCGGGCGACCACGCGGGACCCTGGAACGACAACAAAGTCGGATCGTGAATGGTCATCAAAGGCTTCTCGCCGCTGCCGTCGGCATTGGCGGTCAGCAGCGCCGAAGTTTTCGCTTGCGGAGACTGCCGGACAAAAACGAATTTCTTGCCGTCCGGCGAAAAACTGATAGGGCTATCGATGTCGACCAGAACTTGCGCAGGCGTTCCGCCGAGAGAGGGAACCTTGTAAAGCGTGCTTACCGGATTGCTGGGGAAATGCTTGTCGTAGTACAGATAATTTCCATCGAGTGAAAAAACGATTCCGGAAATTTCTCCGGGCGTGCCGGGCACCACCTGGGCGGTGCTGCCAGTTCCGAGTTGACGCACCCAAACCCCATGGCCGTTTTTTTCGTCCTGGATGTAGGCCAGCCATTTTCCATCAGCGGAAATCGTGGCGGAATGAATATTGCCACTGGAGGTGAGGGGATTGATGGTCATCTGCATGAAAGAGGAAGGCGTCTCCTGATGAGTCGCGGTGGAGCGTAGGTGCACGATGAGGGCGATCATGCCGACGAGCGCAACGACGACCGGAGCGATCTTGGCTATCAGGGGCCAGCCGGATGACGGTGTTGGCGCGGCAGACGACGGGTTGTTTTGCGAAACGCCACTGGAACTTGATGGAACCGGCGTTACGCCCCCTCCCGAACCGGAGAGCGGCAGCGACTGCAATCCGCCTGGTGCCGTTGCGGATTTCCATGAGCCGCTGGAGCCAGCTGGAGCGCGGGACGAATCCGTATCGCGCTTGAGGCGTTTCAAATCGCCACGCAATTCGGCGGCGGTTTGGTAGCGCAGATCGCGGTCTTTTTCGAGGGACTTCCCGATAATCTCTTCCAGTTTCGGCGGAAGATTGGGATTCAGGGTGCTGGGCGCAACGGGCGTGCGGTTGAGGATCGAATCGAATATTACGGCGGAAGTATTGCCGGTGAACGCAGTCTGCCCCGAAGCCATTTCATAAAGGACGGCGCCGAGGCTGAAAAGATCGGTGCGGGCGTCGAGTTCTTCGCCGCGGGCTTGCTCTGGTGACATGTAGGCGATGGTGCCGATGGCCGAGCCGGGGCTGGTCAGGAACAAATTATCGGTGGTGGGCTGAGTTACAGTGTTGCCAGAGCCGACAGTTTCAGCGATGCGGCGCGAAACACCCTGTTTGGCCAAGCCGAAATCGAGAATTTTGGCTTGCCCGCGCGCGGTGATAAAAATGTTGGCGGGCTTGATATCGCGATGCACGATGCCACGGGAGCCGGCGGCATCCAGCGCGTCAGCGATTTGGGCGCCGAATTCAAGCAAGGCATCGGTAGGCATGGCGCGGCCGCCAATCCGTTCGCGCAGCGTTTGGCCCTCAAGCAGCTCCATCACCAGAAAGGGCTGACCGTTGTACTCGCCAACGTCGTAAATGGTGCAAATGCCGGGGTGGTTCAGGGAGGATGCGGCGCGCGCTTCGCGCTGAAAACGTTCGAGGGACGCCGGGTCTTTGACGAGATCGGGCGTCAGGAATTTAAGAGCGACCTGGCGGCCGAGCCGCGTATCCTCGGCCCGAAAAACCTGGCCCATGCCACCGCTACCCAAGGGGTCAATGATTCGGTAATGCGAAATAGTTTCGCCAATCATCTATTCGTTAGACATCGTAAACAAGTTACCTAGGAGGTGCAAGCCGCGCATCTTTTCGAGTTTCTGCATGTGCGAGCGAGATGGCGTTAGAGGGAATTTCTGAAAATCCATTTATTTTTGCCAGAGTAGGCGACGATGCGTACAATCCGAGCCATGAGCAAGCCGGATACGTTTGCGGAGTTCTGGAGTTTTTACGTTTTGGCGCATCAGCAGTTGGCCACCCGGATTTTTCACACGATTGGGACGCTGGCCGGATGGAGTCTATTGGCCGCGGCAATTATTTTGCACCGGCCCTGGCTGATCCTTGTGGCAATTGTGGTTCCGTATGCGTTCGCCTGGTTCTCGCATTTTTTCGTCGAGCACAATCGCCCGGCGACCTTTGGACATCCGCTGTGGTCGTGGCTGGCCGATCAAAAAATGGTGGCGATGGTGCTGGCGGGAAAAATGGGCCAGGAAGTGAAACGATGCGCGCAGAATCGAAGTAACCTAGCCTCGGTTTAAATTCGTATTTGGTTTTGCCAAACTGAAAATCCAACTCGCTGAGTTCATCCCACCGCAGATCTACTGTTCGATCTGAAGCGCAACGATTTGGTTTCCTTTTGCCTTTATTTCAATTGCCAGGGGTGGCCGGACGCCCGCGCCGGCGACGATTGCTCCACGGACTACGCCGTTCGGTCCGGGCCCATATTTTTCCAGGTCGTAGACGGCGTGGTTGCAAGGATCGACGACCATGGGGTGCGCCGCCGTGTAGTGGTATTCGTTTTCGAGCTGAGCCAAATCGGTGAGGTAGCGCATTTCGCACGAGCCGAACGGCTCGCGCATCGAAATTCCCCAATAGACGTTCCCGGGCAGATGGACCACGAGCGCCGGCACGTCATCCGCAGTTTGAGAAACGCGGAACACAAATCGTTTCGACGACCAGGGCTTGGCGAGTTCCGCCGTGGTGGCAACCGGACCTGGCGCGACAGGTACTTTGCTTGGTTCGACGATCGCCGCAGGCGCGGACGCAGGCGCCGGAACGGCCGCGGAAATTCCTTGATCCGGCTTCGGAATCTCGGCCGAAGTGGAGTGGTTGTGCCAAAACAAACCGAAACCGAGAAGCAGGATCGCGGCTACCGCGATGGCAATAGTCACGCGAGGATCCGCAAAAATACTTGGTGAAGCGGCCGAACGCTGCTGATATCCCTGACCCAGTGGGGCAGGTGGTTGGGGCGCGGGCCTGATGCGTGCGGCATTGCCGGTCACACCCGGAATGGTGGGTTCCTGCGGCTTGAAGGGATCGAGGTGCTTGGGTTCGTCAGTCATGCTGGCTGAGGCGCGGCATTTCAAGCTTGAGTGGATTCACGATCTTTTGCAACGGGGTATTGCGGTGTGAGTTAACGCTTTGGCGACGAAGCGAAGGCCGCGAACTTTAGCGACGCGCTATCCGAATCAGGCGGGCCGCTCAACGCGAATGGTGTGATGTGCCACGTATTCGTGAAGATTGGCCAGGATCAGCAGCAGTTCGAGCATGCGGTCGCGTTGTTCCGGGCAGGGTTCTTCGGCGCTGTCTTCCAGATTCTTCACCGTGGCGAGCGCATCGGACAGCAGCCATTCCAGGCTCTCCTTGCTTAGCGGAGCGCCTTCGCGGCAACGCGTAAGAGCTTGATCCGAACGCACGAAAGCTTCATCGAGAAAATGATCGAGGCACAATTGAGCGCTGGAGAGCGCGGGGGGAGCGGAATTTGCGCAGCCTGCGCGGTTGCAATGGACGGAAGTGGCGGCTGTCATTTTTTTAACCTCTACGTTCGCGCTAGGGCTGGGGTCCGAAGGATGCGGGAGAGATTAGCATATTTATTTTAGAAGCCAAGAGGAGTGCGTTCTAAGCGGCAACAGTTTGCGGAGGGACGGCAGGCGGCCGCTGGACCGCTGGAAATAGTGAAATTAGAACAGACGAGTGAATCTGTCGCTTACCGCAAGTCAGGCAGCGACGCCGTGGCACTTCTTGTATTTTTTGCCGGAACCGCAAGGGCAAGGATCGTTGCGGCCGACTTTCGCGGCAGCCCGAGTGGGTTTGGGCGGTTCGACCGGAGCTGCGCCCGCCTGGAATTGCATTTGTTGTTGCCGGCGGCGCTGTTTGCGTTCGATCTCTTCCGGTGAAAATTGGGAGAGTCCGCGCGGAATAGGCGGCCCGGACGGATTCGGCTCGGGAGTGTTGGGCGCGGGCGGAGCGGCATTTTGTGGTGGTTCAGCCGGACGCACCAGAAACAAGAACCGCACAGCTTCGGTATCGATGCGGTTCATTAGTTCGTCAAAAAGAATGAATGCCTCTTTTTTGAACTCGACGAGCGGGTCTTTTTGGCCGTAGCCGCGCAGGCCAATGCCTTCCTTCAGGTGATCGAGAGTGAGCAGGTGATCCTTCCACTGGCCGTCGACCACGTCGAGAAGAATGTGGCGTTCCAGCCAGCGCAAGGTTTGCGCACCAAAAAGCTTTTCCTTCTCTTCATAGCGTGCGTGTAACTTCTCGATTAGCTCAGCCGCGACGGTTTCATGATTCAGGGCCGCGAAATCCATGCCGGCAGATTTGGGATCGAAGCCGAACTGGTTCAAGACTTCATTGGAAAATTGCGTGGTGTTCCACTGATCGGGATGCTGCTCCCGCGGGCAGTAGGTTTCGACTAGTTCGTCGGCGATAGCGTCGGCACGCTCGATGACGAATTCCTTCTGGTCCCGGCCCTCCAGGAACGAGCGGCGCAGGTTATAAATCGTTTCACGCTGCTTGTTCATCACGTCGTCGTACTCGAGAAGATGTTTGCGGGCTTCGAAGTTCTGGGCTTCGACGGCCTTCTGCGCGTTTTCAATGCGGCTGCTGATCATCCGCGATTCAATGGGAACACCTTCGGTCATTCCCAAGCGGAACATCAGATTCTTGACGCGTTCGCCGCCGAATATGCGGAGCAGGTCGTCTTCGAGCGACAAGAAAAACCGCGAGGAACCAGGGTCGCCTTGACGGCCGGCGCGGCCACGCAACTGATTATCGATTCGGCGGGCTTCGTGGCGTTCCGTGCCGAGAATGTGCAGACCGCCCAGCGCGACGACTTCGTCGTGTTCCACTTTGCAGTCCGCGGCAAACCGATCGTAGATGGGCTTCCACTGTTCCAGCGGAACCTGGAATATTTTTCCTTCAATCTGAAAAAGAACCATGGCTGCGTTGCTGGCACCGTTGGTTGGGGCTTCGGCTCCGGCCACTGCTGCGGCGGTGGCGGCGTCGGCCTGGGCGGGAGTTTCCGTTCCCGGTGCAGCGACGATGATCGAACTGGCCGGCGCGTAGGGCAGCGCGAGCTTGTTCTTCAGGCAGTAATCGCGGGTCATGGCCTCCGGATTTCCGCCGAGCAAGATGTCGGTGCCGCGGCCGGCCATGTTGGTCGATACGGTCACGGTTCCTTTGCGGCCCGCTTGCGAAATGATGATGGCTTCGCGTTCGTGCTGCTTGGCGTTCAAGACCTGGTGAGGAATTCCTGCTTTCTTCAGGTGCGCCGCGATTTTTTCCGATTTTTCGATGGAGATGCTGCCGACCAGAACCGGTTGACCGCTTTCGTAATACTGGCGGACGCCGCCAACGCGGGTGCCGTCTTCCTGCAAGATGCCGTTGACGGCCGCTTCGAATTTCTCTGCTTCGGTGCGGTACACCACGTCGGAGTTTTCGATGCGGATGAGCGCCCGGTTAGTGGGAATCGCCACGACTTCGAGTTTATAAATCTTGTCGAATTCGGGCGCTTCGGTGTCGGCCGTTCCGGTCATGCCCGCAAGTTTTTTGTACATGCGGAAATAATTCTGAAAAGTGATGGTGGCGAGGGTCTGGTTTTCGCGCTCGATCTTCACGCCTTCTTTGGCTTCGACGGCTTGATGCAAACCGTCGGACCAGCGGCGGCCAGGCATCTGGCGGCCGGTGAATTCGTCGACGATGACCACGCCGTCGTCTTTCACCACGTAGTCGACGTCCTTGGTGAATAGCGTGTGCGCGCGCAAACCCTGATACACATGGTGAATGATATCCATGTGCGCGGGATCGTAGAGGTTGCCGAGGCTGAGCAACTTTTCGCACTTGGATACACCCTCTTCGGTCAGCGTGGCGGTGCGATGCTTTTCGTCGAGCGTGTAATCGATGTCCAGGATCAGCTTCGGGATGATTCCGTTGATGCGATAGTACTTGTCGGTCGATTCCTCGGCGGGGCCGGAGATGATCAAAGGCGTTCGCGCTTCGTCGATCAAGATGGAGTCGACTTCGTCGACGATGGCGAAATGGTGGCCGCGTTGCACGCATTGGGCGAGGTCGTACTTCATGTTGTCGCGCAGGTAGTCGAAACCGAATTCGTTGTTGGTGCCGAAGGTGATGTCCGCGGCGTAGGCGGCGCGGCGCTGCACGTCGTCCAGATCGTGCACGATGACGCCGACGGTCATTCCCAACATTTTGTAGATCGGGCCCATCCACTCCGCGTCGCGACGCGCGAGGTAATCGTTGACGGTGACGATGTGGACGCCCAAACCGGTCAAGGCATTCAGGTAGGCAGGGAGCGTGGCGACGAGCGTCTTGCCTTCGCCGGTTTTCATTTCAGCGATCTTGCCTTGATGCAGAACGGATCCACCGATGAGCTGAACGTCGAAATGACGCATGCCCAGGGTGCGGCGGCCGACTTCGCGAACTAGAGCGAACGAGGGAATCAGCGAGGGCTCGGTGGCTTCGCGCAGGCGCTGCTTGTAATCGGGGTCGGCGGAATCGAGGTCTTCCAGGCGGGCCTGGACTTCGGCCTTCAGTTTCGGCGTCATGGCCGAAAGCTCGGCGTCGGAAAGCTTCTTCATCTCCGGCTCGAGCGCGTTGATGGCTTCGACCACGGGGTTGAGGGATTTCACGTCGCGTTCGTGCTTGGTGCCGATGAAACGCGCGACGACGCTATTGATGATTTTCTCTACGTCCATATTTTGAGTTTAGGCGCTTTCGAGCCCCGTATGAGGGCGCTTTTGGATTTCCGGTCCCAACGCGCGGAACACCGGAGCTGCAGGATTGCGCGGTTAACGTAAATCGCAAAACGTACAGATACCATTGTATCCGCTCGCGCGGTTTGGTGCAAAGCGGACTCGCTGGGCGCTTTCCGGAGCTGATTTCACGGCGGATGGGCGATTGGCGGGTTTCGGCGCGGCCTTGCCGCTGCTGACGCGGCAGTCTATTATTGCAAGTTGAAGTTGTAGCGCGGAAAGCGATGCGCAGCACGGCTTTCGCCAAAGGAACACAATGCCTCCCGGACATGGACATGCACATCCAGCGGCGCCTGGCGCTGGAATGGAAAAGAAACCGACGATCGAAGGCGTAAAAAACCTGGTGGCCGTGGCCAGCGGCAAAGGCGGCGTGGGCAAGACCACCGTGGCGGTAAATCTGGCGATCGCACTGAAAACACTGGGCGCGAAAGTCGGCCTGATGGACGCGGATGTCTACGGGCCCAACGTGCCGGTGATGATGGGCACCGACGAGCAGCCGCGCGCGGTGAACGAGAAGACCATCATTCCGGTGGAAGCCTACGGCGTGAAAATGATTTCGATGGGCTTGCTGAATCCCGGTGACAAGCCGCTGGTTTGGCGGGGGCCGATGCTGCACAGCGTGATTCAGCAATTCTTGCGCAGCGTGCAGTGGGGCGAGCTGGATTATTTGCTGATCGATTTGCCGCCAGGAACGGGCGATGTGCAGCTTTCGCTGATCCAGAACGTGTCGGTGACCGGGGCGGTGGTGGTGACCACGCCGTCGCTGGTGGCGCTGGCCGATGTGCGCAAGGCCATCGAAATGTTCCGGCAGGTGAACGTGGAGATTCTGGGCGTGGTCGAGAACATGAGCTACTTCAATTGCCCGCATTGCAACGGGCGCATTGACGTGTTTGGCCACGGCGAAGGGCAGCACATGGCGAAGAATTTTGGCGTGCCGTTCCTGGGGGAAATTGAGATCGATCCGCAAATTCGGATTGGCGGAGACACCGGGAAGCCAGCGGCGTCGCATGGCGAGGACGCGCCGGGAAGCAAAAGCATTTTCGCCGTGGCGCGGAATGTGGTGGCGCGGCTGGAAGAAGTGAATTCGGGGGCTGGCGCGCCGGTGGTCGAAATTCTGTAGAGAGCGGCCGACGGTTCCTGCTTCAGGTCGTTGCGGTTCTGTTCCACATCACAATTCGTTCGGGAGTTTCCGTTGATTCGTAGCTTTCGCGGGCACTTGCCGCAGATCGCGGCCAGCGCATACGTCGATCCGCAGGCGGTGGTGATTGGCGATGTGGTGATTGGCGAAGATTCGAGCGTGTGGCCGTGCGCGGTGATTCGCGGCGACGTGCATTACATCCGCATTGGGGCGCGGTCCAACGTGCAGGATGGTTCGGTGCTGCACGTGATGCGGGACACGAATCCGCTGGTGCTGGGCGATGAAGTGACCGTGGGGCACAGTGTGACGCTGCACGGCTGTACCGTGGAGTCGCGGTGTCTGATTGGAATGGGCAGCATCATTTTGAATGGCGCGGTGATTGGGACGGGCAGCATTGTCGCGGCGGGTACTTTGATTCCGGAACGCACGGTGATTCCGCCGGGAAGTTTGGTGATGGGTTCGCCGGGGAAGGTGAGGCGGGCTTTGACCGCGGACGATCAAGCGTCGATCGACAAGTATTGGAACAATTATGTGGGCTACAAAGAGCAGTACAAAAAAGAAACATCTGGAAGCTAGTCGTTTAGCGCTTACTTGGTGACGGAACAAAAACAATTTCGAGCGATCAAGGGCACGCGGGACATTCAGCCGCCGGATTCCACGTTGTGGAATTGGTTCGAGCAGTCCGCGCGCGACGTTTTTGAGTCGTACAATTTTCGCGAGATACGGCTGCCGATATTCGAAGAGACTTCATTGTTTGCGCGTTCGGTCGGGGGCGAGACCGATATCGTCTCGAAGGAGATGTACAGCTTTCCGGACCGATCGACATCGTCAGACGCGACGGGGGACGCGGGAGATTTGATCAGCTTGCGGCCCGAAGCAACGGCGAGCACGATGCGGGCGTACATCGAGCATGGCATGCAGGCGCTGCCGGGCAACGTGAAACTGTATTACATGGGGCCGATGTTCCGGCGGGAACGGCCGCAGAAGGGGCGCTACCGGCAGTTTTACCAGATTGGCGCGGAGGTATTGGGGCAGTCGGATGCGCCGGCGATCGATGCGGAAGTCATCGAGATGATGATGACGTTTTTCAGCCGCATGGGATTGACCCGCACCACGCTGTACATCAACTCGATTGGCGACAAGAACTGCCGGCCGCAGTATGTCGAGTTGCTGCGTGGTGAATTGCGCAAGGTTAAGGATCAACTGGGCGCGGACAGCCAGCGGCGCATCGAAACGAATCCGTTGCGCGTGCTCGATTCGAAGATTCCGCAGGAGCAGGAAATTATCGCGAAGCTTCCGAAGATTTCCGAGCATTTGTGCGACGCCTGCCGCGAACATTTCGCCAAACTGAAAGAGGAATTGAAGTTGCGCGGGGTGAGCTATCAGGAAAACTGGCGGCTGGTGCGCGGACTCGATTACTACACGCGGACGACGTTTGAGGTAATTGCCGAAGGCCTGGGATCGCAGAATGCGGTGTGCGGCGGCGGGCGTTACGACGGCCTGGTCGAGCTACTGGGCGGGCCACCGACTAAGGGAATCGGATTCGCGATTGGCACCGACCGGGCGATTTTGTCGATCCAGGAATCCGGGAATCTGCCGAAGCTGCCCGGGCTCGATGTCTTCGTGGCCTGGATGGGATTGGAAACCTACGCGACGGCCGTGGGCTTGACGAAAAAGCTGCGCGAAGCGGGGCTTTCGGTGGAATTACCCGGCGAAGAAATGAAATTCAAGAAGTCGCTGAACCTAGCGGACAAGCTGGGCGCGCGGTACGCGTTGATTATCGGCAGCGACGAGGTGGCGACGGGCAGGTTCACTTTGAAGCGGCTCGCCGACGCCGATCAAAAGAAGCTTTCGGAATATGAACTGCTAGAATATCTGGAATCGGAGCGGCGCGGCACCCGCGGTTAGCTGGCGGCCGGCACCATTTCTGATTCGAAATCCGCGCAGGCGAAAGGGACGATTATTTTGCTCGATACACTGGGAAATCTGAAACGCACGAATTACGCGGGAAATCTGCGGGCCGCGGACGCGGATGAAAACGTGGTGCTGATGGGCTGGGTGCACCGGCGACGCGACCTGGGGCAGCTGATTTTCATCGACCTGCGCGACCGCGCGGGGATTGCGCAGATTGTGTTTAACGCCGAACTGCATCCCGAGGCGCACAAGAAAGCGGAGGAGCTGCGTTCGGAGTATGTGATTGCGGTGGAAGGGAAAGTCATCAAGCGGCAGAAGGCGAATCCGGAGATCGCGACGGGCGAAGTGGAAGTGATGGCCACACGGCTGCACATTTTGAACAATTCGAAGACGCCGCCATTTCAGATTGAAGACGAAGTGACCGCATCGGAAGAAACGCGGCTCCGTCACCGGTATCTCGATTTGCGGCGACCCAAACCGCACAGCAATATTGAACTGCGCCACCGGATTTTGTTCGAGATACGAAAGACGCTGGACGCTCTGGGATTTTTCGAGATTGAAACTCCGATCCTGACGCGGTCGACGCCGGAGGGCGCCCGGGACTGTCTGGTGCCGAGCCGTATTCACCACGGGCAATTCTACGCCCTGCCGCAATCGCCGCAGATCTTCAAACAGATTCTGATGATTTCCGGGATGGACCGATATTTTCAGATTTGCCGGTGTTTCCGCGACGAGGATTTCCGCGCGGACCGGCAATTGGAGTTTACGCAGCTGGACCTGGAAATGTCGTTCCCGCGGCAGCAGGACATTTTCGACGTGATCGAGCAGGTGATGATCCGTGCGCTGCAGGTGGTGGACATCAAAGTGCAAGGTCCCTTCCGGCATCTCGACTACGAGGATGCGCTGAAGCGTTATGGGTCGGATAAACCCGATCTGCGTTTCGGAATGGAACTGCGTGAAGTGACGGAGCATTTCGAGCCGGCGCGGGCCACGATGAATTTTGAAGGGAAGATGCAGGCGGTGGTCGCGCCGGGCGCGGCGACGTGGTCGCGGAAGCAGCTCGACGAACTGGCGGAATTTGCCAAGGGTGCTGGCGCGCGCGGCGTCTATACCGCGAAGGTCACCGCGGAAGGCATTTCGTCGGGGCTCGAGAAATCGTTGGGCGCGGACGGATTGAAAAAACTGGCCGAGGCGGTCGAGGCGAAGGCCGGAGACTTGATCGTCGCGACGGCGGCGCGCAAGCAAGTGGAGCACGACGACACTTCGCTGGGAGTCGCGGGGCAGGTGCGGCTGTATCTTGGCGAAAAGTTGAATTTAATCGACCGCAGCAAATGGGAATTTGCGTGGATTACCGGCTTCGCGCTCTTTGAGTGGAGCGACAGTGACAAGCGTTGGGTGAGCGCGCAGCACCCGTTCACCGGAATTTACGAAGAGGATTTGGACAAGCTGGAAACGGCACCGTGGGAATGCCGTTCGAAGGGTTACGACCTGGTGCTGAACGGAGTGGAATTGGGTTCAGGTAGCATCCGAATTCACCGGCAGGATGTGCAGGCGCGGATGTTCAAGGCGCTGGGGCTGAGCGACGAGACGGCGCGGCAGCGGTTCGGATTTTTTCTCGACGCGCTGACTTACGGGACGCCGCCCCACGGTGGAATCGCTTTGGGCTTGGATCGTGTGGTGATGCTGCTGGCGGGTGAGAAATCGATTCGCGAAGTGATCGCGTTTCCGAAGACGACGGCGGCGGTGGATTTGATGGCTGAGTCGCCATCGGAAGTAGGAACCGACCAGTTGGATCTGCTGGGAATCGCGATCAAGAGCACAGAGAAATGATCAGTGTGCGGCGAAACAAACTTCGCTGCCCGTTTTGCCGGGTTGTCTATCAAAAGTCGATATCCCTGGTCCGCCTAGGCCCCGGAATTCGAACATGCGCAAAATGTGACCGATCGTTTTCTGACGGTTCCGTCGAGTGGCCGTTAGCCACGACGGCCCAGCGACGCGAATATTTATTCCCGCGGCAAGGGATCGCATTCTTCGTCGGCAATATCGTAGTGGGGAGTGCACTCGTGTTGCTGACGCGACCGAGGTTACAGGAGGGTTTTCTCCTGATCGCTTTTGCAGTTGCGCTCGCTGCAATTCCTACGGTGGTGTATTACCTGCGCTGCGCAATTCGAATTCGCCGCTCCGTAGAACGGCACAACGCAGCGCTCCTGCGAAACGCAGGATATCATTCAGGAGCAATCAGTGAGGCGTGGCACAGATGAGCCGAATCCGGATCCTGGCTGAAAATGTCGCGAACAAGATTGCGGCGGGCGAGGTGGTGGAGCGCCCGGCGTCGGTGGTGAAAGAGCTGCTGGAAAACGCGATTGATGCGGGGGCGCGGTCGATCCGGATTGAAACGGAGTCGGGTGGGAAGCGGCTGATTCGGGTGACCGATGACGGCTGCGGCATGAACCACGATGACGCGCTGCTGGCCTTCGAACGCCACGCGACTTCCAAGCTGCGGACCGCAGATGATTTGCTTTCCATTGCTACCCTGGGATTTCGGGGCGAAGCTTTGCCCTCGATTGCGTCGATATCGCGGCTGGTGCTGGAGACGCGGGACGCCGAGGATAACGAAGGGATTCGGGTCGAATTTGCCGGCGGCAAACTGATCAGCGTGAAACCCGCCGGTGTGCCGGTGGGGACTTCGATCAGCGTGTCGGATATTTTCTACGCGGTTCCGGCGCGGCGGAAATTCCTGAAATCCGAAACGACTGAGCTGGGGCACATCGCTTCGCTGGTGACGCATTACGCGCTGGCGCATCCGGACCGCCAGTTTCTGCTGAAGACTCCTTCGCAGGAAATCCTGAATTGCGCGCCGGTGGAAAAATTGGCCGACCGCGTGTATCAGATTTTCGGACGGCAAGCGCTCGAAGAATTGATGGAAATTCCAGAGACGGAGGCGCCGATTCACACCGCGATCACCGAGCCGCCGATCGAAGGGGACGAAAAAGCACCGACCATTCGCGTGACCGGCTTTGCCTCGCCTCCCGAAGTGCAGCGCACCAATCGCAACGGGATTTATATTTTCGTGAACCGGCGACTGGTGCGGGACCGGCTGCTGCTGCATGCGATCAACGAAGCCTACCGGAACATCACACCCCCGGGGGTGTTTCCGGTGGTGCTGCTGTTTCTGGAAATGGATTGCCAGGAAGTCGACGTCAACGTGCATCCGGCGAAAATCGAAGTACGCTTCCGGCATCCTTCCTTCGTACATGATTTTACCCGCGATACTTTGCGGCACGCATTGTCAATGGCGCGTCCGATCCCCGGATTTCCGGTGGGGCGCGCAGCGGCGGCCGGTGCAAACGGCGCAGGCCCAGAAGGCCTGAGCGACGGAGCGCCGATGGCGCGCAGCGTTTACGATCAGGACGCGCCCGACACGACCGGAGGATTGGCGACGAGTAGAGCGGGTAACTTGGCGGGGGGACTTTCCGGTCCACCGCGAGCGGTAATTCCGACTTCGTTTGAATCGGCGGGGGGATTTGAATTGACCGGCGGGCCGGACCGGCCGATTCCGCAGCGTTTACAATTTGGACCTGCGGAGGGCTCCGATTTTTCGTTTGGCGCACCACAGGCGGGCGCCGCGGTGGCGGACGTGGTCACGGCGGGGAATTCTCCAGGAGCGTTGCCGCGGCTGGATGAAATTGCCGATTTAAAGCCGCTGGGGCAGGTGAGCAGCAGCTTCATTGTGGCGGTGAACGGCGAGGGACTGTGGATCATCGACCAGCACGTGGCGCATGAGCGCGTGTTGTTCGAGCAGCACCTGCGCGCGCGGCGCGAAGGGGAGATGGGCGGCCAGCGCGTGCTGGTGCCGCTGATCGTCGACCTGAACCCGCGGCAAATGGCGATCTTCGAGCAGATTGGCGAGGAGCTGCGCGCGAACGGATTCGAAGCGGAATTGATGGGCGAACGCAGCGTGGCGATTCAAGCGGCGCCGGCGGGAATCACCAGCGGAGACGCGGAAAAATTATTGCACGAAATTCTGGATGGGATCGCCAAGGAGAATCAGGCGATCTCGATCGATTCGCTACAGGCCAAAATCGCGGCATCGACGTCCTGCCACGCGGCGATCAAGGTTAATACTCCGCTGGACCACCCAAAAATGGAGTGGCTGCTGGCCGAGCTGGCCAAAACTGAATATCCGATGAGCTGCCCGCACGGGCGGCCGGTGGTGCTGCGCTATTCAGTGCGCGAAATCGAGCGCGCCTTCAAGCGAATCTGATTTGACTCAAAAACTCATCATCGCGATTGACGGGCCGGTGGGCTCGGGGAAAAGCACGCTGGCGCGGCGCGTGGCGGAATTGATGGGCTACGTCTACGTGGATACCGGCGCGATGTACCGGGCGCTCGCGCTGAAGGCACTGCGGCACAGTATTTCGTTCGAAGGGCGCGACGATGCTTTAGTGGCGCTGGCCGAAAAGACCAGCATTGACTTGCGCGCCGATGACGGCACTCAGCGCGTGTTGCTCGATCGGGAGGATGTGACTACGGCGATTCGCACCCCGGAGGTGGCGCAGGCGGCGTCGAAGCTCGCGGTGAATGCCGGCGTGCGGCACGTGTTGGTGGCGGAGCAGCGCCGCGCGGGAGTGCGCGGTGGCGTGGTGATGGAAGGGCGCGACATCGGCAGCGTGGTGTTTCCTGACGCTCACCTCAAGATATTCTTGACGGCCTCGCCGGAAACTCGCGCGGAACGGCGCTGGCGCGAGCACCAGCAGAAAGGCGACGCCATCGATTTGCAGAAGACTCTTGAAGAAATTCTCGAACGCGACCGGCGAGACAAGGAACGGACGACTTCGCCGCTGGTGCGGGCCGCCGACGCCGTAGTGGTCGATAGTACCGCGATGGAGCCCGAAGAAGTCGCGCGCCTGGTGGTGCTGCTGGCCCAAGAAAGCGCGGCCCGGGCGACGACGAGCTGACGCTGGACCAGGTCGGACAGCCTGTTACCTGCAATTCGAATTGAAATTCATCGCACCAGCAGGGTGCATTCGGCCCAGTTGACCGCATCGAAATAGAGGGGCGTGAGCGAATCTTCGTCGATGGACATAGCCTGCGCCGCGGTTTTGACCTCGTCCCAGCATCCTTTTTCGTAATTCACCGCCAAACTGAACACGTCGCGCAGGTGGTTCGCCGCCCCCAACAGCGCATCGCGAATTTCTTCGCGCACACTGATTTCCTTCAGAATATCGGGCAGTTCCATGTCGAGGATGGCGTCCATGGCCGACAACAGGCCGAGTAGAAACAAGTCGTTTGCGGACGCCGGGCAGCCTGCCGGCGAAGCCAATAGTTCGCAGAAACGCGCGCGGATCAGCGGGAGCAGGACCAGTTCGCGAGGCTTGTCGTCGCTGATGCAGGCCACGGTCATCAGCGAAACCCATTTGCGAGTGCCGGTTTCGCCCAGCAAAGAGATGGCGTGCGGGATGGAACGAACTTCGGAAGCGAACGGAAAAAGCGGAGAATTCAGATAGCGGAGCAGCCGGAAACTAAGCGCCGCTTCGGTCTTTATGGAATCGCAAATGCGGCGCGGATTCATGGGAACCTCATTGGCGGCATGCAGGACGCGCAAGCAGTTCAGTTTGCTGGCCGGAATATCCCGGCGCGACAGCATTTCCGGCCGGCTGAAGAAGTATCCCTGGAAATAGGCATAGCCCCAGGACAGACACCGGCGAAATTCTTCGTGGGTCTCCACTTTTTCGGCTACCAGGCGGATCTTCTGCGGCAAGAAAGCCTGGGCCAAGCGCTGCTGTTCGGCGGGAGAAGTGGCGATCAGATCCACCTTAATGAAGTCGGCGAGATCGACCAGCGGCGCCCACTCGGCGGTGTCGGTAAAATCGTCCAGAGCCAGCAAGTAACCAGCGGATTTCAGGCTGCGACACGATTCGATTACTTCGGCATCGACCTGAACGGTTTCGAGAATTTCGATAACCACGCGATCCTGGGGAAGCATGGTGGGAAATTCGTGGAGCAGCGAATCGCGGGTACAGTTGACGAACGCGCGGCATCCGGGAATCAACCGATCGATGCCGAAAAGCAGGGCGCTGTCCAGGGTGGAGGCGCAGGCGTGATCCGGCTGGGCCACGCCGAACGAATTAGCGGAACTCGAGCGGTACAGCAACTCGTATCCGTAAACGACCCGTTGAGAATTGAAAATCGGCTGGCGTGCGAGAAATTTCTGCACGAACATCTCCCCTCCCGCGAGACGCGGGCGCTGCGAATGCTATCGGGAAGGGGGATGTAATTTGCTACGCGAAACCGAATCGTACGGTTTAGGTCGGGCTCGACATCGAAGACAGGAATTCGCCGTTGGTTTTAGTTTTGGAGAGGCGACCCAGCAGTAATTCCATGGCTTCCACGGTCGAAAGCGGGCTCAAGACTTTGCGCAAGACCCAGATGCGATTCAATTCGTCGGGCGGAAGCAACAATTCGTCCTTGCGCGTTCCGGAGCGATTGATATCGATGGTGGGGAACACGCGCTTATCGACCAGACGCCGGTCGAGGTTGATTTCCATATTACCGGTGCCTTTGAATTCTTCGAAGATGACGTCGTCCATGCGGCTGCCGGTATCGATCAACGCGGTGGCCATAATGGTGAGCGAGCCGCCTTCTTCAACGTTGCGAGCGGCGGCAAAAAAGCGGCGCGGACGCTGCAAGGCGTTGGCGTCAATACCGCCGGAAAGGACTTTTCCGGAGGGCGGAGTCACGGCGTTATAGGCGCGGCCGAGACGGGTCAGCGAGTCCAGCAGAATGACGACGTCGCGCTTATGTTCGACCAGGCGCTTGGCCTTTTCGAGAACCATTTCGGCCACTTGGATGTGGCGTTGGGGCGGCTCGTCAAAGGTTGAGCTAATAACTTCGCCCTTCACCGTGCGCTGCATGTCGGTGACTTCTTCCGGACGCTCGTCGATGAGCAAAACAATCAGCGCGACTTCCGGATGATTGGTGGTGACCGAATTGGCGATGGACTGCAGCATCATCGTTTTGCCAGTGCGCGGCGGCGCGACGATCAATCCGCGCTGGCCTTTGCCGATGGGGCAGAGCATGTCGAGCACGCGCCCGGTGAGGTTTTCCTTGGTGGTTTCGAGGCGGATGCGGTCGGCCGGATAAAGCGGCGTCAGGTTGTCGAAGAATATCTTGCTGCGCGCGACTTCCGGGTCTTCGAAGTTGACGGCTTCAACCTTGATCAGCGCGAAGTAGCGTTCGCCATCTTTTGGCGGACGAACCTGGCCGGAGACGGTGTCGCCGGTGCGCAAGTCGAATTTGCGGATTTGCGACGGCGAGACGTAGATGTCGTCCGGGCCGGGCAGGTAGTTGTATTCCGGGGCGCGGAGAAAGCCGAAGCCGTCCGGCAAGCACTCCAGCACGCCTTCGGAGAAGATCAGGCCGCTTTTTTCGGTCTGTGCGCGGAGGATCTGGAAGATCAACTCCTGCTTGCGCATGCCCGAGGCGCCGGGAATGTTCAATTCCTTGGCGATCTTGGCCAGGTCGGTAATATTCTTATCTTTTAGTTCTGCAAGACTAATCGTGGTGCTCATCGAGTTCATTCCTTGTTGACCTTTTTTCAGGTGATTTGGATTCTGAATGGATTTGGACGGGCGTAACTGCGAACCTGCCACTCTATTTCAGAGGTAAAACTTAATTTGAAACGTAAAACGGGATTGCCTACAGACCAATGCAAACCTTGGGCCGCGGATCAAGCCTGCTGATCAAAATGTGGAAGGACCAGAGGGTTCAATTGGTTAGTTCATTGTCCTGCGCGACGTCCGCGCCGAACTTCGGTTCGACTCCCGGCACCGGTGGGTCTCCGGGAATCGGCAAAGGACGCTCCAGCGCAATCTGCAAGACCTCGTCCATGGATTCGACGAAATGAATGGTCATTTGCGCTTTAATTTCAGGCGGAATATCCGCCATGTCCTTTTCATTATCCTTGGGAAAAATGATGCTGCGCAGGCCGAGGCGGTGCGCCGCGAGCATCTTTTCCTTCACGCCGCCAATCGGCAGAACTTTGCCGCGCAGGGTGATTTCGCCGGTCATGGCGATATCGCAGCGGACCGGAATCAAGGTCAGCGCGCTGACGATTGAAGTGCAAATGGTGATGCCGGCGGAAGGCCCGTCTTTCGGGATCGCACCTTCCGGCACGTGCATGTGAATATCGAGATGGCGGTAGAAATCCTTGGGCAGGCTGAAATACTGGCTGCGCGAACGAATGTAGCTCATCGCGGCCTGCGCCGATTCCTGCATCACGTCGCCGAGTTTGCCGGTCAGGGTCAGGCGGCCCTTGCCTTCCATTAAAGTAGCTTCGGTCGTGAGCACTTCGCCGCCGACTTCGGTCCAAGCTAGACCCGTGGTTAGGCCGATTTCGTTCTTCTTCTCGGCAAAAAGGTCGCGGTATTTCACGATGCCGAGATATTCGTTGAGGTTCGCCGGAGTGACTTCGACCGCGACGTCCTTGCCTTCGGTCACCACTTTGCGCGCCACTTTGCGCGATACATTGGCCAGCTCACGGTTCAGATTACGGACGCCCGCTTCCCGGGTATAATTGCGAATCGTGGCGCGGACCGCATCATCGGTGAACTTCAGCTGTTCCTTGTTCAGGCCGGTCGCTTCGACCTGCTTGGGTATCAGGTAACGGGTAGCGATCTGATATTTTTCCTGTTCGGTGTAGCCCGCGATGCGCAGCACTTCCATGCGGTCCTGCAGCGGCTGCGGAATGGTGTGCAGCACGTTCGCGGTGCAGACGAACATGACTTTCGAAAGGTCATATTCGACGTCGAGATAATGATCGGTGAAGGCGTGATTCAATTCCGGGTCCAGAACTTCCATCAGCGCGGCAGACGGATCGCCGCGGAAATCCATCGACATTTTGTCGATTTCGTCGAGGACGAAGACGGGGTTGGCGGTTCCGGCCTTGCGCATCATCTGGATGATCTGGCCGGGCAGGGCACCGATGTAAGTGCGGCGATGGCCGCGGATTTCAGCTTCATCGCGCACGCCTCCCAGCGAAACCCGGACAAATTTGCGTCCGGTCGCGTGGCCGATGGACATGGCCAGGGACGTTTTGCCCACGCCTGGAGGCCCAAGGAAGCAAAGGATCGAACCCTTGGGATTCTTGACCAGTTGGCGGACCGAAAGATATTCCAGGATGCGGTCTTTTATCTTGTCGAGACCGTAGTGATCGTTCGAAAGGATCTCTTCGGCGCGCTTGATGTCGCGAATTTCCTTGGAACGCTTCTTCCAGGGCACCGCAAGGAGCCAGTCGAGATAGTTGCGCGAAACGGTGGATTCCGCGGACATCGGCGGCATCATTTCCAGGCGCTTCAGCTCCTGCATGGCCTTTTCCTGCGGGCCTTCGGGCATACCGGAGGTTTCGATCT
>Ga0307474_10000706_pt1 | contig 23925 bp, 26 predicted proteins | sample atmos_gasesECM1C_2_FD_203312 | JGI IMG/M metagenome (GOLD analysis project Ga0307474, IMG submission 203312) | Hardwood forest soil microbial communities from Morgan-Monroe State Forest, Indiana, United States - atmos_gasesECM1C_05 | ecosystem: Environmental > Terrestrial > Soil > Temperate... | reverse complement strand
AATTGAATTCTAAATTGATATAAATGTATTCGCGCCCCGTCGTACCGCTCGAAGACACTTCTTTACCAACTCGCGTTGCGGCTTCACCGCCGAACTCCTTCGCGATAGAACAAACGGGCTAGTAAGAACAATAGTGCCCAAAATCATGGTGCCAAAACTCAGGATAAACGGAGGTTCTCGGATGAGGACGGTACGTCGGTTCACAGTAGGTATGGCATTGCACCTGATTTTGAGCGCGGCTTGTTTTGGGCAGCATCACACGCAAACGAATATTATTTTCGACGCAGCAGGAGTCGCTCCTGTCACCGCCTCTGATTTAAGCACACCTAGTACCTCTACGATCACCGTGTCTCCGAAGCGTGCCGCGGTCACGGTGACTACCCAGACACAGCAGTTCACTTCCTCGAACGGGGCCGTCACTTGGAGCGTGGACAGCGTATTGGGCGGGGATGCAACCGTCGGGACGATCACCACCAGCGGCTTTTATACTCCGCCCGCCACCCCAGGAACTTATACCGTCACAGCGACCAGTGCCACTTCCGCGGGCTCTGCCACTATCGCCGTTACCAACCTCCCGGCTGTCCTCACCTACCACAACGACGCGGCGCGTGACGGGATCAATGCGCATGAGTATGCATTGACGCCGACAACCGTGACCACAGCGACGTTCGGCAGACTGTTTGCCTGCGCGGTCGATGGCGCAGTGTACGCGCAGCCGCTGTGGATACGCGGCATGAGCATCGCCGGCGGGATTCACAACGTAATCTTTGTGGCCACGCAACACGACAGCGCCTACGCCTTCGATGCCGACGCCAAGCCCTGCGTGACTTACTGGCATGTCCACTTACTGGACACGTTGCACGGAGGCACGGCAAACGAGAAACCGGTTACCTGGAATGACGTGGGCAAATGCCTTGGGGATGTCTATCCCGAGGTCGGGGTGACGGGCACGCCGGTGATCGATTCCATCACGAAAACGATCTACATGGTCAGCGCGTCCGAAGCGAACCGTACCGGTCCGCCAAACTGTTCGGGCTCGTTGGCAAAGTTTTATCACCGACTGCACGCCCTGGATCTCGCTACGGGAAGCGAGAAATTTGATGCACCCGTCACCATTGCCGCCTCTGTGCCAGGAACAGGAGACGGATCGTCAGGCGGCATGGTGAGCTTCGACTCTCAGCTGCACCACCAGCGATCCGGTTTGGCCGAAGTCGGCGGAAAGATATTTGTAGTCTTCGCCGCACACGAGGATGCAACTCCTTATCACGGCTGGGTGATCGGCTACAAAGCGTCGGACGTGCAGCAGCAAATCGCAGTTTTCAACACCACGCCGAACGGATTGAACGGAGCCGATGGCGGCATCTGGGCCGGAGGCGGCGCCCCTGCGTCCGATAGCAGCGGAGACTTGTACGTTACGACCGGGAACGGAGTTTTTGATGAAGCTCCTCCGCCGCCGGATAACGACTACGGAGACAGCATCCTGAGGCTGCACTCGACTAATGGGAGCACGCCCAATGGCAAAAATTTGAGCGTAGCCGGCTGGTTCACGCCCGATGACCAGTCGACGCTCGCGCAAACGGATGCGGATCTGGGTGCGGGCGCGGCGGTCCTTCTGCCCGATCAAACTTCGGGTGCTGGCCCTAAGCATCTGCTGGTGCAGACGGGCAAAGAGGGAGTTATTTATCTGGTCGATCGCGACAATATGGGCGGATTCAATCCTACAAACAACGATCAGATCATGCAGAGTTTCCTGGGACCCTCGAACGGCTTATGGGGCACGCCTGCGCTCTGGGATAACAATCTGTATGTCGGCGGAAAAAGAGATTCTCTGAAACAATTCACCTTCGATCCAACCACGGAATTGTTCAACCCCACAGTCGCCTCGCTCTCCGCGCACGCCTTCGACTTTCCCGGCACCACTCCATCTGTCTCTTCGCTGGGATCGTCTCATGGCATTGTGTGGACCATTGACGCCAGCCAGTACGGTTACGCCAACCCGAACGTCGGGATCAAGTGCGCTATTGTGCCCGTGCCCGCGGCCTGTACGGGGCCTGCGGTCTTGCATGCGTACGATGCGACCAATCTTACGGTGGAATACTGGAATAGCTCGATGGCGGTGAACAATCGGGACCGCGCGGGCAATGCCGTGAAATTCGTACCCCCAACGGTGGCCAACGGCAAAGTCTACGTCGCCACGCGAACTGGAATCTGTGTGTACGGGCTGCTTCCGAACTAGCGAGACTCGCTTATCCGTCGGACTCCTTTCGGACGCCCAATAACCGTGAGCATGAATCGCGGACTGGCGTCCGTTCATCGAAAATAGTGACTGGGGATCAGTGGCATGCAAGATCATTTAAGAAGGCTGGAAGAAGAAGTTTCAACCTGGCCACAAGTATCCGTTCATGCGCACCGTTTTGGGGGAACTGAATTCCTCTTCGACAGGGCAGAAGTTGGACACGCACATGTTGGTGGGATCGTAGACATACCCTTCCCACGCTCAGTACATAACCTACTCTTGACGGAAGGTCTTGCTGAGGAGCATCACTGGGTTCAGAACTCAGGTTGGATCACCTTTCAGATGCGCAGTGGAAGTGAAGAAGACCTGAGCCATGCTCTGTGGCTCATGCGGCTGTCATATCTCCGCTATGCGCTGAAGACGGCCAGCGACCCTCGGAAGCTATTTGAGGAGGAATGCGAACAACTGCGCTTGAGTCCTGAGTTCAAGTCATTGCTCGAACCGTTCGTGCCTAAGACCGCAGCCCACGTTTCTGTGGAACCGCTCTCGGCATAGTTCGATTCTCATAGCTCAATTCTCAACGAGGTCAGATGGAACACACTATTTCTACGAAAGACCTGAAAGCTAAGTTGGATCGCAACCAGAGCATCAAGGTAGTTGAGACCCTCGCACCTGAGCGTTACCGGGAAGCGCACCTACCCGGAGCGTTGAATATTCCCCCAGACAGAATTAAGGAACTGGCGCCGCAGTTGTTGCCCAACATGGACGTTGAGATCGTCACCTACTGCTCAAACAATCATTGACACGCCAGCGAATACGCCGCCCGTGAATTGGCGGCCATGGGCTACACGAACGTCGCACATTATCCCGACGGAAAGCAGGGATGGATCCAAGCGGGGCTCCCTGTGGAGAAAGCTGCCTAGAGAGTCGCTCGACTCAAAATCTGATGGCATGGAAGCGGATCAGGTAGGTTCCGCGATGACAGAGCCGTTTTGTGCGCGATATAGATGTGAATTCGAACTGAGGCTGAAGTTCCTATAGTTTCTCGCGCCTAAGTGGGCCATGGACCATGATCAAAATTGCCCAACGGCCCTGAATGCTACCTTGCACGGGCTGTCATATAAACTCGGAACAAGGCTCTGCGCGCTAACCGCGCCATGGTTGCCGTCCTTCTCGGGTGCACTCTTCGGCGGCCCGAACTCCTGTTCGTGACGGTGAAGACAATCCAGCAGCGTCAAGCGCCATTGTCAGGCAGTCCCGCAAAGAGAATCAGTGAGAAAAAGCTGTGGTTTCATCGGTTTCATCACTTCTTACCTTTTACTTTACTTTTATGTACTTTCGCTCGAATACCCGCAGGCGCTTTTCTCTTCGATTTGATTTGATTGAAATCAACGGCGGAACGGACGAGATTTTTTAGAGCACTCTGATTAACCTTATCGCCCTCGAAAAAATCGATCGCTCGCCACGCGTTGCCTTTGAGCCCCGCGTTGAAGAGCTTGTCAGGATCTGGGAGGCTCGCCCCGTGGGAAAAGGTAATCTTCACCTTATCTTTGTGGGCGTTGCCGACCGCGACTATTCCGTCGTGAGACCACACCGGGCTTCCCATCCACTTCCATTCCTCGATGATCTCCCGGTCGGCCTCAAGGATGCTCTTGCGGATGCTGGCGAACGTTTTGCCACGCCAGTCTGCGAGTTTTGCGATCAGTTGGTCGATTAATGCAGAGGCAGATTCGACCGGGACCAGCCTTTTCATGTTCAGCTCCAACTCTCGCACTTATTTTAGCTGCGCTCAGCGTAACCTGCACTCACGAAACGTTCGCGGATCGTGGAGTTCCCGCATGCTGGATTATTATTATTAAGGAGCGTTGCGGCTTACGCCAGTTCCGGCGTCGGAATCGCTTGAAGTGGCCATGGAAGCCACTCGGGCGTGCCTCAGCTAACACCCGGACAAGGTGGTTCAGCATACAACGCAACCCCAATCTGGAAACGGCCTCGGCTTAGGCCGATAAACCCGAACTCCCTCGCGCACCGGAAGCCGGATGTTCTACTCCCGGGCAACTCATAACACTGCCCAACAACGCGATTGCAAATCTTCCACAAACCTACGCAGGAAAGCCTATTACAGCTTCCTGGTCCCCCCAGGTTTCTGTCCAACCTGTTCAAGGTCCGGCTCATAGTCCTCCAATACAGGTTAGCGAGTGTTTCCATTTCCAGTTAGGTTCGGATCGCTTCAACTCCATGTCAATTGACTCACTTGGCTCCGCAAGCAGGCGGCTTTCGACGCGGCCTAAATTTTTAGCGAACAAATGGCGAAAGATGTTAGGATGTTGCCGTGCACGAAGGCCACAAACGAGGTCTCGGAATCATGGCTGCAATTGTGGCCGCCCGGAAATTGGCCCGGTACGACGGCGGTGCCGGACGCAACTCGTGAGCCCTCTCAAAGCCCCCAGTCTCCGGCAGCTTCGCCGCTATGCGATCGCGCGCAGCCTTTTCAAGGCCACCAGCCTGCCGCGGGCCATTACGCGCTTGGGCTTTGTCCAGGCTGACCCGATGCGGGCGCCCGCTCGCGCCCAGGATCTGATCCTCGCGCAGCGCGTCAAGGACTATCGCGCCGGCGAACTGGAGCGCCGCTACCCGCGCCTGGCGATTGAAGAAGCCTTCTTCTTCAACTACGGTTTCCTGCCTCGCGAGACCCTGGCACTGCTGCATCCGCGCGGGGCGCCGCCGCTCGCCTGGGACGCCAGGATGCAGGCGCGCGCCCAGGAGGTGCTGGGCTTTGTGCGCCAGCATGGTCGCACCCACCCCAAAGACGTGCAGGCGCATTTCGACCACGGCCGCATCAAGCGCTGGGGCGGCGACCTGAGTGTCAGCACGCATCTGCTCGAGGGCCTGCACTATCGCGGTCTGCTGCGCGTGGCGCGGCGTGAGGCCGGCACCCGGGTCTACCAGGCGATCGAGCACCCACCGCAGGACGACAGCCCCGAGGCCCGGCTCGCGCGCGCCGGTCACTTGCTCGACGTGGTGGTGCAGCTCTACGCGCCGCTGCCTGCAGCCAGCCTGGGCTATCTGTGCGGACTGCTGCGCTATGGCTTGCCGCACCTGGCCGCCGAGGCGCGGCAGATCCAAGAGCACGCCCAATCCCGCTATGCTCATGCCCAGGTCGACGGCCTGCTGTGGTTCTGGCCGCAGGGCGAGAAGCCCGCGGCCGCCCGGCACGCGGTTGACGACAGGCTGCGCTTCCTCGCGCCCTTCGACCCCGTGGTCTGGGACCGACGCCGCTTCCAGTTGTTCTGGGGCTGGGAATACAAGCTGGAGGCCTATGTCCCGGCCCACAAGCGCCGTATGGGCCATTACGCCATGCCCATGCTATGGGGCGAGCAAATACTGGGCTGGGCCAATCTGAAGGTGGTCGATGGCCGGCTGCAGCACGAGCTGGGCTTCGCCAGCCCGCGGCCACGCGGCAGCGCCTTTCAGCTGGCGCTGGACGAAGCATTGCAGCAGATGCAGGAGTTTCTGGAACTCTAGCACTCTCGTCGATGTGCAGGCCGGAGTTTATGATTTCTGTTTAGAGAGACAAGGCTGGGCGTCCAGGGTTCAGCCGTCATTGTTTCACCCCGTAGACCGGCGGAAAGAGGTCAATCCGGCCCTTTCCAATTTCAAATCGTTCCTGCCTTCGCCATGCGTTATCGGCCTCGCGGTGTGGCTCCAGCCCCGTCAAAACATGTAACATGAGTCTGTAAGTTAGCTATTCCGCCTTCATGCGGCGGAGGCTTTAAAGGAATGCACAGGTTCTTCCCGCCAGCGATACAGCCTCGTCAAGGGCAATTACAGGCCTTAGAGAGCATCCAGAAGGCTTTCCACGAGGGAAAGAAAGTTTTCGTACTTGAAGGCCCTACTGGATTCGGTAAGTCTGCGGTAGCTAAAGCCGTGCTAAATCTGTGCGGAAAAGGATTCATTACTTCCCCACTCAATACGTTAGTGCGGCAATACTCAGAAGATGACGATCTGGGTTTAACCGAGGTACGTGGTCAGTCTACATACTCGTGCCGAGCGTTTAACGGGCTGAACTGCGAAAAGGCCGGCGATTCCTTTCAGGACCATGGCAAGAGGTGCATCGACTATGTACCAGCACGCGATGCATTCTGGACCGCACAGCACAGCGTTACAAACGTCCATTTTCTGTCATACGCATCCCCTATCGATGGCGCTGTTTACCCGCGCGATGTCCTGATTATCGATGAGGCCCACAATCTGGAAAGCATAGTCACGAGCATGGTTGGTCGTACGATTACTGCAGAGGACGTGAGGGCGATCAACGCCCAGATGTTCGATTTGCCCGGCGAAGAGAAAGAGCTTCTCAATCTAGAAAAAACGGCCGACTGGCTGAGATATTTCGAGAGTGCTATCACGTATGCACTAACTGATATCGCCGACGGAGAAGAGAAACGTAATTACGAAAGCCTCAGGCAGGGGATTAATTTCACATTAAACTGCGGCGACTGGATTGCTTGGAAAGAGAAAGAGAACCTAATCATAGCCCCGATGTCCGCACAACAAGCCGTGAGATCTCTGTTTCGCTGCGCCAGCCACATTTTGTTCATGTCTGCAACGATGGGCGACATTCCATTGTTCCTTCACAATCTTGGCATCAGCCAGAAAGATACCGTCGTTTATCGCGCTAGGTGCGAATTCCCGCCAGAAAACAGAAGGATTATCTACCGCAATCGTGGGTCGATGAGCAAGAAATGGAAGCAACCGGGACTTCCTCAGATGCTGCAGGAGTGCTTACTGATCCTGAGAAGTCGCCCGGACGAGCGCGGGATCATTCATTGTCACAGCCGAGAACTCCAGCAAGTAGTTTCGCAGCACTTGGCGAAGGAATTCGGAAGCCGCATTTTGACGCACGGGAGCGGAGTTGACCGAGATGGCGGGGTCAGGCGACTGAAGGACAGTAGAAACGGAGTTCTCTGTTCTGTCGCTATGACGGAAGGACTGGACCTGCGCGACGACGAGGCGAGGTTCTGCATCTTCGCCAAGATTCCGTGGCCCAACTTGTCAGATCCCTTCATTGCCGAACGCCGGAAACGCTCCCAAGAATGGTACGAAAACATGACGGCCCTTTCGATTATTCAAGGAAGCGGGCGAGTCGTCCGGAGCCTGACCGACCATGCAGACACATTTATTTTCGATAGTTCCTTCGAGCGATTGCTGCCTCGGTTTCCCGCCTGGTGGCGAGCTGCGATTGTGACGGATACCACCGTTTGCTGACCTTGGGAGTAATTGGGGCTGAAATAAGAGATGCTAGAGCATCTTTTCATCTTTTGCTCGGTACTCTTTTACTTGAGCGTAGAGCCATAAATCCTTTCAGTGGTGGGCGGCACCAAGTTCCGAAGAGGAATCGACATACAGCGAACTAAAGGTCGGCATATAGCAAGAGGATTAGGAGTCTGGTTGTCGGGTTGTCTCTGACAGTTTCATTTAATAGCTCAAAGACCCGTCGTGCTACATTACAAGCTCGAATTCGTGCCTGATGCCGTAATTCTGTCCTTGGTTTCGCCAGAGGTTGCCGGTGCGGTATGGGGCCTTCACGAGGCATTGGCCATTTGGGCGTGGAGATCAATTTGATGGTATTGCATGGCAGTGGTTGTCATGTGTTCTTTAGCCATGCTTCTCAGGAACCCCAGTCCGCTCGCGGTAAGCAAGTCGCCGAGACAACGTACGTACTAAGGAACGCATCTGGGCAAATACTTTGCTGATATTTTTGCTTCTTTTCTTTTTCGCGTTGTTGGCCTGCACCTGGAGAACCTCCGAGAATTCCTCGCACTTGCGGCGACATGGGTCGTTATTGTTCCTCTACGACTCTCCGAACGGACCACGACCCTTTGTCTACTGACAACGATCGCCATGTTCGCACGGAACCTTATTCTCGCCACTCTCTTTTCGCGCGGGTCGCTTAGTGCGACCCTGGTCCCGCTTTTGGCGATGACTTTGGTTGCGGAATTGTGGATGTGCCGTGATCGCGTAATCGAACAGACCGTCCCAGGAACCTTGCAGCTTGCATCCCCCCATCTCGCTTACAGGAGTGTTGTAGTTCGGGACGCTGTTTATCGCAGTTCAAATTGCTGGTACTCTGCTCACCAGACGATTTGGCAGTTACGGCATGCTTTCGACACTGTAGTATGCGGAGGGCTCGTCAGCAGTGCAGGAACGACGGCCGAGAACGTCATGATGGCTATAAACGGAAATATCAGTCCGGCTTTGGCGGGAAGCACGACGGTTCTTGTTTTTTTGTCGAGCGCCGCGGTCAATCTGCCGATTGTGCGGCGCACAGCCAAGAACAAGGCGGTGTTGCGTAGATTGAGCGTCGAAGTGTTCACCGTAGCCGCGGATGGGCCTGGCCGCAGTAATGGTTGATCGAGTTTTTCCAGTTCTCGGAGCTGTTGTTGAGAAAATGACGGATCAACTCAACGTGCGAGTTGGCCGTTTTCGATTCTTAATCGGGGTTGCATCAAGCGCAAGAGATTCTGAAAGGACCATTCTTATGAAGACTATTGTGGCTGCCCTCATGATTTCGCTTTGTTCCACGGTTGCAGCTCAGCAGTTTTCCTCCGTTCCTGGCCAAGGAAGATCGATGGTTGTGACGAAGCTGGGAATTGTGGCCGCGCCGCAATTTCTCGCCTCCCAGGCCGGTGCGCACATTCTGGAACAGGGCGGCAACGCCGTAGATGCCGCAATTGCTGCAAACGCCGTTATGGGCGTAGTGCAACCGTATGTGAACGGCATGGGCGGAGACCTGTTCGCAATTTACTATGACGCGAAGACGGGGAAGCTCTATGGATTGAACTCCAGCGGTTGGACTCCGAAAGGGCTCACCATCGAATATTTGAAATCGCACGGTGTCGATCACATTAATCCCATCGGGGTGGAAACCGTCGACATTCCCGGTGCCGTCGCGGGATGGGATGCCTTGCGCGGCCGTTTCGGCGCGCTGCCGTTCTCTGAGATCCTCTCACCCGCGATTTACTACGCGCAGAACGGATTTCCGCTGGCCGAGAGAAATGCGCGCTACTGGGCCGCGAAGAGTTTGATGCAGCAGCCGGGCTACAAAGAGACGTATATGCCCAACGGCGTCGCTCCGAAGGTGGGCGATGAATTCAAGAATCCTGCGCTCGCCAATTCGCTCCGGCAAGTCGCACAGCATGGCCGGGATGCGTTCTACAACGGCCCGATGACGGAGACGATGGTGAAATTCCTCCAGGCACAGGGCGGTACGCATACGCTCGAAGATTTCCGCGATTTTCAACCCGAGTGGGTCGAGCCAATCTCGACGACATATCGCGGATGGACCGTCTACGAACTTCCACCGAATGGGCAAGGAATTGCCGCACTAACGATGTTGAACATCATGGAGCAGTTTCCGCTTGGACAGTATGCGCACAACTCCGCGGATGCTCTGCAAGTCATGATCGAGGCGAAAAAGCTGGCCTACGCGGATATGTATAGATATGTTGGCGATCCGCGATTCACGCCAGTTCCGGTGAAGGAGATGCTCTCGAAGGACCTGGCGAAGAAGCGTGCGGCGCTCATCAAAATGGACAAGGCCGCTTGCGAAGTGGTTCCTTCCGACATCGAGAAGATGCTCGACGCTCACGGCAATTCGACGATCTACCTTTCGGCGATCGACAAGGACGGAAATATCGTTTCACTGATCCAGAGTAACTACGGGGGCTATGGCACGGGAATGGTCGCACCCGGACTCGGTTTTTCTTTTCACAACCGCGGCGCGGGATTTCAATTGACACCGGGGCTGCCGAATTCGCTGGCCGGGCGCAAGCGTCCGCTGCACACGATTATTCCGGCGTTCATGGAGAAGGACGACATTCACATCGGGTTCGGCATCATGGGAGGGTGGAACCAGGCTCAGGCGCACGCGCAGTTTGTCGCAAACGTGGTGGATTACGGAATGAACGTGCAGGCAGCGCTCGAGCAGCCAAGGTTTACGAAAGGAACGTTTGAAGGCTGCGATGTGCAGATGGAAAACACGACTCCCTCATCCGTAAGAGATGAATTGACGAAACGCGGACACCAAATTGAACTGCTTGAGCCATTTTCCTTTACGGTGGGACAAGGGGAAGCGGTGGTGAGAGACACAAAGCGAAATGTGAACTTTGCCGGTGCAGATCCCCGGTCCGATGGCGAAGCGATTCCACAAGAGCCGACTACAAAGTGAACTACGGGATGTAATAAAACGGATTCGGCAGCTTTATGGAGCGCTCTGCCTGTGGGTTCCCATTCAGATCGCTCAGTTGGTCACCCACATTAAGGATGATGTGATATCCCGCGTCGACAATTTTCTTCCGCTCTCCCGATTTGTATTCTCTGACCGATTGCTCTTTGGAATGCGGCCCGCGCAGTGCCAATCCTGCCCATTGATCGTAGCCGGCCGATTTCAGGTTGTCTGCGGTTGCGTCTCGTTGCGACTCGCCGCGTCCGGTGATGAAAAATGCGGAAACTCCGTGCGCAACGGCTTCTTTGTAAAGTCGTAGCGTCCCAGCGATTGCGCGTGCCTGCTTCTTATCGACCCAATCATTCCAGTCCTTCGCGATGTAACCGAAGTCGTCCTGCGTTTCCTCATCCCAATTGGAAAGAGCCGTCTCATCAATATCGAGCACCAAGGCCAGTTTTTCTCCCGGTTTGGCTCCGGCGGCGCGGCGGCGCAAGATAGAAATGGCCAGGTCGCTCTGCCGATCGAGGTCAGCGGTATAGCAGCCATGGTTCGCGGTGCAGTTGTGGTACGCGAGGAGGCGTGTCTTGAGCTTGCCGAGATTGGGCGGCTCCTGTGGAACCAGCGCCCGATTGGTTGGAGTCGTCTGCCCCTGCGAAACCAGCGAAGCGAAAATCAGAATCGAGAAAATGAGCAGCCGTCGAGATGGCATCTTTCGAACCTCATTTGAGAGAGATGGCATACTTTACATCAATCGAAGCCCCTGTGAGCGCGTGCTCATCACCCGCTTGCCAGTCCCTTTATCCTTTTTGAGGGCTTGCGCAAAATCGGAGCCAGTACTTTCACATCTCCCTCCGTTGGAGTTGTGTCGAGGCCAACAATCTTCGCGATGAGCGGCTAGAGGTTCACGTTTTACAACGAGGCACGGTTGTGTTCGGCCGTATGTCGGGGCCGATGGCGTGGAAAATGGCGCGCATGGTTGTGAATTGTTGCGGAATCGTAGCCGTGACGGCCCTTTTTCTTCGGCACCGTGTCCGCCGGATTCGCCACATGAGAACATGAGAGAGAGACGCAAAAGGCCCGCTTGCAACCACGACCGGGTCGCGGTCGCGCTCGTTCTCGTCGTAGTGCAGACTCTTCGGAGCATCTCCCCGCCGGTAGACGACAAACTTATGGCTCGCGCCCTTGAGATGTGCGTAAGCGCTCTCCGCGTCGCTTTCGCTGGAAGAGTAGAGGAGCCTGCCTTCCGTTTGAAAAGCGGAGAGGTCGGCAAAGTGATCCAGCAATGTTTTCCATGCCGTGATCGGAAACCACAAACAAATCGATCGGGAAGCCCAACTCTTGGAGCTTTGCCTCCAGAATTCCGATGATCCCTACCAAACCCGCGAACTCTCCGCCTCCGGCAAGCCCGCCGGCTCCAGCAAAAACTCCACGCAGCTCCTGGCCGCATCCACCGCCCCCTTGATTACTTGTCAGCTCTCCCTTTGCGCACGCCAAAGATTAAGCGAAAGTAGCAGGACACCTCCCCGTACTGCCAGCGGACTCGTAGTAAAGAGAGGCGAAAGGCGAGGATCGACTGCGTGACGATTCAGCAGAAGCTGGTAGTGATCCCATCGCAGCCCGGCGTCAATCGTCCCGTTTTTCAGACGAATCTCGTCCTGCACAAATACGGATTGTTCCCAAGCCGTGTTCTTGAAGTCAGTTTACTGGGGTTTCGTGTTCTTGATCAGCTCCAGCTCGATACTGATTGAGACCTCATCGGCGACCGCAATCCCGCCCGATTCCATCACCTCATTCCAAGTGATTCCGAAGCTCTTGCGGCTGATCTGGGTGTTTACGGCGAGGCCGACCTTCTCATTTCCGCGTGGATCGCGGATCGACGCGGTCGGGCCCTCGACGTCCAAAACTACCTCTTGCGTCGTGGCGTTGATTGTCAGATCGCCAGTTACTTTGAGTTTCCCCTCACCCGCCTTCTCCACTCGCTTGGACTTAAACTTCATCGCAGGATAGTGGGCTATATCGAAAAAATCGGCGCTCTTTAGCTGAGCATCACGCTTGGCGACTCCGGTGTTCACGGTGGCACAGTCAATTGTGGCTTCCACAGCATCCCGCGTAGGATCCTTCGGATCGTAGGTCACGGATCCAGTGACGCCCGTGAATTCACCGCGCACCGTCGAGATCATCATGTGACGAACGCTGAAATGGGCGCCACTGTGGAGCGGATCGATCCGCCAGTTGCCCTCCTGGGCGCGTGAGAGCGGGTGAATGATCAGAGCGATGCCCAAGGTTAAGAGCAGCAGGCGCATTCTTGTGGTCCAGTGGTTTGCCATGTTGATTTACCTCAAATGCCCGGCAGCCGCCGCGGCAATAAGTGTCGTTCCAGGGTTGGCATCGGGCGTAAATGCGATCGCGGAGCGTCCACTCCACGTGCCTCCAATCCCGTTCCTCGTCGTGTCGATGACACCAGCGCGCGCGTCGACCCAGACCCGGGTTCTCCGTGACATCGCCGCATCTAAGGCAATCCTAGGCTGCCATATGACCTCGGGTAGGTCACGATGCCCCACGGCAGCTTGAATCCTTCGATTGTGCCGACCGGTTTGTACGAGCTGGCGTCGATCACAACTACGTTGTTCGATCGTCCGCAGGCCAACAAAATCTTGGAATCGTCGGGCGTAAATGTGAAATGCCAGCACCTCTTGCCGGTGGGTATTTCTGCGAGGAGTTGCAGAGAATCGGCGGAAAACACTTGGAGTTTACCTGCCTGTGCGGCTGAAACGAAAATGCGCTTGCCTGCCCGGTCGAATGCAAGGCCGTAGGGTTTTGCTGCGGTTGGCACAGACTTGATTATCTTGAAGCTGGGGTCCATTGTCACTAACGTCCCCGAGCTTTCCATCGTCACCGCGTACTCGTTGCCCTCCGGGGAAACTTTAACGCCGCGCGGACGGATTCCGTAGGTCTTTAGATCGACGTCTTGCAGATGCCGCCCGGTGGCTTCGTCAAATATTCCGACGGTTTCCTGCGATTCATTGACTACTAACATCAGCTTTCCATCGCGCGAAAATTCGATACCTTCCGTTTCCTGGCCCGCCGTGGAAACCGGACCCGGCGTCCAATCTTTTACATGAAATGTGGCGATCTGAGCAGGCGGCCCATTTTCGTCATCGCCGGCCGCGCCGGCTTTCGCGGCTCCCGGAGGTCCGCCCCTCGAACTGGGTTCGAAAGTCGCAAAAAGTCTGTCGCCGGCGGGATTGATCTTGATGAATTCGGGGCTCTCGCCGATATGAATTCGTCTTAGCAAGCGCAGGCTCGGCGTACTGAAGACCGCGCCATCGCTCGTGTTTTTGTTCGATGTGATGACGTATTTTCCGTCAAACGTCACGGCTAGTCCTCGCGGCGCGATATCACTTGGTTCGACCCTGCGAATCACCTTCAGCGTGCTTAAGTCGATCACGCTGATCCCCCCCTCCTCTTCGCTCACGTAGGCCACGTTGGCCGGAACCTTCGGGGAGTGCGTCCCGAGAAGTATCCCTGCCGGGGCGATTACGATAGCAGCCAACAACCAAAAACAGATTGTTCTGGATCCCATCACGCATCCTTTCTCAAGATTGACTTAGAGCAGTACTCAAGACTCGACCGGCGTTCCTTGCTCATGAGTTATGCAAAGCTCACGCTCTCTCTAGAAGTTGGTTGTGAGGCGCATAGCAACGCTCCGCGATGGCCCGATGGCGTTGCCGGAGAAAAGACCACCGAAGTCAATCACGTCAAGGACATTGGTGAGATTTTGTCCATCGATCTGAAGCCGCATGTTCATTCGCTCCGACTTATAAACATCCGCACCCGCTGAGGCGTTGACCTGAAACGAAGGATAGATTCTTCCGCGGGCAAAGTTGATGCGATTCACGACGCCCCGCCCATAGGTCTGGGCCGGTCCGCCCGGTCCGTCGACACACTGTTGAAGAGTCAGGCTCGGATCGCACGAAAACTCAAAGGGCAGGCCGCTGTCAAACTGAATTCCACCTCCCACCCAGAAGCGTGGCGTCACTTGATAGCGCAGCCGTCCACGAATGGTGTTGCGCTGATCCTGTGAATCTGGAAAATGGCCTGTAGTCGGTATCACCGCGTTTGCGCCGAGGAAAAGGCCGCCCGTCACTGGATTGAACGCGTTCCCGAGCGTATACGAGTAACTGACAAAACCGGAAAAGCGGCGCCAATCGGGCAGGTCAATTTTGGCGTCCGCGCCGTAGATGATGGCATTTCGGAATGCAATGGGGAAGCTGATCGACGTGTTATTGATCTGATCGTCGTCCGCATAGTTATTGACGAGCCGCCGGAAATAATTTGTTTCCAACTTGATCTGCTTGAAAAGGGTCTTGGTCAAGCCGACCTCATAATAATTTCCTTGCGAAGGCGCGACGGGCAACTGGAGGGAGACTGGGGCAAGGTTTGTGGCCGCGGTTGAACTCGAAAGAAGAATATTTTCGAATGACGGGGTCTGGAAAACCCGGTCATAGGAAAAATGCAATACGAGGCCGGCGCACGGGAAATAGCGCGAAATCGAAACCCGCGGGTCCACGGCCTGCCGGTTCAATATGAGTTGATAATGGTCCCAGCGCAGCCCGACGTTGGCCGTCCAATTTCCGAAGCGGATCAGATCCTGCACAAACCCAGACTGTTCCAGATCCGGACGATTCGCTACGAAACTGAAAGGGGAGGGAGTGCCCGGATCGAATTGAGTCGGGTCAGTGACGATGTACTTGAAGTTTTCGTTCAGAAAGGTGTTGTCCGACTCCACGCCGAATTTGAATTCGTGGCGCCCATGATTTACCGTAACGGTCCCCTTGAAATATCCTTCGCGAAACCAATTGTGCTGAAAAACTTCTATCGGAGTCGAATTCGTGTTGGAATTGAAATCATTTGCGTTATTGCGGACCATTCCACGAAAATCAACCAGCGCGTGAGACGAAAATACGTGCTCGTAGGAAGCGATTCCCATCGTCTCTATGTTATCCGCCGTTCGGCGCTGGCCAGCGGCCTCCTGCACCTGCTCATTAGGAATATCGTAGCGCGAGAGTTCGTGGCGTACGATGAATCGCAAGCGATCTCTTGACGTCAACTCGCGCTCATAGTTTACGGAAAAATCTCCCAGCGTGCCCGAGTTTGAGTAGTTTTGTGGAACGACGGGATTCAGATAATGGTCTGTCATGCTGCCGCTGGCGCTGCCGCCGAACACATTCTTGCCCCAGACGTACTGCCCCTGCGCGGAAGCTCCCGCCGAATCAAAGCTGCCGCCGGAGAGAACTACCTGGCCGTGAAAACCCGGCTGGGAATCTTGCAACGTGTTCACCTCGACCACGCCTCCCATTTTGCGGCCATATTCCGCAGGGATGCCTGCCGTATAAATGCTCAGCGATTGCACGTCGTCCGCGTCAATTGCAGGTCCAAAGCTGGGCGAGCGATTGTCGGTGAGAGGGATCCCATCGACCACAAACTGTGTTTGATATTCTGAGCCACGCGGATGCAGGACGACATTCCCTTCATAGATCCAGCCCGGCTGCGAATTCACCAGATCTTGCAGGGAACGACCCGGAATCGAGCTAAGCCGATTTTGGATGAGATCGGAGCCAATGTGATTAACGGCACCGGCCTGATCGGGGTCGATCAATGTGTTGGCCGCGCTGACAGTGACCAATTCATTTACCGTAGGCAGCCTGAGTTGGATGGTCTGGTCGGTGGGAATGGATGAATGAATGTCGACAGATTCAGATATGCCGGCAAAGCCAGGGTGGTTAATTTCGAGCTGATAGATGCCATAAGGCAGGCGCTGCACGTCCAAGCCACCTTGGTCACTGGTCGTCAGTGTATTTCGATATCGATTCGCCTTGCTCGTGATTTGAATTGTTATTTTCACGCCAAGACCCCCCGGATCGATGACTTTAATGCGCAATTCGCCGCTATTACTTTGGCCGAAGAGCGGGAAGGTGCAAAAGAGGAAAATAACTATTAGTCTCTTCATGAAGAGTCATGGCCTCTGTTTAGCACGTGGCTCGAGGAGATGGCGGCGTTTTCCCGCTGGATAGTTACTCTCCAGTGGGGCAACAGCAGCTTTCTACCCCCTCAACTGGAAGATTCTATCTCCCGCCGCTTTGTTCAGTCTTTTTTTACTTCCTCAGGGAGCCCAAAGATGCGCTTGAAAAGCTTTGAACAGAAGCGTGGAAAATGGAATATACCTTTTAGAGAACCAAGCAAATGCGTCTCACGAAACGATTGACGGGCTTCCTTTCCCAACCGTCGCCGAAACCGCACCTTCGGAGAAGCCCTCGGAGATCGAGCGCGAGGTCATGGTCCTCTTTGAGCAGCTACGCAATCCGCTGCTCCGGTATGCACTTTCGTTCGGCATACCCGTGCACGATGCCGAAGAGGTCGTCCAGGAAGTGTTTCTGTGCTTCTTTCGCCATCTCCAATTGCGCAGATCTCGAAAGAACCTTCGCGGATGGGTCTTCCGCGTCGCGCATAATCTCGCTCTGAAGCAGCGCTACGCGAACCAAAGATCGCGCAACAACGCGACTTCCGATTGGACGATTGCGGAAGGACAGTTTGACCCATCGCCGGATCCTGAAGCGCAGCTGTCGTCGGCTCAAAGACGCAGCCGCCTAATGGCCGGTGTTCGTGCTCTCCCAGAAGCGGATCAGAGTTGCCCTCCGGCTGCGTGCCGAGGGTCTCCGCTACCGGGAAATAGCGGCGGTACTCGGCATGTCTTTGGGAGCGGTATCGATATCGCTGACACGGTCGCTAGTACGGTTGATCCGTGCGGACGGGAGATAGGGCTATGCTGAGTGAAGACCTGCACCTATCGGACCAAGAGCTGCTTCTGGCGGCGGACGGCGAACTCCCAACCGGCCGCGTCGCTCAGGTGCGTTTTCCCCTCTTCGCCTGCTGGAGTTGTCGCGCTCGGATGGCGGAAATCGAAGCGACTATCGCCGATTTCGCGCGAGCTCACCGCCAGACTCTTGATCCCCAATTGCCACCCATCGCCGGCCCACGTGCGCTTTTGAGAACGCAATTAGCTGACCTGGCATCTAAACGCGAAGCTAGTTCGTGGCGGTGGTTATTCCAATTCACCTCGGCCGCGCGCGCTGCGGTGTTGATATGCTTGGCGGTTTTCGTTACAGCAGTGGTTGGCAAGCTCCTCTTGAACTGTTCAGCAATGCCCACTGCCGAGTCAGCGGTTAGTTTATCCGAGCGCGGAGCGGAACCTGACCCCAGACTCACCCCGGGTGCATCGCGGAGAGTTGCGATCAGTGATGTTTGCTCGATGGCTCATGAGGAAGTGGTGGTAGAAGTATCAACGGCGCTGCGTCAAGAGGTCCTGCAGCAGTATGCAATCGTGAACGCTCACGCAAGCGACTACGAGATCGACTACCTGATTGCTCCGGGATTGGGTGGTGTGGAAGACATCCACCTATGGCCGGAGCCGTACACATCCCGGAGGTGGAATGCGTACGTGAAGGACGCCTTAGAAGAACCCCTGCACCAATTAGTCTGTGCTGGTGAGCTAGATCTGTCTACGGCACAGCGCGACATCGCCACTGATTGGATTGCAGCCTATAAGAAGTATTTCCATGCGGACAGACCTCGGTCCTTGCATTCGCGTCTCGACTCAGAGCCCTCCTCCGATTTCCTGAAGCTAACGCCGAACCGCGTCAAGCGGAGCAACGCGGGCACTACACCAGCCATGGAACGGTCCGCTGCCGGAATACCTGTGGCCTGCCAGTTCACGCCGACGGACGGGACCGCAGGTAGGTACGTATGGACAAGATTTCTTGCGGATTCGTTGATGCGAATGATGCCAAGCATAGCGCAAGTACGAAGTGGTCTAACGAGGCGCCAAAGTACTGCCAAAAAGCGGCATGTGGCCCGGGATAATTGGCCGAAAACAATAAGGTGAGCATGTAAATCACACCGCAAATGCTCGCAGGACCTACCAGAATTCCAAGCATGAGCGCGATTCCTATCGCCAGCTCACCATAGGCCACCAGGAACGCGATCGGCGTAGCATGAGGGAGTACCCAGTTCTTGAGAACAGGAACCATGAACGGATAGGCTCCGTCTTGAAGAAAGCGACCGATCCAGTATTGAAACCCACCGCCGAGCGTAAACTCTGTGCCAACAACTTTGTACTCACCAAAAATGAGAAAGAGAATACCGACTGCGATGCGAAGTCCCGTAAGCGCCTTGATGCTTGACATGGCCATTCGATTAAGGACGGAAGGTAGCATTACCGGTGCCGGTCACGCAACGGGGTAGTACCAAAGCATTCACGGCCATAAGTATGGCGAGCCGTACTCCTCGACAAACCATCCAAGTACGACGTCCGGCACAACCGCCAAGTACACAAATCCCCATTGCAAGTGGATGTAGGTGATATCCGCAACCCAGAGCTGATCGATGCTGGTCAACACCATCCCTGCGGCCACATGTAAAACGGCACGCGGTGGGTAAACGCACGTTTGGCCGCGTTGATCACCACATCTTCTCTAGTCTGTGGCGATGGGCACGACGAAGACACCGAACAAGAACACGGGCTGGCGCAAGCAGAAGTACTTTGCGCTGCGTCGTGGTCGTGACTGGTCCTTCTTCGGCAAACGTGTGATAACGACGGGCAGCCCTGTCAAGTTTGGCTGCACCACGCCCGTAGCACACCCATCAAGCGACACGTTAAAGTCACAAGTGCCGCGAACCCCTGCGACCCCGCCTGTAAGACCTACTTCGAGCAACGTGAAGGGGCTCAAATGCGTGACTCATTCCGAGGTCCTCGTGTACTTCGCTTTCTCTGGAAAGACCAACGCGGCCGCTGCGTTTTCTGCCAGGAAAGAATCACCTGGATCATGGGTTGGCGACTTCACTATTGCGGCCTCCGTGTGGTGGGTGGTTTCGCCGGCGTTGAGAACCGCGTTCTACTTCATCCGGATTGCCATGACAGGACTCACAGCCAACACCTTCCTTTCTCGAAACCGCGTCTCGCCGAAAGAGGCGTTTGAAGGGCTTGAGCTGTGTGAAGGGAAACTTTCATGCACAGGTCTTAGAGAGCTATCCCGTCCGGCTACTCGGTTGAAGATTTCGCCGTACCGCTCCGGAATCGGCTCCCGTCGATTAGCCAGAATCCACAAAACCCGAATCGACCGCTTAAGGTTAAGCAACGCTAATGTGGCGACCACAAAAGTCATAAAATTAGCCAAGGTTGGGTGGCTCGCGGCCTACGATCTGAAACGGAGAACACGATGTCCAACAGCATATCGACCTTGCTGCTTCGTAATCTGAGCGACGTATTTGGCGAAAATGACCGCGAGCGTCGTCGCGCTGCAATCGACGAGATCTTTCATGAAGATGCAGTATTCTATGACCCAAAAGGCGGTATATTTCGTGGCCGAGACGAGATTGATCGTATTGCTGGTGTGATAAGAGCAATACATCCGGATTTCGAATATCAGCCCCTCTTCCCTCCCGAGGAATTAGGTGATGCCGGACGGGTTCGATGGGTATCTGGCACTCCCGGCAAGCCACCGGCTTACGCTGGAACCGATTTTATCGTCGCCCGGAACGGTCGCATTGCTTCGGTCTATCTCTTTTTCGACAATCTTCCTTAAAGCAAAAAATGCGCAATCTCAATGAGATCGAATGCCTTGTTAAGGCAGTTGGGTTGAAAAGCCTGACCGCTGCAGCAAAAGCCCTAAAGCTGCCAAAATTTAACTAACATCAGAAGAAAAATCAAAAATCCTGAAGAAGGGTCTCAAGAGCATTAGCAGCTGCCACGGTTGCACCGGAAGTGGAACACCAGAGACGGAGAGCATGTATTCTTGCAAAGCCAGGCAGCTATGCCAGATCGCCGAGAATCAGGTAGATACTTGATATCGCTCGTTGTACTTGGCCCAGCGATCGATTCTCCAGCACTCCGAGATGGCCGACGATGGCCTCTGCCAACTCACGGAATAAATAACACCTGGCCTTGCTGGATCGTGTACTTAGGGGGCTTGATCCCGTTAGCCGAGGCGATCAGTTGCCATTTCGACCCGTCCCCGTATACCCGCTGGGCAATCGCCATCAAGCCCTCGCCCCTCCCGACTTTGTAGGTTTTTGTCTGCGTTGTGGAACACACCATCCCCATGTCGGAGTTGGGTTGCATGCAAATTGTCTGGGGAGTAACCGTCAGCTTCCCAGGAATGACTGAAGCGCCCGATGGGGCTTTTCCGCCCGCCCCCGCTGCCTGACTCGCCGGCGCTGGCTGGTGGCTCGCTACAGGAGGCGTCGCAATACTTCCCGAGGACTGCGCCTCCGGTTCATGGCCCGAAATCGCCTGCGAAATAATATTCGAGATCGTCGGAATCGTCCCAATCGATCTCACAATCAGTGAACTGTCCACAACGATCGACGTTCCGTACACTTTTGCGCTGCCAATGCCGGTGTACAGATCCTCGAGCTCCAGCAGGCTTTTCACTGCCCTCCCACTGCGATCGATGATCGACATCCCCCCCAGAAAATTCCGCACTGCGTAAAGCGTGTGTCCGACGTTCTTGCCCGCCATCTGCCACTGCACGCTAAACATGGTCGCCCCATTAGGATTCTCAGCCACCACTTTAGCTACGTCCGCCACCGACTGCAGCTCCTTGGTCACAAACTTCGCGCTCCCGCCTAGATTCTTAAGTGCCGGCAGAAGTTCGTCAGCAAACGCGCCTCCCGTTTCTCCGATGCCGCCCAGACCAGCAGCCTTCGCCACGTCTCCCAGGGCCGCAAAGGGCTGGAATCCAGCCCACCTCGCCATTCGAGTTGCGGCAATCCAAGAACAGTTTCCAACCAAAGGCGTTTCATCGACTGCAGCCACCAGACTTACTGCCCAACGCGCTCCCCGCAACGCCGGACCGACCACCATCAGCAGGCGAAGCGCATCTTTACCGTAGCCCCAACCGCCCTCCTGCACCCCATCTCCCAACCGCAACACGTCCACGAATCCTGCCGCAACCGTGGTGGTGAACTTATTCAGGGCGTAAAGCGTCCCAGATGCGGCGTATATTCCAACGTTTCGATACCATGGACTGTCGTCGTAGAGGGTTGTCGCAACCCAAGGCTGTAACTCACTATCGATCCATTTTTCGTTCTCCACCCGCGTCTTGTCGAACCAGTCGGCAACCTCGGTGAATACCCACATAACCCACCTCATCTCTCGCTTTGATACACGGCTGGAAATCAGGCCAGACAGAGACCACTCTCGGGCCAAACTCACCTTGGAGTCGGAGTCATGGCAGCAGATGATAAATTTCAGTCCCTGAGCGGATAGTGTGGCGGGGCGGCAAAACGTTACATCGCGAGGCCATTCCCCCGGATCGGGTTCGGGAAGCGCGGCGATAGCCTCGTCCGTATACGACCGGCCGCAGGCGCTCTGTCGCGCTTCTATGACCCCAACCGCGCAAACCAGCACGAATCCCGCTGCAACCCATTTCGACGCCGTTGGTCCGCGCCGTGCTCGCTTCCGCGCACCCGCCAATGTCACTAAGCAGTCCGGCCGAGTTCGATTCTCGCTGGATTGCTGTCTGAGAATGGAAGAATCATGTCCGACAAAGAGCACGCTCACAAACTGATCGACCGGCTTCCGCCATCGTCGGCCTGCTCGAAGCCATGCTCGATCCGGTGGCCCGCGCCATTGCTAACGCCCCTTTCGACGACGAACCGGTCACTGCGGACGAAGAAAAGGCACTCGCGGAATCGCGCGAATGGTTGCAGCATAACAAGCCCATTCCACACGAGCAGGTCCTGGCTGAACTCGGAATCACCCAGGAAGAGATCGAACACTTTCTGGAACCGAAGTGAAGCGGATCGTATGGATCCGATCCCGCAAAGGCCGATGTCCGTAGCCTGACCAAGCCCACCGCCATACGTTCTTTCCGTGTTGCATCGCTTTGCGGAATCGGGCCAGGCGACGTCAAAGCCCTCCAAGGAAGAGAAGAACTTCGACTGCACATTGGCGACTACCGGCTCTTCTTCGTTCTGCGCCGATCCAGACATCATCGAGATTCGCCGCGTCCGTCATCGCAGCGAAGCCTACCGCTGAACTGCACCTGGTAACACCGGACAGACGCCGATGTGCGCCGGACAAACACCGGACAAAGCCTGGATGCAGCGCAGTCCGTTGCATTGCCTTCCAGCGCACTGAGCAAGGCCTGCCGGTACGCGCTCGCACTTGTGGAAGAAGCTCACCCGCTTCTTGGAGTATCCCGAATTAGAGCTAGGTACTAACCTGGCGGAGAACTCCATGCGTCCGGTAGCCCTTGGTCGAAGAATTAGTTGCACATCAGCAGCCCACAAGCGGGCTGATTTGTCGGGAGAGCATGGTATCCACATGTCTCCGACATGTCTCCGGAGGCGATATTAACTGTGGATGCAAAAGCTAGCTGTTGTGTATTGAGATCGTTGGCCTGGATCAAATATACGTTCCGACATTGGGAGGATTTGCGAACCCAGTTGTTCGCTTTCTTACGAGAAGGGAACGAACATGAAGCTTACCAATTGATGAGGACGGTTTTTGCCGTCCCCCGGACAAGCAGTGTGGCAACTCAAGTCGACGTACAGGAGCCCACGAAACGGGAGAGCATGCGCATTATGAATGGCATTCTCACCTTGATCATTTGTGGGTTTGCTCATCGCACCCATAGCGTCACCTAAAGCTGCCGGGGCAGCAAAGCCTGCGCCTGGCCCGACCGCGGAAAGTGTGATGGCGGTGGAAGAGGAACTCACACGAGCGTTGCGGGATAACGATGCGGATGGCATTTCGCGCTGCCTGTCAGATGACTGGGCCGTTATTTCTGCGAGAGGCGGCGTAGGCGAAGGGAAGTCGATCTTCCCCGAAGGGATAAAGTCGGGTTTCTTGAAGCAGAGGCATATGGGTATCGGAACCCAGAGTGCGCCTTTACGGAAATATCGCCTTGGTGACAACGAAGCTGCACAACGCAGCCACGTTTGGGGGCAAACCCTACGATGTGCTGGAGCGCCAGACCGATGGTGGCTTTGGAAAGACGGGGGCTGGAAATGCGTTCTAACCCACGACGCGTGGGAAGGCGCGGAAAAAGATCAGAAGGAACTTTCCCGCTGACGTGCGATTCGTGATGACGTGCACACGCATAAACCCGAGACCATCCACGTCGTCCATCAAGAGTGATGGAATTGCTCGCCATTTCTTGCCAGAAAAGGAAACGAACATGAATCTTACGACATGGATGATAAAGACGACTCTTGCCGACGCCCGGTCAAGCAGTGCGGCAACTCAAGTCGAGGTTCAGGAACCCAGGGGGGCGGGGCAACCTATCCCAGCGAAACGGCAAAACATGCGGACGTATGATCGTTGGATTCTGAAACTTTTGACGGTTTTTGTGGTGGCGGCATGCGCCGTCATCCAAGGCCAGTCACCGCCAAGGCAGCG
>Ga0307474_10000705_pt1 | contig 23928 bp, 21 predicted proteins | sample atmos_gasesECM1C_2_FD_203312 | JGI IMG/M metagenome (GOLD analysis project Ga0307474, IMG submission 203312) | Hardwood forest soil microbial communities from Morgan-Monroe State Forest, Indiana, United States - atmos_gasesECM1C_05 | ecosystem: Environmental > Terrestrial > Soil > Temperate... | reverse complement strand
CGCCGCCGAAGAAGACCGGACCGCCTCCTCCGAATCCGCCGCCAAAGCCCCCACCGCCGAATCCTCCGCCGCCGCCTGCACCGTTGACAAACACGCCGCCTGGGCCGCTCTGCCCGCCGAATTGCGAGCGCACGGTCTCCATCAAGTCGCGCATCCGGTCCATGTCGACGCCGGCCATGGGGCTGACGGAGCCAGCCTGCCCGGAGATGGCAACCGAATCGCCGCTGAAGTCGGAGTTGCCGGCGATGGAGGGGAGCGCAGTGCCGCTGCCGGATGCGCCAGCCCCGCCGGCAGCCGTGTCGCCGGTGCCGGTGCTGAGCAGGCTCAGATTCTGCGGGCCATTCGCCGCGAGTTGGCGGATCGCCTGCGCAATCTGGTTCTGCTGGCCTTCCTGCTGCTGTTCCTGCGCGGCCGCGCGCGAGGCCAGCATCAGGTCAAAGTTGACGGCCTGGTCGTGACCAGATGCATTGAGCACGGCTTCGCCCGAGCCCTGCGCGAAGGCCGCGAACTGCGTGCGAATCACGTAACGGCCGTTCTGCGGAATCTCCATCGACCAGGCGCCGGTGATGTCGGTCGTGGTGGTGAAGCGCTTGCCGGTGAGGGTGTTCTGCGCGGTTACGGTGACGCCGGGCAGCGGAATGTTGCCGCTCTTCACGGTTCCGTGGAGCTTGCCGCCGGTGACAGCAGGAGTTGGATTGTCCGGGACCTGGGTCTGCGCGGGGACTGGTTGCTGAGGTGCCGGCACCGCGCCGGCCGGCGCTGGAGCGTTGTCCGCGGGCGGCGCTTGCGCCAAGCTCGACGCGCTCGCCCCGCAGCACAACAGCATCGACAGTAATCCCAGCCTGGCTCTTCGCCGCATCGTCACTCTGGCCTCTCGCCGTATTCAGACAGACGAGCCGAAGCCAGTGAAGGTTTACGAAAAGGCTCCGGTAGATTGGACGTAAACTGGAGGCATGCCGCTCCAGCACGACCAGATGCGCACGGTGGAACTCGTTGAGCTGACTGAGTCATCGCCCGCGGAGTTGCTGGCTCAGGCGCGGGAACTGTTGCTCGAATACGGAAGATTTGTGACGAGCCAGCCAGCTGCGGCGCGATTCTGCTTCGGTGCCCTGGAAAAGGAAGCCGCCCAGCTTCCGTTGAGCTATCGCGAGCAGGACGGCGGAGCCCTTGTGGGCCTGGTGAATGACAAGCCCACCGGATTTGTCGCGTGGCGACGAGCCCCTGGCGAGCTGGCGGCAGTGGCCTGGGAGCTGAAGCGGCTGTGGGTCCGTTCTGAGGCGCGCGGGACCGGACTGGGCCGGAGGTTGACGCAGGCCGTGCTCGACCGGGCCGTCGCGGCGGGGAGAACTGCCGTGTACCTCGACACCGTGCCAAGCGCCATGACGGCAGCGCACAAGCTCTACCTCGAGATGGGCTTCAAGCCCGTTCCCGCCTACGGCAACAACCCGGTTGAAGAGCTGGAGTATCTTCGCAAAGACTTGTAGCGGGTGCGGTCTCTTCCGGCTCGGATCAGCCGGCTCATTGCCGAAATGTTAACGGACCACAACTGGTCAGCTTCCGCAGTGGCGACCCGCAGGCGCGGAGCGTGACTTACCTGCAGCCGCGCCCAGACGACATCCGAAGCACGGGAGCGGAAAGCATTGTTCTTCCATCAGAATTTGCGGCATTGACGCTGCTAATTGCCGTCAGAAGTAACACTTTCGTTGCAAGTTGGTCATTATCTGCTTGCGTTTTTAGGCACGTGCATGTTAACTCTTGTGTCAACATAAACAATTTAGTCGGCGGGCCTGTAAGCGCCGCTGCGATTAAGGATTCCCGTGATTAAGATAGGCACCACGATCCGTGCGCACCGGCTCCACAAGGGGCTGTCGCAAGGTGACATCGAGAAGAAGACTGGACTGCTCCGTTGTTACCTCTCGCGTGTCGAGAACGGCCACACGGTTCCCTCGCTCGACACCCTTTCTAAAATTGCTCTCGCGCTCGACCTCCCCATCTCCCAGTTCTTTGCTGACGACGCGCTTGGCAAACACATCGATACCCAGAAGCTATCCGACGAAGAGTTGAGGTTCCTCACGCAGATTCGCCGTTACTCGAGCAATCTGAATGAGAGCGACCGCAAGCTGCTGCTGGCCATGGTGAGAAAGTTCGCAGCAACGGCGACCCGGTAACCGGACTTAGACTCAGAATTCAAACAGTGAGCGGACTTCGTGCTGGCGGCGAAGCTCTGTCCTCACGGCTCGGGCGCGATCTCTCCGGCTGCGAGAGGCTTCAGCCGCGGTGCATCTGCCGGAGCGCCGACAGGGTTTCGTTCCATCTCTTCTTGCAGGGCAGGCGCTCGCGAACGCAGCCTGTAAAAGCAGATGGCCACCAGGTTGCTGAGCAAGAGCGTGCCCAGGATCTTCGCGGCATAAGCGCGGGCATTCACCACGGTGACGAACGGATACGCGGAGATGAGCAGGCTGAAGCCCGTCGCGCAGAATCCCACGATGGACGTCCACTTCAGCCAGACCGGAAGCGAACGGCGCAGCACCACGCTGCCGGCCAGGGGCACCGCAAACATCGCCAGGTAGGCGACCTCATAGTGGGTCTCGCTTGCGTTCGAGAGCACCTGGAAGGCCTCCTGCGCGTGCACGCCTGCATTGGCCAGCACCACCAGCAGCAGCACTAATCCACTCGCGAAGTAGATGGAGTTCGAAGGCGTGCGCCAGCGGGGATGCAGACGCGTGAACCACGCCGGCACTAAGTGATCCCAGCCCGCAGCCATGGGCAGACGCGTTGCGCCGGTGAAGATAAAGCTGGCCGCGCCCAGCAGGCGCATCTCCACCAGGATGATCGCGGTCATGGCAAAGAGATTGCCGAGGCCGGCGTTGCCCAGCGCCACGCGCATGGTTTGCGGTATCGGCGCAATGAAGTCGATGCTGCCCTGCGGCACCAGAGCCACCACTGATCCGGTCCCGAGAATGAACATGGCGCAGATGACTGGGGAGGCAATCCACACCGACTTGCCGATGGCTTCGGCGGGCTGGCGGCTTTCGCCGGCGAGGATGGCGATGTATTCGAGACCGCACAGCGCCCCGAAGATCATCTGACCAAAGAGCGCGAAGGTGCGCATGTCGGAGTGAGGAAGAGCCAGGGTAAACGGCGTCCAGTGCACGGGCACGTGCCGCACCAGCGCCCAGGTGGGCAGGGCGATTAGCCCCGCAAAGACCACGACCATCGCCACCCCGCCGATGTTGTGGATCCACTTGCCCCACTCGAGGCCGCGCACCGATGCAAACGTGATGGCCAATACCATTAGCGAAATGATGGCCAGCGAGGCAAGATGGTTCTCCGGCAGCCACGACGCGCGCGGGCCAATGAGATAGGCGAGCTCAGTGGGAATGGCATAGAGAATAGTCGCGGTGACCGCGATGCCGTAGACACCGATGTTCCACGCGGTGAGGAATCCGCCCAGCTCGCCGAAGGCCTCGCGGGCCCACACGTAAAGGCCGCCCTCGAGCGGCATCTTGCGATTGAGTGCGATGACCGAGCCCGCCATCGGCAGGTAGAAGACCAGCATCGCGGCAACCCACGTAAGTGATTGCGCGCGGCCCAGCCCCGCTGCCACACCCACCCACGAGCTGCCCACCACGCACAGGATCTGCGTGAGCACCAGGTCGCGCAGCCCGAGTTGCCGCTTGAGATTGTGATTCGCGCCGGACGGAGGTTCAGGGCTCGCCATGCTGCCGGCATCCTCGCATTTACAAAGCTGTGCGTTCGTGACTCATCGCAACCAGCGCATGGCCATAGCCTGACTACACGTCGTTGCCGAGATGGAAGATGGGCTCGACGCCTGTACCTCCTGCCAGCAGCGCCTGCTCCTCGTGCGCCTCCAGCGGCTTGAAGTTCTGCGCTACATCCATCGCCAGCCGGAAGTACTTCTCATCGCCGGGTGGGATCGCAGCCGTGATGGGATGCCCGAGCGTCCAGCGCAGTCCAAGCGACGCCTCGTCAGGAAACGCAGCGGGCTTGTACCAGCACTTCGGCTCGGGATGATTCTGCTTCTGGTCGGCCGCCCACGTCGTCTTGGCCATGCCCTTCAGAGCCAGGATGCCCATCTGCTTCTCCTGGGCGCGCTTGAGAATCTGCGGCCCGAAGTTGGCCTGCGTAAAGAGCACCCAGTTCACGGGGAAGAGCACCGTATCGAAGTTATAGCGATCGAGCGCGGCCAGCGCCGTCTCCACCGAATGCACTGAGAAGCCGATGTAGCGGATCTTGCCTTCCTTCTTCGCCGCTTCCATCGTCTCCATGGCGCCGCCAGGGCCCAGCACCTTGTCCAGCTCCGTCATCTTGGTGAGCGCATGGAATTGATACAGGTCGACGTGATCGGTCTTGAGCAGGCGCAGCGATTCTTCGAGCTGCTTGCGGCTGTCGTCCTTCATGCGGCCTTCTGTCTTGCACGCCAGGAAGCAGTTTTTGCGATAGGGAGCGAGCGCGGGACCGAGACGCTCCTGCGCGTTGCCGTAGCTGGGCGCGACATCAAAGTAGTTGATGCCGCGATCTACGGCCTCGGCAACGATGTTCGATGCGGCCCCCGTCTCTTCGTTCATCACTACGATGCCGCCGAAGCCGATGATGGAGAGTTGTTCGCCGGTCTTTCCCAGCGTGCGGCGAGCAATGGGTTGCGTGGCTGTCTTGGCGGCGTTCAGGTGATTTGCGGAGGCAACGGTGGCGGCAGTGATGGCGGCTTGCTTGAGGAAGGCGCGGCGTTCCATGAGAAGACTCCCTTCTGAGTGAAAGCGAACTCAAAGAGCGGAGTACCGCTTATGCGAGGTATTGTTGCACAGGAGCCGAGGGCTCTTTTACTAGCGGGGCAGCTGCGCCAGGTAGAAACCGAAGAGCACCAGGACGCCGACAACGATGCCCACCGCGGTGCGCAGGCGCAGATTGAATATGGTTCGCGGCGAACCGATGCGCGGCACCATGGGCGCGGCGAAGAGCAGCCCGCAGGTGAACCCGCCCACGTGTGCCATGTTATCGACGCCAACGCCAGCGCCCATTGCGCTGGTGCCCGCGTTGATTGAGAAGCCAATGACCAGGTTGATGACCGCGAAGTAGATCACCGAGCGGCGCAGCTTCTTCAACTCTTCAGGAGGAACGGGCAGCCGGTTCGATTTGAGCAGGACGATCAATGCGCCGGCGAGTCCGAAGACCGCGCCCGAAGCGCCCACGCCCACCGGCCCCACAAGCCCGGGTCCTCCCCCATCAAGGTTGTGATAATTGACCCAGTTCACCAGCGTGGAGAGCAGGTTGCCCGCCGCGCCCGTCAGGATGTAGACGGCGAGCACGCCAAAGGAGCCCATCAGCGGCTCGGCTAGCATGCCCAGATTCCACAGGCACCACATGTTGAGCGCCAGGTGCAGGAACCCGCCGTGCACAAACATGGCCGCCACGATGCGCCACCACTGGCCGAAGTAAAGCACCGCTCCGGCATTGTCGGCTCCCCACGTCAGCAGACTTTGCGAACTGGGTTTGAACGGACTCGCCCCGGTAAACACCATGAGCACGAAGACCGCGCAGTTGATGCCGAGCAGCGTCCACGTTGCGGGAGCGGTAGCCCAGCGGCGCCGAGGGCGCGCCACCGGAGGAGGCGGCGCAACCGTGTAGCCACCAGGGTGATAGCCGGTGTAGCCATTCGTGCTTGAACCGGGAGGCAGGACCTCGGGAACGGGGCCTGGTCCGGGGGGGATGGGGGGAGTACTTCCCATGACTCTACTTTACTTGATCCCCGCATCAGGGCGGAGTGAGGAGAACCTGATTCGCCCAGCCCGTGGATGTACTCTGGAGTTTGGTTTGCGCGGCGCGAAACCCGACGCGGAAGACCGTCAACGATTTGCAGTGAGGAGAAATTGTGAGCGCGGAAAAGAAGATTCGGCGGGCCCTGCTAAGCGTGACCGACAAGACCGGATTGGTGGAATTTGCAGGGGGGCTGGCCGCATTCGACGTGGAGTTGATCTCCACCGGCGGCACCGCGCGCACGCTGCGTGAAGCCGGCCTCGCCGTCAAGGACATCAGCGAGCTCACCGGCTTTCCGGAGATGCTCGACGGCCGTGTCAAGACCCTTCACCCCAAGGTGCACGGCGGCATTCTTTACATCCGCGGCAACGCCGAGCACGAAGCTGCCGTGGCCGAGCACGGCATCCAGCCCATCGACATGATGGTGGTGAACCTCTACGCCTTCGAGAAGACCGCCGCGCAGCCCAACGTAGCCTTCGGTCACCTGATCGAGAACATCGATATCGGCGGGCCCTCGATGGTGCGCTCGGCGGCCAAGAACTTTGAAGACGTCGCGATCGTCACGCGCGTTGCGGATTACTCTGCCGTCCTCGACGAAATGAAAACCAACGCCGGCGCCCTGAGCCGCGAGACCCGGTGGCGTTTTGCGAAGCAGGCCTTTGCGACGACCTCAGCCTACGACAGCGCCATCGCGGACACGCTCGAGCACATCGCCGAAGCGCCCGCGCCGGCCCAGCCGGCTCCCATCGACAAAAATGCATTCCCGGCGACGTTGCGGATCAATTTCGGTCTCGCGCAGCCGCTGCGCTACGGAGAGAATCCCCACCAGCGCGCGGCTCTCTATGCCGACGGCTCGGGCGTGGGCGTGGCAGCAGCCAAGCAGTTGCAGGGCAAGGAATTAAGCTTCAATAACCTGGTTGATTTGGACGCCTGCTGGGAGCTGGCTCGAGAGCTGAAACCGACCGAGTCAGACCAGCCCGCAGTTGCCATCATCAAGCACACCAACCCCTGCGGGGCAGCGACCGGAGCCACCGTGCTCGAAGCGTATCGCAAAGCCCTGGAGTGCGATCCGGTCTCGGCCTTCGGCGGCGTCATCGGCGTCAACCAGGCAGTCGATGGCCAGGCAGCCGAGGAGATTGCCAAGCTGTTTGTGGAGGCCATCGCCGCACCCGCGTTTACCGCCGAAGCCCGTGAGAGGTTCGGTGCCAAAAAGAATCTGCGCCTGGTAGAGATCCACGCGGCGCCGCCTAGGCCCATTGCGAAACAGATCTCCGGGGGCATGCTCCTCCAGGACGCCGACAGGGCGCAGGTGACCGAGTCGGAGCTGAAGGTGGTCACCTGGCGGCCGCCCACGGCCGCGGAACTGCGCAGCCTAATCTTCGCCTGGCGCGTCTGCAAGCATGTGAAATCGAACGCGATCGTCTACGCGCGCGACGGCCAGACGGTGGGGATCGGCGCCGGTCAGATGAGCCGCGTTGACGCGGCGCGATTTGGAGCCATGAAGGCGGTTCTGCCCCTCCAGGGAACCGTGGCCGCCTCGGACGCCTTTTTCCCTTTCCCCGATGGCCTGGAGGCAGTGGCCCAGGCCGGCGCTACGGCGGTGATCCAACCGGGCGGCTCAGTAAAGGACGAAGATGTCATCGCAGCGGCCGATAAGCTGGGTCTCGCCATGGTCTTTACCGGAATCCGCCATTTCCGGCACTGAGAGGCTTCGGTCCAAAGACACTCTTTTTGAGACTTCAGGTCAAAAAGATTGCGCCGCGACCGGGTTCCTTGACTTTGGTCAGGGCAAATCGCCAAAAACCGCGCATTCTGGTCCCGAGCGAACCATTTGGCGCGTAGAATCGTCTTTAATGACAGGCGCCTATCTACTCGGCTGCCTGAGCAGCCATCTAGCCCTGGCCTGTCGCAGGTCATGGCCGCCAAGGCCGGAATGTCTAGATTGAACATGATGAATCGAAACCGCTTGCCCCTTCCCTGTCTGTCGCTCGCAATCGCCGTGATGGCGGTTCCTGCGACCAGCGCCCTCGCCCAAAACTCCGCCAAGCCTGACGCCGCCACCACGGCTCAGACCGACGCACCCAACCGCTCCCAGGCCTACTATCACGCGGCGCTGGCGGACCTCTACGAGGAGCAGGCGATCAACTCCGGCAAGCCGGAGTTTGTGCAGCACGCCATCGACGAGTACAAGTACGCGCTCAATGCCGACCCCACCTCGGCCGAACTGCATGGAGGGCTGGCGGACCTCTATTTCCGGACCGGACGGGTTCGCGAGGCCGAAGGAACGGCGCGGGAGTTGCTCAAGTCGCACCCCGACGATGTGAACGCCCACAAGCTGCTTGGCCGCATCTACCTCCGCCAACTGGGCGAACAGCAGAACTCCGTCTCCTCGGCGTCGCCCTCCGGCAATACTCTCGACCAGGCCATTACCGAGTTCGAGAAGATTGTCTCCCTGCTGCCCAAGAGCGTAGAAGACCACATGGTGCTCGGCCAGCTTTACACGGTGAAGCACCAGTCGGCCAAGGCGGAACAGCAGTTCAAGCTGGCGCAGGAGATCGAGCCCGAGTCGGAAGAAGTGGTGCTCAACCTGGCCCGCGTCTACGCCGAGTCCAACGATCTCGATCATGCCGCCAAGGTCATTGAGGCGGTTCCCGAGGCCGACCGCACCGGCCGCATGGAGTTCACCCTGGGCGCAACCTACGAACAGCTCAAGCGCCCCAAGGACGCGATCGCCGCCTACAAGCGCGCCGCTGATCTGCAGCCCGGCGACGTGCCCACCATGAACGCGCTGGGACAGGCGCTGCTGACCGACGGCCAGCTCGACGCGGCCCTCAAGAATTTCAAGTCGCTTGCCCAGGCCGACCCTGACGATCCGGGCGCGTTGATCCGCATCGCCGAAATCCAGCGCCGCCAGGGCAAGTATGAGGACGCGCTCGTCACCATCCGCAAGGCGCGCAAGAAGGATCCCGAGAACCTGGAGGCCGGCTACAACGAGGGCCTGCTCCTGGATGTGCTGGGCCACTACGACGAAGCCGCTACCACCTACGACAAGATGGTGGACCAGGTGTCGCACGCCAACGGCGCCTACACGGCCGAGGAAAAGAACAACCGCGGCATCTTCCTGGAGCGTCTCGGCGCGGTCTACCACGAGCAGAACAAGGTCGACGATGCCATCACAACCTACCAGAAGATGGTCGAAATGGGCGGCGAGACGGCCACGCGCGGCTACCAGCTCGAGGTGGACACCTACAACGATGCGCGTCTGTTCGAGAAGGCCGTCGAGGTCTCGCGCAAAGCCGTGGCAGCCAACGCCGACGATCGCGACCTGAAGCTGATGCTGGCTGGTGAACTTGTAGATGAGGGCAAGACCGACGAAGGCCTGAACATGGCCAAGGCCCTCCTCGACAATTCCGACAAGGACCGTGCAGTTAACTTCGCGCTCGGCAACATGTACACCCGCCTGCGCCGCTGGAAAGAAGCCGAAGACGCGCTCGCCAAGGCGACACCCATGACGGCCAAGAAGGAAGACAAGCTTTACCTGCTCTTCCTGAAGGGCGCACTGGCTGACCGCCAGAAGCATGCGGATCAGGCGGAGACCTTCTTCCGCCAGGCGCTCGACCTCGACCCGAACAACGCCATGACCCTGAACTACCTCGGCTACATGTTCGCCGACAAGGGCCTGCGCCTGCCTGAAGCTCTCAAGCTGATCCGCAAGGCGGTTGAGCAGGAGCCGATGAATGGCGCCTACCTCGATTCCCTCGGATGGGTCTACTTCAAGATGGGCGAGTACGAGATGGCCGAGGAGAATCTGCGCCAGGCCGTTGAGCGCGACCAGACCGATCCCACCGTGCACGACCACCTGGGTGACCTCTACGAGAAGACCGGCCGCATCCGTCTGGCCGCCGCGCAGTGGGAGCTCTCGCTGACGGAGTTCCAGAAGACACCGGCCACCGACATGGAACCCGGCGACGTCGCCAAGGTGCAGCACAAGCTGGAAGGCGCGCACGTCAAGCTGGCCAAGCAGGAGAACGCCACCACCAGCCCCACGACCTCCAAGCCGGAGTAGAGTTCCACAACAACAGCAAGGCCCGCACTCCAGCCGGAATGCGGGCCTTTTGTTTTGGCGCGCTACTACTTGCCGGCCGCGGCCGAGGCCAGGTAGAAGTCCACGTTGTTTTTGTCGACGAGCGAAGTGCCCGTGTCTACAAACACCGGGTACGGCGAGAACGAGTCCGCTCCAAAGTCCTTGTCCAGGTGCGCCGGCGGCGAGTGCAACACTTCATCGAGCGCCTTCAATCCGTAGTAACCCATGGTGTAAGGCTTCTGCGCGATGGTAGCCTCGATCGTGCCCGATTTGATGCCGTCCAGCGTATCCTGGTTCACGTCCCAGGCCACCAGCAGCCGGTCCATTGCATTCGCGCGCTTGATCGCGTCGGAGACCATCTTGCCCGACGCCGAGTCGAGACAAATAAAGCCGTCAACCCTCTTCGGGCCGGTCTGGGTGAGCAGAGCCTGTGCACGATCGAATGCCAGGGCCGCCTTGGGATCCCCCTTCACATCGATTACGTCCGCGATGCTGATCTGCTTCCCCTCAATCGCGTCCTTGAACCCCTTCAGGCGCTCCTCCGTGTTGGGCTGACCGGTCAAAGTAAAGACGATGATGTTGCCCTTGCCCCTGAGCTTTTCCGCCACGTGCCGCCCGGCCAGCTCCCCTGCCGCCAGGTTGTTGGTACCGATGAAGAAGAGCCTGTGGCTGCTGGCCGCATCGGAGTCGATGGTGATCACGGGGACACCTGCCTGCACCGCCGCATCGATGCCCGGCTGAAGCACCGCCGCATCTGCAACCGAGATGAGAATGCCGCCGGGCTTGGCCGCAACCGCCTGCTGCAGCGCGGCCAGTTCCGCCTGCGCATCGTATCCGTCCGGCCCCACCACCTTCGCCGTCACCTTGTACAGTGTCGCTGCATGATTAAAGCCCGCGGCGGCCGTCTGCCAATACGGCAGCCCCGCGTTTGCCGTCACCAGGTAGAAGGTCTCCTTGTTGGAGTGCCGTTCGCACCCGCACAAAAACGCGAGTCCAAGACCAACACAGGCCACTGCATGATTCCTCTTCATGATTCCCTCCGGTCCGGTCTGTGAAAATGCAGCGGGGCCGCACAGATCATTCCTGAACGGCCCCGAAAATTCGGCTGGATTATCAACCTATACCCGGCGATTTGTCCATCCCCAATCGTTTAACGAAGTTATAAAGGGGCTCCCCGCGACGTCTCGGTGTCGGCGAGCACACGTCTCCACCCCGCATCTATGCACGCAAACACCTCGCTGCGATATAACCTGACTTGGATGAGCAGCGACTCCCAGACCGAGCTGCCCGCGGAGATTGCCGTCCCCCAGACTGGCGAGCTGACCAGCCGCGCGCACCCCGAGCCGCCTCACGCCTACCGCACTCCCTTCGCCCGCGACGCCGCCCGCGTGCTGCACGCCAAGGCATTTCGCCGCCTCGCCGGCAAGACCCAGGTCTTCACCCGCTTGCCCGGCGAGCATGCCGGCGACCACTTCCGCAGCCGCCTGACCCACACGCTCGAAGTCGCGCAGATCGCGCGCACCCTCGCCGCCGCCCTCGGCCTCAACGTCGAGCTCACCGAGGCGCTGGCCCTTGTCCACGACATTGGTCATCCGCCCTTCGGCCACGCCGGCGAAAAGGCCCTGGACAATGCTCTCCAGACGCACGGCCTCCGATTCGATCACAACCTGCACGCGCTACGCATCGTCACATGGTTCGAAGAGCGCTACGCCGCCTTTCGCGGGCTCAACCTCACCCTGGCCGTGCGCGAAGGCATCGTCAAGCACTCGCGCGACTACGATCCGTTCACCCACCCCGAACTGTCGGCCTACTTCCTCGAACAGCGTCCGCCGCTCGAGGCGCAGCTTATCGACCTGGCCGACGAGATCGCCTACCTCGCGGCCGATCTCGATGACGGCCTCGACTCCGGGATCCTCACCCTCGACCAGGTGCGCGAGGGCGTGCCCCTCTTCCGCATTTTCCACGATGCCGTCCGCGCCGAAGAGCCTGATGCCACCGTACGTCTGACCGTGAGTGAAGCTCTCCGGCGCATTCTTAACGCACTCGTCACGGACCTGATGCTGGAGGTCCGCGCGCGCGTGAGGGCATCGCGTATCAAGACTCTCGAGGACGTGCGGCACGCGCCGCATCGCATCGCCGCGTTGAGCGAAGCGATGGAAGCCGAGCGCGCGGCGGCCAAGCGTTTTCTTTACTCCAGCCTCTACAACTCTCCGGGAATGGAAGAGGTGCACCGTCACGCGGAGATGGTGGTGGAAGGCCTCTTCGCGCGTTTCATGGCCGATCCCAGCCTGCTTCCCGAAGATCATCGCGCTCTCATCGGCACCGAAGGCCTGGCCCGCACCGTGACCGACTACATCGCCGGCATGACCGACACCTTCATCGAACAAACGTGGGCGCGCTCAGGTGACCGCTGATTGGTGGGCTTAGCGCGCCCGTTCGACCCTCCGCCTACTCGGCCCGCAGAGCAACAACCGGATCCAGGTTCGCAGCCCGTTGTGCCGGGATCAGCGCGGCAATCAGGGCAGCCAGCCCCAGGCACACCGTCGCCCCCGCTAACATGATCGGATCGCCGGCCTTTACCCCGTACAGCTGATCGGTAATCAGCTTCCCCGCGCCCCACGCCGCCGGGATCCCCAGCAGCAGCCCGATTCCCACCTGCCAGAACGCACTGCGCAACACCATCGCAACCACGCGTCCGCGATCCGCGCCCAGGGCCATCCGCACGCCAATCTCTGTGGTGCGCTGTTCCACCGCATAAGCGGTGACCCCGTACAGACCCACGGCCGCCAGCACCAGCGCCAGCCCGCCAAACAGCAAGGTCAGCGTGGCAATCATATTCTGCTGCGCGAATGCCGCGTCCAGCAGGTGCTGGTAAGGATCCACCGTGTGCAGGGCCAGATTCGGATCAATCTCCGCCATCGCCCTGCGCACCTGCGCCTCCAGGTTCGGCGGATTTCCCGGTGCCCACAGCACCAGGTTGTAGAGAAAATGACTCGCTGCCTCGCCGGCCTGCTCTGGCACCTCGTCGAACTGCGCCATTTGCCCCTCCGTGGTGAAGAACATCGGCCGCGGAGGCTCTTTCATCCCATAGGTCAGGTAACGCATGTTCCCGGTGACGCCCACAATCTCATACTTCGCGGCGTACTTTCTCTTGTCGGGACCAAAGTGCTTGCCAACGGGATTCTCTTTTCCAAAGAACTGCTTGGCGAACGCCTCGTTGACCACCGCCACGTCGCGCGTGCCTGTCCTGTCGTCGTCGGTAAAGGTACGCCCCGCCAGGACTGGATTTCCCAGCGACTCAAAAAATCCCGGGCTGACGCGCACAAAGGTGGCCCCGTATTTATCTTTGGCGCTTGGGTCCGGCTTGCCCTCGATCAGAACCCCGGTGTTCCAGCTGTCTCCGCTCATCGGCGCATACAATGCCGCGCTTACCTTGCGGACTCCGGGGATGGCATTGACCCGCTCGATGATCCGCTGGTAGAGCTCACTCAACTGCTCCGCCTTGTAGTTGGCCAGGCTCGGATCGATCCACGCGACATAGCGGCCTGTCAGGTCGAATCCGTAGTCCTGACGCTCCAGGTTGCGCAGGCTGTCTCCCAGCAAGGCCGCCGAGCTCAGCAGGACGAGCGACATCGCCGCCTGGGCAATCACAAGCGCTCTCTGCGGCCACCGCACCTTGCTGCCGGTCGTGTTCCGCGCTCCGCGCAATGCCTCAACCGGCTCGGCGTGCGACGTCATCCACGCAGGCGCGATTCCGAACAGCGCGCCCGTCAGTACGGAGAGGCCCAGCGTAAACAGCAGCACCGGCCAGGACGGCGTAGCCTCGATCGGCACGTAGTTGCTGCTGCTTGCAGTGTTGAATGCCAGGCGCACCATGAGCCGCGTTGCAGCGTACGCTACCCCCACGCCAACCGCGCCGCCGACAAGACTCAGGCTGACACTCTCCACCAGCGCCGTGCGCACCAGCCGCCCCTGCGACGCGCCCAGAGCAATGCGCACTGAGGTCTGCTGACGATTCCTGAGCCCTCGCGCCAGCAGCAGGTTGGCGATGTTCGCACACGCCACCAGCAGAACGCATCCCGCCGCGCCCAGCAGCAGCTTCAACCCGTCCTCATACTCTTCCTTCATGGCCGCCACGCCCGCGCCGCCCGGCGTCAGGTACATCTTCTGCTGCTGCCACACTTCCTTTTCCTGCGGAACCATCTCCGGCACATGGCTCGCTTGCCAGTCATGCAGCTCCAGCCGCAGCCGCGCCTCCAGCTTTTTAGCGTCCGTTCCCGGTTTGACGCGGCCAATCAGGTCGAGCCAGTGTTGGCTCGGCATCTTGAGCCTCGAGAGTTTTCCCATGAGCAGAGGCTCGGTGGTCACGGGCAGCCAGAAGTCGGGCATGCCCCATCCCACCAGCTTGGCGCCGTAGAATCCCGGCGCGCCGATCCCCACGATGGTGAAGGGGTGTCCGTTGATCTGGAAGGCCGCGCCCACGACCGAAGGATCGCTCCCGAACTTGTCTCTCCAGATGCGATAAGACATCACCGCGACCGGGGCCGCCCCCTCCACGTCATCGGCAGGTTGTAGCACCCTGCCTGTCCACGCGCCCACCCCAAAGGTCGGGAAGAAATTCCCCGACACCATCTGGCCGTTATATGTTTCCGCCTGCTGCTGGCTTCCGGCCCGGCGCACACCGAGCCCCGTGTTGCCGCCCTGCAGCGCCGCCAGATCGGCGAACTCCGGCGTGCTATCCCGGAAATGCTTGTAGAGGTCGTAGGAGAAGATGGAGAACTCCTCGTCCTGCGTAAATCCTCCCCATCCGCAGCAATGGACCTTGTTTCCGATCCTCCACAGCTCTTCGGGCTTGGTCACCGGCAGCGACTTCAGCATGACCTGCTGCACGAGGGTGAAGATCGCGGTGGTCGCGCCAATGCCCAGTGCAAGCGTGATGACAGCCGTCACCGTGAATCCCGGCGAACGCCGCAGTTGCCGCACAGTCTGTTTGAATTCGCTGGTCATGCCGCCTCCGTTTGCATCTCCTGACCGCAGTGATTCCTGTGAAGCACGCCCTTCGCCACTACTTCTCGAGGCCGAACCGCTTGACGGTGCAGGGAGTTACACCAGGCGGCGGAATGGCGACCGCGTCCGTAAGCGGAACTCCGTGTCCGAAAGCGAACAGGGATCGCCGGTAAACGAAGGCGGGTTGACGTGTAATACGCACGTGCGTATTATTTCCCAATGAGCCAGACCTCCCTCCGCGAAGAGATCCTCGATGCCGGCCTCAAACTCATGTTTCGATTGGGCTACCAGGGCGCCACCGTGCGCGATATCTGCCAGGCCGCCGGCGCCCCTCACGGCTCCTTCACCAATCACTTCCGCTCCAAGGAAGCCTTCGCCCGGGAAGTTCTGGACCGCTACTTTGCGGGCACCAGAAAGCACGTGAAAGCGGCTCTCGACGACAAGTCCCTGACTCCCCGGCAGCGGTTGAAGCGCTACCTCGACATCATCAGCGGCGTGACCGCGGATCGCAAATGGAATCTTGGGTGTCTCATTGGCGACTTCAGCCTGGAGACGACCTCCCACAGCGAACTGCTGCGGCAGAGGCTGGAGGCAATCTTCCAGGAATGGCGCGTTCCCTTTGCTTCCTGCATCGCCGAGGCTCAGGCCATCGGCGAAATCGATTCAACCTTCGATCCCACGGAGTTGGCCGAGTTCCTGCTGGCCTCCTGGGAAGGCGCAATCCTTCGCATGAAGGTCGAGCGCAGCCCGGCCGCGCTCGAGCGCTTCAAAACCATCGCCTTTCAAACCGTATTCAAGGAGATGAAGAAATGACCGTCCTGCCCGACGTTGCACTTCCCCATATCGACGTTGCACTTCCCCATATCAATGTCCTCGGTTCAACCATGGCGTATCGGGAAGACGGAGATCGCGAAGCGCCGGTTGCACTCTTCCTGCACGGCAACCCCACCTCGTCCTACATCTGGAGGAACATCCTGCCGCACGTTGCGCCGGTAGCGCATTGCATTGCCCCGGACCTCATCGGCTTCGGCCAATCGGGAAAGCCCGGCATCGCGTACCGGTTCGCCGATCATGTGCGCTACCTCGATGAGTTCCTCGATCAGGCCGGCATTTCGTCCGCTTACGTGGTTGCTCAGGACTGGGGCACAGCCCTCGCGTTTCATCTCGCAGCCCGCAAGCCCGACTTCATTCGCGGGCTCGCCTTCATGGAGTTCATACGGCCTTTTCCCTCGTGGAACGACTTTCACCCCGATGCCATCGAGACCTTCAAGAAGTTCAGAACACCCGGCGTTGGCGAAGAGATGATCCTCGAACAGAACTCGTTCGTCGAGGCTGTGCTCCCCGGGGCAACCGTACGAAAGCTGACGGAAGAGGAGATGGCGGTTTACCGCGCGCCGTTTTCCACGCCAGAGTCGCGGCGGCCTACGTGGCGATTTCCCAACGAACTTCCCATCGAAGGAGAGCCTGCGGATGTCTACGCAACTCTGGAAGAAGCGCTCCAGGCTCTCGCCCAGTCGACCTATCCGAAGATGCTCTTCGTCGGTGACCCCGGAGCCATCATCTCGCCCGCATTCGCCGAGCGCTTTGCCAGGGGACTCAACAACTGCCGTGTGGTCCAGCTAAGCTCCGGCATACATTTCCTGCAGGAAGACCATCCCGACGTGATCGGCGCCAACGTAAAAGAGTGGCTGGTCGAAGTGGGAATTCGTTCAAGCCCAATGCAGAAGGTGACTCTCCCTGCATTCGACTGAAGCACAACGCCTCATCTCATCCCGATGCACCCGATGAGATGAGGCCTACTCCCTGCTCCCTACTCCCTGCTCTCGGGCCTACTTGACCGGCAGAAACTCGATCTTGGCAAGATTGTCAACGGCCTTGAATCCGTAATCGGCTGTGACCAGGATCGGATTAGATGGCTGCATTGCCAGGTCAAGTGCGAACGCATCGGCGTAGGAAATCTTCCGGTCAACTTTCAAATCCGCGGCTCGCACCGCCTGCTCGCCACTCACCGGAACAATCTCGATACCACTGGCTAGAAGTCCGTTCATGGCCTGCAATTCCCGCAACGCGCCAAATCGTTTGCGGATGTTGCCTGCGACCTCTCCCCATTGAATCGCTGACACCGAAATCTGCACACGCCCAGCGACGCATTCCCTGACAATTGGATCGACGCGCTCCGCGCCGGCCTCGTCGTCCAGGTAACGGATCACAGCCGAAGAATCGAAGACATAATGGGTCATTGAGCAGTCTTACCAGCCCTCTTCCCGCAACTCGCGCTCGCGCTCGAGCCGACGGTCTTCAAGCAACAAATCTGTGCCGGAAGGCCCACCCGCCGTCATACCACGCAATCCTTCTATCATCCGGAGCTTCGCCGCAAGCGTCTCCGGCACCAGAACCAGCCGAGGACCTTCCTCGACAAACTTCACCCGCGTTCCCGCTTCGATCCCGAACTTCTCCCGGATCTCCGCCGGAATCACCAGCTGTCCCTTGCTGCTCACGCGCGCGTATGCCTGCTTCATGTCTTACATCGTAGCACAAGTAAGAAAAATTAAGGTGTAAGACGTTATCCAAAGGTAAGAAACCTGAGAGGGGCGCTGATCTCCGCGGTTCCAGACGAGCTCAGCGAGGGCTCTTTTCCCTGTTCCCTGTTCCCTGTCTTACTGCACCGTCCCTTGCGGCCTCAGCCGCCGCAAATCCAGCGCGCACTCCACGGCATTCTGCGCATAGAGCCGCAGATTGTCTGAGGCGGCCCAGAGCCAGAATCGCGAAGTCTGCGCCGGATTCCGCCCTTCCTGGATCGGCCGCAAATGCACCAGCACGTCGTTCTGTCCCGTGGCAGCCAGGTTCGAGGGCGAATCGGTATCTTCAAGCACCAGGTCGATCCGAGGGCCGGTCAATGCTTCTTCCATGCTGGTGATCTCTACCGAGCGCTCCAGTTCCAGAGCGATCGAGAACGTATGCCCGTGAAAGACCGGCGCAGCGATGGCCTGCAATGCCAACGCGGGCCAGCGGCCGCCTCCCAGCGCCTCGTAGTGCCTGCGGATTCGCTCCTCCAGCCGCGTCAGGCTGGGCTTCGCACTCTCGCCCATTCCTGACAGCATGTTGTACGCGGCCTGCGCATCGTAGATGGCCCGCGGAAGCGTCTGGAAGCTGAGCAGGTTCACAGTCTGCTGATGTAGCTCATCCATGGCTCCCCGCCCGAACTCGCTGGCAGGGACCAGCAGGGTCACCGCCGCGAACCGTACCGGCGAGGCGTCCTGCACCCGCTCTAGCAACAGCGCCAGAGCCAGCGCGCCAGGGTGCGCCGGAACCACGGCGGGAGTAAACAAGTCGGCTGTGCCGGCGCCCGTTCCCAGCCACGGCGCACGCACCAGCACCCCGGGCTCCTGATCCAGTGCCCCGGTCAGGTCAATCACCGTCGACCCGGCGCGCAAGGCGTCCCGCCAGTAGCGGCCGGTCAACTCCTGCGACCCGCAGAAAAAGCTGAAGTCCACCTTCTCGAAGGCGTCCGCTTCGATCGGTTGCACAAACGTGATCTCGTCACCCACCTGGTCGAGTTGCCCGTGCGACTGCTCGTCGTCGAGCAGCGTGAAGCTGGCCGCCGCCAGCGGCGACTCGGAGATGGCGTCCTTCAATTCCTTGCCTAGAAGGCTTGCAGCGCCGACGATAGCGATTTTGTACACAGAGATCCTTTGACGTTAGGGATTGCGGAGGGGATCGGTCGGTTCCAGCGCCCGGCCCGGCCGATGCCTGCGCCGGCGCGACCACGAATAGGCGGCCCTGGCCCAGATGCCCGAGAACATGTACACCAACGCGCACGAAAACAGCACCACCTGCGAGAACCGCAGAACCAGGAACAGCGCGGTGGCCATCAGCAGCAGTATCTGGAACGGATGCCGTCGGGAGAAGTTGATCTCCTTGCCCGACCAGAATCGCCACGTGCTCACCATCAGGAAACCGCAAATGCCCACCAGGCACAGCCAGACGATGGCGAACCACCACGCCTGCACCGGGTATCCGTAGCAGAGATGCACCGCGGCAGCCAGCAGTCCCGCCGCCGCCGGAATCGGCATGCCCACAAAATATTTGCGATCGGAGCGCCCCGGATTCCGCGGTTGCGGATTGTGGCTGATGTTGAAGCGCGCCAGGCGCGACGCTCCCCCAATCAGAAACAGGAAGCAGATGAACCCGCCTACGTGCATCAGGTCCTGGCGCAACTCCGGGTTGATGGACTCGGGTAAAAAATGCAGCCCCCAGATGTACGCCAGCAGGCTGGGCGCCACGCCGAAAGTGATCACGTCGGCCAGCGAATCCAGCTCCTTGCCGAACTCGCTCGTGGTGTTCGTCATGCGCGCGATGCGGCCGTCGAGAGAATCAAAGGGAATGGCGAAGAGGATCGCCAGCGCCGCCCAGTCCAGGTTGGTGCGCACATCGCCGCGCCCGCTGATGGCCGCGAAGAGCCGCGTGATGGCAAAGTATCCCGCGCCGATATTGCCCACCGTGAACAACGATGGCAGCAGGTACATGCCGCGGCGCAACCGCGCTCGCTTCTGCGCCCGCGTCAGGGGCACGCCACCGTTCACCGGCGATCTCCCAGTTCGTTCTCAGGGTCCGCGCTCGCGCGGTCGGCCCGGTACTGCCGCCGATCCGAAGCAGCGCCCACGCCTTCGGTCATCACCGCGATCACGCTGGCTCCGCCCTTGACGCGCTGCCCCACCTTCACCTGGAACTCCGCTTCGGCCGGCATGACTACATCCGTTCGTGACCCGAACTTGATCAGACCCACCCTCTGACCGCGCTCCACCCGGTCTCCTGCCTTGAACGGAAACACAATGCGCCGCGCCAGCAGGCCGGCAATCTGCTTGAAGGTGACTTCGATTCCCTCGCCCCGCATGGTCACGACATTCCGCTCGTTGCGCTCCGCGCACGCCGGATTCATCGCGTTCATGTACTGCCCCTTGTGATAGCAGACCTCGCGCACTTCGCCGGCGATGGGAGAGCGATTGACGTGCACGTCAAAGACACTGAGGAAGATGCTCACGCGCTTGCGCGGACCGTCTGGAGTGGAAATGGTGACTGCCTCGGTGACAAGACCATCGGCTGGAGACACGATCAGCCCGGCTTCCGACGGGATGGGCCGTTCGGGGTCGCGGAAAAACCACAGAAAAAAAGCTGCCAGCAGGACCGGAATCACGGCCCAGATCCAGCTTCCCGTGGCCCACAACACCAGCGCCGCAACCGCCAGCAAACTCAAACCGTAGATGTAACCGTCACGAACCATTGTCCCTGACGATTATACGGTTTGTATGCTTGCTGCGACTCGGAGGCACGCTCGTCGCTCGTGGAGTGGTGCCGCCGGGATCCCCGCGAGCAGTTCTTCCCTCGTGAGGTGGTGGGCGCACTCCGCTTGAGAGCTGCCGTTCCGTCCTTCGCTTCGCCAAAGCTGTTCAGCTCCTCGCTGCCTCAGCCCTGGTTTATCCGTTTGCTACGCCATCACCACCGTCGAGCGGCGTTCGAGGGCGTAGATCAGATCCTTGGCGTGGAGTTTCAGCTTCTTCAGCCGTACCTCCTCGAGCTGTTCATCATCGGAAAGGTAGGGTTTCTGAATCAGCTCTTCCAACCGCTGAGCGTAGCGACGGTGTTCGGCGTGCAGGCGGTTCAGTTCTTCGCTCAGCGGATCATGAATCTCTTCCATAGGCTCCTCCTTCGGAATCGATGTTAATCGGACATTAAGATATAGCGCCAAGATGCGGAGGTTGCAAGTGAATGCTTGCGTGAAAGTCAGGGTGCCTGTGGATAAAAGGGGTCCGATTCGAGCGCAGGGGATGCAAGTCGAACATTCTCCGCTATTTGCGCCAGATCATTCCATTCCTCGACGACCTGCGATACAAGCCCGCATCAGCACCGCCCCATCACCCGTATCCCGGTAGTACGCCTCGCGCCGCGCAAACTCCGCGAAGAGATGAGCACGGTAGAACTCCTGCGCAGCCGCATTCGAAGCGCGCACTTCGAGGATGATTTCGGAAATCCCCCGCGTCGCTAGCTCCCCGCGCAACTCCGCCAGCAGCGCGCCTCCCGCTTTTCGCCGCTGGTGCGCCGGCGAGACGGCGATCGTCTCCAGTTCCGCCTCCGGGGGAATGATTGAGGCGATGAGGAAGCCCGCAACCTCCCCGTCCAGCTCGGCCACCCGGGCGATGCGCCGCGGCGTACCCGCCGGATCAAGAGCCGCTTCGTAAACAGAGCGCGGCCAATGCGGCGCGGTGTCGAGGCCGTCCGCAATGGCCGTCACGGCGTCAAGGTCTGCAAATGCCATTGGTCGAATGCGAAGCGCCTCGCTCATCTTCGCCGCGCCGCCGCACCCGCTGGATCCCCGAAGATCTCCGCATCGGACCGCCGCAGATAGTGGCCGTCCAGCGGTGCGACATCGTCAAACCGGCGCGCGCGGATGAGCGGCTCCGCAAACTGCATCGCATCTGCGGCCGTGGGCGCGGGAACCGTCACCAACCGCGTCGAAGGCGACGCGGCCTCGAGCATCGCGCGCGCATGGGGATCGCATACGGCGCATTTCCCGAGCAATGGCAGGGTGGCAAGATCGGCAGCTCCGGCCAGCAGCTCCCCGCCTTGGTAGCGCAGGAAGAGCTCATGCCGGTGCGCGTCCAAAGCCGCATTGTCCACGCCGGCCTTGACCGACAACACCGCCAGCCTCGACACCGCAATCACTGGAATATTCGCGCCCTCCGCGAAGCCCTTCGCCGCACTGAGCCCCACGCGCACCCCTGTAAAGCTCCCCGGCCCCGAAACCACAACCAGGCAGCCAATCTCACGCAGAGCCGCGCCATGCTCTCTCAAAATCTCGCCCACGGCCGCAACCAGCGTGGCCGAGTACGTACGGCCCTCCAACTCCACTTGACCAAGAATCTCTACCCGGTCACGCGCCAGCCGGCCCAGCGCCACCGATCCCGAAGGACCGCACGTGTCGATCCCCAACACCAGCAACCCTAATTGATTCGGTGTTTCGTGATCGGGTGCCTCGCGGTCGAATGTCACTAGAACAGAATAAACAGCACCGCCAGGGGACAACAGCCAATCTCGATTTCCGTTAATCTAGAGCAGTACCCCATATCCCCATCTCTAACCGCAATTCTCAGGAGCAGTTTTGGCGACGGCAGCGGCGGCCCCGGCACTCTCATTTCATGACACCTGGCGGCCGCGCGCCAACCCGTGGGCAATCGCCATTACCGTCACCATGGCCACTTTCATGGAGGCGCTCGACACCTCCATCGCCAACGTCGCCATGGCCCATATCGCCGGAACCCTCTCCGCCAGCCAGGACGAGGCCACCTGGGTGCTCACCAGCTACCTGGTTGCCAACGCCATGGTTCTGCCCATCAGCGGATGGCTCGCCAACCGCTTCGGCCGCAAGCGCTTCTACATGAGCTGCGTCTTCCTGTTCACCATCTGCTCTCTGCTCTGCGGCCTTGCGCCGTCGCTGGGCATCCTCGTCTTCTTCCGCGTCCTGCAGGGTGCGGCCGGCGGCGGCCTGCAACCCAGCGAGCAGGCCATCCTCGCCGACACTTTCCGCCCCGAAAAACGCAGCATGGCCTTTGCCATCTACGGCGTCGCCGTGGTCATGGCCCCGGCCATCGGACCCACCGTCGGCGGATGGATCATCGACAACTTCAGCTGGCGCTGGATCTTCTTTCTCAACATACCCGTCGGCATCCTGTCGATGTACCTCACCAATCGCCTCGTCGAGGATCCACCCTACCTGGCTGAAACCCGCAAAAAACGCGTGGGCGTGGACTACTGGGGCCTGGGCTTGCTCGTCATCGCCGTCGCCGGCCTGCAGATCATGCTCGACAAGGGCCAGGAAGATGACTGGTTCAGCTCTCGCTTCATCGTCACCTGCGCCGTAGTTGCTGTGGTGGCGCTGGCCATCTTCATCTGGTGGGAGCTCCGCGTCGAGCACCCCATCCTCGACCTGCGCCTCTACATGCGACGAAACGTCGGCATGACGCAGATGGTCCTCTTCATGGTGGGCGTGGCGCTCTACTCCTCCACCGTGCTTATCCCGCAGTTCCTGCAGGAGATCATGGGATACTCCGCGCGCCAGGCCGGCGAAGCCATCTCCAGCGGCGCCATCGTGCTCATGATTCTCTTCCCCGTAGCCGGCGCCCTTGCGCCCAAATTCGATCCCCGCAAGCTGGTCGCCATCGGATTCGTAATTACTACGCTCGGCCTGGTCCGCATGGCCCACCTGAACATGAACGTGAGCTTCGGGCTGGCCGTCAGCTGGCGCGTCGTCATCGTACTGGGCCTTCCCTTCCTCTTCATCCCCATCAATACGCTCTGCTATGCGGGCATTCCCCAGCACAAGAACAACGAGATCAGCGGCATGTCCGCGCTCTCACGAAACCTGGGCGGCAGCGTGGGCATCAGCTTCATGACCACCATCCTGGCCCGGCTCACGCAACGCCACCTGAACATGCTGGGCGCGCACACCGTAGCCGGCAATGGGCCCTTCGAGCGCATGCGCCAGGGAATCGCCGCAGCCCTCGAGCACAGCGGCATGTCCGGTCCCGACGCGCTCTACCACGCCGGCGCGCAGATCTATGGAATGGCGCAGCGCCAGGCGCGCCTCCTGGCCTATGTCGACACAATCTGGATCATGGCCGCCGTGACCATCATCCTTACGCCGCTTCCGTTCCTCATGAAGCGCCCACCCAAGATGAAAAAGATGGTCGCCAGCCACTAGGAGCGATATCTATTGTTCCTGACCGCCATAGATGACCAGTCGAAGGTCGAAGCCCAGATCCGCGGCAGCTACGGATTCAACTGCTCGGCCCGCAACTCGACTCAGCATCTGATTGATCGATTCGGCAACCACCGCTAAATTTGGCGGTCGGTCATAGCCGCCAAATTGGAGAGAAAACCCGCGATTCGCGCAGGGATTGAGCTGCTGAGTCGCGACCATTAAGAAATCTTGTCAAGAGGTCAATTCGGGACATCTCGTCACTATATGGTATTACAACGATAAGTATATCAGATTCAATAACATGCAG
>Ga0307474_10000703_pt1 | contig 23959 bp, 16 predicted proteins | sample atmos_gasesECM1C_2_FD_203312 | JGI IMG/M metagenome (GOLD analysis project Ga0307474, IMG submission 203312) | Hardwood forest soil microbial communities from Morgan-Monroe State Forest, Indiana, United States - atmos_gasesECM1C_05 | ecosystem: Environmental > Terrestrial > Soil > Temperate... | reverse complement strand
ACTTCGGGATGCGAGATCAAGCCATTGGCCTCGAGGACTTCGGCAATTTTACGCTCGATCTGAATTTCGGTGAGGCCGGCGACGTGAAGGCGGACGGGCACGAGCGGCATGCCGATGGTGCCGGTCTGGCTGACGCGCAGTTCGCGCGACATTTCGGGGACATCGAAGACCTGAACGTTCACGAGATCACCGGCGCCGATGACGTAGTCGCTCGGCGGAGGGACGCGATTCGATGACGCGGCGAGAGCACGCAGTCGCTCGTTCGCTTTGTCGGATGTCTCCACACTCTGCGCGCGGAGGGAGGGGGCCGCATGCAACATCAAGAAACTGGAAATGGTGACAGACAGAGCCAAGGCGCGCAGGCCGTTTGGCTGCATAGGATTATAGGACCCCCCAATGTTGATTACACAGTTAAAAGGCCAAAGTCAACAAAGATTTCAGCGTTGGTGTCGATTCGGTCGGGGTGGCAGATCGCTAGGCGGGGATGGAATAACTGCGGTTGTGGCCAAATGAGCGGTCAAAAGGAAGAAGAGGGCGTTGGCGGGAATGTGGAGGTTAAAATCGACCAGACTGTGTACCAGAAAGGCACTACAGCCGAGGAGTCCGGAAAGGTGAAGAGAGGCGGCAAAGGACTTGTCGATCTGTAGGACCTGGCGGAGAGAGATGAAAAAAAGCGCGCCGAGAAACCAGGCGCAGCAGATGCCGCCGGCGATTCCGGTTTCGGCGAGTTGCTCGAGGTAGTCGTTGTGGGTGTGGTTGACGATTTTTCCGTCGTACTGCGTTTCGTAGGCGGGGAAGACGGTTTGCAGCGTGCCGAGGCCTGTGCCGGTGTATTTGTGGTCGAGGAAGATGCGCCAGGTGTCTTGACGCATCGTGGCGCGCTTGCCGGTGGTAACTTCGAGATTTTGGAGCGAGGAGAAGCGGTCGAGCACCTGTTTGACGCCCAGCCAGGACACGAACAGGAAGGCCAGGAAGAGGACGAGGCCGCCGGCAAGCACGTGGCGGCTTCCGGTGCGGCGCAGCAGCATGATCAGCAGGAGTAGGCCGAGTTCAACGCCGAAGCTGACGACACCTCCCCGGGACGCGGAAAGGAAGAGCGCGCCGATGGGTAGCAGCGCGCAGATCGCGACGACGAACCAGCGTTCGCGGCGGACCTTGCCGAGTACGAGCGGCACGAGCGAAACGGGAATGACGAGTTCGATGAAGCCTGCAAAGTGATTGCGGTTGACGTAGGGGCCGAACGGGATGCCTCCATAGCGCATCTCGCGGAACCAGTAGAGTTTTCCGTTGAAGGTGAGCTGCTGGAGGATCCCGAAGGTGGAGACCAGGAAGCCAAAGATCATGACGAACCAGATGTAGGCGCGCCAGTCGTCGGAGTAGCGGAACGCTTGCGTCGCGAGGAAGAGAATGAGGATGTAGGCGACCAGAAGGTTGAGCTCCATGCGCGTATCGTAGGTCGAAGCGGTGGCGCGGAGAAGCAGTTGGCCAAGAGCGATCGCGGCCAGCAGGATCAGCGGCGGGAGCAGCGGGGAAATGTAGACGCGCTTTTGGTCGTCGCTCTTGTCGAAATAAAACAGGAACGCCCAGAGCAAGAAGAGCAAGGCGGTGCCGGTTTCGATGATGGCGCGCGCCCAGTCTTCGACCCCGCCGTGAGCGAGGACGCCGAAGACGACGAGCGCGCAGATGGAGAAGCGGAGAAACTTCATGTGGCCGGACCCGGGGATAGGGTTGGCGATTGGGGAGTCGGATTCTTTGGCGGCGCGGCTTTGGTTGCTGGGGGCCCTGTACCAGGGTGGGTCGCTGTGGGCGGCGGAGGCGTTGCACTGGGAGTTGAAGTTGAACTTGGCGAAGTAGGCTGCCCGTTGGGCGCAGGGGTCAGCGCTACGTCATCAATCCAAGCCGTGCCGTGGATGCGGCTCCCAAAGTCGTCGCTGGGCTTGCGGCTGATGCAGACGCGCACCTGCCGCGATTCATCGCCGGTCGCGGTCCACGGGATGCTGACCTCGGTCCAAGGCTGCGTCCCATGCAGGTCGGAAGTTTCGACGCTGGCGTTGTGCGCGTTTTCGGTCCATTCGAGGCGGAAGCGGACGCCCTGATCGGTGGTCAGCGCCTGCGTGTGGACCCAGGCGGAAAATCGATACGAACCGCCGGGCTCGACAAACGCAAGGTGACAAATTCCCGAGAAATCGACGTTGCGGCGTCCATCAAAAATGAGTCGCAGCGAGCGCTCGCCCGAATGCTTTTCTTTTGCGTCGAAAGTAGACTGCACACCGAGCGAAGCAGGGGCGTAAACCCAGGAGAAGCCGCCGCCACTGACGCCGGTCTCAAAGCCGCCGTCCCAGATAAGCGACCCGGTCGCGTCATTCGGCGGAGGAATGGGATTCGCGAGCGTTACGGCCTGCGTCCAGACGCGGTGTGCATCGTCGATGCGATGCGCTTGCACGAGCGAATCGGTGAACGGGATGACTTGCGTAAGGTCGATCCGCGGCGGCGGCTGCAGCGTCCGCAGCTTGTCCCACACGGCAAGCGCCGGATCCATCGCGGCGTCAGCGTCAAGTTCGCGAATCGCATCGAGATAAATCGGTGCGGTTGGCGGCAGCACGTTTTCGATGATCGAGTTGATGTCGGGATCAAGCCGCCAGGAGCGCGAAACCGCTTCCGCGGCGCGCTTCGGATCGACAGCTACAGACTGGCGAATCTCCGCGAACGCCGCTGGGATCTCGTTCTGCCGCAGTAAAAAATTCCCATAGCGCCAGGCGACTTCGGCAGAAATCGGATAGACGCGCTTCGCTTGCTGAAATGCGTCGCGCGCGGCCGCGGCGTTGCCTTGCGATTCGTAAGAGGCGGCCAGATCGAGCCAAGTCGTCGCCGAGTGCGGATCAAGCGACAGCGCATTGCGATACGCCGCAACGGCGCGCGCCGCGTCGGGCTCTTCGATGTTGTATTGCCAATAGCGCCCGAGCAGGAACCACGTCAGAGGATTCCCCGGCTCGAGTTGTACGGCGCGCTCCTGCCCCTGCCGCGTTTCCATACCCGCGTAATGCGCGGCAAGCGCGTTGCGTGTGCTCGAGTAACCGAGAGCGGCGGCGAGGACTGCGGCGACGAAAAGAAGTGTGGCGCGCGCGATCGAGCTGGAGAGGCGCAGAACCATTCCACGGTACTCTGCCTAAGTGTGGCGCGCGGATGCAAGCCGAAATTTACGAAATAGAAATTAAAGGTGAGGGGGTCAGCGTGCAGTTAACTTGATGTTTCAGGTTTCGCCGAGCTTAGCAGCCGACCGTTCGCCGAGGGCAACTGCGAAATCGCGGGCGTTAAGCGCCGTTTGAGGCGCTGAATGAATCGTCACCGCGCCCGCGGCGCCGCACATCGATGCCCAGCCGCTTGATCTTCTGATTCAGCGTCGACAGCGGAATCATGAACCGTTCAGCCGCTTCGGTCTGGTTCCAGCCGGTCCGCTCGAGCATATCCACAATGATGCGGCGCTCGATCTCGTCCATGATCTGAAACAGCGAAGGGTGCGGACGATCGGCCGCCGCACGTGAACCCGGTTCACCCGGCATCGGCGGCAGAAACTCCGACAGTTGCAGCCGCACCCCGCGGACGATTTCCTTGCTGCGAATGCTGTCAGGCAATAGATCGACGTCAACGCGTTCCGTAGTCGACAGCACAACCGCACGCTCAACGACATTTTCCAGCTCGCGCACATTGCCCGGCCAGTCGTAGTCCATCAAAAGCTTCAGCGCGGCCGGCGTGAACTGGCGCATCGTCTTGTTGTTTTCCTTGCAGTAGCGATCAAGGAAGTGCGCGAGCAGCGAGGGTACATCTTCGCGCCGATCGCGCAGCGGCGGCAGCTTCAAATGAATGACGTTGAGGCGGTGATACAAATCTTCGCGGAAGCGGCCTTCTCGCACAAGGGTGATCAATTCAATGTTGGAAGCCGCGACGATGCGAACATCGACCTTAATCGTCTCGGTGCCGCCAAGCCGCATGAACTCGCGCTCTTGAATCACGCGCAACAGCTTCGCCTGCGTCTCATGGCTGATGGTGGCAATTTCGTCGAAGAAAATCGTACCCTGGTCGGCGACCTCGAAAAGCCCCTTTTTCGATGCGATCGCGCTGGTGAATGCGCCTTTGACGTGGCCAAACAGCTGCGACTCCAACAGATCGACCGGAATCGAGCCGGTGTTGACAGGAACAAACGCTTTATCGGCGCGTGTCGAAGCCGAATGAATCGCCTTGGCGATAAGTTCTTTACCGGTTCCGCTTTCCCCGCTAATCAAGATCGTAGATCGCGACGGCGCGACCTGCGCAACAAGATCGAACAGCGCGAGCATCTTGTCGCTTTTGCCTATGATATTGGGAAAGTTGAAGCGCTGCTTCAGCGCGCGCTTCAACTGAAGGTTTTCGTCGCGCAGCCGACGCGATTCGACCGCTTGCGCAACCTGCGCGAGCAATTCGTCGTTCGACCAAGGCTTGGTGATGTAATCCATCGCGCCGCTCTTGAACGCAGCGCGCGCCATATCGATCGAGCCATACGCGGTAATCAAAACCACGGAAAGCTGCGGGTCGCGAAGGCGGATCTCGCGCAGCAAATCGAGTCCGTTGCGATCGGGCAAGCTCACGTCGAGCAGCAACAAATCAAACGGATGCTCTTCAAGCTTGGCAAGACCGCTAGCGCCGGTCCCGGCGCTCGACACACCGTAGCCTTCGCTGGCTAGCAGCATTTCAAGGCCTTCGCGGATTTCTGATTCGTCGTCGACTACAAGAATGGAGCCCTTAGACATGAACCGCTTTCCTTACCGCGGGGAATTCGACGTGGAAAGACGTGCCCTTGCCGGGGGTTGAGCGAACATCGATTTTTCCAGCGTGCTCTTTGATGATGCCGTAGCTGACCGAAAGCCCGAGGCCCGTCCCGCGGCCGCTGGCCTTGGTGGTGAAAAACGGATCGAAGATGCGATGAATGTGCTCGCGTGGAATTCCCGCGCCGGTATCGACAACTTCGACTTCCACGCTGCCATTGTGCGTAGCGGTGCGAACTTCGAGCATGCCTCCGCTGGGCATCGCGTCGCGCGCGTTCAGGAAGAGATTCAGGAATACCTGCTGTAGCTTGTTCGCGGAACCACGAACTGCAGGCAGCGTCGAGCCGAGCTGCTTGACGACCTGGATCTGTGAGGTTTTCAACGGGTGTGCCACCAGTGACAAGGTTTCTTCCACCACTCGATTGACGTCCAGATCGGCCAGCTCGGTTGCACTGGTCCGCGAGAAATTCAATAGATTGTTGACGATTTCGCTCGCGCGGAACGTCTGCTTCACGATTTTTTCGATGATGCCCTGCCGCGGATCGCCTTCCGGCATCTGCTTGGCCAGCATCTGGATGTAATTCGATATCACGGCCAGTGGCGTGTTCACTTCGTGCGCGACGCCGGCGGCCAGCAAACCGAGTGAAGTCAGCTTTTCGGTCTGCGACATCTGCTCTTCCATGCGTTCGCGCTGCGTCACGTCGTCAAAGAGCAGCAGACGGCCGATGCGCTCGCCCGACTTGCTCACCAGCGGAGTGATGGAGACGTTCATCGTCAAAACTTTGCCTTGATGATGCAGTCTCTGCTTATAGATGCCGGTAATTTGCTCTTCGTCACGGCGCGCGGCAATCTCGAGCGCGAGTTCTTCCGGCAACAGCGCGCGCAGTTGATGACCGACAGCTTCATGCCGCGGAACGTTGAAAAGCTGCTCCATCCGCGTGTTCCATGATTCGACGATTCCGCCCAGATCAACCGCAAGCACGCCGACATTCAACGATTCAACGATGTTTTCGCTGAAATCCTTGAGTCGCGCAATTTCCAGCGCCTTTTGCTCCAACGAGTTGTAAAGCTGTGCATTGTCGAGCGCGACCGCGACATACCCCGCGATCGTTTGCACGAGTTCAACGTCATCGCTCGAAAGAAAATCACCGTCGACCGTTTTGCCAAGGCCGAGCACCGCAACGGTGCGCTCGCGAATCCGGCACGGCACGAAATAATTCAGATCGAGCTGCTCGAGCGTCTGGCGAACCGAGTCGCTGACGTCTCTCGCCGCGCGGGGCGACTCAAAAAAGAGCGCCCCACGGGCGAACTCGGGCCGGGCCGGCTCGAGGAAGCTAAGGTCCATGGGTTCGGAGAGTCGCACTCCCATCGAGCGCGCCAGCCGCAACTGCCCGGGCTGCAGCGGATCTTCCATGAAAATCGCCAGCCGATCGACGAGCAACGTCTGCGAAATGCGATCCATCACCGAGCCAAGCATCGGGTCGAAGCGGACTTCGTTCGTCAAGGTGCGGCCGAATTCAATCAGCGTGCGGCGGTAATCGAGCCGGTCGCGATAGAAAAATCGATCGAGCCGCGCCTGAATCCATTCGCGGAACGGTTGGAACAAAAACGCCGCGATGACGATGGCGATCATGCCGCCAACGGGGCCGGTTGTCTGCAGGTGCGTAATCTCGGCGATCAGCGCGATCAACGCGAAGTAAATCGAAGCGATCGCCGCGGTCGCCGCCGTATACGCCAAGCCGCGCTTGAAGATGATGTCCACGTCCATCAATCGGTAGCGAATGATGGCGTAGCCGAAGCACAGCGGGATGAGCACGAGGCTCAACGCCGAAAACTTCGTCCACACCGGCGGCACGGCGTCGAGCACGAACGGGATCACATACATCAAGCCGAACGGAGCCGTGCCGGCCAGCGTTCCGAACGTCAGCCACTTCAATTGCTGCCGCAGAACGCCCGACGGCGCCTCGCGGAAGCTCTTGTAGAAAACCAGCGCCGTGGCGAGGAAATAAATCGCCAGATAGCTGTACTCGATCTTGTCGAGCAAAATCCGCGAGCCGAGCCACGGCACGAAGCCCAGCGCGTTGAGCGCGACGCCCACGTGGAACAGAATCAGGAACGATGGCGGCCCGTACACCAGCGCCAGCTTCGAGAACGATTTCGCCGCGCCCTCGGCACGCTCCGGGAAGACCAGCGCGAAGTGGAACAGCAGCGCCGGCGCCAGCATCAACGAAGCAATCTTCGCCCAGTAAATCTCATAGTCGAACGCGTCAAGCTTGCCGCTGTAGTGGAACGAGAACAGAACGAACGAGACGAGGCAGAAAACGTAGAAGTGAATCGCGCGCGGCGCGTTCCACCGGCGAATAAAGATGAAAAGTCCAATGAAGAGATACAGCAGTCCGACGACGCGCTCGTAATTCTCGATCGACGCCGGCTTTTCTGCAGGCATCGTGATCAGCGGCGTTTCAAACTCGCGGCCGTTGCGAGTCAGCTTGTAGCGCACCTGCGACCAAAGCCCCGCGCGCCAGAGCCGCTTTGTGACCTGCACCTGGCTGTGCACGGGCACGTCGTTGATCGCGACCAAAATGTCTTCGGCACGAATGCCGGCCCGGGCGGCCGGCGAATTCGGCGTCACTTTCCAGGCCTGAGCACCCGTTGTGGTGTCGAGCCAAGCCACCCCGTCATCGGGGATCTCGTAAATCTCCCGCTGGCGGAAGTTAATCCAGGCGTAGACCAACGCTGTCATGGTGGCCAATGCCAGGACCACCGCGCCTAGACTAACTCTGAGGTTCTGTTTCATCTAACCGAACCGGCTCAATCCGACTGGGCACACACACGTACTTTAGAATCGGTGCAAATCAGCTTCCAATGTTCTGTAGGACGGCTTGAAACTAAACGCCTTAGGATCAGAGACTTAAGAAGTCGGCCGCCCCGCCCAATTGAGGACATACACTTTATGGTAGGGGCCATACAGCTTTTAAAACGATTGAAACGTAACTAAAACTGGACGCTCAACCCGCCTCGGAACGTCCGAAACGCCGGGACCAGCGTCGTTCGCCCGTCCGCCGTGTTCAGGGTGACGTACCCCTGGGCCAGAATGTTGTCGCAATCCGCGATGGCCTGCCAGCGCCCCAGGCCAAACCGCGGGAGGGTCTGGCGAATCCCAATGTGGAGGTACGGGTCCATCTGATACTGCGAGGCGCCGTAGCTATCCACGCGGGAAATCGCGGTCCCACTTACCCAAGTGTACCCGGCGACGACTTTCGTTCCCGACCGCGGGATCTTCGTCGTGACCGAACCACCCGCCGTGCTGTGCATGGCGGTTTTCAGCATGTCGCGCAAGGCGCCTTCTGCCAGATCGTCCGGGGTAAGCGCGCCAGCGTAGGAATATACTGCGGTCACTTCGATATTGTCGGTTAGCTGTTCGCGCACCGCGACGCGCGTGCCCCAGCTGTTCATCGAGCCGCCGTCGTAAGCGAAAGCGTTCGAGAAATAATCCTGCAGATAATCCGCAGCGGGTGCGTCTCCACCGCGACCATATATGGCGGTGTTGCGATCGTCGTCGTGGAAAGCCGCGACCTGGATGTCGCTATGCGGCCCGAGCTTGCGCGTGGCGGCGATCTCTTCGTGCCAGCCACCTTCCAAAACGGGACTCCCACCGCGCCAAAGCAGAGTCGGGAAAGAATCAAGTTCGCTGACCGCAGCGGCCAGATCGGCGCTCGCGTCGTGATCCTCGGGATCGAGCGGCGCCATCCCGCCCGGCTCCTCGGCAAAAATCACCGCGGCGCGCCATGCATCGGAAAGTTTTGCGTCCATTTCGAGGCGCGGGCGAAGCGACATGGCTGATTTGTCCAGCCCGACCATCACGTACTCGCCGCTGTACAACAATTTCAGTCGGTCGCCGATGCCGACCGAGCCGGCTTGTTGCAGGCGAACCCCGCGGAATGTCTGTCCATCGGGACCAAGTTTCGCTTCGCGCAGAACCATTGTCGACTGCGGACCAGACAGCGAACCTGTCGGCAACCAGATCGTCGCGATGCCACCGCCGGGCGCATCGTCCATGTAATTCATCTGTCCCGCCATCAATAGGCGAGCGCTGTTGCCCAGGCGCTGATCGTACGCAAACGCCGTCGCAGGCGCAGACGGAACAGCCGAGGGCGAACCGGGACGCCGGGCGCCGTCGGTAAAATCGAGACGCGCTTTCGGATGCGCCATGCGCGTATCGATAACGTGGGTGTTCGACGCGACGTCGGCGTTCGCTTCGTCGTCATCGACCCATTGCAAAACCGGGCGAGTCGCGGACGCCGAACGCAGCACCCACTTCCAATCGTCGGATTCGATGGCGGTTGCGGAAGGAGTACGCCGCAACGCATCGAGCGACGCAAACATCGATTCCAGCTGTACGCGGACGACCGTTGTTACGTGCGGATTGATGCGAACGTGTTGCTCGATCGTCGGCAAAAATCCCGCCAGCGTAACGCGCACGGTGTACATGCCGGGGAGAACTTTGTCGCTGCGGAAAACGCCCTGCGTATTGGTAAGAAAATCGAGTGCGTTGAGGGTGCCGGCCGATTCCGAGATGAGCTGTACGGTCGCACCCAGCTGTGGGATGCCGTTCGTGTCGTCGACGACGCCCGCGACCTTACCAGGAGCGGCCTTGAATTGCTGGGCGGGGGTAATCGAAGCACAGATCGACAGACACGTCCCGGCGAGGAAAAATGCGCCGAGAATTCGGAGTCGTGTCTGCTTCACTTCGCTTTACCTCCCCGGTGCAGCTTTGGCGGTGTTCGCGGCCGTCTTCGTATCGACAGGCGGCTTAATCGTGAAGTCCGCGGTCTTGGAAATGGTCTTTTGCGTATTGGTGTCGGTCGCAACGATCTCAAGCGAATACTTGCCGGGCGTGAGGGTCGCGAGCGGCAGCAAGCGTTCGATCGTGACCTGCTCGCCAGTCTGCTTCATCTCTTCCGACGTTTCCTTGAACTGCATGATCTGCTGGTCGCCTTTCTTCACGGTATAGAGGAAGTTGGCGTTGGATTTGTGCGTCTTGTCGTCCTGCTTCAGGTTGTAAACCTGCATGTAAATGCCGAGCTTCTCGTTGTTCATGAACTCGCCGTCGAGGCGCGGAACAACTTTTGTCGAGCCCAGCACGAACTGGCCGGTGCCGATCTGCTTCGACGGAACGTGCTCGAGCTTGCCGCCGTCGGCTACGATCAGCGAACTGGCTTCGAGCTTGTCGTCTTCAAAGCGCGGAACCTGCAGGCGTGTGTTCACAACGCCGACGTTGCCGCTCTTCACATCCTTGATCACGATGTCGAGCCGATAGAGTCCTGGACGTAGCGGAACAGCCTTTTGATAAATCGATTGGAGCTTCAGCGATTGCTGATAGAGGCTCTCGGGAAAATCGCGGCTGACTGGATCTTCAAACGTCTGCACGACGCGGCCGGTCAGCGAGCTGACGCGACCAAAAACGTTGAGCGTCGCGGAGTAAACGCCGTCTTTCGAGTTGAAGGAAAGCTGATTGTTGGGAACCTGAACCGTGATCGGAACCAGCACGGTGTCGTTCGTCACTTTGACGTAGTCCGTGCCCCAGTTGAAGTGCATCTGGTCGCGCACGATGCGTGCAGTGACGATCGCCTCGAGGTCCTTATATTTTACTTCGGGCGGTTTGAACGCCTTCGAGTACTGCTCGAGGCGGTTGAATTCGTCCATGCTCGATGGCGTGCCGCCAAGCGCGGTCGGCGTCGTCATGCCGTCGGCGCGCGTGAAGCGATCCGTCTTCGACGCCATGCCCATTTCTTCGAGCAAGCTCAAGCCGGCGCCCGGAACGTGCAGCAACGCGTCTTTTTCGCCCGGGTCCATCGTCAGGTGATATTCGCCCGAGCTTGAGGGATCGACGAATTCCCAAATCACGTTTTCGCCGATGCCTTCCATGTAGCGATATCGCCAGGTCTCCCACGGGTACGTGGTGGTCGAACCGCCGCCTTCATCCATCGGACGATCGTATGTGCCGCCTGTCGGGTGCGCTTCGATTTCGTCCGGCGGCCCCCACATGATGTACATGCGGCCGCGGTCGGTCTTCCACCCCGGAATACCGGAAGCGAAATGTTCGTTGGCGTAAGCGATGCGGCGATAGTGCTCTTCTTTAAAATCGTTGTCGGGCAGATCCGGATTGGCGCTGCGGCGCAGCCAGAACTGCTCGATGAATTGTTCGCGCTCTTCGTTGGTCGCGAGTTGCAAGAAGGCTTGGCGCTCTTCCGGCGAAATAATGTAGATGACGTCTTCGTTCAGCCACTGCTTGTAAGGAGTGTCGAGCTCCTTCAGCGTCTTCTTCAGCTTTCTCTTCTGCTCTTTATCCAACTTTTGAGGTTGAGGCGCGGCGGTAGGATCGACCGGCGCTTGGCCTTGCTGCGCTTGAATCGGCGGAGGTACACAAATCGAAAGAGAGAAAAGGACAGCAGACAGGGTACGGACTACCCGAAGCATAGATACCACCTCAACTTCCTGAACTCAGGGATTCTACTCTGGCGCCGCGGGTGGCGTCAATCAGCGAATGTCCTGCGTTTTGTGACACTTGTCCCCCATTTGAAAGTAAGATGCGGGCCATTTCCTGGGGTTGCCTCAGGAATGTGGCCTGTTCCGAAGTACAGGGAAAATGGGAGGACGGACTGAACCAACGTTCGGTGAGATTCGTACAGGGACGCGAAATGGTGCGCGGAAGCGAATCGAGAAAGACTTCCTGCGAAAAGCGGATCTACTGGACGCGCTGCTTTTGGGCGTCCCACCCGACCAGCGAATCGAAAATGGCAAGGACGTGCCGGCGGTATTCGACCATGCGGTAGAAGATGTCGCGGAGCTCGGGGTCGCGTTCGGCGTCGCGGTGCCACTTCAGCAGGACGGCCTGGGGCACTTCGATATCGCGGCGCAGCTGTTCCGGCGAATGGCCGCGCAGGAACAGGCCATAGAAAAACGCCGCTTCCCGCTGGGGAAACGCGAAGTCTGTGGTGACTTCTGTCGGAACGACTTGGGCAATCGAGGCCATAAGAAAAATGCAGTTTACCGAAAAGCGTCTCCGCGTCAAGTAGTACAGGCCGTCAGGTGTTGCGTGGCGGGCAAGGCCAGTACCGGCGACTAGTCGAACGTGCAGCCGGCCAGGGCAGCCTGGGGCAAGGGTTAGATGACGCTACCCAAATGGGAATCAGAGAAAACCGGTGGCCACCCCTCCCACACGGCCGGAACCGCCGTGCAACGCCGGGGTTGCGACCCGGTTCTAAGAGGCTTAGGATGCTGGTAGGTGGTCCAAGGTTTCAAAAACCCTGGGTTCAAAACCCTGTGTTCTAGCATCCAATGGGTCGACGGAAAGACGGGCTTTAAGACAACGGGTTCCAAAAATGGCTAAACAGTCGCTGGCAGGTCGAGGGTTCGGGCGGGTTTTCCGGTTGGGCGTGATGCGCGGACTCCGGTCGGTCGAGGTGAACCCGGACGACTTCCGGAAGCAACTAGCGAATAAGCACGGGCTGTGGATACCCAACTTTTCACGTATGCACGACGTACCCCTGGATCGGCTGGACGCGATCGCCAAGAAGCTGATCCGCGATGCGGAGCGGCTGGCGCTGGCGGAAGGCGCGGGGTTCGGCCTGGGCGGCATGATGACCGTGATCCCCGATACCGGGTTGCTGACGGCGATCACCCTGCGGCTGATTCAACGGCTATGCCTGCTCTATGGGTTTGAGCAGCGTGGCGTGGACGACCGGATGGAGCTTTGGTTGGCGGCAGCGAGCGCTACCGGCGTCGACTATGGCAAAGATTTGGTCGAGAAACAGATGTTTGAGAAAGTGGCGCCGAAAATTGCGCAGCGGCTGGCGACCAAGCTGGGCGCCGAGGCTGCCGAGAAGTGGGTCGGCCGGATGATTCCGCTGGCGAGTTCGGCCATCGGCGGAGCGCTGAACTTTTCGTTTGTGCGGACCTGGGGTTGGCGCGTGCAGCGCAATTTGCGTGAACGCCACATTTCGACGCGGGCAGCGGGCGCTCGACCCGTGTACGGCACTCCAAAACCGGTGCTCGTCTAGGTTTTTTGTGTTGGGTTGAAGGCGCTTCCAAGTTGTCGCGTCGAATGGACCGGGGTGAGATTCTGAGATGATCGCGAACAAGATGGCGCGGAAGAAGATGATCTTGAGTTTTGTGTCGCTGCCGGTGCTGGCGCTCGCGCTGATGCTGATTCCGCAGCACGCCAGGTCGACGGCAGCACAAGAGGCCGGGCAAGACGCCCCCAAAGACCCGGTGCCGGCGTATCACAACGAAGTGCCGTCCGGTCCGATGCCGGCAACGCTCGCTCCTGAGACATTCACCGACGCGACCGTGCAAAACGCCTATGCGCTGGCCGCAAAGATCAAGAAGGTTTTGTACCAGCAACCCTGCTACTGCTATTGCGACCGTCACGCGGGTCACGGCAGCCTGCTCGACTGCTACACTGGAAAGCATGCGGCAGATTGCGGCGTTTGCCTGCGCGAAGGGCTGTATGCGTACGAGCAGACCAAGAAGGGCAAGACCCCCACTCAGATTCGCGACGGAATCGAAAAGGGCGAGTGGCGCACCGTGGACATGACAAAATATCAGACTCCCGTCACAGCGGCGAAGTAGCTCCGAGCTACGACTGCAAGCGCGTGATGCCGGGAATCGTGTAGATCCTCTTAGGAATCCGCAATTCCCCGATCCCTTTACTTACTTTCGTTACCTCATTTCTTCCATCCACTTATTTCGACGATCGCGAGAAACCGTTTGCGCCGCCCGTGCAGTCTAATCGGCGACACGAACCCGGATCCGGTGCGGATTCGTGAAACGATCGGAGAATCGAAATGAAAGTACGCGGGCAAGTTGGGACGTGGACGCTGGGAATCGCATTGGCGCTGGGACTTGCGGCGACGCCGTCACAAATCGCGGCCCAGGACAAGGATCACGTGGTTTCGCTCGATGAATTGAAGTCCGATTCGGCGAAGCCGGCGCAAACGCGCGAGGCAAACGAAGCCGAAGTTCGTCACTTGCTAAAGACCGAGGCCGGCCAGGAAGCGCTGAAGACCGCGAAGGTCGATTACGCGAAAGTCGATAAGGCGATCAGCCAATTGAGCGACGACGACCTGGCTACGGTGGCCGAGAAATCGCGGCAAGCCGATCATGATTTCGCGGCGGGCGGATTGTCGCAGACGCTCATCATCGTGATCGTTCTCATCGTGATTTTGATTATCGTTCTAGCTCTCGTTTTTTGAAGCTGCGGCCGCGCCCTCAACCGCTTTAGGCACCTGACGGGCAGCCATTTTCACAACGGGCACAACCCCGATAGAAACTCGCTTGCGCCTCTTCAGCCGTTCGTACACTGAGACTCACCCAGTGGACGAATTACTCAGGAGGCGTTTTCATGCGGACGAAGAAGATCAAGCGGATCGCGGCGATGCTCCTCGCGGCGGCGGTGAGTGCGGGCCCGATGCTAGGGCAGTCGGAAACCGACAAACATGTTGTCTCGCTCGGCGAGTTAAACAAAGATGCCGCAGGACCTGCCGAAGCGCGGCGCGCGAACGAAGCGGAGATTCGTCACCTGTTTGCGACCGTTGATGGGCAGAAGGCGCTGAAGACGGCCAACGTCGAATACGCCAAGATCGATCGCGCCGTCAGCTCGATGAGCGATGAAGACGTGGCGCGCATCTCAAGCCGCGCGCGGGAAATCGATCGCGATTTTGCCGCGGGAAATTTGTCGGACCACGATCTGCTTTTGATTTTGATCATCGCGCTGATCGTGATTATCTTGATCGTTGTGCTGCGATAGAGCCGGACGCGAAAGCGTGCTTCGCTGGGCGGCGTTGGCAGCCTTGAGCCGGTCCTGACACGATGCGAAAATTTTTCTTGTTGATTGCCAGCTTTCTGGTGGCCGCCGGAGTTTTTGCTTTTGCAAAGACACAGGACGCAGACAAGGCCGGCATCTGGCTCGACGTTCCTTTCATCAAGCAAACCGTGGAAGGTTGCGGATCGGCATCGGTTGCGATGCTGCTGCAGTATTGGTCCGCGCATGGAACGCAGATTGCGCCGGAGCGCGAGGATGCCGAGGCAATCCAGAAGCAGCTTCATTCGCGCAAAGGCCACGGAATTTACGCTTCCGATCTCGAGCGCTACCTGCGCGAGTCGGGCTTTCGCGTGTTTGCGCTACGCGGCGAATGGAGCGACCTGCGCGATCATTTGTCCAAAGGCCGTCCGTTGATTCTGAGCATCGAACCGGGAGGTTCGCACGCTCCGCTACACTACGTTGTCGCGACCGGGATGGATTGGCACCGTGACGCTGTATTCGTGAACGATCCGGCGCGCGGCAAACTCCTGCGTATCGAGAGAGCGGAATTCGAGAAAGAATGGCTTGCCGCGAAGAATTATTTACTATTGGCAGTGCCATCCTCCGCGTCCGCGGAATAATTTGTATTGCTGGTCTTGTCTTTTCGTTCTTTGCTTCGAGCTTTACGTCGAGCGGTTTGAGCTTCGCTCAACAATCTTTTCCCGTTGAAGTTAAACCTTCCGAGTCCGCGAGACTTGCAAACGCACAGAAAGCGTTCGATGCACAGCAATATGCGGATGCGGCTCGGCTGGCGCGTGGGCCCGAGAATCAATCGGCGGACTTGGATTTTCTGGCCGGGCTCGCGCTGGCGAAATTGCAGCGATGGCAAGAGGCTGACGCTGCGCTCACCCAGGGACACCGCAAGCAGCCGCAACAGGCGCGGTTTCTGGTCGAGATGGCGGGCGTCCATTACAAACTGAAAGACACTCGCGCGGCGAAGCGAGAGCTGCGTAAGGCCTTGAAGCTGGATCCGAAAGATAAGTACACGCTGGAATTTCTGGGCACGCTTTATTTTCTCGACCGCAACGTGGAAGCGGCGCTGAAATATTGGAACGCGATCGACAAACCCCGGCTGCGAAAAGTGTCCGTCGCGCCTCCTCCAACACTCGATGTTGCGTTGCTACAGAACGCGATCGGATTCAATGCGCCGCAGATTTTGACCGGTGATGCACTGCTCGGCGCCGAAGCGCGGCTCGACAATCTGGAAATTTATCCGCACCGGCGCGAGGACCTTGCGCCCGCAGGCGACGGCAACTACGACGCGACGTTTCACATGCCGGAGCGCAACCTTTGGGGCGACACCTGGTGGATGGGCGCGCTGACGTGGCTGAGCGGTTTACCATACGCGACGGTTTATCCGCAGGTTTACAACCTCGGGCACGACGCGGTGAACGTGACGTCGCTGTTGCGCTGGGACTCGGAGAAGCGGCGCGCGTTTGTCGATGGCTCGATGCCGCTGCTGCGTCAATCGAAATATCGCCTGCATGTCTACTTCGATGGGCGCAACGAGAACTGGAACCTGACGAATACATTTTTCGGCGGTGGGCCGGCGCTGAGTGATTTGAATGTGCGGCGCGTTGCGGGCGGCGCGGAATTGCGCTCGGTGATGACCGGCCGCTGGAGTTGGAGCAGCGGAATCGAGATCGCGAATCGATCGTTTCGGAATCTGACACCTGAGACGACGGCTTCCTCTGTGGGCAAGACGTTTTTCACCGATGGAACTTCGGTTTCGTATTGGGGAGGCGTCGATCGATCGCTGCTGCGATTGCCGGAGCATCGTTTCACAGTTGACGGCTCGGGCGAAGGACGCGTCGGGCGCGAATTAGCGACGGGTTTCGGCACCTACGGAGCGGTGCGCGGATCGCTGACGGCACACTGGCTGCCGAAGGCTACCGGCGACGATTACGAGATGCTGGCGCGCGTGCGCGCGGGCGAAGCGTTTGGCGATATTCCTTTCGATGAGCTGTATCAGCTGGGCATCGAGCGCGACAACGATTTGTGGCTGCGCGGGCACGCCGGGACAGAGGATGGGCGGAAGGGCGCGGCGCCACTGGGGCGCCGATATTTTTTGGCGAACTGGGAGATGGACAAGCGCGTTTACTCGAACGGGATTTTTACGGTGAAGCTGGGGCCGTTTGTCGATAACGGGGCGATTGCGGATTCTTCGGGATTGTTTGGATCGCAGAAGTGGCTCTGGGATACGGGAGCGCAGTGCAAGATTCGTGTTTTGAGCAGTGTGACGGTGGTGTTGATTTATGGGCGCGATTTGCGCGGTGGGAAGAATGTGTTTTATGGGACGGCGTTGCATTGAGGTTACTCGCTCGCCAAATTCGCGTCGATTCGGGGGTTTCGTAAGACCTGGTTGGTGGAATAACCTCATGCGGTGTCTTTCTTCCCTTCATGGAATCCGGCGCAACCCGAGATTACCGATCTGATCGTGCAGCACGACGCCGGCACGCTCAAGCGGCTACCGGTCAGGAAGCAGAGTGTCATCGAGGTATTTTCCCGTTTTGGGAATGAGAAGGCACTGCGAGCGGTTCGCGCGCTGCGGGAGAACGACGGCTGGCTCGACCACCGTGAAATCGACGCTCTGCTGCTGACCGTGCATTGGGAGATGCAGCGGCTGGCCGAGGAGTTCTATCACGGGCACCGTGTCTGGGGAGTGCTGAAACCGCTCATCGCCGCGATTCGAAACACCGGTCATCGCGAGACACTGCAAATCGTCGATGTCGGATGCGGGATCGGGTATACGACACGGTGGCTGGCGGCGAGAGTTCCGGTGGCCGAGCACAATATCGAGTTGATCGGTATCGATCTCAACTCGACGCTGATTTCGGAAGCCAATCGCCTCGCAACGGCCGAGCGCTTGCCTTGCCGATTTGTACAAGGTGACGCGTTTTCTCGCGAACATCCGAGCCATCTATTTTTGTCGACGGGAGTGGTGCATCACTTTCGCGGCGACGCCCTGCCCGAATTTCTGCGGCAGCACGAGCAGCCGGAAGCGATGGGGTTTCTCCATTTCGATTTTCAGCCCTGGTTTCTGGCTCCCTGGGGTTCGTTGTTTTTTCACAATCTGCGCATGCGCACCGCGATTGCAAGGCACGATGGAGTGCTTTCGGCAGCGCGGGCGCATGACGCGAAAACGCTTGTCGGTGCCGCGCGAACGGCAGCGCGGGGATTTGCGTCGGGAATTTATGGCGCAAAGATTTGGGGGACGCCGGCACCGCGCGTATTTCACGCACTCCTGGGAGTGCGCCGCGAGCTCGAACCGGATTTTCGGCGGCAGCTTGGGCGACACGCGGGGCGACTCGGAGAGTTACGGTGACGTTAGCTGCCCTGTATCTGTTGGCGTTGATCGATGGGCTGTTGTGCGGGCTTCGCACGGCGATGGGACGGAGCCCTCTGATCCGCAAGGGCGAGTATTACCGGAAGGCTGCGGTGCGAGGCGTTGCGGCGGCCCAAGTGGTGAGTATGACGGCGCTGGCTGCTCTGTTGGCGACCGTGGCGGTGTCTTCCCATCGCGACGTACTTCGTCACGATCTGGAAGCCGCGGCCGGAAGAATGCTTTGGGTGTTCGTTCCTTACGCCGCGTTATCGCTGGCGAGTCTCGCGCTGCGAATTGTGCCTTCCGCGGACATTCGGAGCGCGACCAGCGTTTTCCTGCTGGGTCCGCTAACGGCGATTCGGCCATACGCGATGACCGCGGGCGTGTTGTATGGAATTGTGGGAAGCGGATTGTGGGAGACGAGGGTGCTGGGACTATTTATTTTGACCCTGATGTTGTTGCTGGAGTTTGCGCTGAACTGGCGCGCGGGGCGAAAGCAGGAGGCGGAGATTCGAGGGTTGGTTTAAGGGTGGGTGTGTCGCAGCTGGGGCGGCGTGCGTCTATATTTTGTGGCGACGTGGGCGAGTGGTGCACGTCGTGGGGATTTGAGCTTTGCGTGATCTAAATCCCGCGGTCTGAGAGACGACCGCGGCTACAGGGTGGTGAATGTGATCGTCAGGCGAATGGTGGCGGTGGCGGGTGTTGTGGTTTTTGTTTTGGCGGGTGCGTTGATGGCAGCGGCGGGACCGCGAGGTGCGTCGGATGCAGCCGGCGACACCGCGGGGTCTTGGGGATTCGATACGAAGAATCTCGATCGGAGCTGCAAGCCTTGCGATGACTTTTTTGAGTTTGCGATGGGCGGATGGATGAAGGCGAATCCGATTCCGCCGCAGTATCCGCGTTGGGGATCGTTCACCGTACTGCTGGACAAGAACCAGCAGAATTTGCGGACGATCGTGGACGCGGCGGAGAAAACGACCGCGACAGCAGGTTCGAACGAGCAGAAGATCGGCGATTTTTATGCGAGCTGCATGGACACGACGGCGATCGACGCGGCGGGCGCGAAGGCGATCGAGCCGGAATTGGCGCGGATCGCCGCAGTAAAGAGCGCGGCAGAGCTGCAGGCCGAAGCAGCGGGATTGCAGGAGAGCGGGATCGCCGTGATGTTTCGATTCGGATCGCGGCAGGATGCGAAAGACAGTTCGCAGGTGATCGCGACAGCGAACCAGGGCGGATTGGGATTGCCGGAGCGCGACTATTACCTACGCGACGACGAGAAGTCGAAGAAGCTGCGCGACGATTATGTGAAGCACGCGACGAAACTGTTCGAATTGTTGGGTGATCCCGCGGACAAAGCGGCGACAGAGGCCGCGGCGGTAATGGCCATCGAGACGTCGTTGGCAAAGGCCTCGATGTCGAACGTGGAAGTGCGCGACCCAAACAAAACGTACAACCGGATGACGGCGGAGGGCGTGCAGAAGCTGACGCCGGATTTTTCGTGGAAGGCGTACTTCACAGAAGTGGGGCAGCCGGGCCTGAAAGAATTGAATGTGGGGCAGCCGAACTTTTTCAAGGCGCTGAATGCGCAACTGACGGCTGTGCCGATCGAGGATTGGAAAACGTATCTGCGGTGGCGGCTGGTGGATGTGACGGCGCCTGGTCTCTCGGAGCCGTTTGTGACCGAGGATTTCGATTTCCACGACAAGGATTTGCGCGGCGCGAAAGAAATTTTGCCGCGGTGGAAGCGGTGCGTGCAAGCGACAGACCGAAACCTGGGAGAAGCGCTCGGACAAGTCTACGTGGAGAAATATTTTCCGCCAGAGGCAAAGGCGCACGCACTGGAGATGGTCCACAACCTGGTGGCGGCGCTGCACGACGATTTGCAGACGCTGCCGTGGATGAGTCCAGAAACGCGGGCGCAGGCAACGGCAAAGCTTCAGGCGTTTGGAGTGAAAATCGGATATCCGGACAAGTGGCGCGATTATTCGGCGCTGAAAATCGATCGCACGTTGTACATGCAGAACGAATTGCGGAGCGCGGCGTTCGAATTTCACCGGCAGGTGGAGAAGATCGGCAAACCCGTCGATCGCACGGAATGGGGAATGACGCCGCCGACGGTAAACGCGTACAACCGCAGCAGCATGAACGAGATCGTTTTTCCGGCGGGCATTTTGCAGCCGCCTTTCTACGATCCGAAGGCGGACGACGCGGTGAATTATGGAGGGATGGGCGCGGTGATCGGGCATGAGATCACACACGGCTTCGACGATCAAGGAAGCAAGTTTGACGGGAAGGGAAATTTGAGGGATTGGTGGACGGCGGACGATCAGAAGAACTTCAAGGAACGCGCGACGTGCGTGTCGGATCAGTTCGACGGGTATGTCGTGGACGGCGACCTGCACGAAAACGGGAAGCTGGTGCTGGGGGAAAGCATCGCGGACCTTGGCGGGTTGACGATCGCGTACGCAGCGTATGAGAAATCTCTAGAGGGCAAGCCGCGGCCGCCGGAGAAGGATGGATTTACGGCGGAGCAGCGATTCTTTTTGGGCTGGGCGCAGGTGTGGGGCGCGAACGAGCGGATCGAGTATGCGCGGCTGCAGACGAATACCGATCCGCATCCATTGGCGAGATTTCGCGGGAATGGGCCGCTGTCGAATATGGCGGATTTCGCGAAGGCGTTTGGATGCAAGAAAGGGGATCTGATGGTGCGGGACAAGGTGTGCAAAATTTGGTGAGAATGCACATGGGAATAAAAATATTACGGTGGGCGGACGCCACGAGATCGTGTTGACGCCGGGCGGAGCAAGCCCCGCCCCTACAACGGCGGTGGAGTGGAGTGGAAAGGGCGCGACTATGAAGATCGCGCCCAATTTTGTTGCGCGGTGCGAAACCCAGGAAGGGCTCGGCGATGCCCGTGCCCCTACGGAGTTGGACAATTAGATTGCCGAAGGCTAGTCAGAACAGAAGCTTCAGGCCCAGTTGGATGTGGCGGGAGCCGCCGGAACCGATGACCGGGTTGGAGGCTTCGACGTCGGGCGTAGCTCGCGCCAGGCCGAGGTCGCTGCCCGACAGGTCTTTGCGGATCGAACCGAGCGCAAAGATCGGATGATTGAGCACGTTGAACACTTCGCCGCGGAATTGCAGGCGGAAGCGTTCGCCCAGGCGCCAGGTCTTGCCGAGCGAACCGTCCCAATCGGCGAAGCCGGGACCGCGGAAAATGTTGCGGCCCATGTTGCCGAAGGTGCCGATCGCGTTGGGATAGAGGACGGTGCCGTTCTGCACGTAGCAGCCTACTTCCTGGATCAAACTCTGCATGAGACCGGGAGTGTTGGCGGCCGAGAGGCACGAAGAGTACGCCGCGTCACCAGGCCCGACGAACGGAATCGGATTGGTCTGTGACCACTTTATGTTGTTGGGATTGCCGAGAATGTTCCAGCGATCATTGCCGGCGTTGTTGAAGCCTTCGCCGGTGCCAGTGAAGTCGGAATCGGCGTCGTAGAACTCCATCGGATAGCCACCCTGCACGGTGACCAGGGTGGTGACTTGCCAGCCTTCGAGCATTTGCAACGGCGATTTGACCGAGGGAAGTTCGTAGGTTGCCGAGAAAGTGAAGCGATGACGGATGTCGTAATCGCTGCTGGCGCGTTCGGCGGCGAAGTCATTGCTGTTTTGCGGCACGTCGGCGAGGTTGCTGGTTTCGGCAGCGGTATCGATGGCGTGTGCGTAGGTGTAGCCAGCGAGCAGATAGAGGCCCTTGGAGTATTTCTTGGTCAGGGTGACCTGCAAGCCGTGATAGATCGAGCTGGACTGGTTGCCAAGGTAATTCACGAAGCCGAGATACGGGAAGCACGGGCCGCCGGTGCCGAGGCCGCCGAGCGCGACGGGGCAGTTCGTCGAGAACGGACGCGCGGGCTGGTAGCAGGGCGTGTTGTCTGCGAACGAGGAGTAGCAGCCGGTCGCGGGATCGGTGGCGATCGCGGGATTCGGCTGGTTGATGTCGACGGTGCTATAGAGCTTGACGCCGCGATTGCCGACGTAGGCCACCTGCAACAGCATCGTGGGGCTGAGCTGCTGTTGGATGTTGAGATTCCAGTTCAGCGTGTAGGGCGTGTGGAGATGCTGGTCGACGGCGAAAACGGTGCAGGGGACCGCGGTGCTGCACGAATTTGCCGATGTGCCGGAGACGGGGAAGATCGGGCCGGCTTCGCTCCAGTTGATCAGGCTCGGGTCGGCGCCTCCGACAAAGAAGGTGTTGAGATTGCCGGTGCCGGGAACGGTTGTGCCGTCGGGAAGAATCTTGGGCAGGCCGCTGGGATTGAGATTGAGGCCACCGCCGCTGAACATAAAGGTACGGATGGAAGGCTGAATGAAAATCATGCCGCCGCCGGCACGGACGACGGTTTTGCCGGTGCCGTAGACGTCCCACGCAACGCCGAGACGTGGGGAGACGTTGTTGTAATTGGTCTGATACGGCTGGCTGATGCCGTGACCCACCTGGACCAGGCCCTGCGTTGGATCGAAGTTGGCGAGCAGGTCGTTGGCTTCCTTGATCGGGAAGGTCAGGTCGTAGCGCAAGCCGAGATTTACAGTGACGCGGCGCGTGACGCGGAAATCGTCCTGCGCGAAGAGGCCGAAGGACTTGATTGAGACGTTGCGCGCGGGGTCGCCAAACTGAAGACTCCAGTCTTCAACGTTGCCGGTGAGGAAGTCGGTGAGGCTGTTGAAGTCGACGCGGCCGCGGCCTTCGGTGGCGCGAAGGTAGTCGACGCCGCCATTGCTGAAGACGCCGCCGAAGCGAAGCGTGTGCTTGCCGTGAATCCAGGAGGCGGTGTCGGAATAATTTTCGGTGTGGCTCGGGTTGGTCCAGAGCGGCCAGCTTGAATTGCCGCCGAGGTAGTCGAAATCGTTATGGCTGGCGTTGATGCGCGGCAGACCAAACAGACGTGGATCGGTGATGCCAGTATTCAAACCGTACTGCGAGGGATTCACGGTGGAATCGACGGGCGCGATTTTTTCGTAGAAGCGGTTGTAGCTGAAGCGCGCGTCGTTGGTCCACGAAGAGCTCGGCGTGAACGTCCAGTCGAGGCCGAAGACTTGCGTCGTGGGGCTCGTGGTGGTGAGCCATTGCGGGCGCAGCGCGTCGGTGTCTTCCTCGGTTTCGGTAGTGTTGGCGTAGACAAAGCGCGCGGAAATCGTGTTTTTGTCGTTGAGGTGGTAGTCGGTCTTGACGACCAGATTGTCTTCTCGGTTGGTGTTGTTGAGGTCGTAGTTGATCGCGGAGGGATCGTTAGGATCGGCGGTGAATCCCGGGTTGGTCGGAAAAAGACTGAGGAGCTTCATGCTGAGCGGATTGCAGGCCGCAGGGCAGCCGGCGGCGGCTTCGGCGTCGGGCAGGCTGTACTCGGTCGGGTCGATGCCGCTGGAAGCGGTGAGCGGATTGCCGATGAGCGACGAAGTCGCGGGCGTGAACACGATGAACGGGTTGCCGACCTTGTCGCGCACACCTTCGTAGCTGCCGAAGTAGAACCATTTTTGCTTCTTGATCGGGCCGCCGATCGATGCGCCGAACTGATGCAGCAAGAGCGCCGAGAACGGCTCCGGAGTCGGATTGAAATAGTTGCGCGCGTCGAATGCGGAATTGCGATGGAAGTAGTACGCGCTGCCGTGAATGTCATCGGTACCGGACTTAATACCGATGTTGACGAGCACGCCGGGCTTGGCGCCATACTCGGCCCCGGGCTGCTCGGTGGTGTTGAACTCCTGAATCGCGTCGAGAGGAAGCGTGCTGGCGGGCGTGCCGGAGATGCCGGCGTCGTTCATGACGGTTTCGCCGTAGTAGGCATCGTTGTCGTTTGCGCCGTCGATGATGAAGTTGTTGTCGTCGGGGCGATTGCCATTCGACGTGAGCGTGTGGAAGCCGCCGCCGGGATCACGCTGTACGCCGGGGTGAAGCGGGAGCAAGTTCTGGAA
>Ga0307474_10000702_pt1 | contig 23959 bp, 19 predicted proteins | sample atmos_gasesECM1C_2_FD_203312 | JGI IMG/M metagenome (GOLD analysis project Ga0307474, IMG submission 203312) | Hardwood forest soil microbial communities from Morgan-Monroe State Forest, Indiana, United States - atmos_gasesECM1C_05 | ecosystem: Environmental > Terrestrial > Soil > Temperate... | reverse complement strand
CCACCGAGATCTTCTGGCGGGCGTCCTCATCGGGCCGCGCCGTCGAAGTGACGAGCCGCAGCACGTCGCGGCGTTCCTCGAACAGGTACTGCTCGATGGCCTCGCGCATGCGGGCGTGACTTACAAGCTTGAACTTCTCACCCGCCTTGAACGCGACCATCGCCTTGCGTACGACTTCCTGGCGGAAAGAGAGCTTGCCGGAGTCGGACACCTTGATCTTCTCCTCGACCGAGCGCAGGAAACGCTCGTCTGCCGCGCGGTTCTCGCCGGTAATGGGGTCGGTGACCTGACGGTGATCGAGCGAAGCCTCGACCTCGTCCAGATACTTCTCGAGCAACTGCTGAGCCTCCTCCTCGAACGAGGCGAACATCGCCCGGTGCACGTCCTCCTTCACCCAGCGGTTGTAGAACTCCTTGCGAGCCGTCACCAGGTGATCGATCCAGCCTTTCTTCTGCTTGACGTCCATTCGCGCATCGCTCTCGATGCTGTCCTTCAGCGCAAGCAGCAGCTCCATGCTGGTGAGGCTCTGAGTATTGCCACGGGTGATGGCGTTCGAGATGGCGTTGATCACGAAGCGCGGACTGACTCCCGTCATGCCTTCATCGGGTACCTCGGCACGCAGCCGTGTGGCCTCGCTGTCCGCGAAACCCTCCACCGACTCGCCCGCGTAGATGCGCAGCTTCTTGGCCACATCGAGCCCCTCGCGGTCGGGCTTGACGAGGCGGGTGAGGATCGCGAACACCGCGGCCAGATTGAGCACGTGCGGATCGAGATGGACGTTGCGGAACGCGGGCGCGCCCGAGACCAGCTTCTGGTAAATGCGTGACTCGTCGCGGTAAGAGAGCGCATAGGGGACCTTGATGATCACCATGCGATCGAGCAGCGCCTCGTTCTCCTTCTCCTGAAGGAATTTGTGGAACTCGGCGAGATTGGTGTGTGCGAGGATGGTCTCATCGAGGTGGATCAGCGGGAAGCGCGACACCTTGACGTTCTTCTCCTGCGTGAGCGTCAGCAGGAGGTACAAGAACTCGCGCTTTACCTTCAATATCTCGATCATCTCGAGCACGCCGCGGCTCGCGGCGTACACTGCGCCTGACCAGGACCACGCCCGCGGGTCGCCCTCATCGCCGATCTGCGCCACTTTGGCGAGATCGACCGAGCCGACGAGATCGGCGATGTCCGCGGTGGTGGGATCGTGCGGCGCGTACGTGCCAATGCCGACACGCGAGGCTTCGTTGAGAAATACCCGCTCGACGGGCACACGCACGAAATCACCCTCGAAGTCGCGCTCGACGAAGTCGCGCGCCCACGGTGAGAGCTCGCCCTGCACCGCGACACCGTAGCGGTCGCGGAACTCCGCGCGCAGGCTGGCGGGAATCAGGTTGATCGGATTCTCCCGCAGCGGCGAACCCCTGATGGCGTAGAGCGCACCCTCATCGGTGCGGCTGTATTCCTCCAGGCCGCGCTTGAGGAGTATTGCCAGGGTCGACTTGCCCCCGGATGGCGGCCCGAGCAGCAACAGCAGCCGGCGCCCGACGTCCGAGCCCGCGGCTGCGGCCTTGAAGTAATCGACCACGCGCGACAGCGGCTCGTCGATGCCGAAGAGCTCGCGCTTGAAGAGCTCGCGTGCGCGCATGTTCTCCGCCGCGTCCGGCTGACCGGCGCGGCCGTGCCAGCGCAGCATGTCCCAGACGTACTCGTGGCTGGTGCGCGCGAGCGCGTGCGGATTGGCGGGCAGGATGTTGCCCAGAAAATCGCCGAAAGTGCCTTCCCAGCGCTGCGCGCGGTGCAGCCGACTGAAGGAGCTCAGTGTGTCGATGAAGTCGGCAGTCGTGCTGCTACGGAGAGTCGGGTCATCACCGGGCGATCGCATCTTCCTTACCTCCCGTTGAGCTCAGCGTTTCTCAGCGTTTCTCAGCCCTGCCGGTATTCCCGGTAAGGCTCCTAAACTAGTCCCTGCGCCAGATGCAATAAGTGATGGGCATCCGATCCTGATGCACCTATTACGTTAAGACGGTCACAGGCGCCCATTGTTCACTCGAAGCTGCCGCTGCGCCACCGTTCACTGATCCTCCGGGGGCCCGCTCACTCGGAACGGCGGCTTAAGTGACTGATTTGGAAAAGCAGCGCACCGCGCGAGTGCAACGCGTGCCCCGCAGCGGCGCAGACCCGGCAGCGAGCCACCCGCGGGCTCGCCAGGCGGGCGCAACACGAGCCACGCGGGCCGGGCGCAGCGCAGAGAGCCTGCTTGCTAAGCAAGAAAGCGAGCAGTGCTTCTGAGTTTGACGATGGCGTCGCCGCACCCCGACGCACGGTCTCGTTATTGTGAACTGACGCACTGCGTTGCAGCGGGGCCTACATATCCTCGAAGGGCGAGCCTCTCCGCACGGCAAGGATTGCCTCCGTTGCGGCAGCTACGCCTGTCGAACTACGTTTTTGGAGAAACCCCACGTGGCCAGTGGACCTTCCGCCTCGCGCACCCCCGCAATCGCGACGTCCGCTCATGCCGCTGCCACTGCTGCGCCGTCCGCGCGGCCTTCCGCCGATGTCACCGCGATCACGACGCGCGATGATTTTCTCCTCGAGCTCGGGGAAACGCTCGCCGGCAAGGCCGCCGTGCGTCCGGTCGACTCATTCGAGGCTGCCCTCGAGGGCATGACGGGCGCTCGACGCGCCCAGGTGCTGGTTATCGATTCGCGCGAAGTCACCGACCTGCGCGCAGCGTTGAAGGCCGTACACGCTTCGGCCGCCCGTCCCGCAGTGCTGGTATTCGCTGAAGGGGCTGCAGAGAAAGAGCTCGGTGGCGCTCTCAAGGGCACCGAGGTATTCGCGGTACTGCCGCTGCCCATCGATGCGCGCAAGACGCAGGCGGTCCTCGAGGGGGCGATCGAGGACGCCATTGCGAGGCGCGCGGCCGCTGCCGCTGCTTCTGCGCCGACAGCCTCTGCCGCGGTACCGACGCTCTCGCCGGCGCCGACACTCTCGCCGGCGTCGCACACCCTGCCGGCCCGCGATGCCAATGCGGCCAGCGATGCGGTGCGGCGCATGCCCGCACACGATTCCACCGTAGGGGCGCGAGCCTTCCCCACGCGAGTGGTGGTCGCGGCCGGCTCCGTCGCGCTCGCGCTGATCGCTGCGGGCGCTTTCTGGTTCTTTACTCACGGCACGCACGCACCGACACCGCGCTCCGCACCACCGACCACGGCTGCAATCGACCGCGGTCAGACTGCAGCAGCACCTGTGGTCGCCGAGACTTCCCTGCTACAGGGCAAGGTCGATGAGCTGCTCGAGAAGGCCCGTCTCGCCATGCACGAGCGGCGCTTCAGCGAGCCGGCCGGCGACAATGCGCTCCTTTACTACCGCTCCGCGGCCGCGGCCGATCCGGCGAACGCCGAGGCGCACGATGGGCTGCAACGCGTTGCCGGGGTGCTCGCGGGGCGTTTCGAGGAGGCACTGAACGCGGGACACATGGACGAGGCCGCCGCGACGCTCGCGAGCTTCAAGAGCGCCGCGCCGGGCGACGCACGTGTCGCTCCCTTCGAGCAGCGGCTCTACGCCGCGCAGATCGCGCGCGCAATCACCGACGGCAATCTCGATCACGCCGCTGCGGTGGTTCATCAGGCGCAGCAGTCGGGTGTGGTCGGCGCCGAGCAGATCGCGCGCTGGCGTGCCGATATCGCACGCCACCAGGAAGACGCCAAGGTTCAGCGACTCGCGGGCCTGATCGACGATCACATCCGTGACGGCAAGCTCGTCGAGGGCGACGACAGCGCCCTCAGCTATCTGCAACAGCTTGAGACGGCGGCTCCTGCCAACGCCGCCACGCAACACGCCACGCACGATCTCGTGAGCGCCTGCCTGCACAAGGCTCGAGAGGCAGCGCTGGCGAAGAACAACAGTGAAGAGGATCGCTGGCTCGCAGCCGCGCGCTCCGCCGGGGCGAAGGCCGCCGACATCAACGCCTTCCAGAAGGAGCTCGCCGGGGTGCGCGCCAAGGCCGCGCAGGCCGAGAGCGAGCGACTGCTGCAGCTTGCGCGCGATCGGCTGCACGACGGCCGGCTGACCGACCCGGCCCAGGACAGCGCCGCCGGCTACCTGACGCAGGTGCAGACGAGCGATCCGGCCAACGCGGCACTCGCCGATGCCGGGCACGACCTCGCGAAGGCGCTGCTCGACCGGGCACGGACCTCGGTGCTCGCCGGGAAATCTGGCGATAGCGATCTCGCTCAGGCGAAGCATTGGGGCGCCGATCCCAAGGAGCTCGCTGCGGTCACGCAGCTGCAGCCGAGCGCCAAGCCGGCGCCCATCGACACGGCGGCACTCGCCGCGAATCTCAAGCGGCTGCGCGGCGCACCGCCCGACTATCCGCCCAATGCGCTCCAGCAGCGCGTTGCGGGCAGTGTGCTACTCGAGTTCACCGTCGACACCAAGGGCGAGCCGCGCGACATCCACGTGGTCGAATCAATTCCGCCGCAGGTCTTCGACCAGGCGGCCATCAATGCGGTCAAGCACTGGCGCTATGCGCCGATGATCGTCAACGGCAGCGCGGTCGAGGTGCCAGTGAAGACGCGCATGCGTTTCGAGCTACCCAAGTAAGAGTCCGAGGAGAATCACCGCAATGAGCGCTGCAGGGATCGAGCGTCGCCGCCACCTGGTCACGGCCAGCATTGGCACCGCACTGATGGTGATCATGGGTGCCGTACTGCTGATGGGATTCAGGCTCGCGACGCACATGCGTGTTGAGATCGCCGCGCTGCAGACGGCGAGCCGACTGCAGACCTATCCGGTCGAGATCGCGCGTCAGCTGAATGCACTGCGCGATCGGCTCGAGGTGCGGGCCTACTCGGGCCAGGCTCTTGCAGACCTGCAGGGGACGGTCAAGCGTTTCGACGAGGACCTGCGCGAGCTCGGCGCGTCGGGCGACGTCGATTCGCCCCAGCTCGGCCGCGCGCTCCTGTTGTGGCACGAGTACACGCCGGTGATCGAGCCCGTGACCTCCTTCGCGGGACAACCGTACGTCGACTCCGACACCGCCGGCAGCGCGCTCTCGCGCGAGGGCCGGGAGCACTATGCGGCCGTCAAGCGTGCACAACTGTTCGCGACCGAGAACGCCCGCGGTCTGCATGCGCAGCTCGCCGCTCTCGCCACCTCGCTCCAGCAGAGCACCTCCGGCGCCGCCTCGAGACTGCGACTGTTGCTGTTCGCAGGCGTGCTCGCGGCGCTGGTGCTCGCCTGCGCCGCCGGGTATTTCCAGCTGACACGCTCGCGTCATGAGCGTGTCGCTCGCGAGGCGCAGGAGCAGACGCGCGATATCCTCAAGACGGTGCGCGAAGGATTCTTCCTGCTCGATGCCAACTATCGCATCGGCACGGTGTGGTCGGAGGCGCTGACGCGCATGTTCGGCCGCGCCGACTTCGCCGGGCTCGCCTTCGAGGAGCTGCTCAAGGATCTCGTCGCGCCGGCGACGCTCACCACCGCAACAAAATACATCAAGCTTCTCTGGGGAGATCGCGCCCATGAGAACCTGATGAAGAGCATCAACCCGCTGGGGCAGCTCGAAGTCACCATGGACAACGGGCACGGCGGCAAGGAAACCCGTTACCTGCAGTTCGACTTCCACCGTGTCATGGGCCCCGAGGGCATCAAGCACGTGCTGTGCGCGGTCGGTGACATCACCTCCAGCGTGCTGCTGGCGCGCGAGCTGCAGGACTCGCAGGAAAACGTCAACGCGCAGGTCGACATGATGCTCGGCATGATGTACATCGACCCGCTGCAGCTCGTGAGCTTCCTCGACACGGCGGAGACCGGCCTGAAGCTGGTCAACACCATCCTCAAGGAGCCCGCGCGCAGCGACGCCGAATTCCGCAAGAAGCTCGCCGGGCTGTTCCGCGAGCTGCACTCCATCAAGGGCGAGGCGTCCGCGCTCAACCTCAAGAGCATCGCCATGCGCGTGCACGCACTCGAGGACATGGTGAGCGAATGCAAGAAGAAGCCTGAGCTCACCGGCAACGACTTCCTGCCGATGGTGCTGAAGCTCGACGAGCTGCTCGCGCACCTGCGCAGCGTGCGCGAGATGGCCGCGCGGCTGAGCGCAATCAAAGACTCGGCACCGGCGACTGCCGCAGCGACTTCGCACGCGGGTGGCACGGGCACCGCGAAGAACCGTGTGCTCAGCGCCGCCTCCGCATCAACGGGAGGTGCGACGTCTGCCCGCGGGAGCGGAACCGAGCGACCCGTGCGGCGCGCGGACGATGTCGCGCCGACCCTGCAGTCGATGGCCGAGCGTCTGGCGCAGGATCATGCCAAGCGTTTCAAGCTGAGCGTCAACGGACTCGGCCAGGTGCCTACGCCGTACGCCGCCACGATCAAAGACTGCCTGATCCAGATGTTGCGCAACGCCGCCGTGCACGGCATCGAGACGCCCGACGTGCGCACAACGTCCGCCAAGCAGGCCGTCGGCACCGTGCGCATCGATTTTCGCAAGTCCGCGGACGGCTACGAGCTCGTATTCGAGGATGACGGCGCGGGCATCTCGACCGATGCGTTGAAGTCGGCGGCGGTGAGCCGTCAGCTCATCACGGCGGAAGAAGCCGCCGCGATGGAGAACCGCGCCGCGATGGCGCTGATCTTCCGGCCGGGCTTCACGACGCAGCAGGATGTATCGATGGATGCCGGCCGCGGCGTTGGCATGGACGTCGTCGCGCGCAGCGTCTATGCGCTGGGCGGGAAGATCGGGGTTACGACGCACCCGGGAAGATTCACGCGCTTCCGCATCACTCTGCCGGCAGCCGCCGAGCCGGTCAGCAGTACGGCGGTCGCCTGAGGACGCGCGCTTCATGATATTCGGCGGACGACAACAGACTAACGGCAAGGCGCGGCGCTCACTCAAGCTGATGATCGTCGATGATTCCAACATCATGCGCCGGCGCATCGAGCGCTCACAGCAGTTCGACGAGCTCGAGCTCGTCGGCACGGCGGGCAACGGCGTCGAGGCGCTCGAACTCTTCCAGAAGACCGACCCCGACGTGGTGACGATGGATCTCACCATGCCGCGGATGGACGGCATCGAGTGCATCGGGCGGCTGGTGGCGCTCAAGCCCTCGATCCGCATCCTGGTGATCTCGGCACTGGCCGACAAGGCGACTGCGGTGGAGGCGATGGAGAAGGGTGCAAACGGCTTCCTCAACAAACCCTTCACCGACCGGCAGTTGAACGAGGCGATAGCGGAGCTGATGCGCTGATGCTGTACGAACAGGAATTGAAGACTTTCGTCGAAGGGACGACGAATTTCTTCGAAGTCGCTGCCCAGCAGGCGGCGACCATTGGCTCGCCCTACCTGATGGAAGGCTCGCCGGCGGTGCACGAGTACACCGGCGTCATCAACATCTCCGGCAAGCGCGAAGGCGTGGTCTATTTCACGGCGCCGAAGGCGATGCTGACAGTGCTGCTGATGAAGATGCAGGAGCACGACTTCAGCCACGAGACCATGCGCGACCTGGTCGGTGAGGTCGCCAACACGATCTCCGGTAACGCGCGTCGCGATTTCGGCCGGGACTTCGTGATCTCGGTGCCGAGCGTGCTCTCCGGCGAGAAGCCTGACGTTCCGAAGAGGCCGGGTGTGCGCTCCTTCATCATCCCGATCAACTGGCGCAGCCACTCGGCGAAACTGGTGGTATCGCTCACCTGAGGGACGAGCCGTCCCGGCCCACCCACCGCGGCGCGCGCCAGCCGCTACTCCGGTTGGCCTCGGATGTCGCCCTCACGCCCCCACGATGTTAGGGTCGCGCCAGGCGCGCTCGAACGGCAACCGCCAGGTATTCGGTGCGATGAGCTGGTGGATGGAGTTCGGCCCCCAGGACCCGGGGGCATAAGGACGAACCGGCAGAGGCGCCTCCAGCAGCGGCGTCGACACATCCCACAGCCGCTCGATGCCCTCGGCGGTCGTGAACAGCGTGTGATCGCCCCGCATGGCATCGAGAACCAGCCGCTCGTACGCCTCGAGCACATCACCTACGTAGCCGGTGTCGTGCATCGCGAACTGCAGACTCAGCTTGTCCAGCCGCATGCCGGGTCCGGGACGCTTGCCGTAGAAAGACAAGGACATCTTGGACGCATCGGCCAGATCGAACGTCAGGTGATCCGGTCCCTGGGCTCCGACGCCGGAATCGGCGGGAAACATGCTGCGCGGCGGCTCGCGAAAGGCAATCGAGATGATTCGCTGGCCTTCGGCGAGGCGCTTGCCGGTGCGCAGATAGAAAGGCACGCCCGCCCAACGCCAGTTGTCGATACAACATTTGAGCGCAATGAATGTCTCGGTATCCGACTCCGCGTCGACGCCCTCTTCGGACCGATAGCCGCTGTACTGCCCGCGGACAACGTCGGCCGGCCTGATCGGCAGCATGCTGCGGAAAACCTTGTTCTTCTCCTCGCTGATGGAAGCCGGCTCGAGCGACGTCGGCGGTTCCATTGCCATGAAGCCGAGAATCTGGAAGAGATGCGTGACCACCATGTCGCGATAAGCGCCGACGGTCTCGTAGAAGGCGACCCGCTTGCCGAGATCGATCTTCTCCGGCACGTCGATCTGCACGTGATCGATGAAATTGCGGTTCCAGATCGGCTCGAACAGTCCGTTGGCGAACCGGAAAGCGAGGATGTTCTGCGCGGGCTCCTTGCCGAGGAAGTGATCGATGCGAAAGATCTGCTCCTCGGCGAAGACCTCGTGGAGCCGGGTATTCAATGAAACGGCACTCTCGAGATCGACTCCGAAGGGCTTCTCCATCACGACCCGCGAGCGCTCCACCAGGCCGGCCTCGCCGAGCAGCCGCACCGCCGACAGCGCAGCGTTCGGCGGCACGCTCAGGTAGTGCAGCCGGCGGCTCTCCCCCCCGCCAAAGGACCGCTCGGCCTCTTCGACCTTCGCTTTGAGCGGGCCCGCGCCGGCAGCGAGCGGCAGGTAATCGACGTTCGCGGCGAAGGCGCGCCAGGCTTCCTCAGTACCCTTGCGGGTCCCGAACTCCTGCAGCGCCGCGCGCACGAAGTCGCGGAACTCGTCCGGGGACTTGTCCTCGAGCGATACGCCGACTATGCGGTAGCCCGGGATGAAGCCGGTGGCGCACAGGTGAAACAGGCCAGGCAGGAGCTTGCGCCGCGAGAGATCGCCGGTGGCGCCAATGAGAACGACGACCTGTGGATACTTCGGACCTACCCCGTGGGGAATCTTCGCCACCGCCGGATCTCCCGTCAGCCTCGTAGTGGTGCACCCACGGCTGCGCCGGAGAGTAGCCGAGCTACCTGCTCGATGCCATCCCGCATTTGAAAGCTCTGCGCAGAGATTGTGCGCAGAGGTCTTGCGCATGCTTGCTGCGCAGATGGCCTGCGCAAGGGTCATGCGCGGAGGTCATGCGCGGAGGTCATGCGCAGAGGTCATGCGCAGAGGTCATGCGCGGAGGTCATGCGCAGAGGTCATGCGCAGAGGTTATGCGCAGAGGTCATGCGCAGAGGCATGCGCAGGGGTTATGCGCAGATGTCATGCGCACGCCTCATGCGCACGCCTCATGCGCACAAGGCATGCGCATGCGATTTAAAGGAGGGGTCACACACGCAGGGGCGGACAGCGCCGCCCCCGCCTAGCTCCGCGCCGGAGCCTCCACTGGAATCTCGTCGGCCCGCAGCCGGTAGCCGAGCCCGGTCTCGGTGACGAGGTAGCGCGGCTGGCGCGGATCGGGCTCGAGCTTCGCACGCAGGTTCTTGATGCACACCCGCAGGCTTCGCGAATCGTCCTGCCGCTCCGGTCCCCACACCTCGCGGATGAGCTGTCGCTGCATGACGATCGAGCCGAGATGGCGCGCGAGGCAGGCGAGCAGCCGGTACTCGAGCGGCGTGAAATGCACCTCCCCCTCGGCGTTGCGTGCTTCGCGTCTGCCTAAGTCCACCTGCATCGGTCCGAACTGCAACGCCGCCGCGGGGGAGGCGCCCCGCACGTCGCGGCGCAGTGCGGCGCGCAGACGCGCGAGCAGCTCCGGGGCACTGAAGGGCTTGGTGACATAATCATCGGCGCCGGCATCGAGCGCGGCGATCTTCTGCTCCTCCATCGCCCGCGCCGAGAGCACGACGATCGGCACCTGCGACCAGCCGCGCACGCGGCGGATCACGGTCAGCCCGTCGCTGTCGGGAAGCCCCAGGTCGATCAACAGCAGGTCGGGTTTGTGGCTGCGGGCCTCGATCTCGGCACGCAGCGCGGTATCGGCCTCGATGCAGCGGTAGCCGGAGCTCTCGAGCAGCACCCGCAGCACGGTGCGGATGGCCGGCTCGTCCTCGATGATGAGGACCTGGTACATCGCCTGCGTCATGCCGCACTCTCCGGCGAGCCCTCAGTCGCCGGCAGCGTGAACACGAAGCGCGCGCCACCGCCCTGGCGGCGTTGCGCCTCGATCTCGCCGCCGTGGGCGCGAATGATGGCCTGGCAGATCGCAAGTCCGAGGCCGACGCCGGCTATGGCGCCCTCATCGCTCCCGCGCTGAAACTTCTCGAACAGTCGCGCCGGGTCGCCCTCCGGCAGGCCCGGCCCCTCATCGTCCACCGCCACGCGCACGAACTCGCGGTCCGGGTCGGTCACCGCGCCGATCGTCAACCGGGTGCCGGGGGGCGTGTACTTGACGATGTTGTCCAACAGGTTGGTGACGACCTGCACGATGAGTGTCGCATCCACCCAGACGGGCGGGAGATCGGCGGCGAGGCGCAGCTCAATAGGGTGGGCGCTCAGCCTCTCGGCGTAGTTCGCCAGCGCCGTGCCGAAGAGGTCATCGAGCGTCTGCCAATCGCGGCGCAATACCACTTGCCCGGACTCGAGGCGCACCAGGTCGAGGACATTCGAGACCAGCTCCGACATCTCGCGCGCTTTGCTCTCCACGGAGCGCGCGAGCTGAACGCGCGTCGCCTCATCGAGGCTTGCCCCGTGCTGAGCCAGCGTGCCGCCGGCGCCGGCGATCGCCGCGAGGGGGGTGCGCAGGTCGTGCGAGATGGAAGCGAGCAGCGTGTTGCGGAGCGTCTCGCGCTCGGCCGCCAGGCTCGAAGCCTCGGCGATCTCGGCGAGCCGTGCGCGCTCGATTGCGAGCGCGATCTGTCCGGCGAAAGTCCCGAGAAGGTGGCTTTGCTCCGGCAGCAGCACGCGGCGCGGGTTGCTGGGCAGCACCGCGAGAACTCCCACGGTGCGCTGCTCGTCGCCGAGCGGCACGTACAGTCCGCGCGCCGCCGGTAACGTATCCGAGCCGAGACCGGCCTGACGGCCATGGTCGGCCACCCACTGGGCAACTGCCAGATCCGCCCCACGGAAGGAGCTCTCGAGCGGCGGCTCGGCCGGGTAGCGCAGCTTCCCGCCCCCCACCGGGAGCAGCACGACGGCCTGGGCCTGGAAGACCTCCGCGACATGCCGCACGGCGACGCGGGCCATGTTCTCGATCCCGCGAGTGACCGCGAGCTCGCGGCTCATGGCATACAACAGCGCCGTGCGCCGCTCGCGGGCGCCCGCGACGCGCGTCTGCTGACGCACACTCGCGGTGAGCGAGGCGATGACCAGCGCGATGGTCAGCATCGCCGCGAAGGTCACGAGGTACTGCGCATCGGAAACCGCGAACGAGAAGCGCGGGGGCACGAAGAAGAAATCGAACGCTGCCACATTGAGGACAGCGGTGAGAGCCGAGGGCCCACGGCCGAGTCGCAGGCCTGCCACCGTCACTCCGAGCAGATAGATCATCACCAGGTTCGAGAGCTCGAAGTGCGGATACATCGCGAACGCGAGCAGCGTGCAGCCGACCGAGATCGCGAGCCCCGAGGCGAAACGGTCCCAGCGCACGGTCACCGCCCCCGGCGCCTGAGCTGGCAGTCCGCGCGGCGCGCCGGATGGCGTGGGCGTGGCGCCGATCATCAACACGTCGAAGCCGCGCGCCCGCCGCACCAGCTCGGTAGCGGTGGAGGGGCGAAGCCAGGCGCGCCAGCCGCGGCGCTTCGGCGCGCCGACGATCACGCGAGTGGCATTGCGTACCAGCGCGTACTCGGCAAGTGTTCCGGCAGCCGACGGACCGTCGAGCGTCACGCTCTCGGCGCCGAGAGACTCGGCGAGGCGCAGCACGCTGATACGGCGGTTGCGCTCGGCCTCGGAGAGCCTGAGCAGCGCCGGCGTCTCGACATAGACCACGATCCAGTCCGCATCGAGCGCGTCGGCGATACGCTTGCCGGCGCGCACCAGCTCCTCGGCCTGTTCGTCCGGACCGACCGCGACCAGCACACGATCTCCGGCAATGCGTGTCGGTATGCGCCCAGCCGGCAGCGCGCGCGCGGCGGCCTCGACACGGTCGGCAACGCGGCGCAGTGCGATCTCGCGCAGCGCCATGAGGTTCTGCTTGCGGAAAAAACGCTCGACCGCGGTACCAGCCTGCTCGGCGACGTATACCTTGCCGGCGTGCAGCCGCGCGATGAGGTCATCGGGCGGCAGGTCGATCAGCTCGATGTCGTCAGCGTCGTCGAAGACGTGATCGGGTAGCGTCTCGCGCTGGCGCACGCCGGTGATCTGGAAGATGAGGTCGTTGAGGCTCTCGAGGTGCTGTACGTTCACGGTCGTCCAGACATTGATGCCCGCCTCGAGCAGCTCGTCGACGTCCTGCCAGCGCTTCGGATGACGCGGGGGCGGGTCGCCGCCGGCGACGTTCGAGTGCGCTAACTCGTCGACCAGCAGGATCTGCGGATGGCGCGAGAGTGCCGTATCGAGGTCGAACTCGAGGCGCACGATGCCGCGGTAGCTCACCGGCAGCGGTGGCAACCGCGGCAATCCTTCGAGCAGCCCCTCGGTCTCGACACGCCCATGCGGCTCGACGTAGCCGACCAACACATCGGTCCCCGAGGCCCGGACGCTGCGCGCGGCCTCGAGCATCGCATAGGTCTTGCCGATGCCGGCGGAGGCACCAAAGAAGATGCGCAGGCGGCCGCGGCGCTCACGCGCCTGCTCCGCCTCGACGCGCTTCAGCAGTTGATCGGGATCGGGCCGGGTCTCGGCCATGCTGACATCACTTCAGCGCATCGAGTGCCAGATTCAGCTCCAGCACGTTGACGCGCGGCTCGCCGAGAAGTCCGAGCAACCTACCCTCGGTGTGCGCGGCAATCAATGCCTGTAGACGAGCAGGCGGCAGCCCGCGCGCCCGCGCGACTCGGCCAGCCTGGTAATTGGCAGCCGCCACGCTGATATGCGGGTCGAGGCCGCTGGCGGAGGCGGTGACCAGATCGACCGGGACCCCGGCTCGATTACCCGGGTCGGCGGCCTGCAGTGCGGCGATGCGCGCCGTGATGGCGTCGGTGAGCTGGGGATTCAGGGGGCCGAGGTTCGAGGCGTTGGACGCGATGCCGTTGTAGGGCTGCGGCGTGGTCGCGGAGGGGCGACCCCAGAAATGCCCCGGATCGCTGAAGCTCTGTCCGATGAGCGTCGAGCCGATTGTCTGCCCGTCGCGCGTGAGGAGGCTGCCGGCGGCCTGATGCGGGAAGAGAAGCTGCGCGATGACGGTGACGACGAGCGGGTAGACGATACCGGTCAGGAAGGTCAACAACAGAAACAACACGGCGGCCGGGCGCAGCACCCCCGCAATCCATGGCGAAGGCAGGGTGCGGGGCAGCGGCGCAGACCCGTCCGCGGCTTTCACGATGCCGGACTGCGGCGGATGCACAGGTGTCGCAACGCGCGCCGAACGAACGTTCATAACCCGATTCCTCAGACCAGATGTGTGAGCACCAGCACGACATCGACCAGCTTGATGCCGATGAACGGCACGATGATGCCGCCGAGCCCGTAGATGAGAAGATTCCGGCGCAGCAGCGTCGCAGCGCCGAGCGCGCGGTAGCGCACGCCCTGCAGGGCGAGCGGGATCAGCACGACGATGATCAGCGCGTTGAAGATGACGGCCGACAGGATCGCCGAGAACGGACTCGCGAGGTGCATGACGTTGAGCGCATCGAGCTGCGGATAGGTGGTGACGAAGGCCGCCGGGATGATGGCGAAGTATTTCGCGACGTCGTTGGCGATCGAGAAAGTAGTCAGCGACCCGCGCGTCATCAGCATCTGCTTGCCGGTCTCGACCACCTCGATCAGCTTGGTGGGATTGGAGTCGAGATCCACCATGTTGCCGGCTTCCTTGGCCGCCTGGGTGCCGGTATTCATGGCAACCGCGACGTCCGCCTGCGCGAGCGCCGGGGCGTCGTTGGTGCCGTCGCCCGTCATCGCAACCAGCCGTCCCTGGGCCTGGTGCTCGCGAATGAGTTTCAGCTTCGCTTCCGGCGTTGCCTCGGCGAGAAAGCCGTCGACGCCGGCTTCGGCGGCGATTGCCGCGGCGGTAAGCGGGTTGTCGCCGGTGATCATGACGGTCTTGATGCCCATGCGGCGCAGCTCGCCGAAGCGCTCACGGATGCCGCCCTTGACGATGTCCTTCAGCTCGATGATGCCGAGCACGCGGCCGCCGTCGCTCACGATGAGCGGCGTGCTGCCGCGGCGCGCCACGTCCTGCACGGCAGCTTCCACCGACTTCGGGAAGAGCTGACCGAAGCTCTCCACCTGCTTGCGGATGGCGTCCGCGGCACCCTTGCGAATCTGGCGCTCGCCGATGTTGACGCCGCTCATGCGGGTGTGAGCCGAGAAGTGCACGAACGAGGCGTTGAGCGCGGCGAGGTCGCGCTCGCGGAGCTGGAAACGCTGCTTGGCGAGCACGACGATGCTGCGCCCCTCGGGCGTCTCGTCGGCGAGCGAGGCGAGTTGAGCCGCATCGGCCAGCTCCTCCTCGGTCACGCCAGATGCGGGAATGAAAGCCGACGCCTGACGGTTGCCGAGGGTAATCGTGCCGGTCTTGTCGAGCAGCAGCACATCGACGTCACCGGCGGCCTCGACTGCGCGGCCCGAGGTCGCGATCACGTTCGCCTGCAGCATGCGGCTCATGCCCGCAACGCCGATCGCTGAAAGCAACGCGCCGATGGTGGTGGGAATGAGGCACACCAGCAGCGCGATGAGCGCCGTGATGGTGATCGGCGTGCCGAGCTTCTGCACCGTCACGCTGTAAATCGAGTACGGCAGGAGCGTCGCGGTCGCGAGCAGAAACACGAGCGTCAGCGCCACCAGCAAAATGGTGAGCGCAATCTCGTTGGGGGTCTTCTGGCGCTTCGCGCTCTCGACCATGGCGATCATGCGATCGAGGAAGGTCTCTCCCGGGTTGACGGTGACGCGTACGACGATCCAGTCCGACAGTACCCGGGTCCCGCCCGTGACTGCGGAGAAGTCGCCGCCCGCCTCGCGAATCACCGGCGCCGACTCACCGGTGATGGCGCTCTCATCCACCGAGGCCGCCCCGGCGATCACCTCGCCGTCGGCCGGCACGTAGTCGCCGGCTTCGATCAGCACGACGTCGTTGCGCCGCAGTGCATCGGCGCGAACCTGGGTGCTGCGGGTGCGTTGCGCAGGGTCGTCGAGCCGCTTCGCAAACACAGTCTGCTTCAGCCCGCGCAGCGATTCCGCCTGCGCCTTGCTGCGTCCCTCGGCAAGCGCCTCGGCAAAATTGGCGAACAGCACCGTGAACCACAGCCACAGCGCGATGTTGAAGATGAACCAGGCGGGCGCCTCGCCACGTGCGGTGATGGCCTGCACCCATAGCGCGGTGGTCAGGATGCTGCCGATATAGACAACGAACATCACCGGGTTGCGCCACTGCACGCGCGGATCGAGCTTGCGCAGCGAATCGAGCAGCGCTGGACCGAGCAGAGCGCGATCGAACAGGGCGAGCTTGCGACGCGTCATGGGTGGCGCCGACGGATCGGGGGTGTAGCCGGGATCATGGGTGGGCCCACAGCATCAGGTGCTCGACGATCGGACCGAGCGCGAGCGCGGGCACGAAGGTGAGCGCACCGACCAGCAACACCGTACCGATCAGCAGAATGACGAAAGTCACGCCATGCGTGGGCATGGTGCCGTCGCTCACGGGAATGCGCTTCTTGGCCGCGAGCGAGCCGGCTACCGCCAATACCGCCACGATGGGCCAGAAGCGCCCCAGCCACATGCAAAGTCCCAGGGCGCTGTTGTAGAAGAGCGTGTTGGGCGAGATGCCGCCGAAGGCGCTGCCGTTGTTATTGCTCGCAGAACTGAAGGCATAGAGGATCTCGCTGAAGCCGTGCGCTTGCGGGTTGCCCACCGCCCCCTGGCCGGCCGACATGCTCACTGCCACGGCGGTTCCGACCAGCACGATGAACGGCATGACGAGGATCGCGATCGAGCTCATCTTCATCTCGAAGGCCTCGATCTTCTTGCCGAGATACTCGGGCGTGCGCCCGATCATGAGGCCGGCGATGAATACCCCGACGATGGCGAAGATCAGCATCGAGTAGAGTCCCGTGCCGACGCCGCCGTACACGACTTCGCCGAGCTGCATGTTGAAAAGCGGCACGAAGCCGCCGAGCGGCGTGTAGGAGTCGTGGGCGGAGTTCACCGCCCCGCAGGAAGTGCTGGTGGTCACGGTGGCGAACAGCGCCGAGGCTGCGATCCCGAAGCGCGCCTCCTTGCCCTCCATATTGCCGCCCGGCTGCAGCGGGCTGGCCGTTTGATCGACGCCGAAGCGCGCGATGAGCGGATTGCCGCGCTGCTCGTTGTAGCAGGCGATGCTGACCATCGAGACGAACAGGATCGTCATGGCGGCGAACACCGCCCAGCCCTGGCGCGTATCGCCCACCATGCGGCCGAAGGTGTAAGTGAGCGCTGCGGGAATGATCAGGATCGCCAGCATCTCCAGGAGGTTCGAGAGTGCGGTCGGGTTCTCGTAGGGGTGCGCCGAGTTGGCGTTGAGGAAGCCGCCGCCGTTGGTGCCGAGCTCCTTGATGCTCTCCTGGGAGGCGATCGGGCCCATCGGCAGCGTCTGCGTGTGGGTGGTGAGCCTTTCCTGCACCGGGTTGCCGGCCGCATCCTTGAGCGAATTGCCGGCAGCGTCGGCTTTCTGCTGCTGATAGGTCAGCGCCTCCGCCGTGCTCACATCCTTGTAGGCACTGAAGTTCTGGATCACACCCTGCGAGACGAGCGCAATGGCGAGCAGCAGCGCGAGCGGCACCAGTACATAGAGTGTCGAGCGCGTGAGATCCACCCACACGTTGCCAATGGTGTCCGCGCTGTGGCGCGCGAGCCCGCGGATCAGCGCGATCGCCACCACGAGGCCGCTGGCAGCCGAGAGGAAGTTCTGCACCGCGAGCCCGAGCATCTGCGTGAGATAGCTCATCGCCGACTCGCCGGAATATGCCTGCCAGTTGGTGTTGGTGGCGAAGCTCACGGCAGTGTTGAAGGCCGAGTCCGGCGTGAGCGCGGCGAACTTCTGCGGATTGAGTGGCAACCACAATTGCAGCCGCTGCAGCGCGTAAACAGCGAGCGCGCCGATCAGGTTAAGCACCAGCAGGCCGATGGTGTACTGCTGCCAGCTCATCTCCCGTTGGGCATCGACGCCGCACAGCCGGTAGATCCGCTGCTCGAGCGGGGCCCCCGCGCGCAGCGCCCAGATCGGGCGGCCGTCGAAGACGTTCGCCATGTAGAGGCCGACAGGCTTCACGCACACGAGCGTGAGCATAAGAAAGCAGACGATCAGCGTCCCCGCAGCCGCGGTCATCAGAACTTCTCGGGTCGGAAGAGCGCGTACAGCAGGTAGATCAGCAGCGCCACTGTCAGCACGCCGCTCGCTGCGTAGAGAACGCTCACTCGGGCTCTTTGAGACGTGCGAGCGCGACGACCAGCCAGTGGGTCGCAGCGTAGAGCACGAGCAGAGCGAGGATGAAGATCACATCCATCTCGGGGCCATCCTGAACGGAGCGGAACGGTTACGTTACTGCCCCCGCGGTGAGGGCCGCGTGAGGAAACGTGGCCGCGGAACTGTGACGGCTGCACTTTTATCGCGCGTCACTTTCGAGCGTGATTCAGCCTGCATGCAAACGATGCAACCGGGCCGCCTGGGAATCATCACGCTGCGCCGGGAAACCGGCGCGCGGTACGCCCGCATCCACCGCATGTGGGTGAGCGCACGCAATCTCTACCGCCGGCTGCACTCGGAACCCGTCCAGGACCTGGCCGCGTTGCGCGCGGCTGCCGCGCGGCTCGATGATCTCGACCGCGGTCGCGCGGCGCTGCGGCGGGACCTCAAGGCACTGGCCGATTAAGGGGCGCAGGCCGCTCAGCGCGGGCCCCTCAGCGCGGGCCCCTCAGCGCGAGCCCCTCAGCGCGACCCCCTCAGCGCGAGCCCCTCAGCGCGAGCCCCTCAGCGTCGGCCGCCCCCCAGGACGCGCACCGGCAGCATGACGATCGCCCGCAGCAGCTCGAAGACGCCCTCTACGGCGATTCCGGCCAGGCGTAGCGGCAGCGATATCAGCCAGACGAGCGGCCAGAGGATCAGCGCAAGCAGCGCCAGCGGCCAGCACAGCACCAGTAACAAGAGCCAGAGGAGAAAGCCGATCATTTGCGGTCCTCGCGAGGCACGCCTAGAGTTCTCTGCGCATATTTTATGACACACCCTAGTCGGGCACAGCCGACGCCGATTCCTGGCTTCCCGCCGCTGCCTGCGCTGCATCGCGGCGACCGGGTTGCGGTGATCGCCCCCGCGAGCGGCTTCGATCGCAGCTCCTTCGACACGGGGCTGGCGGTGATCGGCGAGCGTTACCGCCTCGAGCACGGTGCCGGAATCTTCGAGCGCCATCGCTATCTCGCCGGGAGCGATGAGCGACGGCTCGAGGAACTGCTCGGCGCCCTCGCCGATCCCGGCGTCCGCGCGGTGTTCTGTGCCCGTGGCGGCTACGGCGCGACGAGGCTTCTCAAGCGCCTCGCCGGCGTCGCGCCCCCCGGAGCACTCAAGCCGCTGGTCGGCTTCTCGGACATTACCGCGCTTCACCTTTGGCTCCAGGGCCACGGGCGCCGCAGTATTCATGGCCCCGTGCTGACGCAGCTCGGGCGTTTGACGCCGGCGACGGCCGAGCGGCTGTTCATGCTGCTCGAGAGCGACCGTCCGGCGGCGCCGCTCGCGGGCTCGGAAACTTACGTGGGCGGCACGGCGGAAGGGATGCTGCTCGGCGGCAACCTCTCGGTTTTCTCGCGGATGCTCGGCACCTCCTTCCTGCCTCCGCTCGATGGAGCCATCCTGCTGCTCGAGGACCAGGGCGAGCGCCCGTACCGCATCGACCGCATGTGGACGCACCTCGAGCTCGCCGGGGTGTTCACGCGCATACGCGGCATCGCGCTCGGCTCTTTCACCGCCTGCGATGAGCCCAACGCGGATTACGGCAGTGGTGACATATTGCGGGAGCTCGCCGTGGCCACGGGTTTGCCCTGCGCGGCTGGCTTTCCTATCGGCCACGGAGAGGTCAACGAACCGCTGCCGCTCGGGGTGCGCGTGCGGCTTGATGCCGATGCTGCGCGCCTCAGCTTCCTCGAGGCAGCGGCCGGCGGCTCATAGATCACCAGCTCAGCTACTCCAGACGCTGCACTCGCACCGCGACCAGGGCTCCGCCCTCGTCGCGCTCGGGGTGAAACTCGATCGGGCGGCAGCAGACCTCACAGTCTTCTATGTACGCCGCCTCCTCTATATGCGCCGCCTCGTCTGCCGTCAGCTCGACACGCGTCACCAGCCGCTCCCCACAGTAGGGACAGCGCACCGCGAGGAATTCCTCGGACGCAAGGTGCGGCTGTGCGCCGGGCTCCCACAGCGGCTCGAGGCCGTAGAGGCGATCGATGCTCTCACTGTCGAGCCGCAGCAGCGATTGCTGCAGTCGGTCGAGTGTGTTTTTGCGGTTTCGCTTCATGATTGCGAAAGTGCGTCGCGAACTGCGATGCTGCGCGCACCGCCGAGGTCTGAGGATACGACAATATGCCGATCGTCCGCGCCGCCCGCCTCGGGAGCCGAGCGAGGAGCCTCACGCTCCTGGCAGCCTCCATCGCGGCAGGCCTCGCCGTCGGCGGCTGCGCCGGCTCGCGGATGTCTACCGAACCGGCAGCGGGAGTGAGCCTCGCGGGCCCGTGGAAGCTCGACCACGCGGCCAGCGACGATCCGCAGAAGCTGCTCGCGACGATGCGCGCCCAGGCCATCAAGATCATCAGCCGCCACCAGGCGGCGATGGCTGCGGCACCGCCGCCCATGCGCGGAGGCCGGCCGGATCAGGACTACATACCCCCGGAGGAGGATCCGCTGTTCGCGCCCGGACCAGACGGCCGCCGCCCCGATCCGCTGAAGCGCTCGCCCATGGCTCAGATCATCATGCAGACCGCAGCACGAGGCGATTTTCTCGCGGTGCGCCAGTCGCCCGACGAGCTGATGTTCGACTACGGCACGTCGCGCCGCAGCTTCACTCCCGGAGCCCACAGTGTGGTGTCGACCGAGACCGGCGTAGGGGATCAGATCTCCGGCTGGAAGAGTGGAGAATATGTCATCGAGATAAAGGGGCAGCTCGGACCAAATGTAACCGAGAGCTATGGTTTGTCTCCTGACAAACACGAGCTCATCGACAAGCTGCACATCAGCGCCGGTGAGCTGCCCGCCGTCAGCCTGACACGCATCTACCGGTCCACCACCGATATCGCGCCGCAGCAGCTACCGAGCACCGACTGATGCGGTCGTTGCCGTGGGCGATATTGCTGTCGGCGTTGGCGCTTGCGGCGCCAGTGCCCGGTGCGGCGAGCGCTCACGCTGCTCAGTCGTCGGCCGGTGCGGAAAGCGGTTCTCAGGCGGGTGCACCGGTCGAGATCGTCGTGGAAGGACGGCACGAAGGCCCGCGCATGTGGATCGTGCACCGTGGCGATCACACGCTGTGGATCCTCGGTACGGCCTCGCCGCTGCCGAAGCGCATGGTGTGGCAGCCGGATGCGGTGCAGGAAGTGCTGAAGCACACCGACGAGGTCGTGCCGGCATGGCCGCGCTACGGCATCGGCGTCAATCCGCTGACGGCGCTGCGCGTCTACATCGAGTGGCGCCACTTGCAGAAGCCGCCCGACCAGATTCCATTGCGCCAGACGCTGCCTGCGCCTCTGTACTCGCGCGTCGAGGCGCTCAAGGCGCGCTACGCACCGCACGACAAGAAGCTCGAAGACATGCGCCCAATGCTGGCCGCGCGCGAGCTCCTCACCCGGGTATTCGACGCGTCCGGGCTCGCGACACGCAACGAGGTTCAGGAAGAGGTTCTCGAGCTCGCCCGCGCGCAGGGCGTGCGCGTCCGCCAGGACCGCCTGAAGATCGACGATCCGGTCGATGTGTTGAAGGATGTGAGTGCGGCACCCCTCGCCGGAGAGATTGCCTGCCTCGACTCGGTCGTGACGCTCCTCGAGACCGGTCTCGTGCCGCTGCAGGCGCGCGCCCGCGCCTGGGCGCTCGGCGACGTCGATACGCTGCGCAAGCTGCCGCTCGTCGACGACCGGACCGCCTGCATCGCGGCGGTCTCCACTTCGGACCGGGTGCGCGCTCTCATCGCGCGCGCACAGAATGACTGGCTGGTTGCCGTCGAGACGAGCCTCGAGCGCAACCGCGGCACGCTCGCCGTGCAGTCGATGGACCGCCTGCTCGGTGAGCAGGGTGCGCTCGCGGCACTACGCGCGCGCGGTTACAGCGTCGAGGGGCCTTAATCGCGACGCGGCAGGACCCACCATCGGGCCGCTCCCCGACCTGGCTGCCGACGACGATCTTCAATCGACTACGCTCTTCAATGAGTGAGCGCAATCGCCCAGGCGACAGCGAGTGAGGCGAGCGCAGCGGCGCCGGTCAGCGCTTGCGGCAGCCGGGCGAGAACGCGGCGCGATCGCGGAAGCGAGGCGCTCGCGCCAAACAGCGCGCCGACGGCGAATCCGGCAAGATGCGCCATGACGTCGGTCCCCTCGCCCGCCGAGCCGGTCCAGCCGAGAAGGATCACACCGGCGACCAACGGTCCCCAGCGACGCGCCCAGCGTTGGACCAACGCGTACCGCTCGTGCCACGAGTACGCCGACATCATGCCGAGGATGCTGAACACGGCGGTGGAAGCGCCCACGGCGCGATGCTCGGGCGGCGCGAGCAGCGCTTCGAGAAGGTTGGCCAGCGCTGCCGCGGTGACTCCGAGGAACCAGGCGGTGCCGCTGCCGAGCTGACGGCCGGCGAGATAGCCGAACCACACGCCGGCGCAGAGGTTCGCGGCGAGGTGCGGGCCATCGAGGTGGAGTGTCAGGGCGGTCCATGCCCGCCACCATTCGTGCGCCTGCACACGAGCCGCATCGAGCTCACCGAGGTCGAAGGCATCGAGACGAACTGCCCCGGCGGAGACCATCCAGGCAACTCCCAACAACGTCACCGCGTAGCCGAGGCAGCCGATCCAGGCGTAAGGATGGAGCTGCGGCGGTGGCGGCGGCGGCGCTGGCGCGCGGTTCTCGGCCTCGTACTGCCGTAACTCACGCCGCGCATAGTCCGCATCGGCGGAGGGTACCTGCAGAAGATACTCGCCGGGGATCGATGCGATGAACGCCTCGATGCCGACGGCGGTCAGTACCAGCAGGCGCTCGTTGCAGTCGCGACGGTTTGTGGAGCGGTAAACGATCACCAGATCCATCAGATCCAGCGGAGTCAGCGGCGGATTTGGCGGATTCATGGCGTCTGAATGACGCGCCTGCGGCGCCACTTCAGGGCGACTGCCGACGAAGGTCGAGAGCGCTCAGCGCGCGGCGCACTAGGTCGCCGATGAGCTCGTAGAGCGCCTCGGTGGAGTGAGCGAGCGATTCCATGTTGGGTACATAACGAATTATGCCGCTGCCGTGCCACTGCCAGGCGCCCTCGGGACCCGGAACGACATCGAGACCTGCGCTCATGAACTCGTGGACCGCGCGCCACTCGTGCTCCGCGTCCGTCACCAGAATGATGCGGGTAACGCCCGCGGGCCTGAGGATGCGCGCCGAGAACGCCGCGTTCTCGAACGTGTCACGCGAGCGATCCTCGATCCAGCGCGTCTCGATGTGAGAGCCGCGCGCCAGCGAGGCGCGCATGGCCTGCGCCTCGATCTCAGTGCCGCTCACCAGCACCGGCAAGCCGGTGCGCTGCGCCAGGAAGCCGGCGAAGCTGACGCGCTCGAGCAGTCCGCCGGCGGCAGCCGGCGCGCCGCCGTACTCGGGCGCCACCGGACGGCTTTCGGCGCCGCCGAGAACGACGATCGCCTGCGCGCGCAGCGGCTGATTGAGATCGAGCGGCGGGTAGCGCCGGGCCGCATCGCTGAGCGCGTTCGCCACTGCCGGAAGCGCGAGCACCCAGAGCGCGCCGAGGCCGACGCCGAGCAGCGCCCCTCCGCAGCGGCGCGCGGCCACGGTGCGGCCTCGCCCGAGAAGCCAGGCGCCGGTGGCAGCGAGCAGCAGCGGGCCGCCCGGAGGCAGGAGCAGCGTGTGCAGGAGTATCTTCAGGCTCATCAGCATCGCGTGTACGCCCGTGACCGTCAGATGCGGATTCTCTGCCAGGCGCGCGAGCGCCAGCGCAGGAACAGTGTGGTGCCGAGCACCATGACATAGATGAGCACCGCAACCCAACCTCCAACGGCACCCCAGCCGAACTGTGGCAGGAAGGTGACCCACCCCTCGCCGGGCGCGAAGGTGAAGGCATGCGCGAGCGGTGCAAACACCAGCAACGCGACCGATACCACCAGCGCGGCGGGCACGCGCACGTCACCCGCCCCGCGCAGGCACATGCTGCTGCCGAGGTTGAGACCGTCGAAGAACTGATAGCCGGCTGCGAGCCACAGCAGCCGAGTGCCGATGGCGACCGCCGCTGCCGCCTCGGCATCGTGAGCACCTGTGAAGAAGGGCAGCACCCATCGGCCGCCGAGTGCGATGAGGACGCCGATCCCACCCATGTACAGGGCCGCCAGCAGGATTACGCGGCTGCCGACGCGCATCGCCCACTCGCGAGCCCCGGCACCGATCGAT
>Ga0307474_10000701_pt1 | contig 23999 bp, 16 predicted proteins | sample atmos_gasesECM1C_2_FD_203312 | JGI IMG/M metagenome (GOLD analysis project Ga0307474, IMG submission 203312) | Hardwood forest soil microbial communities from Morgan-Monroe State Forest, Indiana, United States - atmos_gasesECM1C_05 | ecosystem: Environmental > Terrestrial > Soil > Temperate... | reverse complement strand
TGGTTCAAGGTCAAGCTTGGCGGTGGGTTTGGGTTGCAGTCTTCATCAGCGTCGTATTGGTTCCGATCACGACGTTAAGAGTCTGGCGCGATGAAAGATGTGGCCCGCCTTGCACACTGTTGTTTGTGTTGGGTTGGACATTGCCTGACGCCTACGGCTTGGGATGTACAACACTGGCGCTGATTTTTTGGCTGACCCGGACGCAGATCAGCTCTCGTTGGGGCACTCAGTTCCGATGGGTATCCGCCGGGCTTGGAGTCGCCATCGGGATATGGATTTTTGTGAAAATCGGGGTCATCGTGTCGTCGCCAACGTCGGGACACCCATCTTCGGGTGTAGCACAAATACAGAACTTGTTCGAGTTGAAAATTCCAGCTGTGCTGTTCGGCGCTCTCACTTGGTGGGGAATAAGAGCCTGCCAAACAGCCTGGATGCCGGCGCTTGTTTCGGCGATGCTCGTCGCCTTATCGATATGCATTTTTCCTGCGGCATTCAAGCAAGCCCGCACCCCGGCAACCGGCGCGGACATCCGCGAATTCGCGGACTGGGAGAACGTCATTCCGCCGACCAGCACGGTTCTCGTCACTCCGCCGCGTGATGTGGGCGCGTTCGTTTGGTTCGTACTCGCGCGGCCGAACTACTTGGCGCTGGACCAGTCAAGCGGCGTAGTGTTTTCACGCACAACTGCATTGGAGATTCGGCGCCGTTCGGACGTGTTGCTGCCGCTAATGGATCCGGAATGGAAGATTCTGACCGGTCTGCGTAGCAAATCCGGCGGTGATCGCCGCAACAAGACTGCCACACGTCCGCTTACTGCTGAAAGATTGGCTCTAATCTGTACTGATCCTCAGCTTGGATTTGTTATTTCCCCGGAAAAGGTAGGATTCCGTCCCTTGCGTCACTTGCAGGATGGAGCTTGGAAGGACTGGAATCTCTATGACTGCCGAGAGGTTAGATCGACGGCATCGGCAACATGAAGACCCTCGCTCACACGGCTTGAATGCATCCGACATGCCGCCCGTCGACAAAGCGCACAAAATTGCCGTCATAGCCGGCGCGGGACCTGCCGGCCTGACAGCCGCCCTTGAGCTGTTGAGGCGCTCCGACTTCACGCCCATCGTCATTGAGGCCGACACCCAAGTGGGCGGCATTTCCAAGACAATAAATTACCTCGGCAATCGAATGGATCTCGGCGGCCACCGGTTCTTTTCCAAGTCTGACTGGGTCATGCGATGGTGGCAGGAAATCCTGCCGATCGCCGCAGGACAAACCGAGTCAGCACGCGCGACGCGCATCCATTACCAGGGCCAATCGCGTGATCTGACCTCTAGGGAACGTGCATCGGCATCTTCCGACGCGGTCATGCTGCTTCGCCAGCGTCTTTCGCGAATATTCTATCGGCGCCGGTTCTTCGACTATCCGCTGACTCTGAACTCAACTACGGTCAAAAATCTCGGACTTCTTGAGACTCTTAAGATAGCAATGAGCTACGGACGGGCGCAAATCCGGTTCGGAGCACCTGAGATCACCTTGGAAGATTTTCTTATCAACCGCTTCGGAACCCGTCTGTACCGCACCTTCTTCAAGGACTACACAGAGAAGGTATGGGGTGTCCCGTGCCGGCAGATTTCTGCGGAATGGGGTGCACAGCGAATCAAAGGTTTGTCGATGGCGAAGGCCGTTGGGCACGCGCTGGCGAGTCCTTTTCGCAACGCGTTCGACACCGCCCAGAAGAGCACGGAAACCAGTCTAATAGAGCGGTTCCTCTATCCCAAATTCGGCCCCGGCCAAATGTGGGAGGAAGTTGCCAGCCGCGTAACCGCACTCGGAGGAGCGATTCACCTGCGGCAACGTGTGGTTGGGATGCATTGTGTGGCAGACAAGATCATCGGCGTCGATGTGTTCGATGAGCGTACCGGCGCGGTTCGGCGCATTCTTTGCGACCATTTCTTCTCCACCATGCCGGTCAAAGACTTGGTCGCAATGCTGAAGCCCGAGGATACACGGATCGCGCAGATCGCGGCCGCCCTCCCCTATCGGAGTTTCATGACGGCCGGCTTGCTTTTGCGATGCATGCGCGGCCGCCAGACTCGACCCGAGAACTGGGTCTATATCCAAGAGCCCGATGTGCGCATCGGCCGGCTACAAATTTTCAATAACTGGAGCCCGGCGCTGGTCGCCGACCCCGAAACTGTCTGGCTGGGTCTGGAGTATTTCTGCAACCAAGGCGACGATTTGTGGAACATGGAGAACGACCAATTTCTGGATTTCGCCACGGGTGAACTCGAGAAAATCGGTCTCATTGACCGCAAAGATGTGATCGGCGGCACTCTTGTACGGGTTCCCAGCGCATATCCTGCTTACTTTGGCACATACAACCAATTTGGACTCGTGCGTAGTTATCTGGATCGGTTCTCTAATCTGTACCCGATTGGCAGAAATGGGATGCATCGGTACAACAACCAGGACCATTCCATGCTCACGGCCAATGCCGCGGTCGATGCGATCGCTGGAAAGGCCATGAAGCAGCAAATTTGGAATATCAACGCTGAAGACGCTTATCACGAGGAAACAGTCGCCGACAACGAAGGTTTCAACGCTCCAGCGCGGTTGTGATGTCCTCTGAATCCGTCCGACACGCTGATTTATCCGCCGGCCATTTCCCCGCGACGCCTGGGGCGGCCGCGCCCTATCGATGGTACGTCTACGCCGCATGCACGCTTTTGGCGGTTATATTGAATTTCATGTTTGGCAAGGAAATGGCGTGGGACCTGCTGCACTATCACTTTTATGCCGGCTTCAGCGCACTGAATGATCGCTTTGCGCAAGATTATTTCGCCGCCGGCACCAATTCGTACCTCAACCCATACGCTTACGCGCCATTCTATGTTCTGGTGAAACTGGGCCTCTCAGGTCTTGCCGTCGGCACTGTGCTTGCAATGGCGCACAGCGTGGTCCTCTGGCTGACTTATGAACTCGCCTGCAGAGTCTCACCGTCGGACGACCGTAGGGAGCGCTTTTTATTCGGCGTATACGTCACCGTCTTTGCATTCATGAATCCTGTTCTGCTGCGGCAAATCGGCACGAGTTTTTCGGACATCACGACCGCCGCATTGGTGCTCGGCGGATGGCTGCTTTTGGTGCAGGCCGTTCTACGCCCGCGCGTGAGATTGGTGATTTCTGCCGCTGTCCTGCTTGGTATTGCAACGGCACTAAAGCCAACCAACGGGCTCTATTCGCTTGCTGCATTTTTCCTTGTGGGCTTTCTGCCTTTGTCGCTTGCCGGGCGGATTCGGAATCTGTTCTATTTTGGAGCATCGCTCGGAACCAGTTTCGTGGTCGCTGCCGCGCCGTGGTCGTTGCGATTGGCAAGAATGTTCGGAAACCCGGTGTTTCCGTTGCTGAACAACGTGTTCAAATCGCCCGAAATGACGACCTCGTCGGCAAAGGCTTACCGTTTTATCCCCGAGTCAATCACTGATGCTCTGCTACGCCCCTTCGCGATGATCGGTTCCGATAACATGATCGCCGAAGAACTCGCGGGCCCGGATGTTCGATACGCGTTGTTGCTGCTCGTTTTCCTAACATCAGTCGTTGCTTGGATATGGCGATCACGCCTACGTGCTTCGATTCCAACGTCAACTCCGGCATCTGAGTCGGCCACTCGCGCGCTCAAGGCTCTTGGATGTGGATTTACCTTCTCTTGGATCGTGTGGCTGATGTATTCAGGAAATAGCCGCTATTTCCTCTCCATGGAATGCGTGGCTACCGTACTGGCAGTTGCGCTTTTGTTTCGATTATTGGTGAATCACACCTTCGGCCGCAATGGCATATTGCTGGCGTTGCTCATCGCCCAAGGGAGTGCGCTTGCTGTCGAAACCCAATTTCGCTGGAATCAGGTGCCTTGGAATGGACGCTGGTTCAGTGTGGAGATTCCAGAGAACCTCGCAAGCAAGGCTAACTTGTTTTTGTCGATTGGAATGCAGTCCAATTCCTACATCGTTCCGTTTCTCCCAAAAGGATCCGGAGTAATAAATTTTGCGGGCGGGTACCCGCTCGGTCCTGACGGCGCAAATGCGGCGCGAGTTCGTGCCATGATAGCGGGACACAACCCGAACCTCCGCGTTCTGGTCGCCGGGGATCGAATCTACGACAATTCAGCGCAACGCCTCCCGCGGCAATCGGACGTGGATGACGCGTTGCGCACGTTTGACCTTCGCCTCGATATGAGCGATTGCGAAACGATTACCGTGCGTGGGATGCGACCGACCGTATGGCGGCCCCTCGGAAGTTCCGTCGCAGCACCGGCAATCGCGCCCGGGAGCAAGCTTCAGTACACAAGCTATCTCGCCAGTTGCCACCTTGTGGCAAACACGAGCGATCCATCGAGCGAGATGGCAGCGCGTCGCGCCGTCGATGTCGTCTTGGATCGATTGGAAGATGCCTGTCCCGCTCTATTTCAACCCCGCCGGCCTCAGACTGAACACATAAATCAGCTGTGGCTGAGATTTTATGGCGCGACTGATTTGACTGCTTGGGTGGGCCAGGGGGAAGTGAAGTTCGCCTCCCCAATCCGCGGGGCTGGGGATGTCATTGTTGGACGGGAGGATGCATGGGCTAAGGGGCCCTTGGCGCTCGACTGCGGACGTCGGAAAGGCGTCTACTTCGCAAGACTGACTCAGTCCTCACCATGAGGACCGCGGTAACTCCAAGCGTTGCCGCGCCCTACCGCCTTCCTGTCTATGCGGCGTGCACCCTACTGGCGCTGGTCGCCGATTATCTCCTTGGTAAGGACATGGCATCGGACACGCTGAGCTACCACCTGTATGCGGGGCTCAGCGCGGTTCAGGACCGTTTCGCTCAAGACTACTTTCCGGCCGGTCCACAGTCTTACTTCAACCCCTACGCATACGTACCCTTGTACTATCTGGTGAGAACCAGTCTGTCGTCGCTCGAGATCAGTTCCATACTGGCGATAGTGCACAGCATAATGCTGTGGCTCACCTACGAACTCGCCATTAGCGTTTGCCCGTGGGACGACACAGACAAGCGCTTGATGTTCGGTCTTTCCGCGATAGCCTTCGCGATCATCAATCCGATCCTGCTGCAGCAAATTGGATCGACCTTCGCCGACATTACGACTGGAGAATTGGTATTGGGCGGCTGGTTGCTGCTTGCTCTAGCGGTGCGAGCACCCAGTACGGCGCGTGTCGTCGGCGCCGGCCTTCTGTGCGGGATAGCGACCGGGTTGAAGTTGACCAACGCCGTGCATGCGATCGCCGCTTTTGCAATTTTGACCATGCTGCCGCTGACCGTGACGGGACGGCTCCGCCAGGGCGTCGCGTACGGCTTTTCGCTGGGAATGGGCTTCGTTGCCGCCGCCGCACCTTGGTCGTATCGTCTCGAGCAGAGGTTCGGCAACCCGCTCTTTCCGCTGTTCAACCATATCTTCCGTTCACCGGAATACCACACCGAATCATCGGTCGCTTTCCGTTTCATTCCCGAATCATTTGCCCAGGCTCTCTGGCGCCCGTTCGCCATGATCGATCCTGTGACGATGGTGCACGAAGAACCTCGTGCTCCCGATCCTCGGTACGCCGTACTGTTGATACTGGCTGGGGTCTTCTTGTCTCGCTGGTTGTGGGACCGTTGGCGGCATCGAGACCGCTCAGCCCCCTCTACTAAAACGGTGATTCGCGCCGACGCCGGCTCCTCTCGCACTCTCGCGGCGATCGCCTGTGGCCTCGCGGTGGATTGGGCGCTCTGGCTCAGCGGTTCCGGCAACAGCCGCTACTTTCTGCCGATGTCCAGCGTTGCGGCAGTTGTGCTGGTCGCCTTGTTGTTTCGCTTGTTTGCAACTCAGCCAAAGACGCGCAATTACGTTCTTGCCGGTATTCTTGGGATACAAGGCGTGCAACTCTGGATGGGTGCCGATTATCGGTGGAATGAGACGCCTTGGGACGACCATTGGATCAACATTGACGTGCCGGCCAAGCTCAAGTCGGAATCCAACCTATTCCTGACGATGGGTGCCCAGTCGAATTCTTTCGTTGCGCTTTATCTGGCTCCTGGCTCCGGACTGGTCAACATTTCCGGCCTTTACGCGCTGGGTCCCGACGGAGCCAATGGCGCTCATGTCTCGGCGCTGATTAGTCGCTATGCCCCCAACATACGCATGCTCATCCAGGGCCAAAAGGTCTACCGCGACGACGAGCGGCGGTCCCCGACCCGCGCTCAAATTGATGATGGCTTGAGGCCGTTCAGCCTGCGTATCGATGAGGACGACTGCGCGACGATTACCGTGCATGGCTTGCCCGGCGACTTGGAAGTGATAATGGGATCTTCCAAGTCCGCGGCGCCGCCATCGCGCGATACAACGTACCTGCTCAGCTGTCGCGTTGTTCCGGACAAAACGGACTATTCGGCGCAGATTCCGGCGCGACGGGACATCGATTTCGCGTTGGACCACCTGGAGGACGCCTGTCCGGCCCTATTTCAGCCAAGACGTCCGCGCACCGAGATCATCGGCGAGGGTGGACTTAGGCGTTACGGCGGCACCGATTTGATCGCATGGGTGAGCCATGGCACGGTGAAGTTTCTGCAGCCGCCCATAGGCGGCGACGTGGTGGTCCTTGGTTCAGAGAGCGATTGGGCGAAGGCACCCATCCAGCTTCGCTGCGGCCGCCGCAACGGCCGCTATTTTGCAAGTTTGCCCACGCTACAATAGGGTTATGCCGAAAGCTGCTGTCTTGGTAGTTGACGATGAACCGGATCTTTGCGAGCTCCTGTCAATCACGCTGCAGCGCATGGATCTCGATCCTAGAACCGCACATCGGGTCGCGGATGCGCAGCGCTTGCTGAAGACTGAACACTTCGATTTGTGTCTGACCGACATGCAGCTGCCTGACGGCAACGGCTTGGATCTGGTCAACTGGATACAGCAGTACTCGCCAAACGTGCCGGTCGCCGTGATAACCGCGCATGGCAATATGGAGACCGCGGTGCGCGCCCTCAAACTGGGAGCCTTCGATTTTGTATCCAAGCCCCTGGATCTGGCCGGACTGCGCAAGTTGGTCGCGAGCGCCATCAAGCTATCGGGAACTCAGGACGGCGACACCAGTGTGTTTGGCCCGCGTTTACTTGGGATGTCTGCGGCCATGCAGAACATGCGCGATATGATTGCGCGCGTCGCCCGCAGCCAGGCCCCGGTTCATATTTTCGGAGAATCGGGGACCGGGAAGGAACTCGTGGCGAAACTGATCCATGAGTCCGGACCGCGGCGGGATGGACCGTTTGTTCCCGTAAATTGCGGCGCCATCCCGACGGAACTCATGGAAAGCGAGTTGTTCGGTCACAAACGCGGCAGCTTCACCGGAGCGGTAAGCGATAAGCGAGGGCTCATTCAATCCGCTGAAGGCGGCACGCTGTTTCTCGATGAGATCGCGGACTTGCCTCTGCATATGCAAGTCAAGCTGCTGCGCGTCATCCAGGAAAAGGCCGTGCGGCCGCTGGGCGAGCAGCACGAGATCGGCGTCGACGTGCGTGTCCTGTCGGCCACGCACAAGAATCTCTCGGCGATGGTTTCCGAGGGAAAGTTCCGAGAGGACCTATTCTATCGCGTGAATGTCATCGAGCTGCGTGTACCGTCGCTGAGGGAAAGACCGGAGGATGTGCCGGAACTCGCCGAGGCCATATTGCGGCGGCTGGGACGTCGCATGAAAATCTCCCCACCGACCCTTGGTAGGGACGCGCTGGCTGCATTGGAGGTCTACGCCTTCCCGGGCAACGTGCGTGAACTCGAAAACATCCTCGAACGCGCCATCACCTTAAGCGCCGGCGGAGAGGTAAGCGCCGACGACATACAGCTGCGCGCGACGCATGGCGACTCGCCCAATGCCGCGCCGCCCCAGAGCGGAGGCGGGCTGGGGGATCATTTGGAAGATATCGAGCGCGATGCCATTCGGAAAGCATTGGAACAAACTCGCTATAACAAAACTGCCGCGGCGAAGGTCTTGGGGATGTCGTTCCGGGCGCTGCGGTACCGGATAAAGAAGCTGGGGATCGAATGACACTTTCGTGACTCAAAGCACAAATCGGAATTGTGGGATTATGTAATAGTCAGAGGCGGATAATGACTTGCATGCCACAAGACTGGGACACAAAACGATGATTCTTGCATGGTTAAACGGGCGTGAAGCCGCCGAAATCGGTGCCGCTTTAGCCGACGAGTTTGCGCCGCGGTCCGAATCCGCGGCGACGGGCGGCCTCCCCGGCAAAAGAACCTCCGCTTCGACTGAGCGATTGCTGCGGCGTGCCGACAACGAAGTGCGCCCCTTGCAACTCAACTTCTATAAGAAGGCAAAATTCGCGAATTCCTTCAAGTGGCGCTTGATCGAGAACGGTGTTGCGAAAGAAATTGCCGATGAAGTGACTCAATCATTGATTGTGCATCTCTCCCAGCATCAGATGCCTGCAAGTCAGAATAAGGTGGATACCCCCGCGCGGTCTGACCGCGCCAAGGCCGAGCAACTCTTTCACCGGGGAAACAAACTCATCGAACAGGGCGCCTATGCCGAGGCCGCCGCCGCTTACCAGGAGGCGGTCGAGCTCGACGCCTCCCATGTGGCAGCGCTCAACAATCTGGGATCTGCGCTGTTGTATCTAGGCCGCGTGGATGAGGCGGAGCGGTGTTTTCGCGAGGCGACGGCGATCAAACCGGATTTCTCAGATCCGCATTCGAATCTTGGAAACATGTTGCGGCAGAGGGGTTATCTGTCCGAATCAGAGGCATTGCTGCGGCGCGCACTCCAGTTGCGGCCGAATAATCTCGACGCGAGGATCAATCTCGGATTGACCCTGGTGGTGCAGGGGCGCGCGCGCGACGCCAAGGCGTGCTTTGCAAAGGTGTTGAAGACTAACCCCCGCAATCTCCACGCATTGTTCGGGATGGGCCAACTCGCCATGGTTGAGGGCCGCTTCGAGGAAGCCGAAGCCACATACCGCCGTGTTGCCGAACTCGACTCCAAGATGACCAATGCATGGGCAGCGTTGGCCGACACGCGCAAGATGACAACCGCGGACGATGAGTGGGTGAAGACCGCGGAGACAATGGCAAAGAGCTCAATCCGTCCGCTCGAAGAGGCGAATTTGCGCTTCGCCATCGGGAAATATTTCGACGACGTCCGTAATTTTGATCAGGCTTTCCAGAATTTCAAACGCGGCAACGAGTTGCTGAAGAGTGTGGCCGAGGACTATGACCGCAAAGGGCGCTCTCGCTTCATCGACGAGTCCATTCGAGTTTATTCGCGGGACGCCATGCCGAAAATCCGCGCCGCAGGGTCGTCCTCGGCGAAGCCTGTCTTTGTGGTGGGCATGCCGCGCTCAGGCACCTCGCTTGCTGAGCAAATCATCGCCTCACATCCGGCGGCGTACGGGGCAGGAGAGTTGGATTTTTGGGCAGTGCTGAGTGCGAAAGATAGTACCCAAGCGCAACGTGCTTTAGATGAACCGGCCCAATCCAAAGTAGCCGAAGAGTACCTGCGCATTTTGGAGGGTTTCTCGGGCAGCGCGTCCCGCGTCGTTGACAAGGCGCCGGTGAACTCAGATTTTCTCGGGCTGATCTACTCGGTGTTCCCCAATGCTCATGTCATCTACATGCAGCGCGACCCGATCGACACGTGTCTTTCCTGTTATTTCCAGCAGTTCCTGACCGGTTCAGGAATGAACTTCACGTTCGATTTGTCAGACCTGGCCCACTACTACCGCGAACACCAGCGGATCATGGCCCATTGGCGCGCAGTACTCCCGCCCGGATTCATCCTCGATGTGCCTTACGACGAACTTGTGAACGATCAAGAGACCTGGTCGCGGAGAATGTTGGATTTCATCGGTCTTGAATGGGATCCCCGGGTACTGGAGTTCCATACGAACAAGCGGCAAGTGACCACTGCCAGCGCTTGGCAAGTACGGCAAAAGGTCTACAAGAGTTCCGTGGCTCGATGGCGCAACTACGAGAGATTCATCGGCCCACTCAAAGCCCTCGGAAAGTAGCCCCGGCCTACCCTTCGCTTGACGGATTTGGTCACTAGGTGACGCTTCATGTCACCCCTGACGCCTTGCTACGACGCGAATATGTCAATGCTCCGGTTAGCATTTGCGCGATTCTTTAGCAAATTCATTGACTTAGATGATCTGACAGGCAGTTGGCATGGGCCTTGCTCTACTTCACTCACGGGCGAAAGCCGTAGTTCGACTCAGTCTCCAATTTTTGTGTTCACCAGGAGTTAAAATGCTTAAGAAAGTGCAACAGGGCTTCACGCTCATCGAATTGATGATCGTCGTGGCCATCATCGGCATCTTGGCCGCGATCGCCATCCCGGCATATCAGGATTACACGATTCGTGCCAAGATCACTGAAGGTCTGAATCTCGCGGACTCTGCGAAAACGTCGGTTGCGGAATCGTTCCAGTCTGGCGGTACGACGGGACTTAAGGCTGCGGCGAATTCTTGGAACAGCAGCTTCACGGCGACCAAGTACGTCTCGAATATCAGTGTTGTGTCTACGGCCGGGGCTGACCAAGGTGTCATCACGGTCAGCTACGACGGCACGACCGCAATCCCTCAGTTGGCCGCCAACAACAAGATTATGCTTTTCCCGTTCATCAACAGTGGTACTGAGACCCAGTTGGGCAATGCCGCTGCCCTGTCGGGCAATATCGACTGGGCCTGCGTTTCGCAGGGCAACGTGACGGCGACGGCGCAGTCGATGGGTGCTGCGACCGGTGGCAGCGTGGCCACCAAGTACGTTCCCAGCAACTGCAAATAGTCGATACTTCGCTGTCGGCGGTTGATCCGCCACGCAACAGCAAGAAGCCCCTCTCAAGGAGGGGCTTCTTTTTTTTGAGCCACTTGCCCCTTCCCCTCTCCGACCCCCGATAAGGCGCATTTTGCGATCAAAGTCACGAGAGCGGCGGCGTCAATGTGCGACTATTCAGGGATGATTTGACAATTGCTCTACCAGCTACAGATAGTAGACTGATACCAGGCATGGGGTTTAGTGTAAGTCCATGAATGACAACGCAATAGCGTCGGTTGGCGGCACCAGTCGTGTAGCCCTGGGGGGTCTTGCCCAGCGATTGGTGCAGGATGGCCTCCTCGATGAGAATGCCATGCAGGACGCTATTGCCAAGGCTAAGGAGAAACGCGCCAATTTAGTCACCCATCTGGTCGCGACGAATCTGGCGACGGCGCGCGATATCGCCATTTCAGCTTCCAATGAGTTTGGTGTGCCATTACTGGATTTGGACGCCGTCGCCATTGATATGGATGCCGTGCGTGCGGTGAGCGAAAAGCTCATGCAAAAGCACCGTGTTCTACCTTTGATGAAGCGCGGCAAACGCTTGTTCCTGGCCGTTGCCGACCCGACCAATCTTCACGCTCTGGACGAGATTCGGTTCCAGACTTCGATGAGCATCGAGTTTGTGGTCGTCGAGGACAACAAACTGCAAGCCGCCGTTACAAAGGCCATCGATCAGGCCGAAGCGGTAATGCCCAGTCTTACCGAAGACGACTTTGATCTGGAAAATCTGGAAGTCAGCGGCGGCGATGAAGACCCAAGCGCTGATGCGTTGGGTCGCGATGACGTCGAAGATGCTCCGATTGTACGTTTCGTCAATAAAATCATGTTGGACGCGATCAAGAAGGGCGCCTCTGACATTCACTTCGAACCCTACGAAAAGGTTTTTCGCATCCGGACCCGGTTGGATGGCGTTCTGAAGGAAGTGGCCGTACCTCCGGTGCAATTGGCGGTCAAAATCGTCGCCAGACTCAAGGTTATGGCCCGGCTCGACATTGCCGAGCGCCGCGTACCTCAAGACGGGCGCATCAAGATGCGGTTGTCAAAGAATCGGGCGATCGACTTTCGCGTCAGTACGTGCCCGACATTATTTGGCGAAAAGGTCGTCACCCGTATTTTGGACCCTTCGAGTGCGATGCTGGGCATCGATGCGCTTGGATATGAACCCTTTCAACGGGAGTTGTACCTCAAGTATCTTGCGAAACCGCAAGGAATGATCTTGGTCACGGGACCCACCGGTAGCGGCAAGACCGTGTCCTTGTACACGGGGCTCAATATCCTGAACGTGGAAGATACCAATATATCGACCGCAGAAGATCCGGCGGAAATCAATTTGCCGGGCATCAATCAAGTAAACGTCAACAACAAAGTTGGGCTGACATTCGCATCCGCGCTGCGAGCATTCTTACGACAAGATCCCGACGTAATCATGGTCGGCGAAATCAGAGACTTGGAGACCGCCGAAATTGCCATCAAGGCGGCGCAAACCGGCCACTTGGTTCTTTCCACGCTGCATACCAATGACGCTCCCCAGACGCTGACACGCTTGGTCGATATGGGCGTTAAGCCGTACGCAATTGCCACCTCCGTGAGTCTCATTATCGCGCAGCGACTGGCGCGTAAGCTTTGCAACAATTGCAAACAGCCCATCGACATCCCGGCGGAAGCGGCCAAGAAGGAAGGCTTCGAGCCGGAAGACATTGCCAGAGGAATTCGAGTTTTTAGAGCTGTAGGTTGCGGTCAGTGCACCGACGGCTACAAAGGACGATTGGGAATTTACCAGGTGATGCCGGTTACGGAAACCATCGGCCGCATCATCATGGAAGGTGGTGGCGCGATGAATGTAAACGATCAGGCTGTCAAGGACGGCGTGTGGAATTTGCGCCGCTCCGGTTTGGAAAAAGTAAAGTCCGGTGCAACAAGTTTGGAAGAAGTAAACAGCGTCACAATCGAATAGAGACTGACGCGAAGGATTGATTTATGGCCGTATCTGCAACAGCAAGACAGAAAGAAATTCAATATGTTTGGGAAGGCAAGGACAAGCGCGGCCATAAGGTGCGCGGCAAAGCCCTCGCCGTGAATGAGCAGGCACTTCGTGCCGATCTGAGGCGGCAAGGGGTCGCCCCGACTCGGGTCAAATCCCCGAGCAAGATCCGCGGCGGCGGAAAGGTCCTGCCCCAAGATATTGCGGTATTCGCGCGTCAGCTTGCGACCATGATGTCGGCCGGCATTCCCATGGTTCAGGCCTTTGAGATCATCGGTAACGGCCACGAAAAACCAGCCGTGCAAAAATTGGTTCTTGATATCAAAGCCAACATCGAGGGCGGCAGCACGCTCCATGAATCGCTTGCCAAGCACCCCCTTTATTTCGACGACCTTTTTGTAAACCTGGTCGAGGCCGGCGAACACGCGGGTGCGCTGGAAACCTTGCTCGATAAGATTGCGACGTACAAGGAGAAGACAGAGGCCCTAAAGAAGAAAATTAAAAAGGCGCTGTTTTACCCCATAGCCGTCTTGGTCGTTGCAGTGATTGTCAGCGTGATCCTGTTGATTTTCGTAATCCCGCAGTTCGAATCTCTGTTCAAAGGTTTCGGCGCTGATTTGCCGGCCTTCACGCAGATGGTCGTGAACATGTCGAAATTCATGCAACACGAGGGGTGGGTTGTCGGAATCGTGGCTGGTGGCGGAATCTACGGGTTCATGTATTTTCACAAGCGCTCGAGAAATATGCGTCGCTTCCTGGATCGCATGGCGCTCAAATTTCCTATTGTCGGACCCATTTTGGTTAAGTCTGCAATCGCGCGCTTTTCGCGAACCCTGTCCACGATGTTTGCGGCGGGCGTGCCCTTGGTGGAGGCGATGCAATCGGTCGCGGGCGCCACGGGCAACATCGTCTATGAGGAAGGCACCATGCGCATGAAGGACGAAGTTGCCACGGGCCAACGCCTGCAGCGCGCTATGGAAAACACGGGATTGTTTCCAAACATGGTGGTGCAGATGATTGCAGTGGGCGAAGAATCGGGATCCTTGGATACCATGTCGGCGAAAGTCGCCGAGTTTTACGAGGCAGAAGTGGACAACGCGGTCGACAGCATGGCCAGCCTCATGGAGCCGATGATTATGGCTGTTCTGGGCGTTTTGGTCGGTGGCATGGTTATCGCCATGTACTTGCCCATCTTCAAGCTCGGCCAGGCGATTTAAGTCGTAATTCGGATTTAAGGCCGCTATCGTTGTTTAGCCCATGCTGAACGACGTCGTCCTCCTCTATTCTGCTAACCCCGCGCTATTCGCGGGGTCCGCTTTTCTGCTGGGACTCATAGTCGGCAGTTTTCTGAACGTCGTCATCTACCGCTTGCCCATCATCCTGGAGCGCGAGTGGAAATCCCAGGCGGTGGAGGTTCTAAGCACAGGCTCGGTCCCGCCGGACGCAAGCCCCGTTACTCCGCCCGAGCGCTTTACCTTAAGCACGCCTCGCTCCGCTTGTCCTAATTGCAAGGCGCCGATAACAGCCCTGCAGAACATCCCGGTGGTCAGTTGGCTGCTGCTGCGCGGCCGCTGCGCCTCCTGCAACGCCAGAATCTCCGCCCGCTATCCCCTAGTGGAACTGACCACCGGCACTCTCTCCGCCTGGGTGGCCTGGCACTTCGGCTTTGGCGCGTCCGCTGCCTGCGCGCTACTGGTGACATGGTCGCTTATAGCTCTGACAGGCATCGACATTGACCATCAACTGCTGCCCGATAACATCACCGTGCCGCTCATGTGGGCTGGCTTGCTTTCCGCCGTCGTCATCGGACCGATTCCTGGCGCGGCCATGCCGGTTTCACCGACGGATGCCGTCATCGGCGCCGCGGCCGGCTACACCAGCCTGTGGCTGGTGTTCCACGCATTCAAGCTGGTGACGGGCAAGGAAGGCATGGGATATGGCGACTTCAAGCTGTTTGCGGCCCTGGGTGCCTGGTTGGGCTGGAAGGTTCTACCCTTGGTTATCGTGCTGTCAGCCGCCACAGGCGCGATATTGGGGATTCTCATGATTACCCTGCAAGGCCGTGATCGTCGTGAGCCCATGCCATTTGGGCCCTATTTGGCCGCTGCGGGATGGCTCGCCATGATGTACGGCCATTCGCTGCTCGCCGGCTATCTGCGGATATCGGGTCTCAAGCATTAAGCCATGACACGACCGCTGCGAATCGGTCTCACGGGCGGCATCGCAAGCGGCAAGAGCCTGGTGACCCAACGCTTCGCGGAACTCGGCGTTCCAGTAATTGATGCGGACGTGACATCCCGGAGCGTCGTTGAGCCCGGCAAACCAGGCCTTGCACAGGTGGTGCGGCGCTTCGGAGTGGACGTCCTCGATGCAGACGGCCGGCTCGATCGGCGAGCATTGCGAAACCTGATATTTAAGGACTCATCTTTGCGGCAGGCTCTTGATGCCATCCTCCATCCATTGATCCGCGCCGAGATGGAACGTGAGGCGGCAGAGGCCAAAGGCCCTTACGTGGTCATGGCCATTCCGTTACTCGTGGAAGGCGGCAGAGCCGGCAAGCAAGTGGATCGGGTGTTGGTTGTCGACGCGGACGAAACGCTGCAAATACAGCGGCTCCGGGCTCGCGATGGCAGCTCGGAAGACGAAGCCCGCGCGATTCTCGAATCACAGGCCAGCCGCACCGCACGGTTGGCCGCCGCGGACGATGTGCTTTTGAACACCGGAAGCGTCGCCGAACTGCGTCAGGCAGTCGATCGCCTGCATGAGCAATATTTACAGCAAGCGCAAACATCGTCTTCACGGCGACATTTAACCTAAATCCCGGGTTTACCCTAAGGGTAGGGTTGGCTCACAATAGCGGCATGAACTCTTACCCCGACATTTCCTCCCAGGCAGAGCCCGAAGCGGCACCGGTTGTCTACGAGCAGCCCCTCAACGAGCGCATGCGCACATTTCTTCGGCTCGAATTTCTTTACACCCAAGCCACGTATCACAGCGAGTCGCCGAGTCCCTGGAGCTCGCGCGCCGCGGTCTCCAGTCTGCTCGAGATCCTGGCGATCACCGCGCGCGGCGACTCGCGCAGTGATGTGCTGAAGGAACTCGAGCGGCAAGTCAACGTGCTCAAGGAATACCAAAGCAAAACGGGTGTCGATCCGGCGCGCCTCAAGTCGCTGATGTCCAATCTGGTCAAGCTGCGCAGCGATCTTTCCTCGATCGGTGGAAACTTTATGGCGCCGCTGCGCGATTCGGAATTCTTGAGCGCGGTGAAACATCGCAGCGCCATCCCCGGCGGCACCTGCGACTTCGACCTGCCGGACTATTCTTATTGGCTCAATCGTCCGGCTGATATCCGCGCCGCCGAATTCAACAGTTGGCTGGAATTGATCCGGCCGTTGTGCGACAGCATCGCCGAGTTGCTTTGGCTGACGCGTCAGAATGCCAAGCGCAAATCTGAAGTCGCTGTGGGCGGCATCTTCCAGCTTCAGTTCGATCGCGAAAATCCCTGCCAGTTGGTGCGCATCACACTGCCCTCCGATACCGACCTGTTTCCGGAAATGAGCGGTAACCAGCATCGCTGCACCATCCGCTTTTTGAATTGGCTCGATGCGACTGCGCGCCCCTCGCACATCGAAGTGGACGTACCGTTTCTCTTGACCTGCTGCGCCTGAATTTTTGGATTTTGGTCGATGGCTATCGTGAAATGTCCTACCTGTCGGCGCGATGTGGAATGGTCGCCGGCGTCCCAGTACCGGCCGTTCTGCAGCGATCGCTGCCGGCTCATCGATTTGGGCGCGTGGCTCACCGAACAACACAAGATTCCTGACGAACCGGGAACCGCGGAGGATCAATTGAATCCCGACGCCGCCGAGGAATCCTAACGCGTGCACCCTGACTTCTGGCTCGATCGATGGCGCACGGCACAGATCGGTTTTCATCAAGCGGCAGTCGATCGACACCTGAAGGCCTATTGGCCGTTGCTGAAGCTCGGCGCGAAAAGCGCGGTATTTGTGCCGCTGTGCGGTAAGAGCCTCGACCTGACGTGGCTGCGAACCTTGGGCCATGCGGTGAAAGGCGTGGAACTCTCGCCCGTGGCGTTGGAATCCTTCTTGATGGAACATGGCATTCCCGCGAGGCGCCGCATCCTTGTCGATTTCGATGCATACGAAGCCGACGGATTCACGCTGTTTCGCGGCGATTGTTTTAAGCTGACTCCGGCGCTGCTCGGCAGCGTGTCCGCCGTTTACGATCGCGCGGCGCTGATTTCTTGGACACCCGAAGCGCGAGAATCATACGTCAAACATCTCACCTGGCTGACGAGCCGCGGCACCCAAACGCTTCTAATCGCGGTGGAGTTCCCGCCGGGGCAAATGAGTGGTCCGCCATTCCCGCTGACCCGCGACACCATCGAGAACCTGTACGCGAGCCATTATTCAATCGAGGAGCTCGGCCGCCATGAGATATTGGAGCTTGAACCCCGGCTCAAGGCGCGCGGGCTGACTGAATTGCGCGAGGTTTGTTACCGGTTGACCCGGCTGTAATACACTTTCGCCTCGCGATACACATCGACGTCGAAAAACTAGCACAACGAATAGGGCTGAACTCCATGACGGATTCACGAAACTCGGGCAGATACCTGGCTCCTGCGTTGGTCGCTTGCGCGGTCGCCACCGGCGCCGGCGCGGCCGATCTCACCATCGATCGATTGTTCGATGCCCCGCCGTTGGCGGGACCCACCATTGTGGGCTTGAAGATTTCACCCGACGGCTCGCGGGTGACGTATCTCAAGGGTAAGCCAGATGACAAGGACCGCCTCGATCTGTGGGAGTACAACATTCACGACGGGCAAGCCCGTGTGCTGGTGGATTCAAAAGCCCTGGCGCCTAAACAGGAGAAACTTTCGGACGAGGAAATCGGGCGCCGTGAACGGCAAAGGACGGCCGCATTGTCAGGCATCTTGGAGTACACCTTTGCTCCCGCCGGCGACGCGGTCCTCTTTCCCTTAAACGGCAAGCTGTACTACTGCCAACTGGCCACCAAGAAGCGAAAGGCGGCGGTGGAGTTCATTGATACGCATGGCTTCGCGACCGATGCGACCGTCTCGCCGGCCGGCGGGATCATCGCCTATGTGCGCGATCAGAACTTGTACGCGTATGACATTGCCGCAAAAACCGAGAAGGCCCTGACCAGCGACGGCGGCGGCGCCATCAAGAACGGCATGGCCGAGTTCATTGCTCAAGAGGAGATGGACCGCAGCACCGGCTATTGGTGGGCTCCCGACGGCCGGCACATCGCCTTCGCGCGAGTCGATGAAAGCCCAATCAAAGTCACGGAACGATTCGAGATCGCCGCGGACAACGTGTCGACCTTTGCGCAACGCTACCCCACGACCGGCGGACCCAACGTGCTGATCAAAATGGGGGTCATCGACATCAAGACCGGCGCCGTGACCTGGATGGATATGGGCGCCGACCCAGATATCTATCTCGCGCGGGTAAATTGGCTACCCGACGGCAAAACGCTGGCAATTCAACGAGAAAGTCGCAATCAGCGAAAACTGGACCTGCTGTTTTCGGACATCGACAGCGGCAAGAGTCGAACCGTGCTTACCGAGACTAGCAATACTTGGATTGATTTGAATGACGAGCTGACGTTTTTAAAGAAGTCTCATGAGTTCATATGGGGCTCCGCGCGCGATGGATACACGCATCTGTATTTGTACGACACCGACGGCCACTTGATCCGCCAGTTGACCGCGGGCAATTGGGTGGTCGATGACTTCCGAAAACGCGCGGTGATGGGCGTCGACGAAAAAACTCGCACGGTGTATTTCTCGGCCACCGAAAAGAGCCCGACCGAGCGGCATCTGTACAGCACCTCACTCGATACGGCGGACCCGCATCAGGTTCACCGGATCACTCAAGACGCCGGCGTGCATGGCATTTCGATGTCGCCCGACGCGGGTTTCTATATCGACAACTTCACCAGCTCAAGCCAGCCGCCGCAGGTCAGCCTGCATGCGGCGAACGGAAACTTAAAGTCGTGGCTGTTGGAAAATCGGTTGGACGCGCAGCACCCGGACGCGCCCTATCTTGCCGACAATTCTATTGCTGAGGTCGGCACGCTTACGGCGGCCGACGGCCAGACGCTGTTCTACCAGCTGTTCAAGCCGCTGCATTTCGATCCCGCCAAGCGCTATCCCGCCATTGTCGATGTATATGGCGGCCCCGGGGTGCAGCGCGTCACCAACAATTGGCACGGCAATTTGTTCACGCAAATTCTGACGCGTGCGGGCTATGTGGTGTTTACGCTCGACAATCGCGGCAGTGCGCATCGGGGTACGGCGTTTCAGAATCCCATCCACGACCGGATGGGCGATGTCGAAGTCGCTGACCAAGTGCAGGGGGCGCGCTGGCTGGGCTCCCAGACGTTTGTCGATCCCTCACGCATCGGCGTATGGGGTTGGAGCTACGGGGGCTATATGACGCTTAACTTGATGTTCAAGGCCCCTGACGTATTTCGCGCCGGCGTGTCCGGCGCCCCCGTCACGGATTTTGCGCTCTATGACACGCACTACACGGAGCGCTACTTGGATCGCCCTCAGGACAATGCGGCCGGGTACTCGGCAAGCTCCGTGTTGCCCTACGCAAAAGATCTCAAAGGCCCCCTTCTGGTGATGCACGGCATGGCCGATGACAACGTGTTGTTTCTCAACAGCACCAAGTTATTCCGCAGGCTACAAGACCTAGGTAAACCCTTTGATGTGATGGTGTATCCCGGGGCCAAGCATGGGCTCATGCGCCAGAATGACGGGCGGCATGGCTACAAAATGATCAAGCGGTTTTTCGACGAAAATCTGAGGCCGTAAGGGAATATCACTACGGTGCATAGGCAACCGTAGGCGGATGGGGTGCATCGATCCATGCGCGTTCGTCTGAAGACAGGTCTTCGTATTCGGCGGGTTGCAACGCAAACACGTGTTGAAGCGTGCAGATGTCCGAAAGATCTTGCGCGGTGTGGACAGTTATGAATACGCCATCGAGTTTGACTTGTTGCGGGAATCTGCCGTTGATGTGCTTCTGGAGGATTTCTGCAGACAACGGACATCGGGTGGAATGTATTGCCGCTACGCGAAATCCGGTTTGATAGAACATCCTGTACATATCCTGCCGCGTGAAGAAGCGAATGTGAGTTATATCCAGAAGACCCGCCTTCGTATAACGCCAGTGTCCGGAGATCAGGTCCTGGATTAAAGGGGCGTTTCGTACATTTGGAATGCTTACCAGCAATTGAGCCGTAGGGGACACGAGATTGCGCAACGTGAGCAGCGTCTTCCACGGGTCGTAGATGTGTTCCAACACGTCGAACAGCACGACAGTATCAATGTCCCCGCGCTGCACTCCCTCTTGTTTCCAATCGACCTCTTCGATCGCTTGGCACAGCACGCGTTCCATGCGGCGGCTTGCGATGTCCGCGGCATGTTTGTTCGGCTCTATGCCCCACACGCGAGACTGAGGAAAGCGCGTTTTGATCACCGCAGAAAAATCGCCAATGCTGCAACCGACATCCAGAACGAACTTCGGCTCATGGATCAGAAGGTCGAGCACGGCATCGGAAGGACCTCCTGCATAAAGCTGACCGCTTGGCTCGCTTAGCATCAACCAATCGAACGGTAGTCGCGGCCGGTAAATCGGCTGATGGATCACGGTTCTCGATCCTGATGCCGGCTCCAAGTGCTTCGTGGACGAGGGTCGGGGCGCCGAGTTTCGGCCGAAGATACGACCGGTGTGGAACGATATGTACCGGCGCAACCCTTGAAAGAGCTGCTTGGTCAACGCACCTAACATTCTGACGGCTTACTTGGCCGCGCGACCGACTCAAGGAAATCCTGGAACGGACCCATGGCGGACAGATCGTCAAACAACACCGAACGGCGCCGCTCAATCTCGTCCCGGATGTGCGCTTGATACAGGACATCCGTCGCCAACTTGACGACCAGATTCACATATTCGGACTTGGTTTTGGCTATCAATTCCTGCAAATCCATGCGCCTCAAAACTCCGCTCGCCAAGCGTCCGCGCAAATACCGCCCTTCTCGCGTAACCACCGGCAGGCCACATTCGATCGCTTGGACCGCGGTGTTATAGCCTGAAAAGCCGATGGTATCGAGCAACACGTCCGCATGTCTCAACAGGAAGTGGTATTCGTGGAAATTCAGCCAGCGAACGAAGCGTACGTGGTCCTTCGCATTGAGGCCGGCGGCCTCAAACTCTTTGGCGATCCTCGCCTCGAGAAAACTCGAAAGCGCCGTTACCGAGGGCCGGAAGAACAGCAGCTGCGCGTCCGGGACACTTCGCGCGATCTCCGCAAAGACATGATCGTGTTCGGGTTGGTATTTGAACGGCGTACCCGGGCAAACCAGGATCGGCCTGTCGACATCAATATTCATCGCCGCAAAATCAGGATCCTTGGTTTGGAGCGCCAATGGTTGTAGGCGGTTTCCCAGGTGGGGCAGGAGTACGAGCTGTTCCGAATAGTGATCCTGCGCATCTATGGGCTCGAAGCATTCAGCCGACACGTAGTAATCCAATGTCGGCAAGCCGGAGGTATCGGGATGACCCCAGCTGTTGATCTGGACCGGCGCCAGGCGCAGGCTGGCAAGCTTCAAAGTCATTGGATTGAGTCCTACAGCGGGGTAGAGCAGAATCTCGCAATTCTGTTCGCGTATCGCCCCGACCCACTGAGAGAGAGTTTTAGGCCTTTCGACAAAGACATCTGATTTCGAGCGCGCCCAAGACGTCTCCTCATCGGGCCGGCCTGACAAGGAGAAGACGATGAGTTCAAACCGTTCGAGATCGAACGACTGAAACCAGCCTTTGACCAGGGCGATCCAAACCGAGTGCACGCGAATATCCGCGGAGACCACACCCAGTCGGATGCGCCTTCCCATGGGTCTCTTAAAAGCGGGTATTCTCTCCCGATCGAGCCATCGCTGCATCGCCTTTGCGCACACGTTGCCATACTGCTTGAGCAGTACCACGTTAGGTTCCTCCTGATAGCTCAGGAAGAAGGGCTGTAGATTGCCGACGAAGAGTTCGCCGTCGGTTTCGCTCTTGACCCACCAGTCTTCGAACTTGGCTATCTCACCTCCGAATCCGGAGCGGTCCGGAGCAGCGTCGGCGTCTTTCGAGGCAAACGCCGGCGCCCAGAGCATTACGCGGGCCCACCGCGCCTTTGCATTATCGGGATCGAGCTCAATTGCCCTGTCAAAGCTCGCGCGGGCCCGATCGAGCTGCGCTCCGCACCAATAACTGAACCCCAGACTGCAATGAAAGCGCGAGACTTTCGGCTCCACTTCCGCCGCCTTCTCATAACTGGAGAGTGCACGCGCAAGGCCCTCGTCCGAGTCATTGTCGAACTCGGTATAGCTGTCGCCAAGGCTGAAATACGATGCCCCGGAAAGGGGATTCAGCGCTATCGCGCGCTTGAATTGCTCGATCGCTTCAGCATATCTCCCCATTAGGTAGTACACCGCACCCAGCTGATGGTGGGGACCGTAGTGCTCGGGGATAAGCTCGATCTCCCGGCGATACGAAGCCTCTGCCTGTTCGAGCTGCTCAGTGTCGAGCAAGATCCGCGACAAACTCTGCTGAGCCGCCAGCATTGCGGGGTTTAGAGCCAACGCCCGCTTACAACTTTCGATCGCCAAGGATTTCTCGCCCGAACGCAGATATAGGTCGCCACGATAAACATGAAGTTCGGCCGAATCGGGCAGGATCTCCATGCTTTCTTCACAGAGCTGCGTAGCCTCGACAAACGCGCCCGATTTTATCAGCGTCGCGATCAACTGATGGCGCGCCGGCTCGAAGTCGGGGCGTAACTCAATCGCCCTCCGCAAGTGCGAAACCTCTGCGTCTCTTGGGCCGGTAGCCGCGAGAATGCTGGCCAACAAGTAGTGACTATCTGCGTCCTCGGCGGCGATTCGTACGGCGCGTTCGAGAACTTCGCGCGCGTCATTGATATGACCTTGCTCCCTGAGTACAAAACCCAGATTGACGAGGGCCGCAGGGTATTGCGCATCGGATTCCAGCACTTGGCGATAGAGGAGTTCGGCGTCGGCGTATCGGCCTGCCTTTAGCTGCTCGTCACCCTGCTCCTTGACGCTTTGCGGCGGGCGCGCCTGTACTGAAGCAGGATCCGCGGCGGGAGTGGTCGCTTCAGGCGCCCGAGCGGCGATTTTTCTTTTAACCCAGTTCAACATTTGTGGAGAGCGGCCCGGATATCGCCGGCAGTGGCGTCGTATTCACCTTGTACGTGGTTAGGGGCGATCATGGTGAATCGGATGATAGTGATTTGGCTGGACTTGTCGAGTTTATCGCGTATATCTGAGCATCACTTCGCGTCGCGATAGACATTTGAGAAGGTTAGCGCCGATGCGGCGGGCTAGGCGAGTTATTTGGGCCGTTTTTCGACGAAAACGTGAGGCCGTGATGCTGTCGATGTCGCATGTGAGGCTCTGTGTGCTCACATTGCGGCTGTCATGACTGAAGGCGGCTTGAGCGAATCTACCGTAACAACGCGCGACCACCCGGTACGCGGCGACATCGAAGGGCTGCGCGCGTTGGCAGTCGTGTCAGTTCTCATCAACCATGCCTTTCCGAACGCACTTCCAGGCGGGTTCGTCGGCGTCGACATATTCTTCGTGATTTCCGGATACCTGATCGGCAGGCACCTCCTGCAGGACATTCAAGAGAATCGCTTCAGCATCTTAGGGTTCTACGCAAAGCGGGTGAGGCGCATCTTTCCAGCTCTCGCGCTCGTCCTGATTGCCGTGTGGGGCGTTGGCTGGCTCGTGTTGTCAGCCTCCGAATTTTCCACCCTTGGCCAGCATATTGTCGCGTCCGCTTTTTTTTCCAACAACATATTGCTTTGGTCCGAAAGCGGATACTTCGATGTTGCAGCATTGGACAAGCCGCTGCTACATCTGTGGTCGCTCGGAATCGAAGAGCAATTCTATTTGCTCGTCCCCGCGATGCTCTGGTTCGGCAGCAAGGGCTCCTCTGGTTCCATCCGTTGGGTGGCACGGCTTGGTGCGCTGTCTCTGCTTGCGACCATTATTCTGAGCAATTTTGACTTCGTCGCATCATTCTATCTCCTGCATAC
>Ga0307474_10000700_pt1 | contig 24004 bp, 21 predicted proteins | sample atmos_gasesECM1C_2_FD_203312 | JGI IMG/M metagenome (GOLD analysis project Ga0307474, IMG submission 203312) | Hardwood forest soil microbial communities from Morgan-Monroe State Forest, Indiana, United States - atmos_gasesECM1C_05 | ecosystem: Environmental > Terrestrial > Soil > Temperate... | reverse complement strand
GGGCGATCCAGTATTCACCAGCGTCAGTTATTGAGCCGAAAGGCCCCGGAGTACTGGATACCCCGCTTTCGCGGGGTATGACGGGCGAAGCGCACGGCGGGCTCGCACTCGATCTCCGACCGTCATCGCCCGCGAAAGCGGGCGATCCAGTATTCCACCCGCGTCAGTGATTGAGCCGAAAGGCCGCACAGTACTGGATACCCCGCTTTCGCGGGGTATGACCGGCGAAGCGCACGGCGGGCTCGCACTCGATCTCCAACCGTCATCGCCCGCGAAAGCGGGCGATCCAGTATTCACCAGCGTCAGTTATTGAGCCGAAAGGCCCCGGAGTACTGGATACCCCGCTTTCGCGGGGTATGACGGGCGAAGCGCACGGCGTGCTCGCACTCAATGAGTTGCCACGGATTCAAATTTCAAACAGATGTAGGGTGGCAAAGGCGCATGCGCGCCGTGCCCACCATGATACGGTGAATGTTGATGGTGGGCATGCTTCGCTTTTGCCTACCCTCCATCTCTTGCTCCCTCATTGCGAGGAGTGCACACGGCACTGGATTGCTTCGCTTACGCTCGCAATGACGGCGATTCGAATCTGACGGAGCAGATTTAGCCCAGCTCGATCTCGTCGGTAACCTCGTGCGTGAGGCTAACGCCGCCGAGAGTGAGAACCATCCTTGCCGGCAGTTTCTCGTGGCCCTTGAGACGGCCGCCGGCGATTGCATCGCGTACCGACTTTTCGATTTCGCGCTGGGAAGTGATGCCGACCTTTTTCAGGAATCTTCGCAGGCTCTCATTGAAGACGTCTTCATTCATCGGGACCTCCTCACGGCCGAACCGGATTGTTCAGCATGTATTCGCCGAAATCGCGCTGTTTCTTGTCGGCGCGTGCGACGGCGTTGCTGCGTTGCGCGTCGCGGTCCTTGCGACAGGCGGCATATTCGGCCGAGCCGACCGCGACCTTACCGCCGGCACGGCAGAACGTGTCATCGTCCCCGTTCAATGCAGAGTCGAGCGGCACCTGGTTGCGCTGCGCGCAAGCGGCAAGCGTGAGCGCGGCGAGCACAAGCGCGAGGGGGAACGGTGCAGGTTTACGTCGCATGCGGCTTCCGTCAGTGATGTCGTCGCTGCCGGGCTTGGCCCCGCAATCCATCAAAAAGATGGCGTTAATTGCGGTGTGATGGATGCCCGGGTCAAGCCCGCGCATGACGACCTACCCTTATATCAAGCAATGTGGCCCGCACCACGCCTCACACCCTCCCCTTCAGCGCCGTCCCGATTTCGTCGAGCACCTTGGGATCCTCGATTGTGGCCGGCATCGTCCATTGATCCCCATCGGCGATCTTCTTGATGGTGCCGCGAAGGATTTTTCCCGAACGCGTCTTCGGCAGCCGGCCGACCGTGATCGCGAGCTTGAACGCGGCAACGGGGCCCAGCTTTTCACGAACCAGCGCCACGATCTCGTTCTCGATCTGTGACGGGCTTCGGGTCACGCCGGCCTTCAGCACCAGGAAGCCGCAGGGCACTTCGCCCTTGATCGCATCCTTGATGCCGAGCACGGCGCATTCGGCTACGTCAGGATGGGAAGCCAGGATCTCCTCCATGCCGCCTGTCGACAGCCGATGTCCGGCGACGTTGATGATGTCGTCGGTGCGGCCCATCACAAACACATAGCCATCCTCGTCCATGTAACCGGCATCGGACGTCTTGTAATAGCCGGGAAATTCGTTGAAGTAAGCCTCTCTGCAGCGCTCGTCCTGTTCCCACAACGTCGGCAGGCAGCCCGGCGGCATCGGCAGCTTGATCACGATCGAGCCCATGTTGCCTGCCTCGACCGGCCTTGCCGCCTCGTCCACCACTTCAACCCGATAGCCCGGCATCGGCACCGTCGGCGAACCATGCTTGACCGGCAACACGCCGAGCCCGACCGGGTTGCCGGCGATGCACCAACCGGTTTCGGTCTGCCACCAGTGATCGATCACAGGCACCTTCAACTGCGCTTCCGCCCATTCCACGGTCGGCGGGTCGGCCCGCTCGCCGGCCAGAAACAGCGTGCGGAACTTCGACAGATCATATGGCCGGATCAACTTGCCCTGCGGGTCTTCCTTGCGAATGGCGCGGAATGCCGTCGGCGCGGTGAAAAAGGCCACCGCCTTGTGCTCGGAAATCACGCGCCAGAACGCGCCGGCATCGGGTGTTCCGATCGGCTTGCCCTCGTACATGATCGAGGTCGTGCCATGAATCAGGGGGCCGTAGATGATGTAGCTATGACCGACCACCCAGCCGATGTCGGAGCCGCACCACCAGACTTCGCCGGGCTTGACACCGTAGAGATTGAACATCGACCATTTCACCGCGACCAGATGCCCGCCATTGTCGCGCACCACGCCTTTAGGCTTGCCCGTCGTGCCCGACGTGTAGAGGATGTAGAGCGGATCGGTCGCAAGAACGGGGACGCAGTCGGCGGACTTCCTCGCCCGGACGGCGGCAGCGCGCAAGTCTGCCCAATCGTGATCGCGTCCTGCGATGAGCTCGCAGCCGTGCTGCGGCCGCTGCAGGATAATGCAGGCCTGCGGCTTGACACTGGAGAGCCGGATTGCTTCGTCGAGCAGCGGCTTGTATTGGACGATGCGGCCGGGTTCGAGCCCGCAGCTTGCCGAAAGTATCAGTTTCGGCTTGGCGTCCTCGATCCGCGTCGCCAATTCCTTTGCCGCAAAACCGCCGAACACCACCGAATGCACCGCGCCGATGCGCGCGCAGGCAAGCATCGCAACCATGGCCTCCGGCACCATGGGCATATAGAGGATGACACGATCGCCCTTGGCGACGCCAAAGTCCTGCATGATTGCAGCCAGCGTCTTCACCTCCCGCAGCATCTCGGCATAGGTCAGTTTGGTGATGTGGCCCGCGAGCGGCGAATCGTGAATCAGCGCCAGCTGGTTTGCCCGCCCACTTGCGACCTGGCGATCCAGCGCGTTGTAGCAGGTGTTGACCACGCCGCCGACGAACCAGCGGCCGTAAAGCCCCTGGTCAGGATCGAAGACCTTTTTGGCGGGCTCGATCCAGTCGATCTCGCGGGCAGCCTCCGCCCAGAAGCCTTCTGGATCTCTCAGAGAGCGCGCGTGCACCTCGTGATAGCGACTTTTGCCCTGGATATTCATGGCGTCCTCCATTCGAGGCAGTTCGCTCCGGCAACGGACCCAATATGGTGGGCCGGGTTCACCCACCATGACCAGGATCGGCCAATCTCCGAGGCATTGTGATGGGAAGCGGCGCGAGATCAAGCCGGAACCGCTCAGCCCTTCGGCGGATGCAGGGGTGAGACTGTCCGGTACAGCGGTGTGCAACAGCCATACCACCACTAGTCTTACTGCGTCATAACCGACTTATCCCCTCATCCTGAGGAGCTTGCGCGAGCAAGCGTCTCGGAGGACGAGGCCCGGGAATAGGCAGCGTGGCCTTCATGGTTCGAGACGGCGCAAGGGCGCCTCCTCACCATGAGGGTCTTATGATCAGTAAGATTAGTGCCCTTCCAGCGCCAGCAGATGATCCAGGCGTGCCCGCATCGCTTTCTGCAGGTCGTAATCCGGGCGACCGAATTCGGCATTGCGGCGAGCTACGAAGTCATCCTGCTCGCGCTGCATGGCGCGGCCGGAGCGCGGATTGCCCTTTGCGGCCTCCCGAACGACCCTCGTGTTCACCGCGTTGATTTCCCGGTCGAGATTGGCAAGCTCGGGATTGGCGCAAATGGCTTTTTCGACTGGCCGTCTGGCCATGGCGCAATTGAAGCCCGGCCTGTTGTTGACCGCTATCAGCACGCCGATGCGCTCGATCTCCAGCGCCAACGCTTTATAACTGCCTTCGCCGCCGTTTGATCTGGATTGAGCTTGATCGCGGCGCCGAAGTCGGCAAGGGCGCGGGGCCGGTCGCCCTTTCTGCGCCAGAGCTCGCCACGGGCGTTGAAAATATCGGCGAGTGTCGGGTCGAGTTGCAGCGACATATCATAGTCGGCAATCGCGCGGTCGATCTGGTCCTTGCGGTCATAGGCGGCCGCGCGGGCGATCAGCGCCTTGACCCGATCGGCCTTCGGCGCTTTCTCGTCGGCGATCAGCGTGCCGCAGACAGCGATGATCCTGTCATCGTCATTGGCGCTAAGGGCGGCCATACAGGGCGCCGAGTCGATCTGCTCTTCGGTCGGTTCGCCGGTCGCCGCAACAACATGACCCGCCGGCGTCATCGCCCAACCGATGACGAGGCCCGACATCAGCGCTGTGAGGGTTCGTCGCATCGAAGCCTAGGTTACTTTCAGTGTGATCCCACCATCGACCACGAGTTCGATGCCGGTAACATATCTTGATTCATCGGAAGCAAGAAACAGTGCGGCATTGGCGACATCCCAGGCATCGCCCATATGCCCCATCGGCACCTGCGCGTCGCGCGCGCGCCACATCGCCTCAACGTCGCCTTTGGCATAGCTGACGGCAAGGCCCGCGGAATGCTCCACCATCGGCGTCTTCATGAGACCCGGCAGAATTGCATTGACGCGTACCCTGCTTGCGGCGAATTCGACCGCGGTGGTGCGCGTCATCTGGTTCATCGCCGCCTTTGTCGTTGCGTAGGTAACGTAGGAGATGCCGAGATGGCGGATCGAGGCGATCGATGAAATATTGATGACCGAGCCGCCGCCCTGCGCCACCATCACCGGAATGACATGCTTCATCGCAAGGAACGCGCTTTTGAGATTGACCGCAAAGACGCGATCCCAGTCCGCTTCCGATACGTCCACGACGCTTCCGGTCTGGGCAATGCCGACATTGTTGTCGAGCACGTCGATGCGGCCATAGGCTTTCAGGCACGCCGCCACCATTGCGGCGATGTCGCCTTCATGCGATGCGTCGGCGGTGAAGGCCGTCGCTTGTCCGCCTTCGGATACGATGATCCCGACCGTCTCTTCCGCGGCTGCCGCATTTCGATCGACGCAGAGCACTTGCGCACCCTCGCGCGCGAAGGTCACGGCGGTCGCCTTGCCATTGCCCCAGCCGGGCCCGATCGAGCCGGCACCAACTACAATCGCGGTCTTCCCCTCAAGACGCCTCACGTAACATCTCCCGGTTTCTTCGGAAGTTGGCCGGGCCTGCGCCGGCGGTCAACCCATCCGTTTGGATCGTTTGGCCAAGCCGATGCGTGAGCGGCGCACAAGGATGCGACTTTGGAATCGGGACACTGGAAACCGAATAATTCCCCGCGTAGTGTGCGGCACGCGAACCGGCCCGCCAGAGGCCGGCCTTCACCCGGAGAACGCCATAATGCCTTTCCTTCGTACAGTCGGATTATCCTTTGGATTATCCTTGGGTGCGGCAATCCTGCTTTGCAGCGCCAGCTTCCATATCGCCCATGCCAAGCCATTCATGATCGTCGGTTTGGATGAGAAGGTCCTGTGGGACGATGACGGCAAGACGGTGCTGTCGCCGCCGGGCAAGGATTCGGTGCTGATCGTCGATCTGGCCGATCCGGAGAATCCCAGGATCGCAGCAACGCTGCCGCTCGAAAACACCGTCGTCGGACCGCCGGTGAATCTCGATATCGATCCATCGGGCTCGGTCGCCCTGGTCGCCAATTCAACCGACGTGGTGAAAGAAGGCGATGCGCTCAAGCAGGTGCCGGACAACAAGATCTTCGTAATCGACCTGAAAGCGAACCCGCCGAAGCTTGCTGCCACCGTCACCGGCGGCAAGCAGCCGTCGGGCCTGAGCTTCAGCCCCGACGGGAAGATGGCGCTGGTCGCCAATCGCGCCGACAATTCCATCAGCGTGCTCTCGGTCAACGGGACCGATGTCAAGGTCACCGACACCATAAGCTTTCCCGACAGCGTTGCCCATGTGGTGTTTACGCCGGACGGCAAGCGGGCGCTGGCCGTGAGATTCCCGGCCCACAAGGTGTCGGTGCTCGACATCAACGACGGCAAGGTGACCTACAACAAGGTCGATTTGCCGACCGGCCAATGGCCCTATAACGCGGTGGTGACGCCGAACGGCAAGATCGCGCTGACCTCTGACAACGGTGCCTCTGGATCGTCCGACGGCAGCGTCGACACCACGAGCGTGATCGACCTCGAAGCCAGTCCGCCGCGAATCATCGATCGGGTGGTTGTCGGCGACGGCCCCGAGGGATTGGCAATGTCACCCAAGGGCAACCTTGCCGCTGCCGCGATCCTGCGCGGCTCCAACAACAAGAAAGCCTTCTACTACCAGAAGAACGGCAGCCTCTCGATCCTGAAGATCGACGGCAAGAAGGTGACCAAGACGCAGGACATCGAGGTCGGCGGTTTGCCGGAGGCGGTGGCGTTTACCCCGGACGGCAAATATCTGCTGGCCGGAAATTACCTCACCCAGGACTTCTCCATCCTGAAGGTCAACGGCACCAAAGTCACCGACACCGGCAAACGCTTCAAGGTACCCGGTCATCCCGCTTCGGCGCGGATGGGGCATTGAATCGACGCCCGCGCATGACGGGGCGGCGGGCCGCCGATACCGGCTGCCGCCAAACTAGATCGACCCACCCCGTTCGAATTGCTGCATCGCTTCGCCGCGCGCGAGCAGGCGTTTGGCGGTGTGATAGGTCGGCACCTCGACCAGCGAGCCGTCGACCTCGACGCGTGCCTGACCTGCAGCGCGGGCAGCCTCGAATGCCGTGACGATCTTGCGTGCGTTACGGATCTCATCCTCGTTCGGAGAGAGCATGCCGTTGATGACCACGACATGCGTCGGATCAACCAGGCTTTTTGCGACGTATCCCAATCTCCGCGCCCAGGCTGTGTCGCGCCGCAAACCTTCGATATCGCTCCACGTATAGGGGCAGTCGACGGCAACGACATCGGCGGCGATGCATTCGACGAGGAACCTCTGCCGGCAATAAGCGAGTTCTGCGGCGTCCTTCCCGCGTTCGGCGCCGAGGTCAGCTGCGAGGTCTTCGGAGGCAAGCAGGCAGGCAACGGTCCGCCGGCTCGCCTTCGCAATGGCAACGGTCTGGACCAGGCCGCGGGCAAACTCGATGTTCGGCAACAACGCCGTCGACCCCTGCGGGATGCCGTATTCGCGCTCGAACCGCGTTACCGCCTCATCGAGCCGCACGACATGGTGCGGTTCGGCTACTTTTGGCAGCGCGACGATATCGGGAGCTCCATGCATCACCGCCGCAAGATCGTCCATGCCGTCCTGTTCGAGAGGATTGACGCGCACCGCGGCCACGGCGCCTGCTTCGCGCCATGACCGATACAGGTCCGCAGCAAGCGAACGCGCCAGGGGACGGGCTGGCGGAGGGGTAAAGTCCTCCAACTCCTGAATCAGGACATCCGCACGGCTTGTGCCCGCGCTACGCAGCGCGTCCTCGTTGGCGCCTTCGAGAAAGAGCCACGACCTGCAGAGCCGAGGCGGACGGATTGAACGCATCGCAGTGCCCTCAAAGCCGGATCAGCCGTTTGCCTGGAATCGTCGACAGACCTACTGAAACGTCATGTCCAGGCATTTCGAAATGTCGGAACCCAGACCCGAGCTGATCGTGATGCAGCCACGGACTTTTTGCTGGGTATTATCGCTCGCCCATATCGAATAGCCACCGGGGCCGAAAAACGAATTGGTGTTCGGCGGCTCGGTCTCGGTAGCGTCGAAAGAGTAAGCGGAATCGGTTTCGAAAATGCGAGGCTTCTTGACGCAGCCGCCGTCGGCCTGGACGTTGATCACTTCCTTGTTGTCGCGTGTCAGCGCCAGACTGACCTGGCACCTGAAATATTCCGATGTCTTGACGTTGAAGATGTAGGCGTAGGATTTGCATGTCGCCGTGTTGAGTTTCCCGGCACTGAGGCCGCGACTGCATAAGATCCGCTGGTTGTTGCTCAGCTTGAACTCGTCGGCTTGCGCTGCGGTACCGAGCAACACAAGCAGTACAAGGCCAATACAAAAGTTCACAGCATGGTTCATTCGAATCATCCCTATAAGTCTTTTCGCCAATGGTGCAAACCCAATTGGCGGAACATAGTCGCGAAGAGGGAGGCGGGAAATCACAAAGTCTAAAGGCGATGCGCCTGCGAAGCGCATCGTGCTGATGCGATGTCAGTGTTCGTGATTTGTTCAAAATTGATGGGCCGCAATGTTAGCGACCCAGGTTGCGGAGCAAGCAGGATGAAACCAGTTTCGACCAAGACCCTTTTGATGGCCACCGCACTTGTCGCCATCACCACGGCGGCGTCAGCCCAATCGGCGGCGCCGACGCCCTGGGAAATCAAGCCTGACATGGGCTACGGCTACGACAAGGACGGCAAGACATTCGCCTACAAGATGGGGACCCACAATGCGGGCCTGCTCCTGAAAGGCGCAAAGAAGGTACCGAGAGGTACATTGTTTTTCATCGGCCAAAACGGCCAGCTCTATATGAGGAGCGGACCGTATCTGGAGGGCGACGGCAAATTCATGTTCGGACCGAACTGAACGGCTGATCCTGATGTGATCGTCGGCTTCGCACCGACGCCGTCACGAGCGAACCAAGACGCGATGAGATCGGCTGAATCGTCATCGCGCTTCAGCTCTTTGATTGAGCATGATCTCCGCGCAAACGCTTCAGCGTTTGTCGCGAGGAAAAATCGCTGCACACTTTTCCGGATCATGCTTTAAAACGCCGTTGCGAGTTCCCTGGCGCCCGGCAAGTTGCTGTTGCTGTCCATCCGGCTGTCGGTGATCGCCAGAAGTTTTGCAACCGTGTTGTGGCGGATCGCGACCGGGTTTCGCTCGTAGCCGGCGCGCTGAAAGAAATTCGCCGTCGGCACCAGATCGCGCATTGGCTGCGGCATCGTCACCATGTCGAGCCCCGTGCCATCGCCGGTAAGATTCATCATTTCCAGCTCGGCGGCGGTCAGCGGACGATTGAATCCCTTGGCACGCGCGAAAATGATCGAGGTGAGAAGCTTGTGCGTTTGCAGGAGCGGTCCGACGTCGATGTCGAGAACCATGGCATGCAGCGCCCAGCCTTGCGGCGTATCGGCAAGCCTTTCGTGCGCTGACCAGTCGTCCGGCACCGAACGGGCAAACGCCACCATCTTCTTCAGCACGGCAATCTTTTGATCCATCGCCTTGCGCTGCGGCCCCGGCAACTGCACGGCCCTCTGCATCAGCTCGCCGACGAATTCGTGGCCCTGCTCGGCCAACAGTTCGACGCTGTTGGTGGTGAGCAGCTGGTTGTAGCCGATCGCGGTCGAGATCGCGCGGCCGCTGCGCAGGCCGGACTGCATGTCGTAATTGCCGTTGCCGCCGGTTTCGAACGAGTAGACCCTGACCGCCTGCTCGCGTGTCAGCCCTGCCGCTGCCGCCGCGCGCGCATAGGCGCGTTTGAACTCGACCTCGGTTACCGGCTTCTGCGGCGTCCACTGGAAATGCTCGTTTGCGGCCTGCAGGAGATCGCCGACGAGGGGAATGACCTTGCGCTCGCGCGGCTTTACTTCCGGTGCCGGTTGCCCTTCCGGATTCACCGGCCGCTTTGGTCCGGTGTAGACGGGCGGCTGCGTCAGAACATAGTCGTCAAGCCCGATCGCCAGATGCTCCCGCCGCTTGGCGTTGCGGCCGCGCCGCTTCTCGGCGATCGCGTTCCAGTAGGCGTTGGCCTCGTCCTCGAACGCGGCACGCGCCTGCTGATACTCGGCGAGCTTGAGGCGATATTCCGCAATCGCCTGCGGCGAGGCCGCCTGTGCGAAGGCCTCACCGACACCCAGGGGAGGCGCAGCAGCATCCGTCGCGCCTGCCTGGGGCGCGCTCACGAGCAGGGCTGACGCAATATATCCGGCGCAACAACGAATCGCGGCATGTCGCATCTGGACGTCTTAGAACATGATCGGGAAAGGTGTGAAGCGGCAATAGCTGCATCACTCGGGCTCGACACCGCTCGCCTTGACGAGCTCCGACCATTTCCTTTCATCCCTGTCGATGAAATCTGCGTAATCTTGCGGTGTCCCCGGCGTGATCTCGGTGCCGTCGAGACCGAGCTGTTTGCTTACCGCCTCCGAGGCGAGCGCGGTTCTCAATTCCGAATTGAGTCTCTCGATGATCGGCTGCGGCGTGCCCGCCGGCGCGACCAGACCGTAGTAAAGCGACGCCTCGAATTCCGGCAGGCCGGCTTCCATCAGCGTCGGCACCTCCGCAAGCAGGCTGTTGCGGGTCTTGCTGGTCACGGCCAGTGCGCGCAACAGCCCGGCCTGGACATTGGCATGGGTTGCAGGAATTGGTGCAAACGCGAGCGGAATATGCCCGCCCAAAAGATCGCTCAGCGCCGGGCTGGTTCCTTTGTAGGGAATGTGAACCAGCTTTATGCCGGCGGCGCGGGCAAAATACTCGCCCGTGATGTGGCTGACGGTGCCGATCCCGGCCGAGCCGAAATTGACCTTGCCAGGGTTGGCCTTGGCATAGGCGATCAGTTCGGCGACGGTCCTGGCCGGAAACGACGGATGCGTCACGAGCGAAGTGGGCGCATGACCAATCATGCCGATGGGAGCAAAATCCTTGCGCGGGTCATAGCCGACATTCCGGTAAAGTGAGGGCCCGATGGCGAGCGTCCCGGTGTAGCCGAGCAGGAGCGTGTAGCCGTCGGGCGCGCTCTTCGCCGCCGCCTTGGTGCCAACCGTGCCACCGGCGCCGGCGCGATTGTCGATGACGATGCCCTGACCAAGTTGCTGGCTCATCTTGTCGGCGATCACGCGACCGACAATCGAGGTGCTGCCGCCGGGCGGGAACGGAATGATGAGCGTGATCGTCCGGTTCGGCCATGATTGCGCCCGCGCGGAGTGAAGGCTCTCGCACAGGCCGAATGTTAAAGCCAGAATGCAAAGCGACGCGCTCAAGCCACGCATCAGGCGAAATCTCCCAAACCCTGTGGTTCTGGTTGCCTGTATCGTCGTCGAATCGATTCGCGGTCGCAAGCCGACTTCCGGACAACGGCGCGGCCTTTCGTCATTGCGAGGAGCGAAGCGACGAAGCAATCCATACCTCTCTTTCCGGCCTATGGATTGCTTCGCGGAGCCTGTCATCGGGCGCGCATTCGCGCGACTCGTTGGCTCGCAATGACGGCCTCAACATCGATGTTTGCGACCTATTTCCAGGCGAAGACAGGCTGCTCCAGTTCGGCCACGCGGGTATCGCGGCCCGCCAGCACTTCACGGAACTGATAGACCAAGGCTGCGGTGGGCGCGTGAATGAATTGGCCGGCGTGACGAAAGCGGATGACGCGTCGGGTACTCTCGGGGATTGCGACGAAATCGAACGCATCCCATCGTTCGATATCGTCAAGCGCAATCCGGTGTACGGACGCGACTTCCGTCGGATTGGGCGAAATCGCGGTGCCGCCCGCCGCCCACACCACGACGGGAGTGATGAGATAGCCGGACCGCGTCGGATAGTCGTCGAGCAGGCCGAGCACGTCGCTCGTCTGGAGCGCAAGTCCGAGTTCCTCGCGAAGCTCGCGCAGGCTCGCCTCGATCGGCGTTTCACCCTCGTCGCAGCGGCCGCCGGGCAGCGCCCACTGTCCGCGGTGGGAGCGCAGGCCGGCCGCGCGAAGGGTCAAGAGCAAGGCTGTCCCGCCCGAGGCGTCATCCGCTTCAATAAGGGTAAGGGCGACCGCCGCCCGCTTCAGCTCGGACCCGGTGTCGCCCGCCGGCAGGCGTGCAAAAGCCGCGCAGCGCTCTGCGATGTTCGACCGGGTCATATCGCTGAATGGCCTCACCATCCCGCTTGACTACACCACTACGGCGACCGATGAAATGACTGCAAGGTTGAATATCCCTTGCATCGGGAGCCCCCCATGACGAAAGAGATGTTGTGACAAAGGATCCGCTCGCGGAAAAACTCAAAGCCGCCGGCTGGTCCATCGTGGAGACCTCGGGCTTCCTCAGCCTCGTCGGGCCGCTGTGGCAGCGTGTCGTCAATGGCGAGCATGAATATGCGATCGTCGCACAGGACAAACACCACAACCGTCGCGGCCTGGTGCAGGGCGGGCTGTTGATGACTTTTGCCGATCGCTCTTCCGGCATGACGGCGCGCTTCGTTTCGGGCAAGCCCACGCTCGCCACGGTACAGATGGATACCTTTTTCATCGACAGTGCCAAAATCGGCGAGGTGCTGGTGTCGAAACCGCGCGTGATCCGCGCAACACGCAGCCTCATCTTCACGACGACGGAGGTGACCGCAGACGGCCGCATCGTCGCCAGCGCAAGCGGCGTATTCAAGATACTGAAGAACGACAGCTAGTCTTGGGATGTGCCCGCGATAGTGCTTCGCGCGATTGTGAGCGCCAAGGCAGTCGCAAGCTTCTTTATTTCGGCAACGCTCGTTAGTATCAGACTGCGACAACGGCAGAACGGAAAGGACGGACCTGTGGAATATCGTCAGCTCGGCCGCAGCGGCCTGAAAATTTCGCCGATCTGCCTGGGCACTATGATGTTCGGCGGACCAACCGACGAGGCGGCCTCGGCGCGGATCATCGCCAAAGCTCGCGACGCCGGCGTCAACTTCATCGATACCGCCGATGCCTATTCGAACGGCAATTCGGAAAACGTGGTCGGACGCGCGATTTCAAACAACAGGCCGGGCTGGGTGCTCGCCACCAAGCTCGCCAATCCCATGGGGGACGATCCCAACCGGGGCGGCCTGTCGCGGCGCTGGGTGTTGCAGGCTGCCGACGAAAGCCTGAAGCGGCTCGGCACCGACTATATCGACATCTATTATCTGCACCGGGAAGACCATTCGACGCCGCTGGCAGAGACCGTGCGCGCGATGGCGGAGCTGATTCGCAGCGGCAAGGTGCGTTATTTCGGCGTGTCCAATTATCGCGCCTGGCGGATCGCGGAGATCTGTAACATCTGCGATGACCTCGGCATCGACCGCCCGATCGTGAGCCAACCCTATTACAACGCAATGAACCGCATGCCCGAAGTCGAGCACTTCCCGGCCTGCGGTTACTACGGACTTGGCATCGTGCCCTATAGCCCGCTTGCGCGCGGCGTGCTGACCGGCAAATACCGCCCGGACGCACCGCCCGACAGTGCAACGCGCGCCGGCCGAAACGATACGCGAATGATGCAGACCGAGTGGCGCCCGGAATCGCTCCGCATGGCACAGGAGATTCGTGCCTATGCCGAAGCCAGGGGGATCACCGCCGGACAATTTGCCGTGGCTTGGGTCCTCAACAGCGCCTTTGTCACCGGCGTGATCGCCGGACCTCGCACCGAGGAGCAATGGGACGATTACGTGCGCGCGCTGGATTATCGCTTCACCGCCGAAGACGAGGCGATGATCGACCGCCTGGTCGCAAGCGGCCATCCCTCGACCCCCGGCTACAACGACCCGGCCTATCCGATCGAGGGGCGCAAGCCGCGCAGTCGCGCCTGAAGCCCGATTGTCCGAATTCGCCGGGCAAACCTTGCCGGGCGAGCATTTCGCGCCCTCCCCTCGCCATTGATTTCCAAAGAAGATTCGCTGGCCCGAGGCTTGCTTTCCTGTTCTCTCAGCAGATTTTCGCCTCCGTGCCGTTTGCGTGAGTCTCAGCCATTCATTCGCATTGATTTACCGCGTCAACGCGGTTTCGCGTTTGTCGCGAGAGAAAGACCGGTCCGCTCCCCGCATCTTTTTGCGGGCGGGCTTTTCCGGATCATGCTTTTAGGAGCAACTGATGTCGCGACATCACTTATTGCCGCCGATTACCTATACTCCACCGCCGCCGCCGAAGATTGAAAAGAAAAGACGCCGCATCGGTGTCCGTGAAATGGACGATCCGGAAGAGGCTGCGGAAGCAGAGGCAATCGCGACCGGCCGGTCGACACCGGCCGCCGGCAAACTGCCGCCGGCAAATTTCCCAGCGATCGAAGAAGCTGACCGCAAGCCCAAGAACCCGACAGGACGGCTCAGCGAAAGCACACTGACGGCGATGCTGCAGGTACAGGAACTGAAGTAAGAGCCCACCGGATAGGCGTCTAGCCGGATTTCGCGAACCGCCGCAACATCTCGTCGAAAGCGTGCTTGATCCGGCTGACGGCGGGCGCCTTGTATGGAAAGTCCTCGTTGCGCGCATGGACAAGCATCGACGCATTTACTTCGAACACGACAAGATTTCCGCAAGCGTCGAGTGCGCAATCGATGCCGCAATATTCAAGGCCGACGCGCTGGCGGATGGTCTGCAGCGCCTGATAGTGCGCGGGAGCGAGCACCGCGTCAGGCTCGTTCAGAAATGCCTCTTCCTCCCGCTGCATCCAAGGCTGATTGGCCATATCGGTCGATATGTGATGCAGTTTCCAATCACTCCCGATGCAGAGGTGATAGGGCAATATCTCACCGTCGACGAAGATGAACCGGTATTTCCGGAAGTAGCCATCCTCCGAGCGGTAATCGATATATTGAGTCAGGTAGCAGTCGTGAGCGGAGTGTCGCGACAGAAAGGCCGCGAGGGGCGCGTGGTCCTCGATCTTCTCAAAATCGTCGCCGCCATGCGTTCCAACCGGCCGCGCCAGTATCGGGCAAGAGAATGGAAGCATCGCCCGGAGCGCATCCGGCGAGCGATCTGCACCGGCCTTCAGACGCAGGGCTTTCGGAACGCGGCAGTTCGGGATTCCCTCCAGCAGACCGGCCACGGCGTCGCGCGTCGTCATCCCGATCCTGCGCGGGTGGTTGACGGTGGGCAGGCCGAGGCGGTCGACAAGGTCGGCGGCGACCGGCAACAGCGCGTCAGTCTGATCCGCGTCCGAAATCAGATTGATGACCAATTGAACGTTCTCCCCGAACAACGTGTCGTGATAGTCGCGCGATGCGAGCAAGGCGAGCGTTTCGGTGTCGTAGAACGCGTCCTGAAAAAGATATTCGGTTGGCGTATTGCCGCCGAACGGGGCATACAACGCCAGAAGACGGAATTCGGCCGGCGACCTTGCCGCAGGCCGACTGATCAGCGGTTGTATCCGCGCAGCTTCAGCATAGGCGGCCTGAGCGCCCGCGCTGTCGCCCATCGTCTGCTTGAGCGCGCCGATCCAGTTGAGGCTCTCGGCGTCTTCCGGCTCAAGGGTAACGGCCTGCTGAAAGCTTTGCAGCGCAAGCTCCACCTCGTTCAGTTCAAAGCGGGTTTTGCCGAGCTGAAAATGAATCCGGGCCTCCTGCGGGCGCTCACCTTTCAGCTCAAGTAGCACCGCCTTGGCCAGGATGTATTGCTGCGTAGCCATCAGAGCCTGCGCGAGATTTGCCCTCGCTGCCCAATGGCGGGAATTTCGCTTGAGCGCCTGAAGATAGAGTGCAATGGCTTCCTGGTACTTGCCAACCTTGAGCTGCAGATTGGCGAACCTGCACCAGCAGTCTGTCAGGTGAGGCGAAAGCTGCAACGCCGCGGTGTAGTGCGTCGCCGCCAGTTCCGGATCGCCGCCGAACACGGCAGCGTCGGCCAACCCTTCATGCAACTGCGTGAGCGTGGCGTCCAGTTCAGGACCAGCTGATTCACCCTCGGCGGCGGCAAGGCCGCGTTGAAAAGCGGCGACGGCATCCTTCGTCTTGCCAACCCCGTCATATTTCCTTCCGGCACGTAAATAATGTGCGGCGAGCGGCCCGACGACACCGATATCCGGGAAAGCGATCGCGAACGAGGCTGCAAGCATGGGTTTGCGCAAAGGGGGTTTGGCTTGACGGAAACGACCTCCCTAATTTTTCAATTCTTGGTTAACAGAGTCTTACCCGACCACTGCCGCGCTCTTTCCGGCGGCAAACGGACAATCGATAGCCATCCATTCCGAAATACGATCAACCGGCCGGCCGATTTGCCTGGGAGATACTCCCGCCGGTCTGCTTGCCGCGCGCAACCATTTCGAACACCGCGCCGGGATCATTGTCGCTATAGCGCAAGTCGAAGTCGTGGAGATGGGCGATGGCCGCGGCGATGCTCAGCCCCAGACCGCTGCCGGGAACACGATGGCCGCTCGCGGTCCGGTAAAAGCGCTGGAATATCTTGTCCCGCTCCGCCGGCTCGATGCCCGTTCCGCTGTCGCGCACCCGGATCGCGGGACGGCCGTCTTCCAGCGCAACCGATATGTTCACGCTACCCTTCTGGGGGGTGAATTTGATCGCATTGCCTATCAGGTTCGAGACTGCTTCGCTGATCAAATCGCCATCGCCGAGAATTTCCACGGGCGATTGAACTTCAAGCGACATCTTGATCGACTTCGACGCCGCGAGCGGCTCGAAGAATTCGAACAGATCGGTGCAGATTGCCGACAGGTCGATAAGTTTGAACTGGCTCGATTTCGGACCGTATTCGACCTCGGCGAGGCGCAGCAATGCGGTGACGGTCACCATCGCCCTGTCGATGTGGCTGAGCGCCTGTTTGACCACTGCGCGCAATTGCTCATCATCAGAGCTTTCCAGCCCGCGTTCGAGCTGCGCATGAACAACGGCGAGCGGGCTGCGCAAGTCGTGAGCGATGTTGTCGCTGACGCCCTTGATCTGCACCAACAGACGCATGATCTCGTCGAGCATCAGATTGACGTCGGCCGAGATTTTGTCGATCGTATCGTTCCTCGATCGAACCGGCAGGCGAAGATTCATGTCGCCCTTCATGATCTGTGCGATCGTGTCGTGAATGGTCGTGAGGCGTCGCGAGGCGCGCCGCGCGAAATACGCGCCGATCGCGAGCGCCAGCAGCAGAGTAGGCGCCAGCCCCGCAGCCAACGCGTGCTGCACGATGCGACGGAAGGCAAGGCTTTCGAGCAGGCTGCGGCCCAGCAGCATCACGTTGCCGTCAGGCCGGACACGCGCCACGAAGACGGCTGGTTCCAGACGATCGCGTTCGCCACGCACCGGCGAGGCCGCAAGGTAGTGCGCCTTTCCGTCCAGCGGAATCCCTGGCAGCTCATCAATATTGCCGAACAGAACCTTGCGTTCCCGGTCGAAAAGGGCCGCATAGTCGATGCGCCGCAGGTCACGCGTCATCCGCACCTCGAATGCGGCTTTCAATTCGTCGACAGGGCGATCGACACTCTTGGCTGCTTCGTCCTCGAGGATGAGGCGATTCCTCGCCTCGTTCGCATCCCTGATCTGAAGGTACACCAGGCCGAACACGGCCGTGGTCGCCACAGTGGTGGCGAGGACGAACGCAAGCGCAAGTCGCACCGCTGAGGAGCGGAAGAATTCAAGCATGTGCGTTCAGCATGAAGCCCGCTCCGCGTATGTTCAGAATCAGCGAAGGCGTGCCCCGCACATCGATCTTCTTTCGAAGGTTGCTGATGTGGACGTCGACGACGTTGGTCTCGATCGAAAAGTGATAATGCCATACCTCCTGGAGCAGCATCGCACGGGTGATCACCCTGCCCTGATGGCGCAGGAAATATTCCAGAAGCTTGAATTCGCGCGGCAAGAGATCAATCCTGGTTTCGCCGCGATAGACCGTCTGTTCGATCAGGTCCATTTCAAGGTCGCCGGCGCGCAGCTTCGTGGTGCGCAGGTCCTCCAACCGGCGCAGCAGGACCTCCACCCTTGCCGCAAGCTCCACCATGGCAAAAGGCTTGGCGAGATAATCATCCCCTCCCGCCTTCAGGCCCCGAACCTTCTCGTCGATGGAGGATAGCGCCGAAATCACCAGCACCGGGACCTTGATGCCTTCCTTGCGCAAGACCTCGAGGGTCTTCAGGCTGTCCTCGCCGAACACGATCCGGTCCATAATCATCATCGCGGCATCGCCGACCCGCGCGGCATCGGCGGCCTCGGCGATGGAGGCCGCGCGGACCAGGTAGCCGAGCCGCTCGAGTTCTATTCTGATCTCGTGCGCCAGTTCGCCCTCGTCCTCCACGAGAAGAATAGTCTGGGTGCGGTTTGAGGCCGTCCTCGTCAACGACGTGCTTCTTTCATCGCATCACGGTGTCAGCCCGGGTGGCGGCGGAGGCGGCGGCGGATGTGGCGGATCCTGAATCAGATGTTTCACAGCCGCAACCGCCGCCGGGTCGGGATGCCTGAGCGGAGGAATGATTTCGTCGGGCGGCCAGCCGCCGCCCAGCGCCTTGTAGAGTGCGACAAAGCTGTCACCGGTAAGCCTGACCACCTCGGCGCGCTGCTGTTCCAGGGCGAATTGCTCCCGCTCCGCGTCGAGGACGTTGAGAAAATCGGTCAGGCCCCGGTCGTAACGTTCGGTTGCCACCTTTGTCGCCTGGCGCGCGGCGTCGACGGCGATATCCAGGCTGCGCAGGCTCTGCCTGTAGGCACGATAGGCGGAGTTGGCTTCGTCCACCTGCTGGACGGCGACAAGTATGATTTGCTTGTAAGCCGTCGCAAGCTCATGCGCCCGCAAATCAGCAATCTCGACCAGGGCATCAAGCGCGCCGAAATCGAGGATCGGGGCGCTGACCGTCGGTCCGACGGAGCCGATCCAGGTGATAGGAACGATTGAGGCCGACGAGCGCGGCCCTCCCTGCGCGCCCCCGCCCGCGGTGATCGCAAAAATCGGGAACAGGTCCGCAGTCCTTGCTCCGATATCGGCGACTGCGGCGGCCAGGAACCGTTCGGCTTCGCGAATGTCGGGGCGCCGGCGCAACAGATCGACCGGCAACCCGACAGGCACGTGGGGCGGAAGCCGCGGGATTGCGCCGCCCCGGCGCAGGTCACGGGAAAGGGTCTCGGGATACTCTCCGACCAGCACGGCGATGGCGTAGCCGTTCGCTGCGATCAATGCCTTGAGCGGCTCAACATCCGCCTCGAGCGTTGCCACCTGGCGCTTTGCCAGCGTCACGTCCAGCTCGTTGGTCAGGCCCCGATCAAGCCGGGTCTGGGCCAGGTCCAGCACCTTCCGACTGGCTTCGATGTCACGGTAGAGAATTTGAAGGCGCTCCTGACGCGCCCGCAAATCGAAATAGAGACGGGCGACGTCGGCGGCGATCACCACATAAACCCAGTCGCGCGCTTCCTTGAGAGCTTCGGCGGTGTAGACCTGCGCCTCGAGGCGTCGCGCTATCCTGCCGAAAACATCGATCTCCCATTCGGCGTCCAGACCCCCGATCTCGGCAATCTTCTTCAGGCCCGTGTTGTTGGAGCCGTCGCGGAGGGCCTGCGCAGCCCTGCCCTTGGTCTCGTCGGTTCCGGTGCCAATGCCGCCGCCTGCGGAACCATTGACCTGAGGCAGCGCGCGGGCGCCTAGGACCACGAGTTGCAGTCTCGCCTGCTGCAAACGGTCGAGGGCGATCTTGAGGTCAAGATTGTTTTCCAGCGCCCGGGCGATCAGCTCATCGAGCAGCGGATCGCGCAAGCTCCGCCACCATTGCCACGAACCGGGGCTGGCGCCGCCCGAAACCAAATCCTTGCCCGCGGGCGGCGTCGTGAAACTGACGGGAAGCGCCACATCGGGCGCGAAATATTCGGGACCGACCGCACACCCTCCCAGCACGGCGGTCAAAGCAAGCGACGTCAGACGGATGAAGTGCTTCACGCCACAATTCCTGGTCAAGAGCCTTTCGGTTCTGATTGAATCAGAGCCGAGGCCCTGATCTCATGTTTTGACGCGTCTTGTTCACGCGAACCGTTATACACTTCGCTCGAAAACGCCATAGCGAGGGTGACCGCTGCACAACAACGCGGCACAAGGCACATCGGGTGTCCGGTTACTGCACGGCTTTCGGGACCGACGCACTCTTCGAATCGTCCGAGTTTGCTCTGACCTTGGCACCGGCCGCAATCTGGCTGCTCAGGTTAAGAGCAACCTTTTCGCCGACCGAGAGGCCTGAACCGATCGCGACCACGTTGCCGTCGTCGCTGGCGATCGTGACATCCCTGAACGAGACCGCGCCGGTGGGGTCGACCACGGCGACCTGCGGTCCGCCGGACCGGTACAACATGGCCGCGGCCGGAATCTGGATCTGGGCACCCGCCGCCAATTCAAACTCTGCCTGGACGTACATCCCGGGAACCAGCACGCGGTCGTTGTTCGCGACGTCGATTTCGATGCGGATCGTCCTCGACTGCGGATTGATGGCCTTGGCCGTCCGCGACACCTTTCCCTCGATGCGCAGACCCGGCATGTCTGAGCTCGTGATCACCGCGCTCATGCCGGGTTTCATGAGCTGCTGGGCGACGCTTTGAGGCGCATGCACGTAGATGCGCATCGGAGTGTTCTCGGACAGACGATAGAGAGATGTCGTATTGGCGGTACTGCCCGCCGTCACGAGATTTCCGATGTCGATCTGACGCTGAACGATGGTGCCGTCAAAGGGGGCCTTTACCTCCTTGAACTGCGTCAGCGCGGTGAGACGGTCCACGTCGGCCTGCTGCAGCATGACCTGAGCATGCGCGGCATTCAGCTCGGCAAGCGCTTCGGCGCTGCCGGCCTTCTTCGACTCACGTTCCTGATCCGACACGACACCCTTGGGAGATTCGCGCCAACGCTGATCGGTCGTCACCGCAAAATCGGCCCGCGCCTGCTTGACCGCGACCTGGGCGATAGCGGCGTTCAGCTTGGCTTTCGCAGCCAGGAGTTCGGCATCGAGCTCCGGCGTATCGATCAGCGCCAGGGTCTGGCCGGTGGTAACGTTGTCGCCGATATCGGAAAACCATTTGGCGACGTAGCCGTTTACGCGGGCATAGATAGCCGTCTCGTTCCAGGCGGCTGTTTCGCCAGGTAACTTCAGCGCCTGCGCCGCCGACGACGGGATGATGGTGAAGACATTGACGGCGGGGGCCTCGGCAACCCCCTGGCTTGTCGCCTCGACCAGCCGCGCCTCGGCGGCGTTTTTCGAACGATGCACGACAAAGAAGCCGACCGCGAGGGCGATTGCGACCACGGCCGCGATTCGCGCGATTCTCGTCCCGGTACCCGGCGCGATCGCCTGTGTCCGCTTGCGGCGTTCGGAGGCGCCTGGCTCGTTCGAAGGATTCATCTTGCTTCCTGTCTGACCCATGGCTCTTTGTCTCGACGCAGCAGACGGTATACCACAGGAACGAAAATCATGGTTGCCGCGGTGGCAAACAGCAGCCCGCCGATGACCGCGCGTGCCAGGGGCGCATTCTGCTCGCCCCCCTCGCCTACGCCAAGGGCCATCGGGATCATGCCGAGAATCATCGCTCCGGCCGTCATCAGGACGGGCCGCAACCTGGTATAGCCGGCGGCTATCGCAGCGGTGGTCTTGTCATCGCCGACTTCCATGCGCTGGTTGGCAAATGTCACGACCAGAATGCTGTTGGCGGAAGTGAGGCCGATGCACATCAGCGACCCCATCAGGGCCGGTATGCTGAGATGCGTCTGGGTCAAAAACAGCATCCACATCACGCCTCCGAGCGTGAACGGGACGGCTGCCAGGACGATCACTGGATCGACCCAGCTCTGGAAATTGATGACAAGGGCAAGATAGACCAGAACCACCGCCATCGCCATGCCGGAGAACAGGCCGTCAAAACTGTCACGCATGGTTTCGACCTGCCCGCTGAGGGTTATGCTGACCGGCGCCTTCTCGTTGGCGATGGCGCGCTCTTTTTCCAGCACCTTGTCGATTTCGACGGCGGCGGATGCGAGATCGCGGCCCTGCACGTCGGCATTGACGTCGAACACCGGGCGGATGTTGAGCTGCGAGGCGACGAGCGGGACGTTCCTGCGTCCGAACTGGGCGACATTCATCAGCATCTGGACCGATTTGCCACTTCCCGCGCTGATCGGCACGGCGGCCAGGTCCTGCGTCGAGTTCACCCGGTAGGTCGGCATCTGCACCGCCAGCGGATAGCTCACGCTGTTTCTCGGATCGATCCAGAAATTGGGCGAAGTTTGCGCGCTCGAGTTGGCGGTCACCAGGACGTTCTTCGCAATCTGGTCCTCGCTGAGGCCGACCTGCTGCGCCAGGGTGCGATCGACATCGATGCTGAGCGCCGGCGCATCCGGAACCTGGAAGACGTGCGAATCCACCACGCCCGGGATCGCGTTCAGTTCGCGCGCGATCTTCTGCGCCAGCGCGTAGGTATCGAAGCTCTTGGGCCCGGAAATGCGGATATCGATCGGCGAAGGCTGGCCGAAATTCAGGACCTGATTGACGATGTCGGCCGGCTGGAAGAAGAACACCAGATCCGGAAAGCGCTTGGGCAGTTCGCGGCGCAGGTCGGCGATATGTTCGAGCGTCGGCGTATGCTTCTCTTTCAACGAGATCAGGATTTCGCCGTCCATCGGTCCCACCGTGGCGGAGTCGCTGAGCGCGATGTTGATGCCGGAGTAGGGCAGGCCGATATTGTCGAGAATGACCTCGATCTGGTCCTGGCCAACGATCTGGCGTATCGCGGTCTCGACCTCGGCGAAATAGCGCTGGGTCTCTTCCAGACGGCTGGCTGGCGGCGCGCGCACGTGCAGGCGCATCTGGCCGGCGTCGACGGAGGGGAAGAAGTCGCGGCCAAGGCGTGGAAACAGGGCGAGCGAACAGGCCATCAGCGCGAGAAAGAACACCGCCGTGACTGTCCCTCGCCCGACACAAAACGCCACGACGTTGCGATAGCCTTCGCGCAGGTTATTGAACGAACTTTCGAACTTGTGATGAACGAGGCTGAACACGTTGAGGCGCGAGCGCGGCGCAGTCTCATGCGCGAGGTGCCCGTCATGGTGCTCAAGCGTTGAACGCATCAGAAATGTGAACAGTACCGGCACTAGCGTAAACGACAGCAAAAGGCTCGCGATCAGCGACAGGCAGACCGAGAGCGACAGCGGCGAGAACAGATATTTGGCCGTGCCCTGGAGAAGAAAAACCGGCACGAACACGATGCAGATACACAGCGTCGAAAGCACGGTCGGGATCGCCACTTCCCCCGAGCCGGTGACAATGGCTGTGCGCAGCTTGTCGCCTTCCTTGATGTGACGTTCGATGTTCTCGATGACGACCGTACTGTTGTCGACGAGAATGCCGACCGCCAGCGCGAATCCGCCAAGCGTCATCGTGTTCAGGGTCTGGCCGCCCAGATAGAGGAAAAGTATGGCGCTGATGATCGAGAGCGGGATCGTGGCAAGGATGATCAGCGTCAAGCGCCAATTGCCGAGGAACAGCAGGATCATCATCGCCGTCAGGCCGGCGGCGATCGCCCCGCCCATCAGCACGCTGTTCAGCGAGGCCTTGACGAAAACCGATTGATCGAAAATGGCGTTGATGTTGACGCCCTTCGGCATCAGCCGCCTGACATCCGGCAGCGCTTCCCGGACGCCGTCGATCACCGCCAGCGTCGAAACACCGCCGGTCTTGCGCACCGTCATCAGCGCGCCGGGCTTGCCGTCGACGCTCACCGAATTGGTCTGGATCTGAAAACCGTCATGCACGTGGGCGACGTCGCGCACGAAAACGAGCCGGCCGCCGACCTCCTTGACCGGAAACCCGTTGATCGCCTCGATAGCGTCGGGGCTGGTGTTCATGGCCAGCGCATAGTCCTTGACGCCGATCTTGACGTCGCCGGACGGCAGGATGACGTTCTGCTGCTGCAGCGCGGCGGCGACGTCGGAGGGCGACAGTCCACGCGAGGCGAGCGCCTGCTGGTCGAGATCGACCATGATCACGCGAGGTTTGCCGCCGTAGGGGTAGGGAACCTCCGCGCCATGGACCACAGCAAGATCGGGACGGATGATGTTTTGGCCGAGATCGTTCAGCTTGGTATCGGGCAGCGAATCGCTCGACAGGCTGAGCTGAATGATCGGCACGTCGGTTGCGCCATAACGCAGCACAAGGGGCGGCGTGATGTTCGGCGGCATGTATTTCAGCACGACAAGGGCGCTGCTCGCCAATTGCGAAATGGCGCGCGTGACGTTGGCGCCCTCGTGCAGATAGACCTTCTCGACCCCAACCCCGTTATAGGAAGTGGCTTCGATCCGGCTGATATCGTCGACCAGCGAAGCAAGCTGCCGCTGGTGCAGCGTGAGAATGCGATCGCGGATGTCTGGCGCGCTCATCCCCTGATAGGTCCAGACCACGCTGACCACGGGAATGTCGATCTCGGGAAAAATGTCGACCGGCATCCGC
>Ga0307474_10000699_pt1 | contig 24010 bp, 16 predicted proteins | sample atmos_gasesECM1C_2_FD_203312 | JGI IMG/M metagenome (GOLD analysis project Ga0307474, IMG submission 203312) | Hardwood forest soil microbial communities from Morgan-Monroe State Forest, Indiana, United States - atmos_gasesECM1C_05 | ecosystem: Environmental > Terrestrial > Soil > Temperate... | reverse complement strand
CGCGGGTTTTTCTGTTCCTACTTTCACCGCGGACTACCGCGAGATTCTGCGCGATCCATCGATCGACGCCGTACACGTTTGCACTCCGAACGCGCTGCATTTCTCCATGGCCAAGGATGCGCTGCTGGCGGGCAAACACCTTATGTGCGAAAAGCCTTTGGCCATCACCGTGCCCGAAGCGCAAGAACTCACCACGCTTGCCGTGCGGCAGGGTGTGCGCAATGCCATCTGCCACAACATCCGTTTTTATCCCATGGTGCAGCAGATGCGCAGCATGCGCGAGTCGGGCGTGCTCGGCGAAATTCTCGTGGTGCAGGGTACTTATTTTCAGGATTGGTTGCTGTACGACACCGACTGGAACTGGCGCGTGGATGCCCAAGCTGCCGGAACGTCGCGGGTCATGGCCGACGTCGGCTCGCACTGGTTTGATCTCGCGGAGCACATTACCGGCCTGCGCGTGACCTCGCTATGCTCGGATCTGCAGACCTTTCACCAAACGCGCAAGAAGCCGAAACAAGCGGTGGAAACCTTCGCAAACAAGCTGCTCGGTCCGCAGGACTACCTCGAGACGCCCGTGGATACCGAGGACTTCGGCGCCGTGCTGTTTCGCATGGGACCGCGCGCGCGGGGCAGCGCCACCGTCAGTCAGGTTTCCGCCGGGCGTAAAAATCGCCTGGTGATTGAAATCTGTGGCACGAAATCTTCGGTTGCCTGGGATCAGGAACGTCCCGACGAACTGTGGGTGGGCCACCGTGAGAACGCCAATCAGATTTTCGTAAAAGATCCGTCTCTGCTCGAATCTCGCGCACGCGCCTTCGCCGATTTACCCGGTGGTCACAGCGAAGGCTACGACGACACGTTCAAACAAATTTTCCGGCGTTTCTATGCCTCGATCCGCGCTCCCGACGAAAAGCCGGACTACCCGCAATTCGCCGACGGTTTACGGCAGTTGAATATTCTCGATGCCGCACTGAAAAGTAATCATACGAGAGGCTGGGTCGATGTTGTGCCAAGTTAACTCGAAAATAGTAAGGACCGCCGAGTGCTGATTTTCGCCGCGATCGTCGCGATTTTTGTCTACGGGATGATTGCGGCCATGCTCGGCACCATCCTGCCGGATCTTTCGGACCGGTTTCATTTGACCCCCAGCCAGAATGGCACCATCGCTTTCGCGCAAGCCTTCGGCTTGATCCTCGCGTCGCTCGCCGTCGGTCCACTGCTCGACAATGAAGGCAAGAAACTCGGCCTCATTCTAGGTCTCGTGTTTATTTGCGTTGCGTTATTCGTCCTGCCACGTTCGAAAGGATTTGGCAGCATCGTGTTTTTGTTGTTTCTTCTCGGTGTGGGCGGAGGCATCGTCGTTACCGGCGCGAATGCCCTGGTCAGCGACGTCAGCGAGACGCACCGCGCCACGGCGCTTAACCTGGTGAATTTGTTTTTTGGCTTGGGCGGTTTGGCCACACCCTTTTTGGCCGCGAATCTATTCGCGCGGAACTGGGTGCGGCTCTGTTACACGGTCGCGACGCTTACCTTCATCACGCTGGCGGTGCAGGCTGCGACCAAAATGCCCGGACCCAACGGCGCCGGTGGGTTCGTGCTGGCCGATGCTGCTCCCGTGCTGGGCCGGCCGATCTTATTTCTTCTTGGGCTTTTTCTTTTTCTTTATGTGAGCTGCGAAGTCGGCATCTGGAATTGGCTGCCACGACACCTGATCGCACAGGGCATTCCCGAATCACGCGCGCTGAATATTCTTTCATTGGGATTCGCGCTGGGCCTGTTGCTCGGCCGGGTCGCGGTTTCTCCCATACTGATCCACGCTCCGGCGATTACCGTGTTGCTGGTCTCTGCGGTGGCCATGGCCATCACCACCTTCTTAATGTTGCGCACCAATCAGCCGCTCAGAGCAGCAATATTTGTTTTCCTGGCAGGGCTCTCGATGGCGCCGGTGTTTCCCACCACCCTCGCTATCGTAGGCGACACTTTTCCGCGCATGACCGGCACGGCCATCGGGTTTGTGATCACCTGCGGGTGGGTCGGTCTGGCGGTCAGTTCCCGCATCATCGGATTCATTGCGGGAGGCGATCCGCGGCGGCTCAAAAAAGCGCTGCTGGTAATTCCCGCCTCGGCGGTATTGATGGTTATTCTGGATTTAGCCATTCGCACGGCGCTGCGCTAGAGGCTACAAAAGGTCGCGGTGCGGTCCCAGCGGGACCGCACAATGCACGCGTTTCAGACCTTCAACGCTTGGAAGTACTCCGCGTCAATCTTCAACGCTTCCATCGGCGGCATGTCGTATTCTTCCTGTTCGATAAACGCATGCTTGATGGCGGCTTTTTTTGCGGCGGCAAAGATCGGCCGGTAGTCAATGCTACCGCGCCCCAGTTCCGCCGAAGGCGGCGGTGCTTTGTCTGAGGCTGGCTTCTCGCCCATGTTGAAGTCTTTAACGTGCAGCAGGGAAAAGCGCGTGGGATAGCGGGTCAGATAGTCGACGGGATTTTTCCCGCCGACGATCATCCAGCCGCAATCGAGTTCCATGGTGACCTTGGCCGGATCGGTCAGCCGGAGCAATTCGTCGTAGACCACCACGCCGCTCAGGGTTTTGAATTCCGGCGTGTGATTGTGGTATCCGAACCGGATTCCCGCGGCATTCATCCGCTCGCCGATGCGGTTGAATTCCCCAGCGTTCCACTTCCAGTCGTCCAAGGTCATGACTTCTCGGTTTACTTTGCCATCGGCGCCCTTCGCCGCTGAGCCGTCAGGCGCGCCCGGCGAGGAACAGATGATGTAATCGAGTCCCAAGGTCTTTCCGTACTGGATGACGTCGTCCAGATGAGGAGCCAAATCCGGATACGAATAGTGGGCGCTCACGCAATGCAATCCGGCCTGGCTCATCAGTTGCTTCACGTCGCTGGCGCTGCGGCCAAAAAATCCGGCGGCCTCCACTTCCCGATAGCCGATCGCGCTCAACTGCTTTAGCGTTCCTTCGTAATCCTTCGGCAGTAAATCCCTCACCGAATACAGTTGCAGGCCGAGCGCCAGGCCCAATGGATTCGCCAGCAACCAGGACGAATCGCCGCACGCCGCCAGAGCCGCTGAAGTAGTCGCCAATTTCACAAAGCCTCTTCTGGAGATTCCATTCATGGTCCAGGCTCCCATTCACTTTACAGATTTTCGCTGCAGATCAGACGCGATCGACTGTTATCCCTTGATCGATTTCGAACCAGCGTCCCAGGTTGCGATCGTCTTGTTGAAATACGCGTAGTTCGCCAGATGGCAGCCAATCGCCGTGTGATTGCCAAACATTTCGTTTTCGACCGGGCGCTTGCGGGTGCGCACGGCGTCGAAAAACCTGGCTTCGTGCGCCGAAACATCGCTGTAACCGTCCGGAGCGGTGTAAATTTCGGCGCGCACTTTGCTCTGATATTCCAGCGGCGTGGGCTGCGGATTTTTCGCCGCCCAGTCAGTGAGATACTGATTGCGCAGCCGCGCCGGCCAGCCCTTGGTGGAATAGGTTTCCGGTTTGGGCGTGACGTCCTGCGGCGTGAAGGTAAGCGTTTGGTTCAAAAGGTCCATCGTGCCTTTGGTGCCTTGGAATTTAATGGGCTCCCCGCTTTCGATGGCGTTGTTCAGATTGCAGAATAGCGACACGCGAAAATTCGGATAGTCGTAAACGGTCTCGATCACGTCGGGGAAGTCGCGACCATCCTTCCAGCGGAACAGTCCGCCGGTGGTTTGCGCTCGCTGTGGGACTTCATCAATACCTGCGATGAAATGAATGCCGGACAGCAGGTGCACGAACAAATCCCCCGCCAGACCTTCGCCATAATCCGAAAAACAGCGCCAACGGAAGAACCGGGCAGCGTCGAACGGCCTCTGCGGCGCACCCACTAGAAATGCGTTCCAGTCGATGGTCTTTTCGCTCGCGTCCGGCGGAATCGGATAGATCCAGGCACCGCTGGGTGAATTACGGTTCGAGGAACCTTCGATTAGAAAAACTTCGCCCAGTGCTCCCGAAGAATACAGCTCCCGCGCCTTTTCATAAACAATCGAGCTGACCCGCTGACTGCCCACCTGCATGATGCGGTTGTTCTTCGCCACCGCTTCGACCATGGCGAAGCCGTCCTCGACGTTATGCGACATCGGCTTTTCGCAGTAAACATCTTTTCCGGCGGCGCAGGCGTCGACCACGACTCGGCGATGCTGGTGATCCGGTACGGCCACGATCACCGCGTCGACGTCCTTGCGGTCCAGAATCTCTTTGTAGCTCCGCGTCGCTGGCACCTGCTTTTTCACGGCTTCTTGCGCCGCTTCGGGCCGGCTGTCGTACAGATCACAGACCGCGACGCATTCCACGCCCGGCACGTCGAGCGACGCCGTCAAAAGTTCGCAGCCGCGCGTTCCGGTGCCGATCGAAGCGAATCGCACGCGATCGCTTGGCGCTACAGTTCGACCGGCGCCCCACAACGCCCCCGGCTCCAGGAAATTAATCTTTGCGGCGGCTCCGGCAGCGACGGATCCCGCGCTCAGGTGCATAAATGTTCTGCGTGACAATGGATTCATTGGGTTTCCTGTGGGGCCGGGTGGGAGTGCATGTCTGCGAGCATTGTGGGTCTGCTGCAAATGGATGTCGAGCCCCTTCTTGCTAGAAAGACGGCGCTACGGAGGTTATGGTTTCGCTGCAGTTGGTTTTAGCTCGTAGCTCACGAAGGCCAGCTTTTTGCTGTCCGGCGACCAGGATGGAACATTAATGGTTCCTTGCCCGCCGAACAATTTAGCCAGGACAGTGATCTTTCCGTCTGGCTGCGACATCAGCCGCAGCGTCACGTCCTTATTCGGCGGATGGCCTTCCACACTTTTGTCGTACGACAACATGACCACCCATTTGCCGTCGGGCGAAAAGTGCGGAAACCAATTGTTGAACTCGTCGTGCGTGACTTGTTCCTGCTCGCTGCCATCGGGGCGCATGCGCCAGATTTGCATCAACCCGGTTCGCACCGAATTGAAATAAATATATTTTCCGTCAGGCGTGTATTCGGGACCGTCGTCCAGGCCCTCCGCCGTGGTCAGCCGTGTTTCCAGCCCGCCTGCAAACGGAATCGAATAAATATCGAAATTCCCGTTTCGTTCGCCGACGAAAGCGAGAGTGCCGCCATCGGGTGACCAGCCGTGCCAGTACGACGGAGAATTTTGCGTCAGGCGCCGCGGAGCGCCACCCGCGAAGGGCACGATGTAGACGATCGACTTGTGATCTTCCTGTGACTGATCACTGATCGCGATGAGTTTCCCGTCAGGAGAAATCCCGTGATCGTTGTTGCAGCGAATGGCGAATCCGGTGTCCAGCGCCTCTGGTTTTCCTCCGCCGACGGGCAGGCGATAGATTCGCCCATCCTGATTAAATAGAAAAAACGCTCCGTCACGCGTCCAGTTGGGCGCTTCAAAATGTTCCGGCACCACGTAAACGGTCTTCCGTGTTTTCGTCGCGACGTCGATTGTTTCCAGTCGGCTATAAAGCGTTGTCGAAGCATCCTGCTTCGGCTTCCACGCTTCTGCCCAGGCTCGTGGTCCCTTGGCGATGAGTTCGCCGTAGCCGAAACCCAAGATCGCCAGCACGCAAGCCGCCCTCACTCCATAAGCCAAAAATCTGATCATTAAATTCTCCTAGGCTGCTCGTCACGGCGAAAGACTGCTTCATCACAAGTAATAAGGTCACACGCGTCACTACAATGCCTGAGATTTTAGCATCCGCCAGCATTTAACGGACGACGGAGCGCACTTGGTTCGGCGCCGCGGCCTTGCGTATCCAGGCTAATTTCTAAAAATCGCTGGACGCGGATAGGCTCGGATGTGAGATATTGAGCCAGTATCGATATGTTACGAAATATGACGTTTTGCTTCTTTTGCTAAAGAGAGGGAAATCGTGACTTCCGCGCCCGCCTACTCGCTTCGTTCCCCAATCCGACTTGTGCTCATCGCGTTGCTAGTCTCCTGCGTCGGAGGATGTGGCCACAGCTCCACCGCAGTCGCGCCCGCGCCGAGCCCTCAAAGTTCGCACGTGCAAGTATCTTCCACGGAAAGCGCCATCGTCATCGATACGCCCTCCGCGGAATTCACGATCTCGCCCGCCGGATACGTCGCCGCGAAACTGATTTCGCAAAACCAGAAATCGTCCCTCGACGACCCTGGAAGTGATTCCGGAATGCAGATCATCGCCGCTGGAAAGCAACTACCAGGCCTCGATTTCGACGTCGCGCATCCACAAATAACCGACGCTCATGGACGGCTCGGGTCGAAAGGAAAGCGGATCGAAGTGGCCGGCAAGGATTCCTCGGGCGGTTTGCAGGAGTCTCTGATCGTTGAAGTCTGCGATGATTTTCCGTCGGTCGCACTGGTTTCAGCCGCGGTTCGCAATTCGAGCAAGACCGAACTAAAGCTCGATTCCATTGATTTGAATCGCCACCGCCTCAACGCCTCACTCGCCGATTCCAAAGCTGCGCCGAACGACTTGTGGTCCTTCCATGGCGCCAGTATTCGCTGGGGAAAGGACAACGTTTTCCCGATTCCCAAAAATTTCTCCCAGCAGAATCAGTTTGGAACCATGGTCGAAGTGAAGGGTGACCTGGGCAGCGTCGGCGGCGGAATTCCAGTCGTTGCCTTTTGGACCAAAACCGTCGGCGAAGCGATTGGCCATGTCGAAACGCTTCCCTTGGCGTTATCGATTCCCGTGAAAACCGAAGCAGACGGCCGCGTCCTCGCCAGTGTTCACCTCACGCCCGACGCCACGCTTCAGCCGGGCGAGACCTATACCACGCCGCAAACTTTCCTCGCCGTCTATTCCGGCGACTATTACGAGCCACTGCGCATGTATTCGGACGTGATTGACGCCGAAGGCTTAAAGAAAAGCACTACGAACGCCGAAGACTACGCGGTGAGCTGGTGTGGTTGGGGCTATCTGGCCAACGTCACCCCGGCGCAAATGCTCGGCACCATTCCGAAGCTGAAGGAGTTCGGAATTCACTGGGCCACTCTGGACGATCGTTGGTTTAACAATTACGGCGATTGGCAGCCGCGCAGCGATACCTTTCCTGGAAACGCCATTCAGGACATGGTGAAAAAATTTCACGAACAGGGAGTCAAGGTTCAGCTGTGGTGGTTGCCGCTGGCCGTCGAGGACGGCGGACCAGGCTACGAATCCCATGCCTACGGTGTTTCGGAGGTCGTGAAAGAACATCCGGACTGGCTCATTCTCGATAAGAACGGCAAACCGGCCAAGATGACCCGCAATCTCGCCACACTCTGCCCGGCCGTTCCCGAAGTTCGCGAATACTACAAACAGCTGACCCAAAAATTTATCAAAGATTGGGACTTCGACGGCCATAAGCTCGACAACATTTACAGCGTCCCGATGTGCTTCAACCCCAAGCATCATCACAAATCGCCGATGGACTCCGTCTACGCCATGGGTGATATCTACAAAACGATCTTCGATACAACTCGCGCACTGAAGCCAGACAGCGTCACCCAGAGCTGCCCCTGCGGCACTCCTCCCAGCATCGCTTGGTTGCGCTATCTCGATCAGGCGGTGACCGCTGATCCCGTCGGGTCGGTTCAGGTGCGCCAGCGCGTAAAGATGTACAAAGCTTTGCTCGGTCCGAATTCGGCCGTGTACGGCGACCACGTGGAACTAACCCGCATCGCCAATCCCAACGGTAACGAAAAAGATTTGGGTTCCGACTTCGCTTCCACCGTCGGCACGGGAGGCGTCGTTGGTACCAAGTTCGCCTGGCCCGATTACGGACCAAAATTGAGCGACGTTTATCTCACCGCTCAAAAAGATGCGTATTGGAAAAAATGGATCGGCGTATACAACGACAAAATGCTGTCGCGCGGGACTTTCCGTAATCTTTACGTCTATGGCTACGATTTCCCCGAAGGCTACGCGATCGAGAAGGATGGCGCCATGTACTACGCCTTCTTTGCGCCGGAACCCACGAACAAGCCGGGCGCAAAACCGGCCACCTCCGCACCGTGGTCCGGCGAAATCGAACTGCGCGGTCTGGCGCCCGGAAATTATCGCGTAACGGATTACGTAAATGGAAAGGACTTGGGCACAGTCACCGCGCCCGACGCGAAACTGAATGCCACCTTCGCTGATCATTTATTGCTGGAAGTCACCAAGCAGTAGCGAGGCGACGCAACCAAAGCACAATCTAAGCGGTTTTCGTATGGTTCCGGAAGAATTCGGTAACCGCCTCACGGTTTCGGAATGCTTCCGTGCCCCCTTCATGGGTTGTGGAAAACGCCCCGGCTACGTCGGCGTACTCCAGGCATTCCTCCGGTGACGCTCCCTGCAAAAAACGATGGATGTACCCGGCGTCGAAGCTGTCTCCGGCGCCCACCGCGTCTTTCGACGCTACGCGCATTCCTCCGCGCCTCCAGCGTTCTTGCCCTTTTCGGGCGACTGCCCCGGCAGCGCCGAGTTTCACCACCACGCATCGGCAGACTTGAGAAAGCTTATCGATCGCTTGATTCAGGTCGTCGGTCCCGGCGATTTTTTTGGCTTCCCGCTCATTGGGAAAAAGAATGTCGACGAAGGGCAGCACTTCGCTCAAGTGGCCCGCCCAGTGTCCTTCGGGATCGTCGTTGGTATCCAGCGAAGTGGAGAGCCCTCTGGCCTGAGCCTCACGAAATAATTCAGCCATGCGCGGTCGCAGCGCTCGATGCAGGAAAAATGAAGATACGTGCAAGTGCCGCGCGGAAAAAATGAAATCCAGGTCCAGGTCCGCGAACGTCAATTCAAACATCGTGCCGGGATAAGTCAGTATGAACCGGTGCTCGGGCTGGTTCAGAATCACCGAAAGTCCCGTAGCAGTCCCACTGGCAGAGCGGCGCACGCGCGACAGATCGACGCCCGCACTCGCCAGCCAATCAGCGGCCATTTTCCCCAGCGCATCGTCGCCAATTTTCGAAACAATCGCCACGCGAGTGCCTAACACCGCGAGATTATGCGCGAAAATCGCCGAGGAACTTCCCAGCGTCAGCCGAAACCCATTGACCAGCGTTTCTTCTTCCGGTTTCAGCTGCTTGGGCAGGCCGTAAAGAATCAGATCGGGATTGATCTCGCCGACCACGCAAACGTCAAACGCCATACGTCCGGCCTCGCTTAGGCGGTGCCTTCCAGCATCACCACGCGGGTTAGATTGCGGGGCTCGTCGGGATTCAAACCCTTCTTGATGCCCGTGTAATAACCAAGCAGTTGTCCGGTGACGACGCTGGCAGCGGTCCGCGCCACTTCCGGCACTTTCAACTCAAGCTCCACCAGATAATCCGCCGAGCGCCGTACCGCCGCGTTGGCGGCATTGGTCACCACCAGTGTCGCGCCGCCCAGCTTTTTGATTTCTTCCAGGACGGCCACCTCCGCATCGAAACCGCTTTCACTCAGAATAAACGTGATCAGCGTTTCCGGGCTGACGATTGCTTTCGGGCCATGCCGGAATTCCAGCGTGTGAAAGCCCTGCGCGTAGGAGCACGACATTTCCTTCACCTTCAACATCGATTCCTGCGCGATTCCAAAAAAAGGACCCTGACCCAAAAAGACATAATCGGCGAACGCGCCGCGCTCCTTCACTAGTCCCTTAACGGTTTCACGAATTCCATCCAGGCGCGTCGACATTTGTTCCCCGAGCTGCGCGGCCGCCTCCAAAAAATCACGGCGATTTCCTCGTATCGCGGCCAGGCATTGCAATACCAACAGCATGGAGGTAAAAGACCGGGTCATCACCGTGCTTTTTTCGTCAGCGTCGGACAGCACGATGCAGTGCGAGGAGACTTTCTGAATCGGCGCGTCCTGGGCGCAGGTGATCGCCAGAGTCCGCAGATTCTGGGCGCGTTCGAGATATTCCGCGGCCTCCAGGGCTTCCGAAGTGTGGCCGGATCGGCTGATCAACACTGGTTGGCAGGGAATCGGCAGCGCTTGGGGAAATAGCATGATTTCCGACGCTGGCATGGCCCGCGATTTGCCGCCGGTCAGAATCGACCAGCTGGCCGCAGCCGCTTGCGCCAGATAAAAACTCGACCCGCAACCGATAAATACCCATTCGACCTGTTGCAGAAGCTTACTGCTGAGCGATCGCAGCTCACCGCTGCTCTCCACGCGCTGGAGGCAGGCCTTCCATGTCGCCGGCTCGGACAAAATCTCCGCGATCGTGTGCGCGCCTATTTTCGAATTCAACTCCCCTGACAATTCTTCCTCCCCGGACCAGCGCAAAAATCAAACCGTAAGTACTTTTATGTGTGCCGCTCGCAGCCCGCGCAAATGGGCGCGGGAGATTTTCTTGTCGGTAATTGTGTGATGCACCGAAGAAGTCGGGGCGATAAACGACAGGCTGCGTCGCCCGAACTTGCTCGAATCGCACACGATCACCGTAGTTTTTGCATTTTCCATCATCACCCGGTTCGCCCGCGCCTCCAGCAGGTTGGGTGTGGTCAGCCCATATTCGATATCGAATCCGTCGACCGCCAAAAATAAAATATCGGCGGTGACGTGCCGCAGCGAATCCTCGGCCAGCGGCCCCACCAGCGAAAACGAATTCCGCCGGAGCACGCCACCCGTTAGAATCACTTCGACATTGGTCCCGGCCAGTTCCGCCGCGATATTTACCGCGTTGGTGATGACCGTCAAATCCCGGATGTGTTTGATCGCCCGGGCCACTGCCGTAGTCGTCGTCCCGGAGTCCAGAATCACCACATGCCCGGGCCGTACCAGGCGCGCTGCCGCCGCCGCAATTTTTAGTTTTTCGTTCCGGTGCAGTTGTTCTTTTTCGTGTAGGGTGGGGTCGCGCAGCGACGAGGCATCCAGGGGCAATGCTCCGCCGTGCGCTCGTTGAATCCGGCCCATCTGGTGCAGCGCTTCCAGATCTTTTCGAATGGTGATGAGCGAAGTGGAAAAACGGCGCGCCAGATCTTTGACGACCACCCGGCCGTCGCGCTGGGTCAATTCCAGGATTTTTCGCCGCCGCTCTTCGGATAGCATGGTCTTTAGGCTTCTTTCGATTTCTTACTTTTTGTTACTATTTGTTATCGACGTCGAATAGCTTGGCATAAACCCAATCCTGGAGCAAGAAATTATGCGCGAGCCCTTGATCCTTTGCGTCAGCGCCAACCCCGGCATGGACCGGCGCCTGCACCTGAAATCCCTGGTGGCCGGCGGCATCAATCGCGCCGCCAGCGCCGAGGGTTTTGCTGGCGGCAAAGCCGCCCATGTGGCCATGGCCGCTCACGCTCTACAAGCCAAAGCCGTCTGGATCGCGTTTCTCGGCGGCGCCATCGGCCAGGAATGTTCCGCGCAAATGGAATCCCTGGGGATCCGCGTCGTCTCCGTTCCCACCGCGTCACCTACTCGCGTAAATCTGGAAATCATTGCGGACTCGGGTGAAATCACCGAGATACTCGAGCCCGGCGGTCGTCCCGCGCCTGGCGAGGAAATCGAATTCTTGCGCCAATGCACTCACGAAATTACAAACGCTGATGGAAATGGCGTGTTGGTGATTTCTGGGCGATTGCCGGCTGGCGTTTCTCCGAATCTATATTCCTCGCTGATCAACACCGCTCGCGCCTCCGGAATCGAAGCCTTCGTCGATAGCAGTGGTGAGGCGTTGCGCGTAAGTATCGACTCCAAGCCGCGCTTCGTGAAGGTCAATCGTCAGGAGGCTGAAGAATTGCTAGGCCGAACAATCACGAGCGTTTCTGAGGCAGTCGGCGCCGGGCGCGATATCATCCAGCGCGGCGCGGCTAGCGCAGCGATTACTTTGGGAAGCGAAGGCCTAATCTGGATTGAATCCGCGAATGGTCCGGTGTGGAAAGCGCAGCCTCCTAAGCTGCCGGTGATTTCTGCCGTCGGTTCCGGTGACGCCACGCTGGCCGGCTTCGCGCGCGCCACAACCCAACGCATCACCGGTGAAGCCGCGATTCGCCTTGCGGCGGCATGCGGCGCCGCGAACCTCTCAGCGCCCGCGCCGGCGCGCATCGGCCACGCAACGGTGCAGTCACTGCTGCCGCAAATCGTGGTCGAGCGTCGCTAAGTTTTCGAACAATTTTTCAGATGAGTGCTGGAGTGTTGTTTTACCTCGTCCCGCCGTCGATACCAGAGATCCACTGCACCGCGTTGTCGTGATACAAGCGCCGCAAAACAGGGTTCGGCAGCTTTAATCCTTGAATCTGACGCTTCCGGTAAGTCACCATCTGGTCCGTCGCTAAGAATTTCCAGTCCCTAGCGTAAGTTTCCTTCCAATCCTTCTCCGCGTCGGCAGCCGCTTGGTTCGCCAGAAACTCCAGGTCGGTTGCGTACAATACCCGGTCCTGATACTTGATCAGGAAATTCCGTACTTTCTCGCGCGGTTGAATCATCAGATATTCCATGCGTGCCGCCATATCCACCGCAAAATTAGGATAGCGTTCGAATCGTTTCGCGATTTCATCCACATCGGTTTCCATGCTTCCCAGGTGTGCGCCAACCACTCGCAACTTGGGATTTTCCGCCAGCAGATGATCGCGCGCCGCGATGATCGTTTCCTTTCGCGGATATTCAGGATGCAGATACATGTGCCACTCCGGATTTTCCTTGTAGTATTCGTAATCAGGATTGTCCGGATCCAGCGGCCTCCATGACGACGTCGGTTCGGCCACGTGCGCCACGAGCGTTTTGTTTTCCGCCGCAATCGCCTGATAAATCGGCGCGAAGACCGGATCGTCGGGCATCACGTAGCTGCCGTCCTTCCTTTTAATCTCCATGCCGATATTTTTCCAAATTTTCACCGCGACTGCGCCGGCCGCGAATTCTTCGCGTAGCTGCGCGACGGTCTTCGTCGCATAGCCCGGTTCTTGAAATTCAAACGGGCTGAACGTGACGCACAGTCGCGCATGGCCGTCGCTCGCGTGCACAAATTCCTTGACTCGTGCCCGTTCAATTTCCAGGTCGCCGTATATTCCGTGATTGTCGGCCACCATGATGTCCATCACCCTCAGGTGCAGCTGGCTCAACATCGCCGTAAAACTCGCATCACTCTTGAACGCGTGCACGTGGGTATCAATCGGCTCGATTGACGCAAAGGCCTTGAGCGCGTCGCTACTCGCGGCGTCCTGCGAGGCGTCGCGAGGTCCAACCGCCTCGAGCCCGCGCATTCGAGCAGCCATCGCCCCAATAACAGCTACCAGCAGCAACGCGACCAATATTTTCTTTTGTGGGATTCGCATAAATAGCTCAGTGTTTGCTCGAGCCTGCGCGCCCGCGGCCCTTGCTCCCATCATTGTCGCCGCCGTCGCCACCGGACTCGCGGAGGTCCGCCAGAATCAATTCCACTCCTGCCTCCCGCAACGACCTCAAATATTGCGGCGCCGTCCCCGAATCGGTCACCAAAATATCGATATCCGTCACCGGACCCACATACGCAAATCCCTGGTTGCCGAATTTTGTGTGGTCCGCCAGCGCAATGCTCACTCGTGCTGATTTCAAAATCATTTTTTTGATCTGTGCTTCCGCCTGACTTGCCGTAGAGATCCCATACGCGGGATCGATCGCCCGAACACCCAGCACTGCTTTGTCCACTCGAATTTCTGACAGCGCGCGCTGCGCCCAAAGTCCGGAAAGATAAAAGACGTCCTTCTGCAGTTCGCCGCCCGTCGAAATCACCGACACATGTTGGCTGCGCTGCAGTTCATCAACAATCGGCGGGGAATTGGTAATTACGTTCAGCCGGTTGCGGCGCAGCAGCCGCCGCGCCAATTCGTATACGGTGGTGCTGGCTTCCAGAAAAATAGTCTCGCCATCCAGGATGAGTCGCTCCGCCTCGCGGGCGATGGCCTGTTTTTCAGCGCGATTAGCGCGGCCCAGCGCTTCGTACGAAGGCTGAAAATTCGTGCCGGACGTGCGCGAAACGGCGCCGCCGTGCGACCGCGCCAGCACTCCTTCTTGTTCCAGCACCGCCAGATCGCGACGAATCGTGGCAGCCGTTACTCCGAGCGTGCGAATCAACTCGGCAGCGGTAACGCTTCGTTCGCGAGACAAAATCTCGCGAATGCGAAACCGCCGTTCTTCCGCCAACAGGCTCATCTAAGAAATCCCCGATCGCGCGACCGCGTCCGCCAAAACAGCGGGATTGTGCCATAACCCGGCTCAAAAGCATCCACAAAAGTACAAAATACGCCAAATTCGATAAAAATAGTTGACAAACGCGCACAATCGGACTAATTACCTGTCCCATTAGACCTCTTCCATGCTCCAGGAAAGCGCCCTCCTCGGCCTAACCGGGACATTTGGGGTTTTGGCATAGGTCCGAACGGGGGGTACCGGTGAATCGATTTTCTGATACGCATTCGTTTCCAAACGAAACCCGCACGTCAAATCCCAAATGCGCGGCTGGCCGCGCGGCCTCCCACGGGCTCTGGTTCACTTTGCTGCTGGTCCTTCTATTTTGCTGCGCCTCGGCTCGGGCCCAAAAGGATACGGGAAATATCGTCGGTGTAGTGCGCGACAGTGGTGGCGGTGTAGTTCCCGGAGCGAAAGTCACGGTCAGTGACGTCGAACGTGGGACCACGTTTGAAACGGTTACCGACGGGAGCGGAAATTACGTAGCCGGCCCCCTCAAAGTGGGTCGCTACACCATCACCGTCGAGAAAGCGAATTTTAAGACCGCCGTCGCCGGGCCGGTGCAGTTGGACGTTCAGGGTCGCGTCGAAGCCAACATGAAACTCGAAATCGGCCAAATTTCGCAGAGGGTCGAGGTCACCGTGCAGAACCCGCTGCTCGAAACCGAGACCAGCACCATGGGTCAGGTCATGGATAAGACGCGCATCGAAACGCTGCCTCTGAACGGCCGGAACTTCGCCCAGCTCGCGCAGCTTGGCGTCGGCGTGGTTCCCAGCGAACCAGGATCGCGCGTCAGCGGAAGTTTTGGGTTCAGCGTCGACGGCGCCCGCTCATTACAAAACAATTTTCTTCTGGACGGGATCGACAACAACTCGAATTTAGGCGACGTGCTCAACGAGTCTTCATACGTCATCCAGCCACCGATCGACGCGATTGAGGAATTCAAGGTCCAAACCAACGATTACAGCGCCGAGTTTGGCCGCGGAAACGGAGCCATCCTCAACGCGGTCATAAAATCCGGAACGAACGGCTACCACGGCGACGTCTTCGAGTATTTCCGTAATGACGCCCTGGACGCCGCTCCGTTTTTCATCAACGGTGTGGCCAAACCCGAGTACAAGCAAAACCAGTTTGGCGGCACTTTCGGCGGCCCGATTCAAAAAGACAAAACATTTTTTTTCGGCGACTACGAAGGATTTCGCCTGCGCAAGGGTCTACCACAGACGACCACCATCCCGGACCAAAGCGAGGCCATGGGCGATTTCTCGGAGCTGCTGACCAATACTCCAGCGATGGCCATCGACCCCATGACGGGCAATCCCAACGGTGCGGTGGCGCTGGATTGTAGCGGGCGACCTACCTTCGTCGGTGAGTTGTTCAATGCGCGCCAAACCCTTATGGTGCCCACGACTCCGTCGAATCCCAGCGGCCTGTGCGGTGTACCCATCGCCGTGAACGGCAGTGGAATTCCAACCAACATTTTTGGAACCGGGGCCATCGACCCCTTGGCCGCGCGTCTTTCCGCTCTGCTGCCGTCGCCGAATTCTGACAACGCCGGATTCAACTACATCGCTGTTCCGGTGCGCACCGAAACCCGCAACAATTTCGACGTTCGCATCGACCACACCTTTTCGCCGAATGATTCGCTTTTCGGACGCTTTAGTTACGAGGATCAGCCCAGCTTTATTCCTTCTCCATTCAATAACGTGCTGGATGGCGGCGGATTTTTCGACGGTCACGAGGATTTTTCCTATCGCAGCGCGGCCATCAGCGAAACGCACATCTTCAATTCAAACCACGTCAATGAGTTCAGGTTCGGTTATAACCGCATCAATGCCCACCGCTTCCAGAATAACTTCGACACCGACGTCAGCTCCCAGCTAGGTTTTCCCGGAGTTCCGTTCGCGGCCGGCACCGACAATGGTGGGCTCCCGAGTCTGACTTTCAGCGACGGCTCGGCCCCCGAACTTGGCAGCTCCGGCTTCCTGCCCTCCATCGAAAAACAGAATAGCTACGTGGTCACCGACAATTTCACCTGGATCAAAGGCCGCCACGCCATAAAAATCGGCGCCGAGCTGCGCTTCGAACAGTTCACCATTTTTCAACCGTCGCAATCGCGCGGCGCCGCCGATTTCGGCTCGGCTTTCACCGACAACCCCGCCGCTCCCGGATCGGGCGGAAATGGATTCGCCAGCTTCCTGCTTGGAATCTCGGATGGCGGTTCGATCGTTAACCTGCACAATGTCAATTACCATCGTCAGATTTACGCCGGTTTCATTCAGGATGATTTCAAGATGTCGTCTCGTCTGACCATCAACATGGGTCTGCGCTACGAGCTCTACACCACGGTCAAAGCCGCCGATAACGAGCAGGCCAATTTCGATTTCAATTGCCAATGCTTGATCGTGCCTAAGGGTCAGAACGCCGTCCTCACCCCCATGCTGGCTGAGCAGCTTACGATTGAGCGTACCGGCACCCCCGGCCTGGTTTCGCCCACCCGGGATAATTTCGCGCCGCGCCTGGGGCTGGCCTACAAGGTGAGCGATAAACTCGTGTTCCGTTCCTCCTACGGAATTTTCTACGGCGGCCAGGAAAATGGGCCCTACTCCAATCCCAGCCCCGGTTTTAATCCGCCGTTCTTCGTCACCCAGTCTTTCAACCAGCCCTGTACATCGCCTTCGGCTAATCCGAATCCCAATCAGATGGATTGTTCGATTCCTGGTTTCAACTCCCTGCAGCAAGGGTTTCCCGCCACTGCGTTGACGGATCCCAATACGCCGATCTTGTTTTCGATCAGTCCCAATATCCGGACGCCTTTCATGCAGCAATGGTTCGCTGGATTTCAGTACGAGTTGCCGGCGAACACCGTTGCCGAAGTTTCCTACGTCGGCTCGCACGGCTCGCACCTTTTTGGTCTTTTCAACGGCAATCAGGCGGTGCCCACCACCGATCCGAACAGCCCCCTGGCCGGTCGCCGGCCCGATCCCAATATCGACGCGAGCATCGATACGCTGCGCTCCAATCTCTATTCGAACTACGACGGATTGCAGCTTCGCCTCGAAAAAAGATTCTCCAATGGCCTCCAATTTGAAGCGGCCTATACCTACAGTCATTCGCTGGACGACGCTTCCAACGCCAATCTGGGCTCGCAAAATCAAGGTGACTTTCGGCTGCAAACCGATCCGGCTCTGGAATATGGCAATTCCGATTTCGACATTCGCCATCGCTTCGTGCTCAGTTACGTCTATAACCTGCCGTTCGGCAAGGATCAGCGCTTTGGCGGCAACGCGTCGGGAGTTTTGAATCAGCTGATCGGAAACTGGCAAGTGACCGGAATCGTTTCGGCCCAAACCGGAAATTGGTTCACGCCCACTGACGATTTGGTCAATACGTCGAATTCCGATTGCGGCGGCGCCGTATTCAACTGCGCCCGCCCCAACGTTGTCGGCAATCCCAATGGCGCGCACTGCCTGCCGGGGACGCTATTCAACACCTGCGCCTTCGTCGCGAATACCGTACTGGGAACTTTCGGAGATGCCGGACGCAACATCATTCGTGGCCCCGGTCTGCAGAACTGGGACCTTTCCTTCATCAAACAGTTTCCAATCCGCGAGCAAATGCATTTCGAATTTCGCGCCGAATTCTTCAACATCTGGAATCATCCGAATCTGACCTTCGCGGACGAAACCACTACCAACGAAAACTTCTCCATCGAGCGCGGCGCCACCCAGTTCGGATTTGCCACCGCGTCTCACGATCCGCGGCTGGTGCAATTCGCTCTGAAGTTTTATTTCTAGCCTCAAGGCGCGTGACGGGCGGCGCATTGGCGCAGCCGTCCTTCGCGTTATATTCTCGGCGCATGGCATCTTTGCCCAAGCCTTCTCCTACGGCCGGTCTATTTCTCGGGCTGATCATCACCATCGCCGCCGTCGTGGCTTATTCCTGGTACATCACCCGGCAAATTTCCACGCTGCGCGAACTACAAAACAATCTGGTCGAGCATAATCGCCGTGATTCGCTCCAACTCCTCCGGGTTCAGAATGACCTGAATTCCCTGGGCCTCGCTATGCGGGACATGCTCGACAACGACGAGCCCTACCCGCTGATCGCCTGGCAGGCTCAATTCCAGCGCATCCGCACCGACCTCACCAGCGCCCTGCAAGTCGAAGATCAGTTCAGCATGGCCAAACGTGATCCGCAGCAGTCCGTATATCTTCAAGAGTCTCTCGCGCAATTTTGGAATGCGGTCGACCGCATCTTTGCCATCGCGCGTGATGGAAAGGAGGCCGAAGCCCGAACCCAGATTCGTCTTACGCTCCAGGCGCGTCAGGCCACGCTCAGCACCACCGTTTCACGCCTGCTGGTGCAGAACAATGAGAACGAGCAACAGGCCGCCGCGCAAGTTCGCGCGATTTACGATCGGGTGCAGCGCCAGGTGTACACCTTCCTTACCGCCACTCTGCTCGCGATCCTCCTTACCAGCCTCTATCTGATTCGCTGGAATCGCCGTCTCTTCGCGCAGCTCGGCGATCTCTCGCAGCAGCGCAGCGATCTCGCCCAAAAATTAATTTCGTCGCAGGAATCCACCCTGCGCTCCATCTCGCGCGAACTTCATGATGAGTTCGGCCAGATTCTCACCGCCATTGGCTCGTTGCTCACCCGTTCCGCCAACCATCTTCCGGAAGGCTCGCCGCTGCGCGCCGATCTGGGCGAAGTGCGCGACATCGCCCAAACCACGCTCGATAAGGTGCGCAGCCTCTCGCAGGCGCTCCATCCGGTCATGCTCGACGAAACCGGATTGGAAAGCACCCTGGACTGGTACATTCCCACCGTGGAAAAGCAAACCGGGATTGACATAAGCTACTTGAAATCCGGTGCGCCCTTTGCCGTGCATGGAAATTCCGCGGTCCACATCTATCGAGTGCTGCAGGAGGCTCTCAACAACGTGGCCCGCCATTCCGGTGCGCGCCAGGCGCAGGTTCGGTTGAATTTTTTGCCGGAATCGCTCGAACTCGAAGTCGAAGATCACGGCAAGGGAAGCGACGGGGCCACCGGCCGGAACGGGATCGGGCTGGTAGGAATGCGCGAGCGCGCGGAATTATTGAAAGGCACCATCGAATTCAAGCGGCCGCCGCAAGGGGGAACCCTGGTTACTCTGAAGGTTCCGCGCGAGGAATATCAGCAAAATGGCGAATAAAACGGTCGAGAGCAAGCCGGCCAGGAAACCGGCAAAAATATCCGTGGTGCTGGTGGACGATCACAGTCTCGTCCGCCTCGGCTTTCGGCGCATTCTGGAAGACGAGCCGGATATCCAGGTAGTGGCCGAAGCGAGCGATGGCGATACCGCGGTCAACCTGGCGCGCAAGCTTCGTCCCGATGTCATCATCATGGATTGTGCCTTGACCGGCGTCAGTGGCCTCGCCGCCACCAAAACGATTCTCCAGGAATTTCCGGACCAGATCATTCTGATGCTCAGCATGCATGCGGAAGACACCCTGGTTCGGCAGGCCATCGATGCTGGCGCGCGCGGTTACATCTTGAAGAATGCCGAAGATGTAGGCCTCGGCACCGCGATTCGTCGCGTCGCCGCCGGAGAAATTGTGCTCAGTCCGGGTGTCACGAAATCGCCGGGCCTCAAAGGCGATCGTGATTCCAAACTCACCACCCGCGAACTCGAAGTTCTGCAGCTCATCGCCGATGGCCACTCCAACAAAGCCATCGCTGACCAGCTGAATCTCAGCGCCAATACCGTCGCCGTCCATCGCGCCAATATCATGGACGCGCTCGGAATTCACAAAACGGCCGAACTGATCGTCTACGCCATTCGCAACGGCCTGGTGAATATTTCGTGAATCGCCGCTCGTTCCTGGCTGGAATGGCGGCTCTTGCCTCTCGTCCCGTATCGCGAATCGCGGATGCCTTGCAAACTCCGCAAGATTTCGCGCAGTCTCCTGGATTTTGCCTGGTCGACGTCACCTCCGCGGCCGGAATTCATTTTCAACACAATAGCGGCGCGTATGGCGGCAAACTCCTCCCCGAAACCCTGGGCTCGGGTTGCGCCTTTCTCGATTACGATGGCGACGGCTGGCAAGACATTCTGCTGATCAATGGCATGGATTGGCCCAACCACAAGCAGGCCCCCACTCCCATGCGCCTCTATCGCAACAATCGCGACGGAACGTTTACCGATGTCACCCAGCGCGCCGGCCTCGATCTCGAAATGTACGGCATGGGCGTAGCCGTCGGCGACTACAACAACGACGGTTTCCCCGACATCCTCGTCACCTGCGTCGGCCAAAACCGGCTATTCAAAAACACCGGGAAGGGAACGTTCGTCGACGTCACGCGGGCCAGTGGTCTGGCCGGCCGCATGGGCTTCAGCACCTCTGCGCTGTGGTTCGATTACGACCGCGACGGTGTTCTCGACCTGTTCGTATGCAATTACGTAAAGTGGTCCGCGGAGCATGACGTTTTCTGCAGCCTGGATGGAAAGCAAAAATCCTACTGCACCCCCGAAGCCTACCGCGGTGAGACTTGCTGGCTCTTTCATAATCGCGGCAACGGCACCTTCGAGGACGTTACCGCCGCGAGCGGAATTTTTGACACCAGTTCCAAATCGCTCGGCGTCGCTCTACTGGATTACGATCATGACGGTTGGCTCGACCTGCTGGTCGCCAACGATACCCAGCCCAACAAGCTGTATCGCAACCTGCATAACGGAACCTTTAAAGATGTAGGAGTCGAAGCGGGAATCGCCTTCAGCGCCGACGGCAAAGCCCGTGCTGGCATGGGCGTCGATGTCGCCGATTTCGATAATTCGGGCGCTGCCGGAATAGCCATCACCAATTTTGACAACGAAATGATTGGACTCTATCGCCCGGCGGGGAAGGGCACCTACGACGATGTTGCCATCCAGGCTGGCGTCGGACTTCCTTCCCAAAATACGCTGGGATTTGGCTGCGCATTTCTCGACGCGGACCTCGACGGCGCTGTCGATCTGGTCGTGGCCAACGGCCACATCGACGAAACCGTTCGAAACATCCGGGGCAACGTGGGCTACGCCCAACCTCCGCAGTTTTTCCTGAATAACGGCCGAGGTAAATTTCGCGAATGGGGTCGTGCGATTGGCGAGGGTTTCAACCAAGCGAAAGTGGGACGCGGCCTGGCCTGCGCGGACTTCGATCGTGACGGCGACCTCGATTTACTCATGACCACCAATCACGGCCCTGCCTATCTCTACCGCAATGATCAGCTCGCCGGTAATCACAGTATTCGTTTCGCGCTCGTTGGCACTCAGTCCAATCGCGACGCCATCGGCGCCAAGGTCCGCATTGAGCACGACGGCTCCAGCCAGTCGCGCCTGGTCAAAAGTGGATCGAGTTACCTCTCCCAGTCCGAACTTCCCGTAACTTTCGGCCTCGGCAAGCGCGACAAAATTGCCCGGGTCGTGATTCAGTGGCCCAATGGCCGCATCGAAGACTACAACAATCTCACCGCCGGGCAGACCTATCGTTGCACCGAAGGTAAAGGTATCGCGCCCTTGAACCACTTCTGATTCGGAGAGCTGCGGCCTTCATTGACTCCCCTACCGACTCAACCTAAGATTTGGTGCAGGAAGTTTCCTACGTCCGGAGGTTTTATCCATGGCGAAGCATCTCGAAGAAACATCACCTCGCACTCGACAACTGAGTCGAGCCGCAGCAGGTTCGGCCTGTCTCGCACTGCTCTTAATTGCGTCGGGTTGCGGGTCGACGCCCAAAGACACTCGCGCCGCGGATGAAACCACCATTCGCGCGCTGGACGCCCAGTGGGCCAAATCCGCCGCGGCCAAAGATCTGGACGCCACCGTTGGCTACTATAGCGATGATGCTTCGCTCCTCGCTCCCAACTCTCCGATCGCCAGCGACAAGCAATCCATTCGTGAATCCTGGAACGCGCTCCTGAGTCCCGACACGACGCTGACCTGGCAAGCTACAAAAGTAGAAGTCGCCCGTTCCAGCGACCTTGCCTACGTCGTCGGCACCTATCAGTTGATGACCAACGATCCCAAAGGCTCCGTCGCGGCCGATCGTGGCAAATTTGTCGAGGTTTGGAAAAAACAAGCCGACGGCAATTGGAAAGCAGTCACCGACATTTTTAATTCCGATCTTCCGGCGCAAAAACCGGCGCCGCCCGCTTCCGCCGCAAAAAAAAGCGGCCGGCATCCCCATTCCAAAAAGAAAGGCCGCTCGCGCGCGCATTCCAGCGGAATGTGACGCCATGCAGACCTTCTGGCAGGACTTGCGCTACGCGTTTCGGACCCTGCTCAAAGCGCCGGCATTTACCGTCGTCGCGATTCTCACCCTGGCCCTGGGTATCGGTGCCAACACCGCAATTTTCTCGATCATCAATACGGTCCTGCTCAGTCCGCTACCGTACCGCGACGCCGGCCGGCTCGTCAGCATTTCCGCCGGCAATCGCGAGAAGGGCGAAACCGGTGGTCCCGCGTCCTTGCCCAAGTTCGAGCACATTCAGCGACAGTCCCAAACACTAGAAAGCGCCGGCGCTTTTTATCAGACCACTCTGAATATGACCGGCAATAGCGAACCGGAGCAAATCAACGCGAACCGCGTCAACCACGATTTCTTTCACGTTCTCGGCGTCTCGCCGGTTCTTGGGCGTGACTTTCTGCCCGCGGAAGATCAGATCGGCGGCGCCGAAGTGGCGATCCTTTCCGACGCGTTCTGGCACACCCATTTCAACGCCGACCCCGCGGTTCTCGGCCGCACCATGTCGCTCGACGGTAAATCCACCACCATCGTCGGCGTCCTCTCGCCCACATTTCGTTTTCCGTTTCAGCAGCCCGAGCCGGATATCTGGGTTCCGCGCGTCTTCGATATCCTTGGCCTGCGCCCGGTACAACTGCGCTCCGGCGCCGGGTTTCTTTTCATCCTCGCGCGCTTGAAGCCCGGCGAAACCCTGGCCCGCGCCCAAACTGAACTCGACTCCATCAATCAGAGCTACTCCCAGGAGTTTCCTGGCAACGCCGACTCCGGCAAGCACTCTCTGGATGTGACTTCGGCGGCGGACAATCTCGTGGGCGGCGTTCGGCCCTCGCTTTTCGTTCTGCTCGGCGCCGTTGGTTTCGTGTTGTTGATTGCCTGCGCCAATGTCGCCAGTCTTTTGTTGGCGCGCGCCACCGTTCGCGAAAAAGAAATGGCTCTGCGCCAATCGCTGGGAGCCACCAGCGCGCGCCTGGCGCGTCAACTCCTCACCGAAGGCTTGGTGCTTTCCTTCGTAGGCGGCCTGCTGGGAGTAGCTCTCGCCGTTCTCGCGCTTCCGCTCTTGCGCCTCGCGGCAGGTGCCGCCGTTCCGCGACTCGATGAAGTCCACCTCAGCGGATCGGTCCTGCTATTTTCGATACTGCTGTGCGTCCTGACCGGGATTGCCTTTGGCCTCGTGCCGGCCTGGCAAGTTTCCCGCCGCGATCTGCACGACACCCTCAAAGAAGGCCGCGGAACGTCCAGTGGCGGCCGCGGCGGTCGCGCCCGTCAAATCATGGTCGTCTCCGAAGTCGCCGTCGCGCTGATTCTTGTCACTGGCGCCGGGCTGCTCATCAAAAGCTTCATTCGCCTGCTGAACGTGAATCCGGGATTTAACGCCCAGAGCGTGATGACCTTCCCGATTAATTTACCCACGGCGCACTACGCCACCGGCCCGCAGCGTGCCGAATTTTTCCGCCAGGCGCTCGAGCGCATCCGCACGGTGCCCACCGTCGAATCGGCCGGTGTAGTTAGCTACATTCCGCTTGCCGGCCCTATCCGCTACGTTTTCTTCTGCGCCGAAGGCCAAGTCTGCCAGGGAATCGGAAAAGATCCGCTGATCGCCCTG
>Ga0307474_10000698_pt1 | contig 24017 bp, 24 predicted proteins | sample atmos_gasesECM1C_2_FD_203312 | JGI IMG/M metagenome (GOLD analysis project Ga0307474, IMG submission 203312) | Hardwood forest soil microbial communities from Morgan-Monroe State Forest, Indiana, United States - atmos_gasesECM1C_05 | ecosystem: Environmental > Terrestrial > Soil > Temperate... | reverse complement strand
AGTTCCAGAGAAGATCTCGACGACTTCGTACATTCCGGGCTCGAACTTGGCAATTGCAAGCGCCTGCTGCAAAAAAGGCAACGGCGCGGGATTCTCGCGCATCGCTTGGTAGTCTTCGACACTGCGCCATTGCGCGTACATCGTGACCTTCGTCCCATCAATGCCGCGATGCAAGCTGCTTGAAATGAAGCCTGGCGCATGGCGAACGGAGGTTTCTGTCGCACGGGTCAACAGATCAAGGAGTCGTTGCTGATTATCAGGTGCAACGGTGAAGACGTTGATTAACGTGACAAGTTTGCGGCTCAGAGAAATCGTTGTCATGGGTGGCTTCGAACTATGTGGTTACTGGAAGGAGGGCCTTTATCATCTCTCATAAAGAAGAGTTAGGATTATAAGGTGCGACCGGCCCTGCCGCTGCCCGCGAATGCCGGCCATCCGTCCGGGTTCGGGGGGCTAGAATCGGCTCCAGCAAGCTGGTCGAAGTAGTAGCGCAGGAGAACGAGATTGGATATTCATTCGCCGGAAAGTTCAATCCGTACTTGGAAGGACTTCCTCCTTCATTTGCTGACGATCACGATCGGCCTCTTTATCGCGCTCATGCTCGAAGCCGCCGTCGAATCGATGCACAATCGCCATCTCGTGCGAGAGGCGCGCGAGAATCTGCGAAGCGAAATCGAAAGCAATCATCAGCTCTATGCCGAAAATGCACGCAAGGTGCAGCTGAATCGCATCCAGTTGGCGCATGACCTCGACCAGTTGCGGGCATTGCGCGACGGCAAACAATTGTCCGATCCCAAGCTCAGCTGGACCTCGAACTGGTGGGACGGCTATGGCGACGCGGCCTGGAAGACGGCGAAGGAAAGCGGCGCCGTGCCACACATGGATTCGCGCTCAATTTCAGACTATACCTGGCTCTACGACCAACAGGCGTACGTCATGTCAATGGCGCTCACTCTCCTCAACGAGGAAGCCCGAATCAATGCGGTTCTTGTGGTGGTACAGGATCCCCTAAAACTGCTTCCTGCCGAAATCGAGAGCCTGATGATCAGGACAGCCGAGATCGATCTAGAGGCCTCGAGACTCCAAACGTGGATGAAGGCGCTTGATGATATGTACTCGCGCGCATTGACCAAACCCTAATCAATCGCGCGGTCCTTGGTTTCTGGCAACACCATCAGCGCGATGACCGCCGTCGCCAGCGCAATGCCAACGGGATACCAAAGACCCGCATAGATGTTGCCGGCGTAAATCACCAACGCAGAGGCAACGAAGGGCAGGAAGCCGCCAAGCACGCCGACGCCCAAATGATAGGGCAGCGACAGCGAAGTGGTGCGGATATTCGCGGGGAACATCTCGACCATGAAGGCTGCCATCGGCCCGTACACCATGCCGACCAACGCCAACAGCCAGACCATGACCAAGATCGACCCGGCAACATTTACGCCACCGGCGCTGCCTTTGAAGCCCGCGGCGTCGAGCGCCTTCTCGTAAGCCGGCTGGTCGAATCCCGTCAGCGTCGTTCCTCCGATACGGGTTACTACTTCGCCGCCCTTGGCGGCCGGAATCGAGGTGAATGAAAGCCCATTGCGGCTGAAGAACTTGCGTGCCTTGTCACATGCCGATACCGGGGCCGCGAATAGGGAGAACGTACAATCATCAGCGCTGATCTGAATGGGGTTTCGTGCGGCAAAGGCCGCCAATCCGGGGTTGGCGAAGTTTGCCAGTGCATGGAAGCTAGGAATGAATGTGAATGCGCCCAACAACATCCCAGCGATCATGACGGGTCTGCGGCCTATTCGATCGGACAACGCACCGCAGAGGACGATGAGAGGCGTTCCCAGGGCCAAGCCGATCGCGATGATGGCGTAGCTCGTCTTGTAATCTACGTGCAGTGTGTTTTGCATAAAAAACAGCGCGTAGAACTGCGCGCCATACCAAATCACCGTCATACCGGACGTGATGCCAAACAACAGCACCAGCACACTCTTGATGTTGGTCCAGGAGCCGAAGGCTTCCCGGACCGGTGATTTCGAAATGCGTCCGGCCAATTTCATTTTTTGAAAGACCGGTGACTCCTCTAATTTGAGCCGGATATAGATCGATACCGCGAGCAAGAATATCGACGTTAGGAACGGGATGCGCCAGCCCCAGGCTTTGAATGTTTCGTCACCCAATGAGACACGGCAGACGAGAATGATCAGCAACGACAGCAGTAGGCCAATCGTCGAAGTGGTCTGAAGCCAGCTGGTGTAGTAGCCGCGGCGCCCTGGCCCGGCGTGCTCCGCCACATACGTGGCAGCGCTGCCGTATTCGCCCCCTACCGCGAGCCCTTGAGTGAGCCGCAGAGATACCAACAAGACGGGCGCCCAAACACCTACCTGCGCATAGGTCGGCAGCAATCCGACAAAAACGGTCGACAGCCCCATCATCACCATCGTGATCATGAAGCAGCGCTTGCGCCCGATGCGGTCTCCCAGCCCCCCGAACACGAGGGCGCCGAAGGGCCGCACCGCAAAGCCTGCGCCAAACGTGGCGAGACTGGCGAGAAATGCGGCGGTCTCATTGCCAGGGGGAAAGAACAGGGCGCCAAAGAATACGGCGAGGCTGCCGTAGAGGAAGAAGTCATACCATTCGAAGACTGTACCCAACGATGCGGCGACAAGGACCAGCCTCGCCCTTGTTGCTTCATCGGCGCCGATCCCAGGCGCTTCGAGCGCTTCTATTGCCGCCATGAATCTTCTCCTATGTCCCTTGGGAGTTTCCGAGATCGGGGAGGCTGCAGTTCGAGTACACCATGAAACTTGCGCAGCGCCAAGCGCCGCAGCGTCTTTGTAACTACCTTGCGCCGAACCAAGGCGCGGGGCGGCGGTCCATCTTCAGATGCCAACACTGACCTCGGCCGCCGCGCCTCTCAAGTCGGCACGCCAGAGTTTCTCCCGAGGCGAATTCGAATCCGCTCGTGAGAGCTGTCTCGGCCGTAGCGACGAGGCGGTGGCGCTGTGCCGCGACGCTCTGCGTGCAGGGCTAGAGTCCGCGGATCTGCTTCGCGCCTATGGGCTCGCCCTGTAGGCAGATCGCCATGTGCGCGGCCGGGACGCAGAAGCCCGATATCCGAGAGTCGGCCGCGGAAGCCCAGCTCTCCGATGTGCCGGTCTTCATCGTGGGCATGCCGCGCTGTGGTTCTTCCTTGATCGAGCAGATTCTCGCCTCCCATCCCGAGATCCACGGTGCCGGTGAACTGGTGCGGCTGCGCGCGCTTTTTGAGGCGGGCGAACCGGGTTCTCGCCCGATCGCCGAGATGGCTCTCGAAAAACTACGGCGCTTCGCGCCGCGGGCCGCGCGAATCGTCCATTGCAGACGCGATCCGTTGGACACCTGTTTCTCCGCATACACCAAGCTGTTCGCGGGGGACTTCGGTTTTACCTATGAGCAGCGGGAACTTGGAGCTCATTATCGCCACTACCATGCTCTAATGGCGCATTGGCGCTCGCTGCTGCCGGAACAGGTATTCATGGAAATCGATTACGAGGCGCTCGTGTCGGATCCGCAAACGCAGGCCCACCGACTGCTGGAATTCCTCGATTTGCCGTGGAACGAGGCGTGCGCACGATTCTTCGATTTGGCGCCAAGCAGTTGACGCGAACCAATTCCATCATTCAAGCGGTCGAACAATTGCTGGAGACCGCCACCGGGCAGCACCGCGCCGGCAAATTCGCCGAGGCGCGCCGCCTATACCAGCAAGTGCTGGCACGAGCGCCGGCGCACACGCTTGCGCTCTATCGCAGCGGCCTCCTTGAATTGCAAGACGGACAACCGCACGCCGCGCTTGCTCTGCTCGAGCAGGCCGTTGCGGCCGTCGCCGATGAACCGCGCTATCAATTCGTGCTGGGGCAGACGCTCCAGGCGCTTCGCCGTTGGGACCAGGCGATTGACGCCTATGAATCGGCGCTGAAGCTGCAGCCGGATTTTCTCGACGCCTGGAACAATCTCGGGATCTGCCGGCAGCTGCGCGGACAACTTTCGCAGGCCGCGACCGCCTATCGGCAGGCCCTGTTGCTGGAATCCAGAAATGCCGGCGTCATGGCCAATCTTGGCACGGTGCTGCGTGAAATGGGCGAGTTGACCGAGGCCGTCGAACTGCTGCGCACCGCGGCGGATCGTGAACCCGCGATCGCTTCGCACCGCCTCAATCTCGGCATTGCGTATTGGAATCAAGGGAATTTCGCGCAGGCGGAACGGACGCTGAATGAAACGCTGGCGCAGGCGCCGCAAGACCCCGAGATCGCCTTCAATCTCGGCAATGCCCTCCACGGGCTCGGCAGACAACGCGAAGCCATTGACCGTTATCGGCAGGCGCTGGAGCTGCGCCCCGACTATGCGGACGCCCTCATCAACCTCGGCAACATCCACACGGAACTCGGCGAGTTCGCCGCGGGAATGGCAGCCTACGATGCTGCGCTCCGCGCCCGCCCCGATTCGGTCGTCGCCTTGAATAACGCGGCCGTTCTCATGCGAACGCTGGGGCACATCGACGATGCGGAAACCGCGCTGCACCGGGCGCTCGAGCTGGATCCGGGCAATGCGGCGCTCCACGACACGCTCGGCAATGTCTACAAGGACGCCGGAGAACTCGATGCGGCAATCGCAAGTTTCCGCAAATCGCTCGAACTCGATCCTGGGGCTTGGGCGACTCACAGCAATCTGGCGTACACGCTTAGTTTTGAAGCGCCGGAGGCTGGTCCGGTGCTCGAGGAATGTCTGCGCTGGAATGAACGATTTACCGCGGAGCTGCCGCGGTGCGCGCATCACCCGGAGGGTGGCGACGACACGGACCGTGCCGATCCGAACCGTCGGTTGAAAATCGGCTATGTCTCGCCGGACTTCCGCGATCATTGTCAAAGCCTGTTCACGATTCCGCTCCTGTCGCGCCACGATCATGCCGCGTTCGAGATCTTTTGCTATGCCAGCATCAAGCGTCCCGACGATCTCACTCGCCGCATCGCCGGCTACGCCGATGTCTGGCGCGACGTGCGTGGGCTCAACGATGAAGCACTCTGCCGGCTCATTCTCGAAGATCGCATCGATATTCTGGTCGACCTGACGATGCACATGGCGGGCGGCCGCCCGCTGCTTTTCGCGCGCAAGCCGGCGCCGGTCCAAATCGCGTGGCTCGCCTACCCCGGCACGACCGGAATCGGCGCGATGGATTATCGGCTCAGCGATCCGCGGCTGGATCCGGACGGCTACGACGCCCACTACAGCGAATGCACGCTCAGGCTCCCCGATTCATTTTGGTGCTACGACCCGTTGACGCATCATCCGGGTGTCAACGAATTGCCCGCCCTCGAGCGCGGTTATCTGACGCTCGGATGCCTGAATAATCCCTGCAAGTTGACCGATCACACCTTGCGCCTCTGGGGCGGCGTGATGCGCGCACTGCCCGATGCGCGGCTGCTGCTCATGGCGCCGCTCGGCCGGCATCGCCGACAATTGTCGCAGCGGCTGTGCGCGCACGGCATTGCGGCCGAACGGGTCGAATTTCGCGCCTTTCAGCCGCGCAGCGAGTATTTGCGCTCGTACCATGATATCGATCTCGGTCTCGATACCTTTCCCTACAACGGCCATACCACCAGCCTGGATTCGCTGTGGATGGGGGTGCCCGTCGTTAGCCGAGTGGGCCGAACCAGCGTTGGCCGGGGCGGCCTCACCCAGCTATTTCAACTGGATCTGCTCGAGCTAGCCGCCGAATCCGATGAGGCGTTCGTCGCCATCGCGGCGGCGCTCGGCCAGGATCTCGTTCGGCTCGCGGCGCTGCGCGCGGAACTGCGGCCGCGCCTCGAGCGCTCCGCACTCATGGATGCTCCCCGTTTCGCCGGGTCGGTCGAACACGCCTATCGGAATGCGTGGCGGAACTTACGATTTGTCGGGCGGGGCCCCTGAGTCCTTCGCCGACTTCAGGCAGTTTTTCATGAAGTCTTTACGCGCATCACCGGGCTGTAACTTTTGATCATCCGCCTGCTTCTTGCAGGCAGCCCAGGCCGGGTTGTTGTGCCGACCGCCCGGGGCGGGATTCGCCGGCGGCGGGGTATCGTCGCCCAGCGCGACGCTGCCGGCTGCGATGGTCAGCGCCGCAATCGCGACGCCGCGTAGAAACACCGTTTTGGTAGCACGTTGAAACATGGATATTCCCTCTTGGACACCGGGAGGAAAATCTTACTCGGTCGATGGCGGCTGTTGATCCCTGTAGCTGCAAAGGTGTGTAAAGATCTGTGAATGACGTGAAATGCTATGCTTTCCCAATAGAAGCGTGCTCAAGCACGCCTAATCCGGCATCCAAGGCCGCATAACAGCAATTAGAAGGGGAGAGGCGCATGAATTCATCGGTCAAGCTGTGCGTGGCGTTGCTAACAGTCTGCGCCGCCACCGCTGCGCAGGCAGCGACGGAGTATCACTACACCATGCTGTTCTCCGGCCACGTGGGCGGGGAACACGTCACGCGCATCGCCGATGACGGCAGCATCACGACGGACTTTAGCTACCGCGAAAACGGTCGCGGCCCCGATTTGAAGGAAAAACTCGTCCTGGCGCCCGACGGCACTCTGCAGCGCTTTGCCATCACCGGCAAGTCGACCTTCGGCTCCCTGGTCGATGAGCGATTCGAACGCAAGGGCGACCGCGCCGAATGGTCGGGCAAGGTCGACCACGGGACGCTCAAGGTCAGCGGCAAGGCGTTGTACCAGCCGATCGACTCGACCATCGAAGTCACGGGCATCACACTGCGCGCTCTGATCCGCGAACCGAGCTCAAAGTTGCCAGGCATTCCGGGCGGCGAATTGTCCGTGATCAAATTGCTGGATCGCACGGTGACGAACGGCAAGGCCATGCAAGCCGTGGCGCTGTACGCCATGCGTGGCGCGGATCTGGAACCGGTCTATGTGTGGATGACGGCGGACGGGCAGCGAGCGTTCGCCACGATTTTCCCCGGTTTCGCACAACTGATTCTGAAGGGCTGGGAAGCGCAGGCGGCGGATCTCGAACAACAACAGCTGCAGGCCCAGGACGCCTACCAGAGCGACATCGCCAAACGCGATCGGCACGAGCTGGCGCAGCCGGTGCTCATCAAGAACGCCCGTGTATTTGATGCCGAGCACGCCGTCCTTGGGCCATTGCAGGATGTTTATGTCAATCATGGCCGCATCGGCACTGTCTATCCCGCAGGTTCGCCCAGCCAGGCCCCCGGGACGGTCATCGATGCGCAGGGGCGCACGCTGCTGCCCGGTTTCATCGACATGCACGCGCACGTCTCGCCCGGCGATTACCTGCTCAATCTTGCATCCGGCGTCACCACCGTGCGCGACATGGGCAACGACAATGCCACCTTGGCGCTGGCGATCGGCCGTCTGGATCGCCATGAGTCCATCGGGCCACATGTGATTACTGCGGGCTTCATCGAAGGCAAGAGTCCATTCAATGCAAGCGGCGGCATTCTGGTCGACAGCCTCGACGGCGCGAAGCGCGCGGTGGACTTCTACGCGCAGCGCGGCTATCCGCAAATCAAAATCTACAACTCCTTCAAGCCTGAATGGGTCAAGGAGACTGCCGCGTATGCCCATCAGCGCGGCCTGCGCGTCAGCGGGCATATCCCCGCGTTCATGAAGGCCGAAGACGCGGTTAGGGATGGCTACGATGAGATTCAACACATCAATCAGGTGTTGCTGAACTTCTATGTGAAGCCCGACACGGATACGCGTTCGCTGCAGCGCTTTACCCTCATTGCGGAAAATGCCAATTCACTGGACCTCGATGCGCAGCCTTTTCAAGACTTGGTCAGGCTATTCGTCGCGCACAAGACCGTGCTTGATCCCACGCTCACGGCATTCGAAGCGCAATTCACGCAGATGCCCGGCGAACTCGATCCATCGTTCGCGGCGGCAGCGGATCATCTGCCGATCAACTTGCGCCGCGGCCTCTATAAGAGTGAAAGCGAAATCACCAAGGAAATGGCCCCACGATGGCGGGCCTCCTACGCCAAGATGCTTGCCGCGGTGGCGCGTTTCCACCGTGCAGGGATTCAAATTGTCGCGGGCACCGATGGTTTTGCGGGATTCTCCTTTCAACGGGAACTGGAGTTGTACGTCAAAGCTGGGATTCCGGCGAACGAGGTGCTGCGAATCGCCACGTGGAACGGCGCGACCTATTCGCGAGTGCTCTCCGATCGCGGCTCCATCGAGCGCGGCAAGCGTGCGGATCTGATACTCATCGACGGGGATCCGACCCAGAACATATCGGCCGTGCGCAACGTGGCCTTGGTGCTACAGGATGGGGACGCCTATTATCCCGCGGAGCTGTATGGGGAACTCGGCGTGACGCCGTTTGCGCCCGCGTTGAAGCCTAACTGAGCCAGCCAAGCCGGTTGAGCTCTATGGGGCCCCGAATGATCGGGCGGGGCCTCTTTAGGGGTTTCTGCGCCGCGATTTAACCAAATCCAGTGTGAAATAGCGCACATGCCGCAATTTATTCGACAAACGCAGCCTTTTTATGCGGATCGGTCTTCAGTCTTATGGTCACTAACGCGGTAGTCTGCGGGGGCAAATGGACCCCAATCTGCACCCATGACACGACAGCGACGCAATCCAATCGAGGACTCGCTGGACCCGGACGACCTGTTTCACTCCATCAGGTCGAAGCTCGCGCAGCGCGAAAAGGGCGGCGAGCCGGACAGCATTACCGTCGATCTGCTTCCGATCGCCGAAGATCCGACCCCTAGACTCGACACGCCCGTGCCGCGCGATTCCGCACGTGCCGCGCTAGGTGTCGGCGACGTTTTGTGCGGCCGCTATGTCATCGAAAGCCAATTGGCCAGCGGCGGCATGGGTACCATTTACAAAGCGCTCGATCAGTCGCGGAGCGAACACACCGAAGCGGATGCCTATGTCGCCATCAAGGTGTTGCACGAGAAAACGCGGACGCGATCCGACGTGCTGGCCAAGTTGCGCCGCGAATTCTATTGCGCGCAGGCGCTATCGCACCGAAGCATCGTCAAGGTGTACGAGCTGGATCTGCATGAAATTCCGTTCTTCACCATGGAATTGGTCGACGGAGAAAGCCTGCCCAAGGTAATGCAGAGATTTCATCCGCTGCCGTTGCCGCGCTCTTATGTGCGCGCGGTCATCCGTGAGGTAGGCGAAGGTCTTGCGCATGCGCATGATCGGCGCGTGATTCACGGCGACATCAAACCGCAAAATATCATGGTCACGAATGCGGGAGAGGTGCGCATTCTTGATTTCGGGACATCGGGCGAGGCATCCGTGCTGACGCCGGCATACGCATCGTGCGAATTGCTGGAAGGGCGGGAGGCTGATCCGCGCGACGATCTTTTCGCACTCGCCGCACTGTCCTATGAATTGCTGGCCGGCGAACACCCCTTCCAGCATCGACGCTCAACCGAAGCGCGCACACTGAAAATCGCGCCATCCCGTCCGCCGGGTCTCACGGGACGGCAATGGAGGGCGCTCTCGCGAGGCCTCGCCTGGGACCGTGCCGATCGTCCCGCGTCGGTGCGCGATTGGTTGGCGGACCTTGATCTGGGGCGCGAGCCGGTTGGGTTGATCCCGCAGCCTGAGAATTCGAGAGCATCGCTCCTGACCAGAAGCGGCGTCGCTTCCGCCCTGATCGCTCTGCTTGCGGCGATTATCATTGGCGGAGTCGCATGGGCCGTGTTCAGCCGCCCCACGGCGCCGCCCCTTGCCGATGCCGTCGCATCCGATGCCGAAGCCGACGCGCCGGTTATCGTCGATAGTGCTGCGGATGCAGACCTCGATGACGCGCCGCCTGCCGAGGCCACGCCGGCGCCCAATACCGACCCCAAGACTCGAATCGCCGCTCGACCGATCGACAAGACCGAGCGGATCGGCATGGTGGCCGGTTCCTATGCGTTTCGGGCGGGCGAGAAATTCGCCGAGATCCGCGTGCATCGCTCGACGGGTTCCAAGGGCACGACGAGTTTCGAATGGTGGACCGAGCCGGCTTCTGCGCTCGCTGGCACCGACTTCGCGCCGCAAGCGCCGACCACGGTGTTTTTCCCGGCCGGCATGCGCACGGTAAGTCTGTTCATCAAGCTTCTACCGAACGCCTCCAGAAAACGAACTGCGCTATTCTACGTTGTCCTCGGCAACACCAGCAGCGGCAGTGCATTGAGCGGCGCATCCAAGGCATCCATATCGCTTCATCCATAAAGCGAAAGTCGCCCCGTTACGGGGCGGCGCGTGCGATCTCGAAACTTGGGCTTGGCTCTCGCACGCAAGGCGCCCAATGGGTAAAAGAAGGGCGGGTACGCGTCAACGGCCGCGTGGTGACAGACCCCGAATTCCCGACCAACCCAGGCCGCGATCGCGTTACCGTGGAGGGCCTGGAAAGCTCGCGGCCCCGCCTGGTCATCATGCTCAATAAGCCTCGAGGCTTGGTGACGACCACTCGGGATGAGCAGGACCGCGATACCGTCTACCGTTGTTTCGCGGGAGCCGACCTGCCATGGCTCGCGCCGGTGGGACGACTCGATAAAGCCAGCGAGGGTCTTCTGTTATTCAGCAACGACCCGGCGTGGGCCGCTCACGTGACGCACCCATCGACGGGGCCTGACAAAACCTACCACGTGCAGATAGACCGAGTGCCGGATGCGGCGCTGATCGCGATACTCAGTCGGGGTGCCAATGTCGAGGGCGAACGGCTCCGCGCCAAATCAGTACGTTGCCTGCGAAGCGGTCAAAAGAACGCCTGGCTTGAAATTACGCTCGATGAGGGCCGGAACCGGCACATACGCCGCCTGCTCAGCGCCTTCGATATTGCGGTGCTGCGCTTGATACGAGTCTGCATCGGCGATCTTCAATTGGGCCCGCTTGCCAAAGGCCAATGGCGTGTCGTGACCGAACACGAGATCGAATCCTTAGGTGCGGCGGCCCGCACAATCAGCTGACTCCCGCCCTACTTGCTGACGCTGTCCGGTGTCGCGGTCGCCGCCGGCGCCGCGGCCGGGTCGGTGGGCAACTCAGCCTCGAGACCCACTGTGGCGATGACGCCATTGGCCTTCTGCAGCACCTCACGGGCGTAGTCCCAATGAATGGCGACGGTGGTATCGCCGACCGCTGCCTTCAAGAGGTCTGAAAACTGATCGATGTTGGGTTCAAAGCTTTGGCCCATCGCATCAACCGGCGGATGAGCCTCGAGCAGGAGTTCGCCGTCGATCCATGCGACCTTCACCGGCTCGTTGATGAGGCGCACCGGCGTGCCGACCGGAATCAGGGGGAACAGCGCAGCCACATCATCGGGGTACATGCGAATGCAACCGTGCGTGACGGCAAGTCCAACGGCGATCGGATTGTTCGTGCCATGAATGAGATAGGTGCCATTTCCGGCCGCCAGGCGCATCGCATAGGCGCCCAGGGGATTGTCAGGTCCCGGCCCCACCTTCACCGGCAGCGGATCGCCGGCTTCGGCATGTTCCTTGCGCACCGATTCGGGCGGATACCAGGTCGGGTCCTTCTGCTTTTGAATCACATGGGTGACGCCGAGTGGCGTACGCCAATCCATCTTGCCGATGCTCACCGGATAGGTGATCACCTGAATAGGCCCGCCGCGTTTGGGCTTCGGATAATAATAAAGCCGGTGTTCGGGAAGATTGACGACGATTCCCTCACGCGGACCCGGCGGAAGAATGTGCCGCCCGGGAACCACCAGCATTTTGCCGGCGCCCGGCAGCCAAGGATCGACGCCTTGATTGACCCGGATCAGCTCCTCGGAACCCAGGCTGTAGGCTCGCGCCAGATCATAAAGCGTGTCTTCATAGACCGTGATGATGGTCTGATCCTCGCCGACCACCGTGTCATCGGGCTTGGACAGGGTGTAGGTGGTCGCGTTTGCGCACGGCATGGCGGCCAGCAACGCGAGGATGAGCACGCCTTTGCGCGCCCAACTGAGGCTGCGGCCGGAGGTATTGGGACTGAGGTTCAAGGTTTCCACTCTATAAGCCTAGCATGAGGCGGTTTGACTCACGGCATCCTGGCTGGGTTCTAAGGGAGCGAGCAATGGATTGCAGTGCGATATGTTGCTTGGGTTGGATCGGGTCAAGGCGAAAGTGCAATAAAAAATGCCTCGGTTCGGTCTTTCCCGTTTTTGCGAGCGGCTTGGTACGCGATCCCGCTCCGTCTGATGGTCGGTTACGGCTTCATGGAGCACGGGCTATTTGTCCTTCGCTGGACCCTTTCTTTTCGCCACCGCCTGCCGCAACACGAATTCGATCTGCGCATTCACACTGCGCAGATCGTCGGCCGCCCATTTCTCGATTTCCTTCCACAGATCAGGAGAAATCCTGAGCAGAAAGGGTTTGCGTTGTTCCGAAGACACGTCAGGTGTAAAGCGTGCCGGTATTGATTACGGGCGATGCGTCTGAATTTCCGCAGAGTACGACCAGAAGATTGCTGACCATTGCAGCCTTGCGTTCATCGTCGAGCTTCACGACGTTCTTTTGATCCAATTCGTTCAGCGCCATGTGAACCATGCTGACCGCGTTTTGCACGATGATCTTGCGGGCCGCGATAATCGCCTCCGCCTGCTGACGCCGCAGCATGACCGGTGCGATTTCCGGCGCGTACGCAAGGTGCGTGAGGCGGGCCTCCTCGACGATGACACCGGCTTTCAGCAAGCGAGCTTGCAGTTCTTCTTTCAGCGCCAGGGCCACTTCATCCGCGCCGCCGCGCAAGGTGATCTCGTGCTCCTCACCCTGGTCGTAGGCGTAGCGACTCGCGATGCTGCGAATGGCTGACTCGCTCTGTATTTCGACGTAACTCGTATAGTCCTCCACGTCGAACACGGCCTGAGCGGTATTTTCGACCCGCCACACCACCACGGCCGCGATCTCGACTGGATTGCCGCGCTTGTCATTCACCTTTATGGCGTCGCTGCTGAAGTTGTGAGCACGCAGCGATAGTTTGGTGGACAGCCATTGCAGGCCCAGTCCGCCGCCGATGCGCCGACGGCCGGGACGATTGCGCTGATCGCCTTCGCTTGATCCGCCGTCCTTTTGCGAGTTTATTCCCCGGCTGCGGGAGTAGAACGGGTTGGCCCAGTGAAATCCGCTGCTGCGCACCGTGCCTTTGTAGGCGCCGAACAATATGAGCACCCGTGCCTGATTCGGCTGCAGGGTGAAATACCCGCCGACCATGATGAGCCCCAACAGCGCGCATAAGCCGCCGACCAATCGGATGGCGCCGCCCTCGGCGCCGGCCAAGCTGAGCAAGTACGCCGCGCCGAGGAGCAACACGATGTTGAGGACCAACATTCCCCAGCCATTCATGGCGCTGGCTATGCGTTCCGATGCAACGGGCTGGGCAGTTTGGGCAGGCATGTTTCGCTCCCGACGATGATATTGGAGTGATATCATAATGAAATCTAAGTGACGCTGTCAATGGCTGCTCGTCTGGGTAGCCTTCCCGGCAGCGAATCACCGGAAAAACGTGTAATGTCGTCAGTAATCAATATGTTAAAAATTGATCGGAGCAAGTGATGTCATCAGTTTTGAATGTTCTGCGTCTCTCGACGGCGGCGGCGTTGTTGTCGTCAGCCGCCTTATCGTCGGCGCAGGTCCCCGTGGCGCTCAAGCCCTACGTAAGTGAGGACTCCCCCGCAATCGTGCTCATGCACGTGCGCGTGATTGACGGCACCGGCACCGCCGCGGCTGAGGATCAGCGCATCGACATTGAGGCCGGCAAGATCACGCGGCTGCAAAGCGCAAAGCTTCGAAATGCCTTTCCGCCCAATGCGAAAATCCTGGATCTCGCTGGGAAGACCGTCATCCCGGGACTCGTTGGCATGCACGAGCATCTCTTTTATACGGGCCCGGAACGCGGTAAGGATGGACTGCCATTCTGGATTGAGATGATCGACAGCGGACCTCGCCTGTATCTGGCCAGCGGCGTTACCACGGCGCGAACGGCCGGGAGCATGGAGCCGTACACCGATCTTTCCCTGAAAAAACTCATCGATGGCGGCGAAAAACCCGGCCCCAAGCTGCGCATCACCGGTCCCTACATCGGCGATCTTCTAGGGCTGGCGCCGCAACTGCATACACTGAGCAGTCCCGAGGACGCCGGCCGCACCGTTGACTATTGGGCGGCGGAGGGTGTCACTTCGTTCAAGGCCTACATGGGCATCAAGCCCGAGGAGTTGAAGGTCGCTGTTGAACACGCGCATGCCAAGGGATTGAAAATCACCGGTCATCTTTGCGCGGTGGGCTTCAGCGAAGCGGCCGCCCTAGGTATCGATAACCTCGAGCATGGCATCGTCGTGGACACCGAATTTCTCCCCACCAAGAAACCCGGCGTTTGTCCGGCGAAGGAGGCGGCGGATGATTTCGCGAAGAATGTCGACATCGAGTCCGCGCCGGTCCAGGCGATGATTCGCGACCTCGTCGCGCATCACGTCGCCGTGACTTCCACGCTTGCGGTATTCGAGATCAGCGTGCCAAATCGGCCGGCGATGAAAAAAATGCAGCGAACCAAGGATGCGCTCAGCCCACAGGGCTGGTCGACTTACCTGCGGATTCGCAGCGGCATTGCGGAGGAAAATAATCCCTTGAGCGCCGCCTCTCTCAAGAAGGAAATGCAGTTTGAGCGCGACTTCGTGAAAGCCGGCGGATTGCTGATGGCCGGCTGCGATCCCACCTCATTCGGCGGCGTATTGCCAGGGTTTGGCGATCAGCGCGGACTCGAACTCCTGGTCGAGGCGGGATTCACGCCTGTCGAGGCCATTCACATCGCCACTCAAAATGGCGCCACCTTCTTGGGCGAGAGCGATCAAATCGGCTCGATCGCCGCCGGCAAGGCCGCCGATTTGGTGATCATTGCGGGAAATCCTGCGCAAAATATCGACGACATCGAAAATGTTCAGATGGTGTTCAAAGATGGTGTCGGTTTTGACCCGACGAAATTGGCCCAGTCCGTGCAAGGCCTCGTCGGTCAACGCTAGCTTCCGCCGCTTCGATCTCGACCATGTCGAACCTCAATGAGATGTTGCTTGCCGCCGACGAGCCCCCGGCCGTCCAAGAATTTCTGATCGACGGTCGATCGGATTTCATCATCCTCGCGGATCATGCCGGCGCGCGCATCCCACGGCGCTTGGCGAATCTGGGATTGCCGGACTCGGAGCTGCAGCGGCATATCGCCTGGGACATCGGCGCTCTCAGCGTGGCACGGCGCGTGGCGCAGGCCCTCGACGCGCCGCTGCTGGCGCAAAATTATTCCCGGCTGGTAATCGACTGCAACCGGGATCCCAAGGTAGCGACATCGATTCCGCGCATCAGCGAGCTGCGCGAGATTCCCGGTAATATCGGTTTGAGTCCGGGAGAGATCATCGCCCGGCGCGCGGAAATTTTCGATCCCTATCATCAGCGCATTCGCGAATTGCTGGACGCCAGACAGGCGATCGGCCGCCGTGTGATCTTGGTCGCGCAGCACACCATGACGGATGTTTACAACGGCGATCGACGCCCGATGCACGCCGCCGTGCTCTACAATCGTGATCGACGCTTCGCCGGCGTAGTTCTTGAGATGCTGCGGCGGGAGCGGCACTTGATCATCGCCGACAACGAACCGTACTTCGTCAGCGACGAGACCGACTACACCATCCCGCACCACGCTGAGGCACGCTCGCTGCTGCATGTGGAAATTGAAATCCGTCAGGATCTTGTCAACGATGAGACCGGTCAGGCCGAATGGGCGGCGCGCATGGCCGGCGTTCTAAGAGACGCGCGACGAGTCGTCGCATGAAATGCGAGATCCGTTTTCTCACAGATGCGGATGCACACCGTACGCAATGCCTTTTTACAAGTCCGTTGGATTCGCGCCAATTTCATCGGAGTTTGAACGCGACGGCCAACGCGCCATTCGCATGGCATGCCGGTTACCGGCTCGCGCGCTCGGCGCGAAGTAAATCAGCGAAACGGGGGCCCGGCTGCGGCATGTTCTCGCTGTCTGACACCGCTTCGCGCTGCTGATCCGCTGCCGGCAAGGGAGGCGTGCGCCATCATGGCCACAGCATCGGCAGCTCAGAGATAATGCAATGTCAGTAAGTACGCGCCGCAGCAATGTTTCCAGGGTTGCAATCGCCGCTACCGTCGCCATGTCGGCCTTCGCATTGACGGCGCAGGCGTCAGCGCCCGGGGTGGCCGCGCCAACAAATGCGGTCTCGCCGACCAAGTCGAGTGAGCTTGCGACGGAGCAGCCGGCATCGCCGCAAAGGCGCCCGGCGCAAAGACTCTCGCCGCAAATTAAAGGGCCGATTGACCGCTCCGGGAAAAAGCGCGTCGGGAAGGCATCGTTCTACGCACACATGTTTGCCGGCAGAAAAATGGCCGACGGTAAACAAATGGATCCGCAGCATGACAATGCGGCGAGCAGGACATTGCCTCTCGGCACCACCGCAAAAGTGACCAATCTTGAGACGGGGAAAAGTGCCTTCGTCACCATTCAAGATCGTGGCCCCTATGTCGATGGGCGGATCGTCGATCTGTCGCCGGCGACCGCGCAAGAAATCGGTATCAGTCACCGGCAAGGCGTGGCTCGCGTTGAAGTGTCTCCCCTTACTGTTCCTTTGCCGAACGGCGGGGTGAAACTGGGTGCCGCCGCGCAGGCCACTTTGGCGCGAAATGATCGCCTGTCTCAGCCATTCCCGCCGGTCGGCTGGTAACGAGGCCCCGATTCTAGGTCGGTGCCACCGGCCTTCCTAAGACGGCGAAGGCGGCGTGCGACAGCACGAATAGCGGCAGCACCAACATATATGGGCGATAGTTGAGATGATTGCGCCGGTCGAACAGGATCAGCGCAATCAGAACGGCATCGAGGAGCGCATTCGACGCAAGACCCGACGCGTATCGCGGGACCTCGAACCAGTAGCCCAGCACTCGCGCGATGCCAGCCGGTGCCACAATCAGCGCAACGGCAATCATGTAGCGCATGTGAACAGGAACGTGGCGCCGGTTCACGATCGCGAGCGAGTAGAAGAAGATCAGCAGCAAAAGTTGCGCGACGTCGGAGAAAATCGAACGCAGCGCAGCCCCGACGGAGGGGTTCCGCGACAGCGCCTCGGCATATTCTTTGAATATTACGCCGAAGCATGACGCCACCAACAGCGGCATGAGAAAGTAGGTGAGCTTGCCCAAGCTCTTATGAAGCCCTCGTTGCTCGTAGCGGATCAGCAGCGGCTGCGCGACCAGCAGCACGACAAAAGCCATCAATAGAATCGCGTGGATTTGGACCAACGGCGTAATGCTGGGATCGAAATTGGGAATGAGAGCGAAATAAGGCTTATAAAACCCGACTGCGACGAACGCGACGAGAACAATTAAGAAATAGCCGAGTTTCTTATACTGTCGTTCCATGGTTCCGCGCTCAACTTTAAAGTTTAGGTTGCCGGTGTTTCACCCCGCAATACCTGTAAGTACCGTGTCCGCTCGATATTCCCGCCACTCAACACCACCGCAACTCGCTTCCCCGCCATGGCTTGCCGATCCTTCCACAAAGCCGCCAGCGGCGCGGCACCGGCGCCTTCGGCGATCTGGTGGGTGTCATCGAAATAGATTCTCATGGCTTCCGCCATCTCATCCTCGCTGACCTGAGTGAATCGCGAGACACCACGACAGATGATCGCGATCGCTTGCGCGTTGGGGTCGCGAGTGGCCAGGCCATCGGCAAAGGTACTCGCCGAAGGGTAAGCAACGGGTGTGCCGGCGGCGAAGGAGAGCGCAGTCGCGGGCGCTTTGTCGGGGCCGACGCCGACAATTTCGGTCTTCAGTCCCAATAGGTCGCGAACCGAAATTAGTCCGCATACACCTGAGCCCATGCCGACGCCGACGTACACCGCATCCAATTCACCCGCGCCGCGAAACAACTCCAGCGCGTAGCTGGCAACGCCGGCAACCAGATCGCGATGAAAGGAGGGAACAAAGTGCAAGCCTTGGATCGCGGCCACCCTAAAAGCTTCGTGCCGGGCCTCATCGAAGTCTCTGCCGAACTCGACCAGGTTCGCGCCGAACGTGGCGATTGCGGTGTTCTGATCCGGGGAATTGCCTTTGGGCACGTAGATGGTCGCCGGCACACCGGCGCGAGCTGCTGCGAATGCAATGGACTGTCCGTGATTGCCCCGCGTCGCGGAAATCACCCCGGCAATATTTGGTTGAGATCGGCACAACCGATCCAGATAGACGATGCCCCCGCGAACCTTGAAGGCACCAGTCGGCGTGTAATTTTCGTGCTTCACCCAGACACTGCAACCGAAGCGCTTCTTAAGCTTTGGCCACGCATAGACAGGGGTCGGCGGCATCACGCGATACACGAGCGCTGCGGCACTCTCCAATTCTTGCAACTCAAAAGGAATCATCGCGTCCGGCATGAGCGCTCTCGGTGGAAGCTCTTTAATCAAAAGGATTGTAACGGGTCGCGATTCATGTGGCTTGAGTGTTGCTTGTGCCTTCGATAGGATTTCCCGGATATTTCACGCAAAACACGAAAAGATGATTCCCGCGGTGGCTGTTCCCGCGTGGCCTCAGTTCATGCGCGGCTGTGTCCGGTATCGGGATTTATTTACGTTGACCGCGTGGTTGTGTCAGTTGCAGCTCGCGGTATGGGCTTGGGGTCGCTTCTGTACGAAGATTTATTTAAGCATGGCAGATCCAACGCCATACGCCGGCGGCCCGAGACCACCAACAGGCCGCCGATCAGGAAGGTCAGTGCGCTTGCGGCCGTCGCGGGATCTATCTCGGGGGCCTTCGCCGCGACATTATCGACGGTGAGTTGACTAACCAGGGTCAAATCCCCGCCAGTAATGGTGCCCACGCCAGTGACTGTGCGGATGTCGCTGGTTGTAAACTTCACGTCGTTGACATCGTCCATGTTGAGCGTCAAGAGAGCACCGCCGCCAAACGCGTAATTTTCGGTGAGCGTTTCCACCAGTGTGCCATTGAGGTAGCCGGAGATAGTCGTCCTCTTGTTGCTGGTCTCACCGATGCTGGGTGCGTCCGATTCCAAATCTTGAACCACCATGCTGTTGAGATCAAAAGGAGCGGTCCGGCTCAGCTCTGTGATGAAGAGACTCCCAAAGGAAGTGGCTGTGGTGTCCGCGAAAACGTCATTCTGTGCTCCATGCCAATCGAATCCCGCATAGCCGTCGGGGACCATTCCGGCCGGCAGGTTTGGCCCCAAGTTGAGTGTTTGTGCGGCGTTGGCGCTCATCAGAGGGAGTGTCGCGACGATCGCGGCTAGCGTCAGACGAAGTTCCGTTTTCATGACGTTTCCCCACTGGACTGATGGTTTTAGTTGACAGAACATAGTCGCAAAACCGCCTGGCGGCAAGCGGCAGTGCGACAACCTTGCGCCGCAGCAAGGATCGTCGAGGCTTGGCGCCTGCAAAAACAAAGAGCGGATGCGGTCACATGTTATTGATCGCCCCGCGCGTATCCTCAGCGGACGGAGAAGGACATGCACTATTTGCTTTTCTACGAATTCGTCCCTGACTACGTTGCGCGACGCGCACCGTTTCGGACTGCGCACTTAATGGCGGCCTGGAAAGCGCAGGAGAGAGGGGAACTCATTCTCGCCGGTGCTTATGACAATCCGGTAGATGGCGCGGCGTTGCTGTTTCGATGCGACTCAAGCGCCATACCGGAACGCTTCGTCGCGTCGGATCCCTACGTGATCGGTGGTCTCGTAACGCGATGGCATATTCGCGAGTGGACTACGGTGGTGGGCAAGGACGCGACGAGTCCCGTGCGGCCTTGAGAATTTCTCAGCGCGCGGCTTCGAGTTCTTCCGCATGCTGTAAGTTCCGCTTGGCGTGCACCTCGATCTTCAGCACGGCCAGAGATTTTCGCAGTTGCTCGCGCTCGGTGAAAGTCGCGGTCCAGTAGCGGTCGTGGCAGTTACTGTAGAGGCGCAGACTCTTCCCGGAGAGCAACCCGCTTGCGATCACGGCGATGGGCATTTCCGACACCGACTCGAGTGCGCAGTCAGGGCAGGTGACGGAAAATTTGAGAGTGGGTTCTAGCATGTCATTTGCCTTGGCATGGACGCGGACGCACAAACTATAACCGCACCTCAGCTCTCGGCACTAGAGTAATGCAATGAAATCCAAGTTAGGATTCGGTAAGAAAAAAAATGCGGCGCAGCGGGGTTGCGGTTTCTGCAGTTGCCGCACTAGAGTGGAGCGTCGGGTGATATAAATGAGCAAAGACTGCACCGCAGTAGAGCATCCGGCGCCTCTCAGCGCGCGCGGCGAAACGTGAGATTCACGCGTTGGCGTCCCAGCACGGGGTGATGACCGTCCTTCAGTGGCAGTACGCCATGATGAAAGAGCCGTGCAGGCCCGCCCCACACCACGACATCGCCATGCTGCAGGGGTATGCGGCGTTGTTTGTCTTTCCGAGCGTTGCCGCCAAGCAGAAAAACCGCGGGCAGTCCCAAGGATACGGAAACGATCGGCGCGCCAAAATCGCGCTCGTCTTTGTCCTGGTGCAGGGTGAGACGAGCACCGGGCTCGTAACGATTGATGAGACAGGCCTCGGGTTCAAAGCCTGCGAATCCAGCGGTTCGCGCGGCGCGCTCGGCAAGCATCGAAAACATTGCAGGCATCGGCGGCCACGGTTGACCGCTCAGAGGATCCTCGGTGGTGTAGCGGTAACCGCAACGATCGCTCACCCACCCAAGCGTGCCGCAGTTGGTCATCGCCACCGACATGCGAAAGCCGCCGGGAGTTTCCAGGTGGCGGAAAGCGGCGGCCGTTTCGATGTGCTCGACTTCGGCGAGAAGCGCCGCGACGTTGCCCAGCGCGAACCCGCGCAGGAGGCATGCACCGTCGGCGATTGGCTCATGAGAAGGGCGGGTATCGCGGAGGTCGAGCATTCGTTAATCGCGCATGGGTTCGTTCCACAGACTATAGACGCGGGACGGGTCCTGGGGTTGACAAGGAAATGAAAAGAACCCGCTGTTTTTTGCCAATGGACGAGTTTGGTGAAAGCATCTGCTCGGCGATGGCCGAAGCTGTGTCATGGTGCTTTCCGCTTGGTGCTGACCGGACGCTCCGATCCGGCACGATATTTGAATCGGACATAGTAGATATGCGACCCGCTGCCATGTTTCGCCGTTTTCATCATATCGATCAAGTTTTTGAATCCCGTATCTCGGGCTAGTTTGTCGGTCAGGTCCTCCCAGGTAATCTCGCGAATGAAGGTCACCTCAACATGACCTTCCTCGAGCCGATACTCTCCGCCCACTTTTACATGCGGAGTCTTCCAGATGCGTACGCTGGCAGTCACTTCGCCGCTCTTGACGCGGGCACGGAGTTTTTTGGTGAAAAGCATCGCAGCGTCGGCCGAACGGACTAGTGACAGCAGCCGCGCTGCTCTTGAATGGGTGGGCACGCGACCGTGCCATAGGAACAGAAGACACAGCAATCGCCGGCCTTGGGCCGAAGCAAAGTTTTGCACCCCGTGCACTCGTAGAAAAACTGACAGGCATCCGTCGGCATCGTTTCCTCGCGCTGCTGGCCGCAGCTCGGGCAGGTGACGATTGACTGCAGTATGACTCCGCTCACGTTTTACGAACCCCGCATTCGAAAGACATTGCTAGACTACATCGGCTTGAGTTCGAAGACCTGTCATTTGTAGGACACCTTTCGGAGGAGCAGTGCACCCCTATCGGCCAACCTTGAATTTGACCGCCGCCGCCTTTGCGTTTCTGTTGATGGGTGCCACGCCTTTATCCGGCGCACCCCGAACTGACGATCTCGAGCCGCAGACACCCGCGGCATTTCTGCCGGGCGGCATGTTGGGAATCCAACTGGGTGGCTCGTGGCAGCGGAGCAAGCAAAATCCTTCTCTGCATCAATTGAATTGCCAGGCGGTCAAGGACGCGGGCGATTTCGACGAGGTGTGCTTCTTTAAGGCTTCAGCGGCCAGCCGCGTCGGCGGCGCCCAAATCCACGATGGATTCATCGTCGGCAAGGGCGATCAGGTCGTTTTGGTCGGCACGGGCATCAGCATCAAGAATGCAGACGATCCGCTGGCTGAATCGGTGGTGCAGGTCTTTCAGTCGCAGGTCAATTCGGCGTTTCAGCACACCGGCGATAACGTGCTATTCGTGACGTTGCCCGCAAGGCGCATGTCCGCCGCGGAGCTTGCAGGCTTCTCGAAAAAAGCACCGGTCCTGCTGGTGCAGCTTGAGACCAAGACCCACGAACTTGCCGTGCTGTATGGATATCTCGCTCCGGTCAATGCATTCGGGTCGCTGACTTCCGACTAGCGCCGCCGGCGACGCGGAACGCCATGAGTCCACTTTTTCTCGTTGGCGGCGCTGGATTAATAGCTGGAACGATGAACGCGCTCGCCGGCGGCGGGTCGTTCGTTACATTGCCTGCGTTGATTGCCGTCGGCGTGCCCTCGGTGATTGCGAACACCACCAGCACCGTGGCCCTGTATCCGGGGCAGCTCACCAGCAGCTGGGCCTATCGCGATGGATTGGGCCCGATCGAGTCCGTACCCCTGCGGTCACTCCTGATCGTGACCTTTGTCGGCGGCGCACTCGGCGCAGCGTTGCTCCTTCGCACACCAATCAGCACCTTCGATGTTGTTCTGCCATGGCTAATGGCCATTGCCACGGTGGCACTGGCATGGGGCAGCCGGCTCGGCGAAATGCTGCGGCGTCGCCGGCGGATCGGGCCGCCCGCGGTGCTGGGCGTGCAATTCTGCCTAGGAATCTATGGCGGCTATTTTGGCGGCGGCGTGGGGATCATGATGATGGCCGTATGGAGTTTGCTCAGCGACCGTACCTTGAAAAGTTTCAATGCGCCGCGCACCTTGCTGGTCGCCGCCGCCAACACCATCGCGGTGCTGATCTTCATTGCCGCTCGCGCCGTGCATTGGCCAGAGGCGTTGGTCATGCTGGCGACGGCCATGCTAGGAGCTTATTGCGGGTCCATCATCGGCCGCCGCGCACCGGCCGGCGTGATTCGCGTAGTGACTGTGTGGTTTTCGATCGGCATCACCCTGGCATTTTTTGTGCGCGCGTATTTGAAGTACTGAGTACACTCATGGCGTTGAGACATGCGCAGCCAAAGGAGAGCGCCTATGCTTCGAATGATTGTCAGCGCTACGCTTCTGACGACGGCTGGCCTGGCGGCCGCGGCGTCTGCGCAAGCGGCGGACCTGGCGAAATTTGTCGGCCACTGGTCGTGCAAAGGCAACTTTTCAAACGGCGCGCCGATTGCAGGCGAATTGTTGATTGAAGCGGACGCGCCCAGCGGTGCGCTCATCGTACACCACGACGACGTGGCGCCCGGCGCGTATCACTCACTCGAGGTGTGGACCCCCAACAAATCCGGGCCGGGCTTTAGAGCCGCGATCTCGGACAAATTCTCGGGGATGCGATGGTTGGAGGCGACAGGGTGGTCTGGGAATACTCTCACTTGGGTCCGTACGGAAAACGGCGTGCCCGCGGAGCAATTCGCCTATGACTTCAAGGCGAACACGATGCAGGTGCAATGGTCCGTCGCACAGGGCGGAACGATGAAGGTCGGCGATACGCTGACCTGCACCCACGGGTAAGCGGTAGCGCGATGCATCTCCTCGAACGCCAGCAGCAATTGGCAACCTTGGCCCAGGGCTTCTCCGAGGCGCGCGCCGGCGCGGGCAAGTTGATTCTGATCGCAGGAGAAGCGGGGCTCGGGAAAAGTTCTAATTTGTTGCCGACACCCGGCGGCACGCCCGAATCTTATGGGGCGCGTGCGATGCGCTTGATACGCCGAGAGCGCTCGGACCCGTGCATGAAATCGCCGCGCAGACCTCGGTCCTCGACGGCCGCACCGCACCTGCCGATGAATCGCGCGATTGGCTCTTCGGCGCCTTGTTCGCGCAGCTCGTGCCGCCGCAACGCGCGACGGTCGTGGTGCTCGAGGATGTGCACTGGGCGGACGAATCGACG